>WNFI01045837.1_pt2 | contig 17004 bp, 13 predicted proteins | sample 5400471 | NCBI WGS metagenome assembly WNFI01 (sample SAMN13153348, study PRJNA577476) | soil metagenome | isolation source: 100 cm saprolite on Douglas fir-dominated hillslope | place: USA:California | collected 2013-09-17 | reverse complement strand
CCTCGGCCACGGCATCTCGGCGCTGTTCGGCGGTCCGAGCGGCACCGGGAAGACGATGGCCGCGCAAGTGTTGGCTCGCGCCCTCGGGCTCGATCTCTACCGCGTCGACCTTGCCGGCGTGGTCAACAAGTACGTGGGCGAGACCGAGAAGCGGCTGCGCGATGTGTTCGACGCATGCGAGCGCGCCGGCGTCCTGCTGTTCTTCGATGAGGCGGATGCATTGTTCGGCAGCCGCATGCAGGTGAAGGACTCGCACGACCGCTTTGCTAACATCGAGATCGACTACCTGTTGCAGCGCATCGAGCGGTTCGACGGCATCGCCATTCTCGCAACCAACCGCAAGAGCGACCTCGATCCCGCGTTCCTGCGCCGGCTGCGCTTCGTCGTGGAGTTCCTCACCCCGCGCCCGGCCGAACGCCTCGCTTTGTGGCGTCTCGCGCTGCTGCCACGGGCCCCGTCGGGCGAGGCCATCCTTGACGACATCGACTGGACGTTCCTCGCCGAGCGGCTGCAGCTGACCGGCGCCGACATCAAGGCTGCCGCGCTCTCGGCGGCGTTCCTCGCCCGTGCCGAAGGTACGCGCATCGGCATGCGCCATGTGCTGGCGGCGGCGCAGCGAGAGCTTACCAAGCACGGTGTGGCGATGCGCGTGAAGCTGCAGGAGGCGAGATGATGCGAGGGAATGTCACCATCGACCGGCTGGTGTTCGATATGCCCGGTCTCGCGCCCGAACAGGCGGCGCGGATCGCCGAGCAGATAGGCCATGGCCTTCAGGGTCACTCCGGCGAGTTCGGCACGCTCGTGGTGACGGTGGACGAAGGCGAACCCGACCGGCTCGCGTCGCGCGTCCTCGCCGCGCTGCGCCCCCGCATCAGCTGAGGCGAACCATGCCGGGCACCAGCAAGTACCTCCGCGGCGCGTTCGTCCAGTACGCAGACACCTTCCCCGTGCCAACGCCGAAAATCATCACTTTTCAGTTCAACCCCGAAACGATGACGCACTCTTGGCAGCCGGCAAAGACCGAGACCGGCGCGCCCGGACAGCCCGCCGACCCCCTCGCCATTACCGGCTCGCCCGAGGAGACCTTTTCCTTCACGCTGGCGATGGACGCCAACGACATGATCGAGGCAGGAGGTGCGGGCGAACAGCTTGCAGCAGCGAGCGGCGTCTACTCCCGCCTCGCCGCGTTGGAGATGCTGCTCTTTCCTACCGCCCCGACAGGCGTCGAGCTCGTCGGTACGGTCTCGGTCAATGCCGGCCCCGGCATAAACATTTCGCTCAGCGCGGGGCTCTCGATCCGGCCGAGCCACCCTGTCTCGGCCGCCCTGCTGCCGATGGTGCTCTTCGTTTGGGGGCCCGGGCGCATCGTCCCGGTGCGCGTCGCGCAGCTCAGCATCACGGAAAAGCTCTACGATTCCAATCTGCTCAATCCAACCCACGCCGAGGCGCAGATCCAGCTCAAGGTGCTGACGCCCGAGGAGTTGCGATTCGTCGACGGCCCGCTCGGCGCTATCGGCAGGGCGGCACAAGTCAAGTCGGACAATCTCCGCCGGAATCGCGCCGGAGACAATCACGCCAACGCCGTGGAATCGGTCATCGGCATGTTACCTTTGTGAGAGACGGATGTTCGCTCCCAACAGTCGCTACGCGCGACAGCAGACCTATCCGGTCACCCTGGCGGACGGCCGCGTGGTGACGGCCGTGCGGCTGCCGCTGCCGCAATCCCTGCCGCTCGCCGGCTACCATCAGCGCGGCCAGAGTGACCGGCTCGATCTTCTCGCCGCACGCTATCTCAAGGATGCGACCTTCTTCTGGTGGCTGTGCGATGCGAACAACGCGCTGGCAGCGGACGCGCTGGCGGCGCGGCCGCTGATCGGCATCCCGAAGGGGAACGGGTCGTGAGCGGCACGTTCGACATCCTGACCCGCAAGTCTCGTGGCGAGGATTTCGCGAGCGCCACGGATTTCGTGAGCAGTTTCTCCGAGCTGAAGGTCGAAGAGAACGCCGACATGCCGGGCGCCTTCTCCCTCACCCTGCCGGTGACACGCACAAGCTCGGGCGATCTCAATGTGATTTCCGACGAACGGCTCGGCCCGCTCGCGAACATCGCCGTGACCGCACGCGCCGCCGACGGGCAGACTCACTGCCTGATCGATGGCTTCGTGCTGTCGCATGCCGCGCATCTCGATAGCGGCATCGCGGCGTGCACACTCAAGGTCTGGGGTCTCGACGCGACCTGGCTGATGAACACGGAGGAAAAGACCCGCGAGTGGGTCGACATGACCGACGGCGCGGTGGCGAACACGATCTTTGGCGAACACGGGCTCAATCCGGCCGATGTGAACCTTAACGATGATTCGCCGCGGCATACCGAGCACAATCACAGCCTGATGCAGCGGGCGACTGACGCGCAGTTCCTGCGCACGCTGGCCCGCCGCAGCGGCAAGCTCTTCCGCGTGTTCTGTAGCGACACGCCCGGCAAGGGCACCGGCTGGTTCGGCAAGCCGAAGCTCGACGGCGAGCCCGTCGCGGTGCTGACACTGGACGACACGGCTGCGGCCGCGAATGCGGTCGGACCGCTCGAGATCTCCTGGGACGTGATGCGGCCGACTGCGGTGATCGCCCATCAGAAGCTGCTCACGGACAGCGATGCGGACGGCGCTGGCGGCACCACGACGGATCCCGCGCTGCCGCTGTTGGAGCAGCGCGCGCTGGCGGATTTTTCCGGGAGCCCTGTCACCACGCTGCTCGGCCCGGCGGTAGACGACGGCGGCGAGCTGACCCAGCGGGCGCAGGCGGTGCTGCGCGAGGCCGGATGGTTCGTCCGCAGTACCGGCAGCGCCGACACGGGCCGGCTCGGCTCGATCCTGCGCGTCGGCTCCGTGGTGCGGCTCGATGCAGCGGGCGCGCTGCATTCGGGGAAGTACTTCGTCTGGAGCGTGCGCCACACCATCAACGCCGAGCGGCACGTGATGGAGTTCGTGCTGCTGCGCAACGCGATCGGCCAGCTGCCGACCGGCGGTCTGCTGTCGCGAGGGTCCGGTCAATGAACGAAGAACTCCTGCAAGACCTGCTGGAAGGGGTGCGCGGCCCGCTCTGGGGCAAGTACCGCGGCACCGTCACCGCAGTGGACGCCGCGACCATGCGCATCAAGGCCAAGGTGCCGGGCGCGCTGCCAGGGGGCGCGACCAGCGGATGGTGCGACCCTTGCGTTCCCTATGCCGGTAAGAACGTGGGCGTGGTGATGCTGCCCGACGTGGGCTCCGGCGTGTGGATCGAGTTCGAACGCGGCGAAGTCTCCCGCCCGATCTGGGTCGGGTGCTTCTGGAACCAGGGCGAGGTGCCGGGCAGTGCAAGCGCCACGGTGAAGAGCATCGTCACCAACGCCGGCAGCCTCGCATTCGACAACGGCGCCTCCAGCGTGACCTTGCAGGACAGCCAGCAGGATTCGCTCACGCTCGACGGGAGCAGCGCGACGATCAGCGCCGGGTCGGGCACGATCGAGGTGGGTGCCGACGGCGTCAGCGTCAACAACGGCGCGCTGGAGGTGACGTGATGCCGGCGCTCCTCACCCAGTCCACTATGATGATGTGCCCGCACGGCGGCACCGTCACGGCGATCCCCAACAGCACGCGCGCGCAAGCGGACGGAACACCGGTGCTGCGGGCCTCCGACACGTTTGTCGTCGCCGGCTGCTCGCTGCTTAGCCCATGCGTGACCGTGCAATGGGTTCTGCCGGGGCTGCGGGTGAAGCACAGCGGCGATTTCACGCTCAACCAGGCGAGCGTCGGCCTCTGCCTGTCAGGCAGCCAGACGCCGCAGGGCATGGTGCTGATCGCGGCGACACAGCCGCGCGTATCGGGGCTGTAGCGTCATGGCGCGGCATGATTTCGCCCACCCGTTCCGCATCGACGCGGCATCCGGCCAGGCGGCGCAGGCGGCGTATCAAGACCATGTGGAGCAGATGATCCAGCAGGTGCTGCTGACCGATCCGGGCGAGCGCGTCTGTCTGCCGGAGTTCGGCGCGGGACTGCGGCGGCTGATGTTCGCGCCGATCTCTGCCGGTCTCGATGCGAGCCTGCAGATGGTCGTGACCGATTCGCTCAGCCGCTGGCTCGGCGACCAGATCACCGTGCGCAACGTTTCCGTGCAAACGGCCGCCAGCGACGGCTCGCTCCCGGATGGGACAATCCGGATCTTCATCGAATACGAGCTGACCGAGACCCGTTCCGTGCGGCAGACCGAGATCCGGGTCATCTGACATGGCCGAACCGAAGGACCGCTTCATCGCGCTGCTGAAATCGACCACCCTCAATGGGATCGATTTCGTCGAGCTCGATCCGGCCGATCCGACGATCCTGCGCGTCCATTTCCTCAACGCGGTGAGGATCGCGACCGCGGGAATGGCGGCGACCATCGACGGCGGCGACCGCATCCCCAGCGTCGCGGTGGCGCCGATCGACAATGCCACCGATTGGTCGACCGATACGGACGGGCGGCCGCTGCTCACGCTCCATGTCGGCGGCCATGGCGACTTCTCGGACTATACCTTGAGCATCACCGGGGCGCCGCTCGACATTTATTACGCAAGCACGCGCTTCTCGTTCAAAGCGCTGTGCCCGAGTGACTTCGATTGCGCCCCCACCTCACCCTTCTGCCCGCCGGACGCTACGCCGCTGCCGCCCATCGATTATCTGGCGAAGGACTATCTGAGCTTCCGCCAAGCGCTGAGCGACTTCTCGGCGCAGCGCTATCCGGACTGGCGGGAACGCTCCGAGGCCGATTTCGGGATGATGGCGCTCGAAGCCCTCTCGGCGGTCGGCGACGAGCTGAGCTATCTGCAGGACCGCGTCTCCGCCGAGGCGACACTCGCGACCGCCACGCAACGCCGCTCGCTGGTCAGCCTCGCACGGCTGGTGGACTATGAGCCGCGGCCCGCGACCAGCGGTACCGCCATCATCCAGTGCAACGTGAACGGCAACGCGCTTCCCGCCGGAGCGCGCATCAGCGCGACCGCGCCGGACAGCAGCCCGGTGCCGTTCGAGATCGGCACCGGGCTCACGGATAGCACCAGCTACACCGTCTCCCCGCGTTGGAACGACGGCATCGCACCCTACTGGTTCGACGACAGCCAGCTCTGCCTGCCGCGCGGCTCCACCGAGATGTGGGTGCAGGGCACCGGTTTCGGCTTTACCAAGGGCCAGGCGCTGCTGATCCAAACCGAGCTGCCGGGCGAGAGCATCCGCCAGATCGTACGTCTCATCGATGTCGGCTTCGAGAGCGCAGACCCGTTGTTCCCGCCGGGCGGGCCGCCAACGCCGGTGACCCGCATCCGGTGGGGAACGGATGATGCGCTGAAGCGCGATCGCGATCTGCGCATGACCCGGCTCGCCGGCAACCTGCTGCTCGCCACGCAGGGGGAGCGGGTGATCGAGAGCTTCGCGATCGAGACTGCCCCGCCTTCACAACCCAATGCGGCGCTGGCGATCGCGCGGCACGGACCGAACGGGGGAGACGCGCAGCCCAACCTGATCTATCGCTTCGCCCTCGCCCGTTTCCCGCTTGCCCGGCTCGCCGGCGCCGATCAGAGCCAACCGCCTTCGCCCGAGATTCATCTGGCGAAGCGGCTTCCTGTGGCACAGGACTGGACCTTCTCCCGCAGCCTGCTGGACGCCGATGCGTTGGAGCCGGCCTTCACCGTCGATCCCGTCGCCTGGCGCGCCATCGCCTGGGGCAATGACGGGAGGGCGACGCAATACGAGATCGACGGCGATCAGGGCGCGACAATCCGTTTCGGCGACGGGACGTTCGGCGCTCCGCCCGCCGCCGGGGATCTGTTCGACCTTGCCTATCGAGTCGGCCTTGGCGCCGAGGGTAACGTTGCGGCGGATTCGATCACGTCGGTCGATCCCGCCTGGAGCGCGCTCGTCTCGAGCGCACGCAATCCCTTCGCCGTAACCGATGGAGCGGATGCCGAAAGTGCAGAGCACATCCGCCGCATGGCCCCACAGGCGTTCCGCACTGTGCAGTTCCGTGCCGTGCGGCCAGAGGATTACGAGCAAGCGGTGGAAAGCCTGCCGTGGGTGCAGAAGGCGGGCACCAGCTTCCGTTGGACCGGAAGCTGGCTGACCGTATTCACCGCGGTCGATCCGAAGGGCACGGAACGGATCGCGCTAGACGAGCATCTGCAATTGATTGATCTCCTCAACCGCCGCCGGCTCGCCGGCTATGAATCCTATGCCCCGCTGCCCCGCTATGTGGCGATCGACCTGCGCATCACCGTCTGTGTCGCGTCCGAGTGGCTGCCGGGCGATATCGAGCGCGGAGTGCTCGACCGCCTGGGGAGCGCCGCGCGGCCGGATGGCAGCACGGGCTTCTTCTTCGCCGACCGCTTCACCTTCGGCACGCCGCTCTACCGCAGCCGGCTCGAGACCGCGATCCAGTCCGTGCCCGGCGTTAAGGGCGTGCTCTCCATCACCTATCGGCGCCGCGGCAGCCTCGCGGTGTTCATCGACCTGCCGGAGGTGCTGCCGCTCGGCACCGGCGAAATCCTGCGTGTCGACAACGATCGGAATTTCCCGGAGCGGGGCACGATCCGCGTGCTGCCGGAGGGCGGACGATGAGCGCGTTCGTTCCCGTCTGCCCCTGTGACGGCGATCTGCCCGCGCCGCCCAACAATTTGCCCGGCCTGTCGCACATCGCCTATCGGGACGGCACTTTCCGCGAATTCCGTCGCGCGCTCCTCACGCTGCGCGAGGGTGAGCACGAGCTGAGCTCCCCGCAAGGCCCGGTCTGGCGGCCGGGCGCGAGCGGCGATCTTGCGGTGATGATCGCGGAATGGTGGGCGTATATCGCGGAGGTGCTCACATTCTATAACGAGCGCATCGCTAACCAAGATTATTTGCGCACCGCCGATCTGCCGGAGAGCGTCAAGCGCCTGATCCAGCTCCTCGGCTACCGCCCGCGCCCCGCCATCGGCGCCACTGGCACCCTCGCGGCGCTGGTTACACCCGGCCAGAGCGCGCTGCTGCCCAAGGGCCTGCAGTTCCAGAGCAAGCCCGGGCCCGGACAGGAAGCACAAACCTTCGAGCTCGATGCCCCGACGACGATCGGCGCGCCGGACGCGGTGGCGGCCGGCCCGGTGGCGTCGTTGCTCGCGCCCGATCGGGGCGCGTTGCTGCTGCGAGGTGCGGTCCGTAACGTGAGTGGCGGCGATCTCCTGCTGCTGCGCCAGCGCGCCGATCCGACGGCAGCCCCGGTGCTCGTCACCGTGGCGCAGGCGTCGGTGCAGGCGCTGCCGGGTGGGGCGCAGCAGACGCGGCTTGCTGTGTCGCTCGCCGGCTCTCGGCCAGCGGATCTCACTGCCGCGCAGGCCAGCCTGACCCGCAACAACCAGAGCATCGGGCTGTGGACCTTCTCGCCCGACATCGCAGTGGTTTTCACTTCCATAGGCATATTGATCCGCCTCGCTAGTTTAGCGCGGCAGATCCGCGCCGGCGACTGGGTGCTGTTCACGGGGCCGCCGGCGTCGCCCGCGCTCGCGCAGGTGATCGCGAACAACGACGCGATCCTTCCTGTGCCGGGGACGACACCGCCACTGCAGGTGCCGCATACGCGGCTCATGATCAGACCGGCGGCGGCGCCTTCGCCCGCGCCGTGGAACAGCGATCCCGGCAGCGTCTCGGTCCTGTTCGACTGGATCGAGGTGGGGCGCCTCAAGGATCAGCCTCCCGGCCCGTTCACTGGCTCGCCGCCGACCCTGCTGGCGTTGCCGCCGGCAAGCTTCCCGGCGAGCACAGACCGGCCGGTGCTGGTGCAGGACTCCGCCGGTGCCGGGATGACCGCGAAGGGCACGGCGTCGGCCGACGGCTCGTCGCTCGCGCTCGGCAGCCTCCCTGCCCCGGTACCGGCGCTCCAGCCGCCGTTCAGCGTCTTGTACAACCTCCTCCCTGTCTCGCGCGGCAAGACCGTCGCAAACGAAGTGCTGGGCAGCGGCGATGCCACAATCGCGGGACAGAGTTTTTCTCTCGCCAAGTCGCCAGTGACCTATCTGCAGAAGGGAGCGACCTACGCGAGCACGATCGCGATCACGGTCGACGGGCAGCCGTGGAAGGCAGTCGCGACCTTCTTCGGCCAGCCAGCCGATGCGCGCGTGTTCGTGGCGCGCGAGGACGAGAGCGGCAAGACCCATGTAAGCTTCGGCGACGGCGTGAACGGCGCGCGGTTACCGACGGGCTCGAACAACGTCGTCGCCACTTATCGCATGGGCGCCGGCGCCGCCTCGCCGCCGGCCGGCAAGCTCACCGTCATCGCGCAGTCCTTTCCCGGACTGCGATCGGTGCTCAACCCGGTCGCGGTCAGCGGCGGCGCGGACGCCGATCCGCCCGACCAGATCCGGCAATACGCGCCGCGTTCGGTGCTCACCTTCGGCCGTGCGGTGTCAGTGCTCGATTACGAAGCGATCGCCACGCAGGCGCCCGGCGTGACGCGCGCCCGCGCGGCCTGGAGCTGGGACGACGCACGTCAGCGCACCGCCGTCACGGTCTATGTCGGCGACGATGCCGGCGCGGTCGCCTCCGCGAAGCTCGTTTTCGCCGCAGCGGGCGATCCCAACCGGCCGGTGTCGGTCGTGCTCGCCCGCGCCATCACGGTAGCTCTGTCTATTACCCTGGTCGTCAACCCCGGCATGGATACGCGCGCAATCAGCGCCGGCGTGAAATCGGCCCTCGCCGATCCGCAAACCGGGCTGTTCGCGCCAGCAAGGCTGCGCATCGGCCAGCCGGTCTTCGACAGCCAGATCGAGGCGGCATGCTTGTCCGTCGAGGGTACCGTCGCGGTGATCGCGAGCACGTTTTACGCATGCGGCTCCCTCGATCTGAGGCCGCTGCATATACCTTCCGAGGGCGCCTATTACGCGCTCACCCCAGACGGCGTGTCTGTCATCGCGGAGCCCGATCCCAATGCGGGATGACACCTACGTCGAGCGTTACGCCGACAAGCTCTGGCAGCTGCTGCCGGCATTGTACCGCACGCGCGATAGCGGCGAGACGCCTGGCACGGCGGGCCCGTTGCGCGAGCTGGTCAACCGGATCGGCGCGCAGATGGCGACCGTGCGGCGCGGCATCGATCGGCTGTGGGAGAACCAGTCGATCGAGACCTGCGACGACTGGGCGATTCCATACATCGGCGACCTGCTGGCGACGCGGATGGTAAGTTGCCTCGATGCACGGGCGCAGCGGCTGGATGTTGCCAAGACGATCTACTACCGCCGTCGCAGCGGCACGGTCGGGCTGCTGGAAGAGTTAGGCGCCGACATTGCTGGGCGCGACGTGCGCGTGGTGGAATTCTTCCGGCGCCTCGGCCGCACACGGCATCAATTCGATCCGCCGATCGGCCCGATCACCGCGCCGTTCGATCCCGCTGCCCCGCCTATCCCGCCGGTGGTGGAGGGGCTTGCCGGCGCCTATTCGCGCACGCCGGCCGGCGGCTTCGCCGACCTACGTAATCGCTACGGCGCGTCCAACACCAACAGCACGTTCGACGAGTTCGCGCACACCGCCGATCTTCGGCGCGGCGCGCAGTCGAGCGGCTGGCACAACATCTCGCATCTAGGCGTGTTCGTCTGGTGGCTGCAAAGCTTCCCGATCCTAGCTGCGACGCCGGTTTCCAACGGCGCCCGTCCGCCGTGCTTCACCTTCGATCCCACTGGACGCGACGTCCCGCTCTTTGCGCCATCATCCCGCAGCGCTGAATCGTTTGGCGAGCATTGGGTCGCGCCCGACGAGTGGCAGTTGCCCGTGGCAATCCGCGAGGTGCTGTGGCGGACTGTGCCCGATAGGCTCTATCCCGCGGCGTTCTGGGTCGGACTTGGCGGAGGACCCTCGCCCGCCGTGCAGCCGCGTACTGACGTGCTGATCCACCCGGAGCGCGGCCGCTTCAGTTTTGCCGGTACTACACCGCAGGGCACGATCACCACAGCCTACCATTTCGGCTTCCTCTCCGAGATCGGCGCCGGCGGATACGACGAACGCGTCCTGCCGCAGATTGTGCAGCCCGCCGCCACCGTGAATGTCGCCGGCGGGACTGGACTCGACACGGCGCTCGCCGGCATCGGCGCGGACGCGACGATCGAGATCGGCGACACGATGACCTATCCCGGTCCGACCGCGACGCTCGTGCTGCCCGCAGACGCGAGTATCGTGTTGCGCGCGGAAAACCAGCAAAGGCCGGTGATCCGTTGGGCCGGCGCAGGCCCGAACGCCTGGGCGATCGCGGGTAACGGCAACGCCCAGCTGACGATCCAAGGCATCTGGCTGCAGGGCGGCGACATCGTGCTGCAGGGAGCGTTCGACACCGTGCGGCTGCGTATGGCCACGCTCGATCCCGGCACGTCGCATCCGCCCACCGCGCTGTTCGCCAGCGCAATCGACGGCACGTCGCTGCGGCCGGTGACGCTGTGGTTAGAGGCCAAGATCGACAAGCTCATTATCGAGCGCTGCATCACCGGCCCGATCCGCACGCGCAATGGCGGCGCGGTCGAGAAGCTCACGGCCACCGACAGCATCATCCAATCGATCCCTGCCCACGACATCGTTGCCGGTGCACCGGTGCTCGACCCTACCGATCTCGCCGCGCGAGTGAAATCCGGCACCGATCCTACTAGTGCGCAGATACGCGCCGCGCTCTCGCCTGGGGATCTCGCCGCGCTTGAAGCCTATGTGCCTGGGAGCGTGCCCCCAGCCGCCCTGCAAGCGGCGCTGACAGCGGCGCTTGCCGGTCGTGATCGGGCGACGCTGGAAGCGGCCTATCCGCTCGCGCTCGCCGATCTCGCTCTCGGCTTCGCCAGCGGCACGGTCTCGCTCTCCCGCTCTACCGTGCTTGGTCCGACCGCCACGCACCGAATGGAAGCGAGCGAGTGCATCCTGGATGAAATCGCGCGCGTCGAGGATCCGCAGCATGGCTGCGTGCGGTTTTGCGCCTACGCGCGGGGCAGCAACCTGCACGCGCCCTATCGCTCCGTCGCCGTCGCGCGGCACGGGCCGCTGTTCGAGAGCCGCCTGTTCGGGCGGCCGAACTACGCGAAGCTCCGGCGCGACGCCGACGCCGCAATCATTGCTCCGAAGCAGGGCGACACCATCCTGCGCGGCGCCCAGAACGGCGCCGAGATGGGTGCCTTCTCTCTCGAGCGCATCGCGCTCAAGCGGCGCGGACTCGCCGCCAAGTATCTCGAATTCATGCCGATCAGCATCACGCCCGTCTGGATCGACGCCGACTAGCGGGCGAGCAACGAAGGAAACGTGCCGTGGGAAGCGACATCGCCAGGGTCAGTTTCGATCCGACGCGCCAGTACCGCTCGGTCGTGCTGCAGCAGGGACGAGTCACCCTGGAGGCCGACGGCAACGAAGCGAGCCGCATTGCTGCCGAGGCACTCCGGCTCGAGACGATCGACATCATCGGCCCCGCTGGCACGCCGGATGACGGCTACAAGCTCGGCCTCGACGCATCGGGCAACGTCGCGGTGCTGCCCGGCACCATGTATCTCGGCGGCTGGCGGCTCGTGCTCGACGCGCCCGTCGAGCTCGACCAGCAGCCGGATTGGCTCGACATGCCGCCGCAGCAGGCCTCCGGCGGACCCACGCTGGTGGCGCTACTCGCGACCGAGCAGAGCATCGGCGCCGTCGAGGACCAGCCGCTGCGCGAAGTAGCGCTCGGCGGTCCCGACAGCGCGGCGCGCACGCGGCTGATGCAGCATTTCCTGCGCCTCTCTGTAGACGGCCGGACCTGCGACAGCGCGGCGAAGGAGGTGGATGCACTGCTCGCGCAGGACGGCGTGACGCTCGATCCGAAGACGTTCCAGCTCCTTTCCTCGGCGCGGTTGCAGGTGGGCTTCGTTCCGCCAATAGGCCCGCCCGATCCCTGCGACCCGCCGGCGCAGGGCGGTTATCTCGGCGCGGACAACCAGATGATCCGCGTCACTGTCATCGACTTCAACCCGAAGAACGGCACCGGGAAACTGCTGTGGGGCTGGAACAACGCATCGTTTCTTTATCGCGGTGCGCCATCCGGCCCGCAGGCGATGACGCTCACGCCCATTCCAATGGACGCGGAACACTCGCCGCAGCAGAGCCAGGCGATCGAGGTGCTGCTGACGCAGGCCGATCTCGGTGACGGCAACGACATCGCCGCAATTCAGGGCCAAGCCGCGGTGCTGACCCAGGCCTACGACCCCGATACCGACCTGATGACGCTGCCGTCGGGGTTCACGCTGCCGAGCACTAACCGGCCGCTGTTCGTTCGCCTCTGGCAAGCGATCGTGCCATTCACCTCCGGCACGCCGGTGGCACTCGATGCGGTCTCTGGCCTCAGTGTCACCATCACGATGACGGCGCTGCCCACGCGCATCGCGGCGCGCCCGTTCTGGCGCTTCGCGGTGCGCCCGGCGACGCCAACCCTGGTCTATCCGCAGCGCTATCTGGAGGCGCCGCAGCCGCCGGATGGGCCACGGCAGTGGCTGTGTGATCTCGCGGTCGTTGAATTGGGTGATCGCTTCCAGCTGCTCGATGATTGCCGCAAGCATTTCCGGCCGCTCACCGGACAGACCGGCTATTGCTGCGGCGTGACGATGGGGCCGGCGGAGGTGGTCGCTGCGGGCGGGTTGCAGGCGGCGCTCGACCGGATCGCGAGCACCGGCATGCCCGGGCGGCTGTCGCTGTGTCCGGGCGTGTACATGCTCGCTGCGCCGCTCACGCTTACTCAGAAGCACGAGCACCTGACGCTGGAAGGCTGCGGCGACGGTGTGGTCCTGCGGGCCGACCCGGAGCAAATCCAGGCGTTTCGCGGCGGGATGATCCTGATCAAGCAGGCAACGGGGATCCGGCTGAGCGGGCTCGTGTTCGAATTGCCGATCGTGCCGGCGACGGTCGGCAACGTTCAGTACAACGTGATGAACGGAACGAACGCGACGGCAAGTCCGCGCTTGATCATCGAGGACTGCACCTTCGCCTTCGCTCCGGGCGACAAAACGCTGGTCGTCGGCGGCGCGGTGGTCGCGACCTCCGATTGCACTGACCTCACCATGCGCGGGAACCGCTTCGTCTGCGGCGGCAACACCGCCGAGACACGCAACACATTTGGTGTGCTGGTCACTGGGGCCAGCAATGCCCCGCCGCTCGACGACTGTGAGGTCAGCGGCAACCTGTTCGCCGGCCTTGGCCTGGCGGTGGGCATGCTCGGAGCGACCGGGCTGGTGTGCTGCTGCGACAACCGCGTACGGCAATGCGCGGGCGGTTTCTATTTCCTGTTGATGAGCAACGCGCTGGCAGGGGGGTTCGCCGAGCGCGCCGCGCGGGACGCTGCCATGGAGGCAACGCACCTCCCGACCAGCCCCGCCGTGCTCGCATCCATCGCGGACAGCGTCCGCCAGGCAATCGAACAAGCAGGCGCGCGCAGCGGCGCCGCCGCGGACGTGCTCGATACCGGGGCCGCCGAGGTATCGCCCGCGGTCGCCGCGGCTGCTGCCGCCGCCGCAACGGAGAGCATCGACTCGATCCTGGACGCGCTGGATCAGCAGACCGAGACTGCTGAGCTCGGCGGCGCGGCGCCGCGCACCGCAGTGCATGTACGCGATAATGATGTCGAGCTCTCCGCCGCGTCGCGTCCGGGCAGCGGCACTGCGGCGTTCGTGGGACTCAACCTCGCGATGTGGGGCGCGCGGCAGCCTGGTGCGGCGCTGATCCACGGCAACCGCATCGAGACGCCGGCGACCGACGTGGCAGCCGCGACGATCATCATGTCTCCGGGCCAGGCCGTGATCACCGCGAACCTGTTCACTCAGCTGCCGGGCGACACGCCGACGACGGTGCCATGCTTCACGTCGTCTATCTCCGGCAGCTTCGAGGTGATGGGCAACGTGATCTCCCCACGCGCCAGCATCGCGCCGCCACGGCCGACGGTGCCGACCAACGACTGGCCGTTCCTGAACACCATAGGTTAAGGGGGCGTGCTCCAGGTGAAAGCGAGGTGAGCGACATGCTCCAGCGGCAAGCCGCCAAACCAACTCCGTCACATCAGCCCGCCGTCGGCCGGAAGAGGCAACCGGCCGCGGCGCCGGTGTTGGAACGGGAAAGGTGGCCGGAGCTGCCGGACGGGGTCGGGAACCAAGCCGCAGTGCGCCTGCTGCAACGGCGGGCCGCGGCGGCCCCGCCGGCCGCGGGCGGGTCGGCGGACGCGGAGAAGAGCGCAGCATCCTCCTTGCTGAGTGCTGCCCACATATTGCCGCGAACCTCCGGCGCGCCCCTAACGTTACAACGCAAGTGCACGGCCTGCGAGGCCGAGGACGAGATGCGAGTGCAGCCGCGGCTTCAGGTCGGGCCGGCCGGCGACCGCTACGAGCAGGAGGCCGACAACATCGCCGGGCACGTGATGGCGATGCGTGGCGGAGACGTGTCGCCAGCGGGGGCTGCGGTCCAGCCGGCCTGTTCGGCCTGCTCATCGTCGAAGGACGAATTGCAGTTGCGCCGGATGGAGGCGGCGGTCGAGGAGGAAGACGAGCACAAGGGCCAGGCGCGTTCACTGGATGCTGGCGGCGGCGGGCAGACCATCCCGGCGTCGGAACAACAGCTGACAAACGGCAGTGCGGCGCTGTCGGAGTCGCCCCGGAGCGGCCAGCACCCCGCCAGTTGGGCTGGCCTGAATCAGCTGGCGCAGACCGCGCAGCAAGGTGGCCCCAAGGCATTGCCTTGCCCGCGCGGACAAGTGCGCTTTGGTGGAGAATGTGTGCCGATCCGTGACCGACCAGAACTGCTTGGCGGGAGGCTTGTCCTCTGTCCTCACCCGGTTAACCTGAAGACCACGCTGGCTTCGAGCGGCCGCCAGTTCGGCATGGACGTGAGCGTTCAATGGGACAGCTCAACCGGCAACGCCGCCGACCTTACGGGTGTGTTCTTGACCGAGCACATCACGTACAGCAGCATACCGAATCCTCCTTTCGGAATGGCCGATGGCAAACCCGTGCCGGAGAGCGGGCAAACTCAGCGGATACCGGCGGGAGATGGAGCCCCAGCAGAGGTCAACTATGGGATGGATTCGCACACTTGGCCCCGTGCGCTCGTCCGCTCACCCCCGTCTGAAGGGTCGTTCACCGTATTCCAAACCTACGATTATCGAGGTGGCGAATGCGGCGATGTATGGAATCCGTTCGCGTACTACACGATCGAATACTCGATCTACAGCCCCAGTAAGAACGCCCCTCTGAGGTTTAAAACGCGTAAATCGGGGACGGATGGACCCTTTGAATCCGACGAGGCGATCTAGGGTCCGGACCAAAATAATGGCAACTTTAGCTGAAGGTGAATCTTTTAGCCGGGGAAGAATTGGTGTCCATACTTTTGCTGCCATCCCGTAACCGGCCTGATACAAGGTGTTTTGTCATGTTTGCTCCGCGGGTCCCAAAGGCGCAGATGAAAATGCCGGCAAGTCTGTCAAACGGCCTAGTGCGACAGCACTCTCCGCTTGTGGCGCACCGACCTAGCCGTGACGCGGTGGGGCTGACGCGCGTGCTCCAAAGCACGATTGGTAATCAGGCAGCAACACGGCTTCTGGCGCAATGGCCTCAAAGCGTGAAAGGGAATGAGTATCGTGTACAAGAAGCTGAGGGGCTTGCTCGGGAGGTACCTGTCGCATCATCATGGAATTTCAGCAAGACTAATGTATTTCCACCTGATCGGGCTGGACAATCCAAGGTTGCGGTTGTGCCGGTAAGCCAGCCCGGTGATCCGCTCGAGCTACATGCGGATGGGGTGGCGGCCCGCTTGCTAGCGGGTATGGACCCGGCAGGCAGCGGCGGCAGTGCCGGTACTGGCCGCGGTCCAGCCGTGGACGTGCCGCAAAACCGGGAGGAATCTGGCCAGCTGGACGCCGCCGGCAACGGCGACCGCCAGGGAGCGAACGCATCAGCGGCACTGCGCTCCCTGCCTCAATCCGATGGCACGCTGGCGAACCAGCTGGCCGGCCGCTACGGCGAGGGCCAACCTCTCGATGAGACCTTGCGGCGGGCCGCTGAACCCCTGCTGGGCTATGACCTGGGCGAAGTGCGCATCCATCCTTACGAGGCAAGTGAAATGGCCCGAGCCGTGGCTGCGCGCGCTTTTACTGTTGGCCGACACATCTACTTTAGCCAGGGTGAGTACAATCCTGGTGCTCGGGACGGCATGGGAGTGCTGCTCCACGAATTGGCGCACATCACCCAGCCGGGCGGCGAGGCCATCCAACGCTGGCCGCGGATTGCGAGCTGGAACTTCAGAACCAATGGAACGAAATCCGACGATAACTGCGCACTGTTCCTGGTCGACCGCGATTTCAAACTCGGCGTAGACAATCAGGCCTATGGTCCAGGCAGCTTCACGAACGGCATGGAGCTCCGGGCAAATATCGCCGGTCACGAAGCTGGTGTGACTTACGATATCAAGCGTCTCATGGAGTGGAAGGCCTGGGAGAGGGTTGGAGGCAAGTGGAACTTCCTGGACGGCGACCCGCCGGGCACTGCCGACGACCCCGACAACAACGATGAGTGCTTGGCACCCGGCCCTCCACCCGAGCATATCTATGTCGCTGATGCGCCCGGTTTGGGGCAGGTAGTTGGTGTCGACCCTGCCGCCACTGAGGTTGTCGTCAAACACACTTTTTTCGAGTGGGTCGACATGGAAAAACCCCTTGGCGGCGGGGTTGAAAGCACGAATACGTTCGCATGGCACTCGATCATTTGGCTGACGAAAAACCGCGGGGCATGGAAGATGGATAAAGCCCGCAGCACGATCGCTAGCGGAAAAATCAAGGTCGACCCACCAGCACCGTAAGCCTGTGAGTAGGTGTGGCACTTGACGGAGAGATGCATTCACAGCCCAAACGCATCCGGTCCGGCAAAAGGCTACAACTGGCGCCGACGGATTGATTCGGCTCCGGGCGCCGCACAAGCCTCACCTTATGAGTTCGGCGTCAAAGTCAGCG
>WNFI01308745.1_pt1 | contig 17009 bp, 12 predicted proteins | sample 5400471 | NCBI WGS metagenome assembly WNFI01 (sample SAMN13153348, study PRJNA577476) | soil metagenome | isolation source: 100 cm saprolite on Douglas fir-dominated hillslope | place: USA:California | collected 2013-09-17 | reverse complement strand
AACAAACCTTTTCCATTCTAAGGAGACACATTTCTTCGGTCTTCGCTAGTTCCCCTTATTTATTGTTCAGCTATGCAAGCTCGTTGCGCATCCCGTGGGTCATGCGTGTCCAAGAAATTGTCACACCACAGTACCATCACAAACGGTATGTCGTTGTTGATGAGCGTGGGGACCTGGTCATTCCGGTCGTTCGCTACCTCAAGTATCTTGATGCCATTGGTCGAGCACGTAATACCCTGCGCTCCTACGCACACGGCCTATCACTGTACTTTACCTACCTGACACAGCAGCACCTTGACTACCAGCAAGTCACCCTCGATGATCTGGGAGGATTTGTCCTCTGGCTGAAGAATCCGTATCGGTCGCTCAAAGTACTTCCTGCACAGCCCGTAGCTCAGGCTCGTACTAATCGAACGATTAACTTGATCATCACAGCCGTTTCAGGCTTTTACGACTACCTCTGGCGGCAGGATGATCTGGCCGCGAATCTCAACGAGAAAACGCGAACGTATCTGCCAGCCAGAGTACGATCGTACAAGAGCTTCTTGCATCACGTTGCGAAAGGGAAACTGGTTGAAAAGAACCTCCTCAAACAGTCCCTACCTAAACGGGGGCGTCCCAAAACGCTCTCAAAAGAACAAATTGAGCAGTTGGTTAATGCGTGTGACAATGTTCGCGATCAGCTCTTGCTTACTCTCTTGTATCAGAGTTCCCTTCGCGTCGGAGAGTGCCTTGCCTTGTGGATTGAGGATGTAGACGTGGATGGACGCAAAATTCATGTGCATGATCGAGGTCCACTCTCTAATGATGCAGAGATCAAAACGCCAATGAGCTGTCGCAGTGTAGATGTGCCCGCTGATTTGATCAATCAGATTCTCGATTATTTAGTTCTTGTTCATACCGATGAAGTAGAAACAAACCATCTGTTCATCAAACTTCGAGGACCCCGTGCGGGCCAACCGCTGGAATATGCAGAAGTCAATGATCTTTTTCAACGGATCAAAGAGAGAACAGGTATTGATGCCCACGCGCATCTCTTGCGTCACAGTTCCTTAACAAGTCTGGCGAAAAGCGGAATGCGTCCGGAGGTGCTGCGAGAACGCGCTGGGCATGCCCAGTTCCAGTATACCTACCAACTTTACGTCCATCCCGACGAAGAAGAAATGCGTCAAGAATGGGAAAAAGCAGAATCCCAACTCCAGTTGAGCCAGCCAGCACAAAAGGAGAAGGGCAAATGATCTCACCTCTCGCTATGCGCTCTACTGATGGGTATCCAGATCCTGTAGAGGCAGAGCTTGCCAAAGATATCTGGGATGTTCGCCAGCTTCCAGGTGTACGCTATTCAGCACATAGAAGTGATCACCTGCTTAATTTTACCCAGGTTCCTGAGCCGTTTCGCCCTTCTGTGAAACGATACATCAAATTACTCCTTACTAGACGGTCCCAAGCCCACTGTTCTGACGTGTTGAGGGGCATCCGCTTTTTCTTGGGTTTTTATGCGCAGCGTTACCCAACAGTTTGTAATTTCCAGCAGCTTAGCCGATCAGACATTGAAGCATATCTGATGTATATTCGTACCAAAGAAGGTCAGTACGGCAAACCATTGAGTGCTAAATATATCTGGGGGGCGGTTCATGCACTAAGGCATTTTCTTGAATACCTTGAAAGGGTATCAAGTCCAGATGCTCCACTCATCCCTGTGGGCAAGTTAATCTGGGCAGATGAGCTTGGCAGTGCTCCCCAGCCGAACAGGCAAAAAATCAAGTATATCCCTGAGCAGATATTAGCTCAACTAGAACAGCACATGGAAAAGCTCCCCGATGTCTATCTCCCGGTCGTAATTGTTCTGCGCGCTTCAGGATGGCGCATCTCCGATGTGCTTAATCTTCGTTATGATATCTGCCTTGTCCGTTCATCTAGCGGTTGGTGGTTGCAAGGGGACATACTCAAAACAGATATCCTTGACCACAGAGTTCCTCTCTCAGATGAGATTGCTGCCTTGGTAACTGCTCAAAGTTTGCTCATTCGAGAGAAGTTCACGCTTCAAGAGAACCCTCAGAGATACCTTTTCCCGGCTATTACGCAAAAGCGAGCTGGTCGTCCTCTCAGAGGGCAGGCGGTTCAAGATGCACTTAACAGATTAGCAGGAACGTATGAAATTAAGGACGATGCAGGGAATATTTTTCACTTCGGAACGCATGCCTTCCGTCACTCAAAAGCAGTTGAGCTCATTAACGCAGGGATGAGTCTTGCTCATGTACAAAAATGGTTAGCTCATATGTCACCTGAGATGACTCTGGTCTACGCAAGGATTCTCGATACAACGATGCGGAAAGAGTGGGAGCAAGTATTTGCCAAAGGTGCAGTAAGAATTGATGCGCAGGGCCAGCCAAAAGTGGTGAGCACAGAGCAACTGGGCAACGAGCAGGAGCTTGAGTTGGAGCATATCCGCCACAACCTGGATGCGGTGCGGCTCGCTGACGGCTACTGTTTCAAGCCGAAGAAAGCCAATTGTCCGACGCAAGATTCGCCTTGCTACACTTGCCGTCACTTCTGCACCACGCCTGATTTTCTGCCCCAATTTGTGAAGCAGGAACACGAATTGCGCGAATTGGTTGCGTTAGGTGAGAGGGCTGGAAGCGAGATCTGGGTTGAACGCAACACGCAGAAGCTCAACCGAGTCTTGCCGCTGATTCAGGTGCTTCGCAAAGGCGATCTGCATCATCCAGCAGGCAAGGCTATGCGCGAATACACGCCAGCGGAGAGGGCACAGCGCACATGAAGAAAGAAGCCACAGCTCAACCGAACACTCACGGTCTCCTGGCATATGCTCACCACAAAGCGGAGAAGACACAGAAGCGTGTTCACCAAGCCATTGACCAGATCCTGCGAGAGCAGCAAATCGTGAATTTTAACACAGTGGCGAAGGCGGCGAACGTGACCAAGAGCTACCTCTACGCTCACCAAGATGTGCGAGAGCGCATTGAAGCGCTCCGCGCCCAGCAAGGCCAGGAACGGCTCGAACGACAGTGGACAGAGCGACAACAGGCCTGTCAGTGCGAAATTGACGAAAAGATACGACGTACCATATAACTGAAAAGGAAATCCATCTGTCATCGAAATCCGGCGGCCTGTGACGCGCGGAGGCAATGTCGCGATGGCACAAGAGTGCAGAGGGTTATCCCTCTTTGCAACTTGCGGCACGGTTACCCAACAAGTATACTACAGTAGATGGCGATCCAAAAAGGTTACTCCTGTTGGGTAACCATGGACACGCGCATTTCACTGATGGAGACCATGCCCATGCAGCACCTTGCCTCTTCTACCCTCTCCTGGTCGGAACGCCAGCAGGTCTACGAACTCTCCGTTGCGACGCGTCAGGAGGTACTTCGTTTGACGAGCGAGACGCCTGCCTGGTTTGCCTGGTTGGAGGAGATGCCCTCGTTTGCCTTCCATGGGCAACACGGCTCCTTTACGGCTCGCAAGGAAACCAAACAGCGTGGCTCGGGGTACTGGTACGCCTATCGCAAACGTGAGGGAACCCTCGCCAAAAAGTATCTGGGCAAGACTGCGGACCTGACGTTTCCACGCCTGGAGGAGATCGCGGGCATGCTACAGGCGGACAGAGTTCCAGTGGCTCGCACATCAGAAACCGCGCCGTCATTCCTTGTGCAGCACGAGATAGTAATCTCAGACGCACACGCTGAGGAAAGTCGAGCGGCTTCTTCTCCGCTTCTCCCACCCCCTGCGCCCCCTCCCATGCAAGGCGATCTGCTGGCCCCTCTACTCGCCACCAGGTTGCATCAGCCTCGTCTACGCGCGCGGCTGGTGCCCCGCTCCCATCTCGTTGAGCGACTCCAGCAAGGCGTAACAGGCGCACTCACGCTTGTCTCTGCTCCTGCCGGATTTGGCAAAACGACCCTGCTTGCCCAATGGCGAACGTCCACGAGCGCGCCCGTCGCCTGGCTCTCGCTTGAGCCGGAGGACAATGAGCCCACACAGTTTCTCACCTACCTGATTGCTGCCTTGCAAACGCTTGATCCCCACCTGGGCACACGCGCTCACACACTGCTCGGCCTTCCCCAACCAGCGGAACCAGCAATCGTGCTGGCCTGGCTCATCAACGACCTCCTTGACTGGCAAGAAGAGGATTTCGTGCTCGTGCTTGATGATTATCATCTCATCACTGCCCAGCCCATTCATCGTGCCCTGGCGCATCTTGTGGACCATTTGCCGCCCAGGATGCATCTCCTCATCGCGACGCGCAGTGATCCCCCACTGCCTCTGGCACGCTTGCGGGCACAGGGACACCTGACAGAACTACGCGCCACCGAGTTACGCTTCGGAACTGCTGAGGCTGGGGCGTTTCTCGCAGAAGGGATGGGGCTACATCTCTCGCCTCAGGATGTAACAATGCTTCAGGCTCGCACGGAGGGATGGATTGCTGGCCTGCAACTGGCCGCGCTCTCGCTCCAGGGCAGAGCCGATATGGCAAGCGCTCTTGCCGCCTTCACTGGGAGTCACCGTTTCGTGCTGGATTATCTCTCCGAGGAGGTGCTTTCCCGCCAACCTGCTGAGGTGCAGACATTTCTGTTGCAGACGAGCGTGCTGGAGCGTCTTTCGGGTTCCCTCTGTGATGCGATCACTGGTTCACAGGAAAGCCAGGCCATGCTGGAAATCCTGGACCGGGCCAACCTGTTTGTGATCGCCCTCGACGACGTGCGAGGGTGGTACCGCTACCATCACCTGTTTGCCGATCTGTTGCGCAACCGTCTGCAAAAGGCCATGCCTGCGTCTCTTCCCGAACTGCATCGGCGCGCAAGTCGCTGGTACGAGGGACATGACATGCTCCTGGAAGCGGTCCATCATGCGATGCTTGCTTCTGATCTCGCAGGCACGATGCGCCTGATTGAAGAACACCGGCACTCGCTGGTTCTCCGTGGTCAGGCGCGCACGGTGCTCGCCTTTCTCCACGCTTTCCCAGAGGAACATATCCAGAAGCACCCAAGCCTGTGCTTGTCCCAGGGACTGCTGCTCACGCTTACGGGGCAATTGCCGGAGGCCCTCTTGCGCCTCCAGGTGGCAGAACAGTCGGCTTCTTTCATTCCTGAAGAGCGTGAGGCACAGGCATTTTTGCATCAGGTCGCTGCCCTGCAAGCATACATCCTCTTCTTCCAGGGAGATCTGGAAAGCAGCATTACGCTGGCAGAACAGGTAGCGGATCACCTCGCCGATTGCCCTGTGGAAGTGCGAGAGGCAGCCCGTGTGATTGCTGCCCACCAGGTCTTGCTCAGTGGAGATGTCAGTCGTGTTGGGGAGCAACATGTGGCTCTGCTCGGCTCGGCACACTCCACTGGAAACGATCTGTCGGCGATGGAGACGCTTCTGGGTCTGACTGGTATCCTGCTGCATGCTCGCCTGCTTCGCCTCCGGGGACACTTGCGGCAGGCGGCAGCGATCTATGAGCAGATGGCAAAGGTGCAGGGCGATCATGAGAAAGCTCCCATCTACCTCAGTTCCTGCTTTGGCCTGGGAGAACTCTCTTACGAATGGAACAATCTTGACACGGCTGAACGCCTGTTGGAACAGGGGAGAGAGGGGCTTCGTGGACCACTCACGCTGGCTGCCTCCTCTATCGCCCAGGGTTACGCGACGCTGGCCCGCCTGCGCCAGATACGCTCTAAGCCCGACAGCGCACTGGAGATTGTGAAGGAGTTTGTAACGCTTGCCCAGACGCGCCAGTTTGCCCCCGCGCAGCTAGCCTTTGCTTCGGCAGTGCGCGCCCGGCTCGCGGTGATGCAGGGAGATCTCACGGAGGCCATACACTGGGCCAATGCCAGTAGTCTCTCGGTCTCGGACGATCCTTGCTACTCGCGTGAGCAGGAATATCTGACCTTTGCTCGGGTGCGTATCGCTCAGGGGCGTCTTGACCCGGCGGGACCGTTTCTTGCGGAGGCGCTGCGGCTGCTGGAACGATGGCGAGAGGATGCCGAAGCGAAGGCGCGTATGGACAGCATTCTGGAAATTCTGGTGTTGCAGTCGCTCGCCTGCTTTGCGGGTTCGGCGCACAAGACACAGGCCCTACCCACTCTCGAACGTGCCCTTCTCATCGGCGCACAGGATGGGTACATCCGCCTGTTCGTCGATGAGGGGGAACCCATGGTGGCGCTCCTGCATCACGCATATGCACACAGAATCGTTCCTGACTATGTCGTGACCCTTCTCTCGGCTTTAGGTGAAGAGGCGAAGGCCTCTCCCTCTCGTGCCTTCCCCCTCGTCGAACCGCTCACCGAGCGCGAGCTTGCGGTCTTCCGGCTCCTGGTGAGGGGCCTGTCCAATGCCGAGATCGCGCAGGAACTCATCATCACCGTCGGTACGGTAAAGCGGCACGTTCATAGCATCTACGGCAAACTGGGCGTCCAGAACCGTGCCCAGGCGATCGCCCGCGCCCAGGTGTTGTAACCGGTTGTCCGTGCTCTAAGCCAACCCATCACCTTTCTCTCTCTCCAGTACTTCCCTCGTTCTCGTTACGCAGGACAACTTGCGCTTCTCCAATAACCCTCACCGTGTGTGGATACGTCTGGTAAGAATCAACCCCACAACACATCCTTCGATACATGTTACCGCCCCTGGTTGAGCCGCATACTGAGGGCAGTGATCAAGAGTTTGTCAAACACAAAGTCGGGCCTTACAAGCCCAGAAGGAATTTTCGTATGAACACAACCTTTTCGACCAGCTTTACTCGTCTCACACGGGTACTGGCAGCCATCAGTATTGTTCCCGCACTTTTCTTGCCTTTCTACCAGGCATTTCTCCATGGTGGTCGGCGTGCCGTGGATATCAACCCTCGCGTTGCAGCCTATATGGCAGTCCATGTGCTTGGAGCCTACTGTCTCATTTTGGCAACCTGTGGGGTGGTCGCTATCTACTTGAAATACCATGACCGCATGAGTAAGATCGCGCCATTCAGTTTGATCCTTTCGTTCCTCGCGCAAATCTCATACGTCGGTAGTTTGTTTATTGATGGGTTCTTTAACCCGCTGCTGGCGCACTATGATCCTGTGGCTCAAACCCTCATGCATGAGGGTAACATCTCTGGGGCCCTGGCCCACAGTGCTTTGCTCCAGAGCATCGGGATTGCCATCTATATTCCCTTTTTGATGTCGCTCATCTATATCGCTGGAAATCTGCTCCTGGGGATCATCATCTTGCTGAAGCGCTTCCTCCCCTGGCCCATCGGTATCCTGTTTCTCATCGGTGGCCTGATTCTGGGCCTCGCGATTATGGTGCCGCCATGGGTCGAGGTGATAGGATATGCGGCTGAAGGGTTGGCGATTGCCTGGAGCGCTTTTCTGATCTGGCGAGAGAGCAAACCCATTCCTCTCGTTGAGTCTGTTGTATAAATACAGAGAGAAGGAAAACGATTATGGGGTCAGGAAAGATTCTCCTGGTGGGTGGCTACGGTCACGTTGGCACGGTTCTCGCTCATGAGTTAGCCGTTCGCTACCCAGGCCAGCTCGTCATCGCAGGCCGCCATCGTGATCGAGCTGAGGCACTGGCTGCGACGCTTCCTGGCGGCGCTGATGTGGCTCAGGTAGATGTGCAGGATGAAGCAAGTGTAAAGCTTGCGGCACAGCAGGCAAAACTGATAGTCAATTGCAGTCTCGATCAGCGCCAGCCAACGCTTTTACGAGTCGCATTTGCCCACGCGTCTGCCTACCTGGACATTGGAGCGAACGCTACAACCATTGCTGGAATGCTGGAACTCTCGGCTGAGGCGGTGCAACACGGCACCTGTGCGCTCGTGGCCGCAGGACTCGATCCAGGATGTACGAACATCATGGCGGCGCTCGCCTCAGAACTCGCGGGAGGCGCTCACACCATTAATGTCTCCCTGCTGCTCTCTCTCGGTGACGCCTTTGGAGAAGCTGCCATCGACTACATGCTGGAGGCCATCGCTGCCCCAACACATATCGATTATCAGGGACGGCGGCAGGAGCTTTACGCGTACCGCGAACGCCGTCACTGCGAATTTCCTCCTCCTTATGGAAGAAAACTCACCTATCGCTACCCTTTCCCCGAACAGGCTTTCTTTGCTGAGACCTTACAGGTGAAGCAGGCAGCCAATTGGTATGCCATGGATAGCGCAGCCATCAACATCTTGCTGCTCGCCTCGGTCCGCCTGGGCTTCACACGCCTGTTAGGACAGGAGCGCATTCGTGGCGTGACGCGCTGGGCGTTCCGGCAGCTTTCGCGGTTGCCAGGTGGCAGAGATGATGTCTGCGCGCTGGCGGAGGCACAGGGACCAAACGGAACCTGGCGGGTGAGTCTCACCAGTCATCAGGAATCGAAGACCACGGCCTTGTGCGCCCTGCCCATCGTGGAGGCCTTGTACGAGGGAAAACTTGCGCGTCCCGGGGTGTGGCTTCCAGAGCAGGTCGTTGATCCCAGAGTCTATGTGCATGCTTTGACCGATCTTGGCCTGGACATAGCTACCTCTTGATTTTCTCTGTCAGCGAGAGAATCTCCATATGAAACCGCTCTCAGCGGGTCACATGGAGATTCTCATAGCACTCGAAAAAGGATTCCGTTATGGATAAAAAGCGCATTTTCACGCTTTGTCTGATCGTGCTTGCCGATATGTCAGGGGCCATGGCCATCATTCCGATCATCCCAGTGTTTGTCGTGGGGCAATTTCACGCCACGCCGTTTCAGGCAGCCCTGGCGATCGCCGCCTACTATGTCGCCCAGGTGCTGGCAGCGCCCTGGCTTGGGAGTTTGTCTGATCGCTTTGGCCGGCGCCGAATTCTGTTGATCAGCCAGGCCGGGACCATCGTTTCCTACCTCCTGCTGGTCTTTGCAGTGCCCCTGGGTGCGCTCCTCGATCATACTGGCCTGCGGTTGGGACTCGCCAGCGGATTAGCCGTCATCTACCTCGCACGCATCCTCGATGGGCTGACTGGCGGGAATATCAGTGTAGCCATGGCCTATGTCAGCGACATCAGCACGCCAGAGAAGCGCACACACGCGCTCGGATTGGTGGGAGGTGCCAGTGGGCTTGGGCATATACTAGGCCCTGCCCTGGCCGGACTGCTGGCAGGGTTCAGTCTGCTTGCGCCTTTTTTCGCCGCCGCAGTGGTGAGCGGGATCACTGTGTTGCTGACGCTGCTCTGGTTGCCTGAACTCCCGATCAGCGCAAAAAGACCGGATACCCAGTCGTCACAGGCTGATGGATTGCCCATCTCTCGCGTGCTGCTGAGTTGGCCAGTGCTGCTGATCCTGGGGATGGCACTGGTGGTCGGGTTGTATATGGCGGCGCTTTCTGGGACGTTCGCGCTCTACGCTGATCGGGTGTTGTTGGCAGGTCAACCAGAAGCTGTGATCGTCAGCACAGTCGGCTGGATTATTACCGTGCTGGGCCTGGTGATGGCGCTTACGCAGATCGTCCTGCTCAATCCTTTGGTAAACCATCTGGGTGAACAGAAAGCCATCCTGCTGGGCAGCTTCTCGCTGGGCGTTTCCGCTGTAGGCTTTTTCGCGGTCACTTCCCTGTGGGCGGTTATCGTATTCGTCGTCGTCTTTTCCCTCGGCTATGGGATCGTGTGGCCAAGCCTGCAATCGCTCATCATGGGTGTCGGCCCCGACCAGATGGTTGGTCGTCTTCTGGGCTGGTTCCAGGCGATGTTCAGCCTGGCCTTAATCCTTGGCCCCGTCTTGGGAGGCTTTGTCTTCGACGCGGTGGCTCCACGGGCAGTCTATGCAGGAAGTGCTGGCTTGATGGTCCTCGCCCTTGTGCTGAGCATCGGGATGCAACGCCTCTCGTTGGCAACAACGGATCAGTCTCGGAAAACCATGCGCATGCACTTTCATCACTAAAAACAGCTATTGAATAGTGTGATGGACACGAGAAGGAGAGTGTTATGAAAGCGATACGTCTCATTTCATTGATCGCACGGGTGGCCTTGATGGTTACTCTGGGGCTGGGATTGTTGTACTGGGTCGCTCAGTTGTTTGGATGGAGCGGACCTCTGGTTTTCCTGGCCCAGATTGGTTTTCCGAACATTCACGAGGTGTTTGGTATCATTGGCGTCCTCGGACTACTCATCCTGGGAAGTGGAGCAGTTTTCACCAAAGGCAGCCGACTGCTCGGTATGGGAAGCATAATCTATGCGCTTCTGGTGCCTGCCTTTGGGATGACACAAACAGTGATCCTGGTGGGGAACCTGCACTGGTTGATCCGGGCTGCTCACCTGCTGGTGGGAATCGGAGCCATGATGCTGGTCATAAGGATCGAGAAACGCTACCAGCTTCTCAATCTGAAAGAACACGGAGTGACTGCTGAAAGGCCCCTCGGCAAGCCCTACCCGCCAATCGTGGTCAGGCTTGCTCGTCTGGCTACAGCCGCACATGTTGCTCTCTACCGCCTGACACATGGAGCGCTTGGAGGACGAGCACAGCACATGCCAGTTCTGCTGCTGACCACCACCGGGCGCAGGAGTGAAAAGCAGCATACCACCCCATTGGTCTACCTTGCAGACGGGGCTGATTGCATCGTCGTCGCTTCCAATGGAGGTCAGGGGAAGCTTCCGAACTGGTGGTTAAACGCGCGCACGAACAAACAGGCACTCATAGAACTCGGGAGAAAACATCTGAGAGTGAGTGTCCAGGAGGCAAATTCAGAAGAACGTCAACGGCTCTGGCCACGCGTGGTTGCCTGCCGCGCAGGACATGAAAACTACCAGGAACGGACACCCTATCCCCTGCCCCTGGTCATTTTCCATCCAGAGGAGACGTTTTGACAGGGTCTTACGCTACTTGAGGGATCAACGCATCAAAAACGAGAATGTTGGTCATGGCACGCTCGCGTTTCTCTCTTTTGATGCGCCTCTTTGTGACTAGCGTGAAACCCTGTTTGATGGTGAAGAAACTGCTTTCTTGTGCGGATCTATTCCCGAGCTTCCCATGGCGGATCAGCAAGGCGTACATGCAGGATGCGCCGCAATTCCTCAATAGGAGTAAGATGGTCATCCACCCGCACATCGATCACGCGATCATTGAAGCCTCGGAAGCCTCCGTCTGCACGAACGACCAATAACGCTGCCGATTGCTGTCCTCGTTTCTCACCACCAGCTGCCTGCCCTGCGGAAAGCGCTGCCATGAGCCGATCATACAAAGGGCCTTCTCGCTCCTCAAATGCCTGCGCCATGGCCTGGATGGTCTTCTCGCCCACCAGAAAATTGCCCTGGCAAGCATAATGGGTGCCGATGAGGCTTCCTGCCCAGTCAGGACAAGCTTCCCCGGTGTAGGTAGCTGGTTCGCCGCTCACACCGACTATGCCTACCTGTCGATGTGCATGTCCTTTATCTGCCTTCGTCAGATGTGTGATGACCTCGGTAGGAGAATATCCTCGTTCGAGCAGTTCGAGCCCATGTAATCCATAGCTTGTATTGATCCACGCCTGTGTAGCGATAGCCCCCACGCCTGCCTTCGCCCAAGGAGTGAGCGCGCCAATGGCGATGAACTTCGATTGGACCGCTACTCCCCACTCTCCGGCTTGAAGGTCTCGTGCGACAATGGAATATGTCATCTATTTCCTCTTCACAGTCTGAAGCACTGGAGGTATCATAACACAGAAGAAGCATGCCATGGGAACCCTTTTTCATGCATGAGCGAGCAACCCTTTTCACATCCTGGAGAGGAGGAAACGACCATGATGGGTTTGCGCATAGCGAGCGTTTGCCCCATTGGTAGCCGTGTCCTTGGAGGAACTGGTTCCCCAGGGCCATTTTTACCGCCATCTGCAAAAAGTTCTGGATCTCTCGTTTGTGTACGATCTGGTTCGCGAGTCTTATGCGATGGCCGGACGACCGTCCATTGATCCGGTCGTGTTCTTCAAGCTGCAACTGGTGATGTTTTTTGAAGATATCCGTTCCGAGCGCTTGCTGATGCGCCAGGTGGCGGATCGGCTGAGTGTCCGCTGGTATCTGGGATATGATTTCGGGGAGCCATTACCAGATCATTCGAGCTTGACTCGTATTCGCACCCGCTATGGCATCGATGTCTTCCGCCGCTTTTTCGAGATGATTGTAGAACAGTGCCAACAAGCCGGACTCGTCTGGGGCAAAGAACTCTATGCAGATGCGACCAAGATTCAAGCCAACGCAGCACTCTCCTCCATGAAACCGCGCTTTGCCGTTGAGGCACATCTCGCGAATCTGTTCTCTTCGGAGTTGGAAGAAACAGTTCAGACAGCAGATGGAGCATCTCTCCAAGAAAGAGCAGCTTGCCCTCTTGCTCCTCCTCACGACAATGATGCAGTCGTCTTTTGCACAGAAGAATTGCTCGCCGTTGCTGCGCAAACAAGCTCAGAGGCATCTGAGTGTCATGAGCTACCTTCCCAGCTCCATCCCGATCTCGACGAAGCAACCGAAGCTGACCTCAGCATCAGCAATCGAGAACGACAGGATTGGATTGAACGGCTGGGGGAGCCAGCGCGTTCGGTGACGCACGGAACGTATCGCCGCATGGCAGATTTCTGGGTCAGTACAACGGACCCAGATGCCACGATGATGAATGGCAAAACAGGTGGGTCAAAGCTGGGCTACCATACCCATTATGTCGTTGATGGAGGGAAAGCACGGATTATCCTCGCAGTTCTTGTCACTCCTTCCGAAGTGATGGAAAATCAACCGATCTTGGACTTGCTCTGGCGAACCCGCTTCCGCTGGAAACTGTGGCCACGGCAGTTTACTGGAGATACCACCTACGGAACCGCTGAAATTATTACGGCCCTCGAACAGCAGCACATTCGTCCTTATGTTCCTCTCCCCGATTTTGATCAACGAAGCGCGTTCTTCGGTCAGCGGGACTTCCACTACGATGCGCAGCGTGACATCTACGTTTGTCCGAATGGGGCCGAACTGCACGTCCTCCCTTCCGGAGGCAACGAGCAGTTTCAGCAGTATCGAGCCAAGGCAAGCATATGCAATGGCTGTTCTTTGAAGTCCCGTTGTACCACCAGCAACACCGGACGCCGGATTAGTCGGCATGTGGCAGAGGAAGCCTTCGAGCGGGTGCGAGCCTTCCACCAAACGCATGCCTACAAGAAGGCCATGAACAAGCGCAAAGTTTGGGTCGAGCCGTTATTTGCGGAAGCCAAAGACTGGCATGGCATGCGGCGCTTCCGCTTACGGCGGCTTTGGCGAGTCAATTGTGAAGCCCTCGTTGTTGCGACAGGACAAAATCTCAAACGGTTACTTCAAAAGCGAGGATGGGAGCGTCGTCCGTTTCCTACGGAGGCGGTGGCGATGGTGCCTCCTCTCAACTGGGAGCCAGATGAGTCTCCAAGACACGAGATGCTGAAAGGCCACAGACGCGGCGTCGCTGTGGCATCTCTGGTCGCCTGCGGGGCCACTAGGACATTCTTTGAGCCCCAGATGAGCCGGTTTTCTCTGGTAATCACCATTTCTATCACTTTTTCATCTTCTATCATTTTTATTTTGAATACCCCACTCTACCATTTATTACCAGCTTTTGCTTACCTCTCCCTCTCCAGGAGCATCTTTGCGCCGTCAAGCTCATCAGCTTTCTCGTAAGCTCAGCAACGAGTTTTTCAACAGGCTGTCTTATTATATGGTACATGCTGTCAACTCTCAGAATCGCCCTGATATGCCTGTTGGGAAAGAGAGTAAATAGAGTAAAGGGGGTTGCACACGTGGTGCAACCCCCGAATGGAGTGATGGGGAAAGGTTCCGTTCTCAAGCATCGTGGCGGAGGATAAGCTCCTCGATTTCCGTGCCACGGGCGTTGGCGTAGCCTCGTCCTTCGTCGCAGACAGTGAAGCCGCATTTCTCCAAGACACGGCGCGAGGCCAGGTTATCCTTTGCCACGCGGGCAAAGATGGGGCGCACTTGCACAATATCCAGGAAGGCTGTTAGCGCCTGGGTGGCGACGCCCTGGCCCCAGTAGGACTTGCCAAGCCAATAGGTGACCTCTGGCCCCTCCATCTCTTCATCTCGATATCGAGAGACGCTTCCTGCCACCTGTTCCCCAGAAATAATCGTCTTAATCGTGATGCTCTCATCTTTGAGAATCTTCTGCCAATGGTGCATAAAGGCTTCGCGGTCAGTTGGGTCTTTGGCTGTAAAGGCCGCCATATAGTTGGCCTCGGGATCTAGCTGCTGCTCGTAAAAAATAGGCAGGTCGTCCGCGACCACGTCTCGCAGGAGAATCTGCTTGGGTATGGAATTTGGGATGTGCTTGCTCATTTTACTAATGCCTTCCTCGCGATTATTCTATCAAGGTCACCAGACCTCATAGCGAAAGCTAGGGGCTTATGCCTCCACCAACACCTTGAGCCTGATTATCCAGGCTCTCGAAAGTCGCGACACATGAGGACGGGTGACAGACCGCTTCAACCAAGCGCGACTTCCTGTAGGAAGTCGCCCCACACGGAAGAGAGTACACAGGTTGAGTTCGTGTACGAAGCGTTCGCTTCCATACCGATCCGTGCATGCTGAACAGTCTACTCACGTGCGGGTAACCACGCACACAAACAGTTTCTCTTCCGGGAGAGAAGCGCCTTGAGATGAGTCTGTTCGTAGCTTCTACTTAGCTATTCTTATTCGCATGAGCGAAAACGGAAGTCGGGAATGTCCCAGCCCTCTCCACTAAAGAAAGGAGCGCCTCTTCCTCTCCATGCGCTTCACGCATGGAGAGGAAGAGGTGGAGTATTTGATGGACCGATTATCAGGCCAGTCTGCCCTTAGAGTAATTAAGGGGGAAAAACGGAGAGACTCCACTTAGCGAACTCAATAGCTTTCTATCAGTTATATGGTACGTCGTATCTTTTCGTCAGAAATACACTTACGGGCCAACAGCACCAGGCACGTACAGACAAAACCAAAGAGGTGCTGCTGGCAGCCAAGGATCGGCGGATCAAAGCGTTGGAGGCGGAAAATCGCCAACTCAAAGAGGAACTGAAGGTTGTACGTGGAAAATTGTATGAGCAGGTTTGAGAAGAGGCGGCCTCCTCAAGACTGTTGAGACTCTCAAACCATATTGGGGAGTCTGAGGGGCCTGGCTCCTCAGCGGGGGTCCAGGGGGCAGGCCCCCTGGCCTCAGCGGAGCGCGCAGACCTGCCTAGCGCGGAGGGATGGTGAGGGTTTCAGGGAGAGGAAGGGAACGCATCGCAATGCATGGTTCCCTTCCTCTCCCTGAGATGCCGGGCCTCGACGAGTGTAGCGCACAAATCTTTCATATTGAAGACATATCAACAACGTTACTCGTGCGTATTCTACTGCCGAACTCTAGATAAATTTATCCGGGGGAGTCCCCCATAGGCGCGGACTTTAGGCCACAGCTGCCTCCTTTTGAGGCATAGCAAGCTGTTGCAGGAGCCATTGTTGCACCTCGGTTTCCTGAGAAAGCCGCTTGCCGCGTTGTCGACTCACCAGATACCGTCGCAACTGCGGCAGGCAGTCATGCACCCGTTGCCGGGTCCACGACCCTTGCAGCAGGGTCCGCAACATCTCCAACTCACAACGAGCCAAGCCCCAATGACTGATCACCCATGTCGGCGTTTGCTGGCCCGGCTCGTCTTGTCCCTGCACGGGACCAACCTCCGGTTCGATCAGCAGCCCGCTGAGGATCGCACTCAGCTCCTGGGCCTCTTGCTCCTGCAAGTACCACACGATCAAACAGAGGTGGACATAGGCTTGTACCCGTTCCCACAGCTTGACCGGCAGCAGATGCAGGTGCAGCCCTTGCTTAAGCCGTTTGAAAAGCAACTCGATTTGCCACCTCGCCCGGTAGAGCTTGACCACGTCTGGGGTCGACCACTGCTCATGCGGCAGGGTCGTCCCCAGCAGCATCACCCCGGCCCACCAGGCCGGTGCCAGATTGGCCTTCGAGCCCTTTTTGAGCCGGATGCGCGCTTGCTTGCGCGCTCGGGCTTGCATGGCCTGTTTGCGTGGCAGCAGCGAGATCACCAAACGAAGCGCAAAGCGCTCGGTGTGGCTGGGATCCCAGACCCACACCTTGTACTCCGTCACCGTCTCATACTTCTGGTGCTTGATCAGTCGCTTCAGATCGATCTTCTTGCCATCCTCCCGCTCCAGGCGCACCTGGTGGTTGCTGAACCGATGCACGCCATAGGCTCCCTGAGCCTGTCCTTGTTGCACACTGGCCCCCAGTTGATAACCCGCGTCGGTCACCACCACATCCCCCGGGCGCAAGACAAAATGATGCAGCCCCTCTCCGCTGTGACGGTCACTGACCTTGACGTCCTCTAAGCGGCCCATGCCCAGATTGTAGGCGCTATGCACCTTCACATCTTCTCCGCTTCCCGCCGGCATTTTCAAGCGGCTCGCGTCAATCAACCACACCCGCCCTGCCGTCTTGGGCAACCAGTCGGGCGACTGCTGCGAGCCGATGAGGGCTCCCAGCAACCACATGATCCACTCCTGAGCCCGCTCCACGCGCTTGCGCCATGCTCGCTCCGATAAGTAGCCTACTCCCACCAGCGTGGCCCACAGTCCCAACTGCCGAAAGGAAAACCCACAGGCCGCATACACCAGCAGCACTCGCAGCAAATCTGCCAAACCATGCTTGAGGGAGAGGTTGCTCCCTTTCCCTTACGTCATGTTGCCCATCAACTCGGTGTGGGAGAAAAATTTCTGACAGGTCGTTTCCCTCACGAATGTGCCCAAATCCTCGCTCAATATCAAGCCTCTCGTGCTGAGCGAGCAAAACAAAGAGTGGTGCGTGAGTGTACTGAGGTGGAACAAGCTGTATATACCTTAGATGAGCAGGGCATCCCTCTCAGCCGTTCTCAGGTCGTCACCCTGCTTTCTAATCCAAATATTTTACGGAGACCAGAAGGGAAAGCCACATGGCAAGCCCTCTGCCGCGAACGAGGGCTGGAGCCATGATACCAGAAAATGGTTGAGTGTCTGCCAATTCGGAAGGTGAAAGTTGCCACTGCGGCAAACTCCATCTTCCATTTGCAG
>WNFI01200727.1_pt1 | contig 17012 bp, 12 predicted proteins | sample 5400471 | NCBI WGS metagenome assembly WNFI01 (sample SAMN13153348, study PRJNA577476) | soil metagenome | isolation source: 100 cm saprolite on Douglas fir-dominated hillslope | place: USA:California | collected 2013-09-17 | reverse complement strand
GTTGCCGTCGTGGCTGCGCAATCCCGTAAGAACGGATCCGTTGCACTCCACAGTGCGCATGCCCTGACCCGCTGCATAAACGAACGAGTGAATAGCGTCGATCTTTCCACCGGCGAAATCGTTCAGCTCTTTCTTGCTGACCTTATAGATTCCCTTGTTGCAAGAGATCCACAAATAGCCAAGCCCGTCATCGAGAACGGCAAGCACAGTGTTGTTGTACAACCCGTCCAGGGTGGTGTAGCGAGTGAAACGGCCGTCCTTCAGGCGGCCCAGTCCGCCTTCCAACATCCCAATCCAAAGTGTGCCGTCGCGTTCACCATAAAGGTTCAAGAAGACCATCGCTCCAGAGCTTTCTCCCAGCGGATAGATATTCAGTTTTCCATCCTTGAACTGGTACAGGTTCGCAAGAGTCTCCACCCATAGATTTCCCTTCGGATCTTCATATATACCAACGACGATTCCTTTGTTTGAAGAGTCCGATATATAGTAGTTAGTAAATATACCATGCTTAAGAGTACCGACGCCTAGATCATATGCCAGCCAAATAGTCCCGTGGCTATCCTCCGAGGCAAAGATAACGAAATTCGAGAGGAGGCCATCTTTGGTGGTGTAGGTGCGCGAGGTGCGCCGGTCCGGGTCAATCCGGATTAGACCGGCTCCTTGTGAGGAGATCCAGAGGTTATGGCTGCGATCCTCGTAGACTGAAGTGGGAATGCCAGGTTTCACCCCAGGTATTAGGAAGCGGGAGACAACGCCGCCTTTTATTCGGGCTTGCCCATGCCGCATAACACTGATCCAGATGTTCTGTGCACTGTCTTCATAGAGGGCCTTCGCATATCTTCCCGGCAAGCCCTCCTCTACACTGAAGGTAACGATCTTGGTGTTCCTTAACCGGGTGATCCCTTCCTGAGTTCCAATCCAAAGGCTTCCTTCCCGGTCTTCGAATATTCGTGTGACAGACGAACTCGTCAGGCCGTTGCGCGCATCAAAACCCGTGAACTTGCCCTCTTCCAATCGGAAAAGCCCGTTGCCTTGCGTGGCCACCCACAGATTGCCATCGCGGTCCCGGAGAATGTCCGTAAAGACATCCTTCGGAAGGCCATCCTTCTCAGAGAAATGCCTGACGCGGCCACCTGAAAGCTGCAAGAGGCCGGCGGTCGCCCCGACCCACAGCGTCCCATCCGGGGGGAAAAAAAGGCTATTGACTCCCGTGTTGACCTGCCCTGGCTCGTAGGGCACGAATTTCCCGTTAACAAGGCGGTCCAGGCCTTTTCCCGTTCCGGCCCATACGGTCCCCTGGGGATCAATTCTTATGACATGGACATCATTGTCTGACAATCCATCCGCAGTGGTAAAAACCGTGCATCCATAGGTTGTCAAGCGCACCAAACCACGGCGATCTCCGATCCAAAATGCTCCGTTGGAATCTTCAGCACCCGAACGGCCGGTCATTTCGAGTTCGATTCGGGTTGTATCGCATGGACGGCGTTCAAACCTGCCTCTGTAGAAATGCAGCAATCCGTGCATCGTGGCGATCCAAAGCCCTCCATCATTCGAGGGAACCAGGTCGTTGATGAAATTGCTCTCGAATTCCACCGTGTTGGAAGTGTCAAACACACGAAATTCTACGCCATCGAACCGGACCAAACCCTCCTCGGTTCCGAACCACAGGTAACCATCAGAGGTCTGAGCAATTGCACGGATCTCGCCTTCCGGAAGGCCGTCCTTTGTCTGCAAAGTATCGCGGATGTATTGGCTGATGCGCAGGCGTGGGTCCAGCGCACGGGCATCGTCAGCGACGAATAGAAATCCCAGCCCGAGGACGAGGCCCACGAGAATGTAACGGACTTTTTTCAGACAAGATCCCCTTTCTGGGGCGGAGCCGCGGCAGCGATGAATCTCTGGGTGCTGGATTTGGCGTGGCTACCCAAGGGTGCCGCAATCAATGAAGCAAAAGCCGTGCCAGAGCACGTCTTTCGGCTGCCTGAACGACGGGGGGCGGAAGCCGTAAGTGATTGCCATGGAAAGAGTAAGAATCTGCGGGCGTCGCTCCGCGTTAAAGATGCTCGCTCAAATGGTTTGAAGCGTGCGAATCCCGAACAACTGTTTCAGGTTGGAACAACTCGACACTGATCGCGGTCGCAGCGATAGGCATACCGTGAGGCGAGTCTTTGTCGTGGCCGGAGAGTGTCGAGGTGCGGCAAATCGTCATCGGCCTCGGCGTTTAGATTTGTGCTGTTTCGGTGGTGCGCAAAGAAGCGCACAAGAGAATTTTGGTCACGTCCAACAACGCTGCAAAGCGAGGGTCTTTCGTAAGCCCTTGATGATAGCGGTAGTAAATCTGCTGGATGATCACCGCGATCTTGAATTGCGCGAAGGCAAGATAGAACGCCATGTTCGCAATATCCCGCCCGGTGATCTGAGCGTAGCGCTCCAGAAGCTGACGGCGGGTGAGACTTCCGGGAAAGTTCGTGGGCCCCCAGCGAATCTGCTGAAGCTCCTGGGGGTCTTGCGGGTCCCCCCAGTAAGCCAGGGCTGAACCCAAATCGCTCAGTGGATCTCCGATGGTGCACATTTCCCAGTCGAGTACACCGGCAATCTTCGTGATGTCGCTCGGATCGAGCACGACATTGTCGTATTTGTAGTCGTTGTGGATGAGCGCTGCAGCAGTGGACGAAGGCATGTGCTCCTTCAACCATGACGAAATTTGCTCGACTTCAGCAAGATCGTGCGTCTGCGAGCCGTAGTAACGCTCCGTCCAGCCTTTTACTTGCCGCTCAAGGCTATCTCGGGGCCGAATTCCAATCCTGCCGGCAAATCCCGCCGCAGGATGACTCCACGAATCGGCTCCATCACATAAAAGGGGCAGCCAAGGACGGAGTCGTCTTCGCAATAGAGGAGCACCTTCGGCGCCGCGGGGTAGTGAGGATGCAATTTGGAGAGGACGCGGAACTCGCGTCCCATATCGTGCGCGGATTTTACTTTGCTGCCGAACGGCGGGCGGCGCAGAACTATTTCCTTCCCGCCAAGACGCACGGAATACGTCAGGTTGGAGTGTCCGCTGGGAAACTGTTCGATGACGAGGGGTCCAACTTCGTCAGGAAAGTGGTTTCGCAGGAAGGGAGCGAGCTTGACGAGGTCGAGTTCTTCGCCGGGTCTTACGGAGGCCGTTCGGTCCTGAAAATCGGTCATCGAGTCTTAGTTTGCGCTTATGTGGCGCGTTCAAACAGACCTGCGGCGCCCTGGCCGCCGCCGATGCACATGGTCACGATGCCGTAGCGGTGCTTGCGGCGAGCCATTTCGTTGGCCATGGTGCCGACCATGCGCGAGCCGGTCATGCCGAACGGGTGACCGATCGCGATGGAGCCGCCGTTAGGATTCAGCTTTTCAGGGTCAATGCCCAAGCGGTCGCGGCAATACACGACCTGCACGGCAAATGCCTCGTTGAGTTCCCAGACGTCAATGTCGCTCATCATGACGCCCGTGCGCTTCAGGAGCTTCGGAACGGCAAACACCGGGCCGATACCCATTTCGTCCGGATCACACCCTGCTACCTGAAATCCGCGGAACACTAGTTTGTAGGGAATGCCGAGCTGGTCAGCGCGCGTGCGCGACATCAACAGCGTGGCCGATGCGCCATCGGAAAGTTGCGACGAGTTCCCTGCAGTAACCGAGCCCTGCCCGCTGGTCTGATCAAAATGCGGCTTCAAGGCAAGCAGCCCTTCGAGGGTTGTGTCGGGGCGGTTGCACTCGTCTTTATCCGCGCAGACTTCTTCCTTGCCGATTTGCTCGCCAGTTTTCTTGTCGAGAATCGCCTTGGTGACGCGCATGGGGGCGATTTCACCATCGAAGAAGCCTTCTTGCTGCGCACGCGCGGTGCGCTGCTGACTGAGAAGGGAGTATTCGTCCTGCGCCTGCCGGTTCACTTTATAGCGCTTGGCAACTACTTCGGCGGTATCGCCCATGACCATGTAAAGCCCGGGCATCTTTTCGAGGAGCGCGGAATTGGGGCTGCTGTCTCGGGGAATCACGCTGATACTCTCGACGCCTCCGCCGATGGCGGCCTCCGCCCCTTCATTCACAATCTGATGGGCGGCCAAAGCGATAGCTTGCAAACCGGACGAGCAGAAGCGATTGATGGTGGTCCCGGCAACCGATGTCGGCAGGCCCGCCAGCATGGCGGCGATGCGCGCAATGTTGTGGCCCTGCGGGCCGTGCGGCTGCGCGCAGCCGAGCGCGACATCTTCGATTTCGACGGGGTCGAGCTTCGGCGTTTTGCGCAAAACGTCTTTGATGCAGTGCGCCCCGAGTTCATCGGGGCGCGTGATGTTGAACGAGCCGCGGAAGGACTTCGTGAGCGCTGTACGCGAACTGGCAACGACGACTGCTTCTCGCATCGTGTCTGCGCGCTACGCGACGGCGCTTTCCTCCTTGTTGAAATCGGCGAAGGTCTTCCCTTCTTCGGCAAGCTTTTTCAGCAGCGGAGCAGGCTCCCAGGGTTCGCCGTGCTGCTGCTGGAATTCGCGGACGCGCTCGTACACTTTTTTCAGGCCGACCGTGTCGGCGTACCACATCGGACCGCCACGGTGAGCCGGGTATCCGTAGCCATTCAGATAAATGATGTCAATGTCCACGGCTCGGAGGGCATACCCTTCCTGCAGAATCCGCGCGCCTTCGTTCACCAGTGCGTAGATGCAGCGGTCAACGATTTCCTCGGCGTTGATCTGCCGCTGCTTGATACCGGCTTCCGCGGTCCACTTGCGCACGAGTTCGGCCACTTCGGGATCGGGAATCGCGCGGCGTTCCGCATCATATTTGTACCAGCCCGCTCCGGTTTTTTGGCCGTAGCGCCCCATTTCACAGAGGCGGTCTTCCGCGATGGGCTGCCGCACGCCGGGCTTTTCGAGATGCCGGTACTCCTTGCGGATGCGCCAGCCGACGTCGAGTCCGGCGAGATCGCCCGTGGCGAGCGGTCCCATGGCCATGCCGTAATTGTAGAGCGCCTTGTCCACTGCTTCGACGCTGGCGCCTTCCTCCACGAGAAACTGCGCTTCGCGGCGGTAGGGGCCGAACATGCGGTTGCCGACAAATCCGCGGCAATTCCCCACGAGCACGCCCACCTTGCCGATTTTTCTGGAAAGCTGCATACAGGTGGCGATCACGTCTTTGCCGGTGGCTTTGCCGCGCACGATTTCCAACAGACGCATTACGTTCGCTGGGCTGAAGAAGTGCGTGCCGATAACGGCCTGCGGGCGCTTTGTGGCGGAGGCAATCTCGTCAATGTTCAGTGTCGAGGTGTTGCTGGCCAGAATCGCACCGGGCTTGCAGACGCGGTCCAGTTCGCCAAAGACCTGCTTCTTGAGCGCCATGCCTTCAAACACGGCTTCGATAACCATGTCCACGGATTCGAATCCGTCGTAGGTAAGTGTGGGCTTGATGAGCTTCAATCGTTCATCCACAAACTGCTGCGTGAAGCGGCCGCGCTTGACGGAATTGGCATAGTTCTTCTGGATGGTGGCGAGACCGCGGTCAAGCGCCGCCTGATCGGTCTCCCTGAGAATCACAGGGATTCCGGCGTTGACCAGGGTCATGGTGATGCCGCCTCCCATGGTGCCCGCGCCAACCACCGCGGCAGTGTTCACGGGAATCAGCGGCGTGTCCTTCGGAATATCCGGAATCTTGGCCACTTCGCGCTCGCCGAAAAAAACGTGGATGAGCGCCTTGGACTGGTCGGAGAACAAACATTCGGTGAAGAGTTTGCGCTCCGCCTCGCAGCCTTCTTCGAACGGGAGCGTGGTTGCGGCTTCGACAGCGTCAATCGCGGCGAGCGGCGCGATCAAGCCGCGCTGTTTCTTGCGCGCGGTCTCGCGCGCGGCGGAGAAGATGGGCGCGTTTTGCTCCGGGGTGCCGAGTTTCTCCCGGCGCTCGCGCGTCTTTGGCGCGGGCTTTGCGGCGATCTCGCTCGCAAATGAGACGGCGCCAGTGAGAAGATCGCCTTCAATCAAGCGGTCCACGATGCCGAATTTCAACGCGTCGGGCACCTTGATGGGATTGCCGTCCACGCACATTTCCACGGCCTTGGCCACGCCCGCGAGACGCGGCAGGCGTTGCGTTCCGCCCGCGCCAGGAATCAAACCGAGCTTCACTTCGGGCTGGCCGACCTGCGCGCCCGCCGCGGCCACTCGATAGTGGCCGGACATCGCCAGTTCGAGTCCCCCTCCGAACGCCGTGCCGTGAATGGCCATGACGACGGGCTTGCGGCAATCCTCGATGCGGAGCAGCAGCGGAAGAAACGCCACGCCGCGCTGTGTTTTTCCGGAAGTGATCTTGCCGAACTCCTTGATGTCCGCTCCCGCGACAAAGGTGCGACCGCCGCCGATGAGCACCGCGGCCTTCACGTCCGGGTCCTGATTGATCTGCTCAATCGCTTCGGAGATTCCTTCGGGGACGCCGGGAGAGAGGGCGTTCACCGGCGGATTGTTGATGGTGATAACGGCAATGTCGTTGTCTTTCGTTAGCTGTACCAGGTCGCTCATGGATGCGCTCTCTTTCTCGGAATGGACGGCTAGGCGGTGTGCGCGGAAACAGCGCCAGCGTCAATCACCAGCCGGGCAATGCGCTCGCGGTGGAACGTCGCGTCGCCGAGCATCGTCTCCGAAGCTTTTGCACGCCTGTAGTATAGATGCAAATCATTTTCCCAAGTAAAACCCATGCCGCCGTGGATCTGAATTCCGCGATTCCCGACTGTGCGGCTGGCGTCGCTCGCGTACATTTTCGCGATCGAGACTGCCGCGGCGGCGTCCGGGGCATTTTCTTCGAGCGCCCAACCGGCGTAGTAGGCCGCCGAGCGCGAACTCTCTGTTTCCAGATACATGTCGGCGCACTGATGCTGCACGGCCTGGAACATTCCGATGGGCTTGCCGAATTGCTTGCGCGTCTTCGCAAATTCAACAGTGGTGTCGAGGGCACGCTGCATACCGCCAACCATCTCGGCGACAAGAGCCGCAGTCGCGATATCGAGCGCCTTGGGCAGGCCGGACAGGTCGCCGAGTTTTTCGGCGGGCGTATTGTTGAGCTGCACAGCATACAACTTGCGCGTGAGATCCATTGTGGGCATGGGCTTAACGCTGAGGCCGGCAGCCTTGGCGGCCACGATAAAAACGCCGTTGCGGGCCACGACGACGAATGAATCCGCCACAGCGGCATCGGGAACAAACAGTTTTTCACCGGTGAGGGTTCCATTTACAACCGAAAGCTGGGCGTCCGCCGGATTCCAACTGGCGCTCGCTTCGAGCATGGCGAGAGTGGAGCGAGCTTCTCCGCGGCAAATCGGGGCGAGGTATTTCTTCTTCTGTTCCGCAGAGGCGATGGCGTCCAGGACGCTTCCGGCCAGCACGACCGTAGAAAAAAATGGTCCGGGCAAAAGCGCGCGGCCTGCCTCTTCCATCAGGAGAACAAGCTCCACTTTGCCGAGCCCGACGCCGCCGAATTCCTCCGGGAAGATGATTCCGGTGTAGCCCTGCTCGGCCATCTTCGCCCAAAGCGCGGCGTCGTAGGCCGTGGGAGTCTCCATCAGCCGGCGCACTTCCCCGATGGAACACTCGCCTGCAAAGAACTTGCGCGCGTTGTCCTTGAGAAGCTTCTGACTCTCGCTCAATCCGAATTGCATATCGTTTCCCCTTAATAGCTGCGCGGCAGACCGAGCACGAAGTGTCCGATGATGTTGCGCTGGATCTCCGAGGTGCCCGCTTCGATGGTGTTTCCGCGCGTGCGCAGGTAGCTGTAGGCCCACGCGCCATTGTCAATCGCGTATTCGCTGCCCGCATCGAGTTGGCCGTAGGGGCCGAGCAACTCCTGCGCCACCTGTTGGAAGCGCTGGTTGAGTTCGCTCCAGAAAATTTTCTGGATGGAGCCTTCCGGACCGGGCACGCCGGTGGCGCTGATGCGGCTGAAGGCGCGCATCTGGTTCAGGCGCATGATTTCGATTTCGCCATAGCACTGCGCGAGCTTCTGGCGGATCAGCGGGTCCTGCGCGGCGGGACGGCCATTCCGCTGTGTGGTGCGTGAAAGCTCGATGAGGCGGCTCATGTTGCGCTTGTAAATGATTTGCAGGCCCGCGCCGAAAGTGCCGCGCTCGTGCATCAACGTGCCCATGGCCACTTTCCAGCCGTCGTTCACCTGGCCGACTACGTTTTCGACGGGAACGCGCGCATCACGGAAAAAGACTTCGTTGAATTCGGTTTCGCCGGTCATCTGGCGCAGCGGGCGAACTTCCACGCCGGGCGTCTTCATGTCCATAAGCAGGACGGTCAGGCCCTTGTGCTGCGGCGCGCTTGGGTCCGTGCGCACGACCACTTCGCACCAATCCGCCGCCCAGCCGTAGCTGGTCCATACTTTCTGGCCGTTGAGGACGTAATGGCCGCCGTCGAGGCGCGCATCGGTCTGGAGGCTGGCAAGGTCCGAGCCGGCGTTGGGCTCGGAAAAGCCCTGGCACCAGATTTCTTCCGCGCTAAGAATCTTCGAGAGATGGCGCCTCTTCTGCGCGTCGGTGCCGAAGGCGATGATGGTCGGGCCAATAATCCCGAGTCCCAGGACGTTGGCCAGCGGTGGAGCTTCGGCGCGGGCCATTTCCTGCCAGAAAATCACCTGCTCCATCAAGCTGACACCGCGCCCGCCAAATTCCTTCGGCCAGGAGATCCCTGCCCAGCCGCCCTCGTAGAGTTTGCGTTGCCATTTTTTCAGATAATCGAAGCGTGCTTCGAGCGATTCCTCGCGCCATTCATCCCAGTCCTTGGGAACGTTGGCAGCGAGCCAGGCGCGCAGTTCGTCGCGAAACTTCAGTTCGCTTGCAGTCAGATTCAAGTCCATCGGGGGACTCCTTCTTGCTCGCGGCCTTTACTTCTTCGCCGCAAATTCCTGGCGGATGGTATCCTGCCCGGCCCAATATTTTTTGCGCAGCTCTTTCTTTAAAATCTTGCCCGTACCCGTCTTCGGCAGGCTCGTGAGGAACTCCACCGAGCGGGGACACTTGTAATGAGCAATGCGGGAGCGGCAAAACTCAAGCAATTCCTGTTCGGTGGCCTGCGCGCCGGGCTTGAGCACCACGAGCGCCTTGGGTACCTCTCCCCATTTCTCATCCGGAACCGGGACAACAGCAGTTTCGTAAATGCTGGGGTGCGCGGCCAGAGTTTTCTCCAGGTCCAGCGAGGAAATGTTCTCACCACCGCTGACGATGATGTCTTTGGCGCGGTCCACGATGAGGAGATAGCCGTCCTCGTTGATGGTGGCCATGTCGCCGGTGTGGAACCATCCGCCGCGCATCACTTGCGCTGTCGCTTCAGGCTGACGCCAGTACCCTTCCATCACGCCGTCACTGCGCGCAATGATTTCGCCGATGGTTTTTCCGTCAGGAGGAACGTCCTGCTCTTGCGTGTCGACGACACGAATCTCAACTCCGCCGACGGCATGGCCAGTCATGGCCTGGCCGGTGTAACGCTGCTCTCCCTCCCATTCCGCTCCGTTTTTCATCCGTGAGAGGGTGAGCATGGGTGAGGTTTCCGTCAAGCCGTAGCCGGAGAAGCAGGTACAACCGAGCTTCTGTTCCACTTCGCGCACGAGCGTCGGCGAGGAGGCCGCGCCGCCGATGGTGATTCTTTGAAGGCTGCTTAAATCGTATTTGGGACGCTCCGGGCAATTCACGAGCGCCGTGGCCATCGTAGGAACCAGACTGCAGGCGTTGACGCGCTCACGCTCCATCAGGCGGAAAACTTCCGGGGAATCGAATCGCTGCACCATCACGTGCCTGCCCCCAATGAACGTGAGCGCCTGGGCGATCCCCCAGCCGTTGGCGTGGAACAGCGGGATGGTGTGCAGCTCGACGCTTTCGCCGGAAAGCTGCAGGGCAAGGCAGACGTTCAAGCCATGCAGATAAATGTTGCGGTGCGTGAGCATCACGCCCTTGGGGTTGGCGCTCGTTCCGCTGGTGTAGAAAAGCTCGGCCAGGGAGTTCTCGTCAAAACTCATGATGTCCGCGCGGTACGGTGAAGCGGCGGCCAACAGCCTTTCGTAGTTCTGCAGCTGCAGCCAATCCACATGGCGCTGGTCGTCCAGCAAAATGAATTTCTGAACGGTGGAAAGGCTCTGGCGAAACGCGGCGGCCATTTCGAGAAATTGCTTTTCGATGAAGAGCACTTTCGCGCCGGAGTCATTCAAGATGAAGGCAAGCTCGCCCGGCGCGAGACGAATGTTCAACGGGAGCAGCACACCGCCCGCATCCAACACGCCGTAGTAAGCCTCGAGAAGGCGATGACAATTCATGCTCAGAAAAGCCACGCGATCGCCCGGTTTCACACCTGCCTGACGTAACGCGCCGGCGAGACGCGCCGCGCGATCTCCGAATTGCGCGTAGGTAAAGCGCTCGTTCTTGCACACCACGGCGGTGCGGCCGGCGAACTGTTGCTCCGCGTACCGAAGAAAGCGAACGGGTGTGAGAGGAATATTCATGATCGCTCTTCTACCAGGCGGTTTGCCCTCCGTCCACCACCAGCACGTGGCCGGTGACGTAGCTCGAAGCATCCGAAGCCAGGAACACCGCCGCGCCTTTCAAGTCGTGTTCGCTGCCGAAGCGGCGCAGAGGAATCTGCGCAAGGAGATGTTCTCTCTTGTGCTCGATCACCCAGCCGGACATATGCGTCGGAAACCAACCGGGAGCGATAGCGTTCACCTGAATGTTGTGTGTGGCCCACTGGCACGCCAGATCTTTCGTGAACGTGATTACGCCTCCTTTGCTGGCGTGGTACGCGATGGCTTGCACGGTGCCGGGTTGCGCGCCGCCCATTCCGGCCACGGATGCCATGTTGATGATTTTTCCGCGGCGCTGGCGGATCATCACTTTGCCCACGGCCTGGGAGCACAGAAACGTCCCCGTCAAATTCGTCTCGAGGACCTTGTTCCAGTCCTCGATGCGCATCTGCTCCGCGGGAGCGCCCCAGGAAACTCCGGCGTTGTTGATCAGGATGTCGATTCGCCCGAAGACGGAGAGCGTCTCCTCTACAACTTGCTGGATGCTCGCGGGGTCCTTCACATCGCAAGCCAGCGCCAGCATTTGCACACCGAGTTGACAGAGTTCCGCGGCAGCCTGCTCGCAGCGTTCCTTCTTACGCGCGCACAGCACAACGTGAGCCCCCATCTCGGCCAGACCCTCTGCCATCTGCCGCCCCAGCCCGATCGAGCCCCCTGTAATAATCGCGACGCGCCCGGTCAGATCGAAAAGCTGTTTCGCGCTTTTTGCTTGCCCCGCATCCGGCGACATTACGCTCGCTCCTTCGCGGAATTTGGCGGCTGCGGGAGATTGGCGGGCCTGCGAATAGCTCCGACTTCCCAAGGCGATTTGAGTTCGGTACGCCACTCAAGCAGGGCCGGACCCGGGGATTCGAGCCAGTTGGACAGTTGCGCTCGCAGCCCATCGAGATCGGAAACGCGCTGAGCGCGAATCCCAAAAGATTCGGCCAGCAGGCAAAAATCCGGGTTCTTCAGGGCCACTTCATGCATCTGGCCGAATGCGGCGCGCTGCAAGAAGCCAATGATTCCGTAGGCGTTGTCATTGACCAGCAGGATTTTTACCGGCAGGTCATACTGGGCAAGCGTGGCAAGCTCATGAGCGGTATATTGAAAACCGCCGTCGCCAGCGATGCAAATCACGCGCCCAGGCATGCCGTATTCTCGCGCGGCGCATGCTGCCCCGACAGCGGCGGGCAGGCCGTAACCAAGGGTGCCCGACCCTGTCGGATACAAAAAGGTGCGCGGCTCCAGCACTGGAAAGAACGCGGAGGCCCAGTAGTTGAGGATGGACTGGTCGTTTACGATGACGTCGTCGCGTTCGAGGGCTGCGCGGAGCAACATCAGCGCGGCATAGCTGTCCTGATTGAGCACCTGCAACCGCTCTCTTTCCACGGCCCTCGCTTTGGCGACGTCCCACCATCCCTCCCGCGGCTTGACTCCGGCCGCCAAGGTCTTCGCGATGGCGCCGATGTCTCCGATAAGCCGCGCGCTTATGGGAGATGGAGCGCCGGCGCCGCTGTGGTATTGATCCACTTGGATGTGCTGCCCGGGAAGTTTGAGTCCAAACCGTCCGGTATCGAATTCGGTAAGCCGCACGCCGAATGAAATCAGGAGATCGCTTTCCTGGAAGAGTTCCTGAACAACTCCCAAACGAGAGATGCAGCCCATGGCCAAAGGATGGTCGTCGGCGACCAACCCCTTGCCACTTGTGGTGGTCACCATTGGAGCCTGGAGGATTTCCGCTAATTGGCGCACCGCCGCGGCAGCCTCATCAGCTACTCCAGAACCCAAAAGGAAGGTAGGCTTGCGGCTCAACTCTATTTTCTCGGCGACATTTGCAAGTTCTTCTCGCGAAGGCTCCATTGCAGATTTCTTGGGGGGTGTTGACAGCTCGGTTGAACTCCCGGCTGCAAGCGGCATATAGAAAAGGTCCTGAGGGATTTCCACAAAGGCCGGACCGCCGGCATCCACCGCCGCTGCAATGGCCTCAGGAATCATCTCCGGGGAAGCGACGCGCACTGCAAAACGCGTAAGAGGCTTAACAATCTCAAGCTGCTGTGGAGTTTCGTGCAGAGCGCCACATGCCCGATCCAGAAGCGGCGTGGCGACGTTTGAGCCCACAACAATAACCGGGGTATTTGTTTGAAAGCTTTCCAAGAGCGGCACCAAGGTAAACAAGTTTCCGGGTCCGGTGGAGGCGAAGACAACGGCTGGCTTTCCGCTGCGCCGAAAGAAACCGTCGGCGGCAAACCCTGCCGCTTGTTCGTGACGCACGATCCAGTGATGGAAGCGTGGCTGTTGGCGCAGGGCCTCATACACTCCGATGTTGTGAATGCTGGGAATTCCGAAGCCGCAGGTGATGCCGCAACGCAACAGGGCTTCCACGACGGCTTGTCCGCCTGTGAGTTGTCGAACTGTTGACGTATGAGAAGTTGAGAACATTTTTACGCGTGTATTCTCCAGCCGGCCGTCACAGAGATTGCAGACAAGGGAGCGGCAGGGCGCTCGCTCAAACGCCTGGTGCCTCTCTCACCGCAGAGTCAAAACGACCCGGCCGGAGATTTGCCCCCGGCGAAGTTGTTCGAGCACCTCGTTGACCTGCGCCAGCGGGCGCTGCATCACCTGGCACCGGACCTTCCCCTTGGCGGCGAGGTCGAGAATCTCGCGCAGGTCCTGGCGCGTGCCGACTGCGGAAGCCTGGATGCGCACCTCTCCGGCAGCCATCAAAATTGGCGGAAAGCAGATGTTGTCCGCGGGAAGGCCGACGACCATCAAGATTCCAGTAGGGCGCACGGAATAAAACGCCATATCGTAGGCTGCCTTCGCGGCGGAAGTCACCAGCGCGCAATGCACTCCCCCGCTTCCGCGCAGTTCCTTCACAACGTCGCTGGTCGCGGCGTTCACGGTTCTCGAAGCGCCGAGCGATTTGGCGAGAGCGAGTTTTTCATCGGAAATATCCACGGCGGCAACTTCGGCGCCAAGCTCACGCGCGATTTGCACCGCTAGATGACCCAGCCCGCCGATTCCGAACACAGCCAGCCGTTGTCCACGCGCGAGTTTGGCTTGCTTCAGCGCGCGGTAGACCGTGACCCCGGCACAGAACAACGGGGCAGCTTCAGCGGAGGATACTCCCTCGGGAATCTTCAGGGCGTGGGTTGCGGGCGCCTTTACGAATTCCGCGTAGCCGCCGTCGTGGGTGACTCCGGTGATCTTCTGCCAGGTGCAGAGGTTTTCGTTGCCCTCCAGGCAGAATTCGCACTGCCCGCATGTCCAATGAACCCACGGCACGCCAACGTGGTCTCCCACGCGCAAATCGCGGACTTCGGAACCTACTTCAACAACGCGGCCGGCAATTTCGTGCCCCAGGATAAGCGGTTTCTTGACGATCCCCGCAAGCTGCACCCAGTCGCCATCGGCAACGTGCAAATCCGAGTGGCACACGCCGCAGGCTTCCACTTGGATCAGGACTTCCTCTGAGTCGGGTTTGGGACGCGCAACTTCTTCAAGGGCAAGCGGTTTCTTGAAATCGTGAAGGACGGCAGCCTTCATCGAAATTCACCTCACACAAGGCCGGCCATATCAGAGAGGTCTCTCCTGCGAAACGGCGGCCCGCACGCAGGGATGGACAGTTCTTATGGCTCGGCAGCAAGCAGGAAAAAGTCTACAGCACTGCGTACGCGCTCCGTCAACTCGTGCGGGCCATGAAGATCCACGGCCCATTGGCGGACCACAGTGTTGTAGAGGCCTTCCATGAATTCGGCAAGGTGCGCCACGGGAAAGGTCCGCGCGATTTCGCCGCGCTTCTGGCCGGCCGCGAGAATCTCCCGAAGCAATCCGGTAGCGATCGCCTCGGATTCGCGCAAATCGGGGGAGCGCACAGGGTCCATGGCTCCGGCGAGCACCACGGCTTGCCATAGCCCGCGGTCCGCTTCCACTTGCTGCGCGAGACTCCGGTACAGGCGGCGCAAGCGTTCTGCGGTGGTGGCGTCGGTGGAAAGCTCCGCCTGGAGTTGCTTGGTGATGCACGAAAAACCGCGCAGGCCTACTTCGCGCAGGACGGCGTCCTTGCTCGGAAAATAACGGAAAAAGGTCGGCTGGCTGATCTCTAGAATCTGGACGATGTCTTCCACCCGGGTGTTCTCATAACCATGTTTGCGGAACAGCTTGACGGCAGTGTCCACGATCTGCTGGCGGAGGCGCGCTTTCTTGCGTTCGCGAAGTCCCGGTGCTTCTTCACGTGCTTGCCGGGGAACAGGGGAGGGAGAAGTCCGCCGTGCAATCCCGGGGGCGCGTTCTTTCTGGGGCGCGGAAGTCGATTCGCGCCACGTCGCTTTCATGCCGGTCATGGTCCTCTCCCGGGATGCCTGCCTGGTCAGTCTGGCCCGCGGTCCACGGCCAGGCAAAGTGAGAGGGACTTTAACATAAGAGTGACTAACGATAAAGCGCCCGGGCTCCGCCTCCGCGTGATTGAAGATAGATATCCAGATTGGAGAGAGTTGAAAGAAATGCGCGGCTCGACGAGGCGTAACCGGCTACGGCGCAAGTGATCGCACCAAACCGAAAACATTAAGAGACTACGATCACCTGTACGGCTTGTGCTAGCGGGTTTGCGGGCGCTTTACGTTGTGTGCAAGGCCCATGGCTTCGAGGCCCCAGATGAAATACCAGCCGACGTCGGGTTGCCACCAGCGCAGGCCCAGCCGCGCGGAGCCGGAGAAGGAGTGATGGTTTTTGTGCCAGTTCTCTCCCCAAGCCGTCATTTGCAGCGGGCCCAGCCACCAGACATTGATGCTGGAATCGCCCTCTTTGGGGTGGCCGAGGTGGGTCAGGCTATTGACGAAGCATTGGAGGAGTCTGGTAGAGCCAGCGCAGGTGCGCCCACCAGAAGCCTCCCTGTTTAGGACTAGAGATGTCGTCCGGCGTGTCCGTGTGCGAATGGTGCAGATGATGGTAGGCCACCCAGCTCGCCGGATTTCCCGAGCCGTTGAACACCGTAAAAAAAATCATCACCTGTTCAAGGATCGGGTTGAGTTTTACGGTGCGATGCGAAAGCGCACGATGAAAGACCACCGTCGTGCCGATTCCGCCGAGGGCCATGAATAGAACGCTCAGGCCAAAAACCTTCCAGCCTGGCAGCGGAAACAGAATCAGCCCGGCGATCGCGAGCGCGTGGATCAATACGATAAAGGCGAGGACTCCGGCTTTTCCTTTTGCAGGTTTCCAGAAAGGCTGTTCCCAGGGACGTTCCGGTGCAAGAGCGGCGTGTTCTTCGGTGGTTGCCGGACTGCTGGCGAGTTCTTCTCTCAAATTCCCTCTTCTCCGTGTGGGGCTATTTGATGCCGCTGCGAGTGCGCCGGCCGGATGACTGCGCGAACCGCAAATTGCATCTCGCGGTTATCTGGAACGGTGTGACAAGAGCAACAAACGCGTCTACAGCATACCACGGTGCAAGACCTTCCTAGCGGAAATGTGACGATCCGTGTTCGTTTTTCGACAACTGCAAGGCTGCCAAGGAGTCAGTTCGGCTTGTTGCCTGAAGCCGGCAATTGCGGCGCCGGGTAATAGGGCTTGCCGTTCAGCTTCTGCACTTCCTTCATGAATGCGCTCCGGACTCTGCGGCGTCAGGCGTTCCCGCAGTTGCGTTTCACTCATGGCGTACACGCTTTTCTCTCCCTTGGCCACCCAGTCGCGAATCGCTTCGAGATAGGGCGTGGAGTCGAGATGGGTGAAGGTCTTGAAGCGGTCGTCCACGAACGCCACTTCATTCGGGCGAACGATTCTTCCCTGTTCATTGATCCAGACACCCGTGGGCACGTTCACCATGCCGTAGAGTTTCGTGACCAAATGCTCCTGGTCAACCAGCGCGGTGTATTCGGGATTTGCCTTTTCAATCCACGGGCCGGCATCCTTGGCTCCGCCGGTATCCTGGGCGATGGAGAGAATTTCGAAGTTCTTGTCTTTCAGTTCGTGATAGAAGGTTTGCCACCCGGGCAAATCGAAGCGGCATCCTCACCAAGACGCCCATGTTACGATCAGCACCTTCTTGCCGCGAAAATCCGCGAGCGAGTGCATCTTCCCTTGCAAGTCCGGCAGCGTGAAGTTCGGCGCCTGCAGCGATTCGAGGTAGGCATTCTGCGAATCGGGGCGCGGCCCGAAATACCACGCGGCTTGTGGATCGTCATGAGCGACGGGCTGCTTCAGCAAGCGGCCAAACGCGCTGAGGTTGAACCAGGTGAATTTGTTCTTCTCCGAGAGGAACTCGCCCTTGCGTTGCTTGGGAATGGGGAAGCAGAGTTCCGCACGGCAAACGCCCTGCGGCTTCAACACATAGCCTGTCGCGCGCGTCAGGTCCGCGAGCGTCACCCACAAATCTTTCGAGTCCGCGAACGGAGAAGCTGCGGTCAATTGCGTCGCCTTACCGTCATAAATGACCATCGGCAGCGCCGCGGACG
>WNFI01140814.1_pt1 | contig 17012 bp, 18 predicted proteins | sample 5400471 | NCBI WGS metagenome assembly WNFI01 (sample SAMN13153348, study PRJNA577476) | soil metagenome | isolation source: 100 cm saprolite on Douglas fir-dominated hillslope | place: USA:California | collected 2013-09-17 | reverse complement strand
CGGCATGAGCGCCGATCCCATCAAAGCGCTTGCTGGGTTCAAGGAAAAGCACAAACTCAATTTTCCGTTGCTCAGCGATCCCACTCACAAGACCATTCAGAAGTTTGGCGTCTGGCAGAAAAAACATTTCATGGGCCGCTCCTTCATGCGCATCGTCCGTAGTTCCTTCGTCATCGGCAAAACCGGTAAAATCGAGGAACTCTGGCCCCTCGTCAGAGCCAAAGGACACGCCTCCGAAGTCCTCAAAGTCATCTCGAAGAGTTAGGTCCGAGCAGGGATCTTGCTGCTACTTCTATCGCGATCTGGCCACACCTAGAGTTAGGATCAACCCTGTCAACACACCGAAGAGATTCCCGACAGCCATTACAAGTAAGAGGATGGATGATGCCGATGTTAGGAAGTTATTCGGCGGCTTCTCACTTGACTCCGGCCATTGGTGACGGCAGGCGCCACATTCCCAAAGACTCCGATGAAGCGGCCGGGGCCCGCCCAGTAGAGCGCTCATGTAGTCCACTGCCTTGTTCAATCCCCGGAAGGAAACCTGAAGAGACTGGCAAACGGGACAGCGTGGCTGCTGATACTCTCCCACTCCATCTACTTCGAACTTCTCTATTACATCTTGTTCTAACAGATTCAAGGCCGCCTCAGCGTCTGCATTCCTCACACAGAGCTTGACGCGGCCAAGAAAATCGCACCAAAACCAATCCATCCGAATGGTATTCTCATCGGCGAGGTAACATTCGATGCCCGCCGAGTCCAGTACACTGCCGAAAAGGAAAGCGTCTGGCATGTCCCGAAACCGCCGGAGGACTATAAATCGCTGATTCTCGTACTCACTGTTAGTGATGGCCATTGTGGGCCCACCGTATATGCCTTGAAGCCTTTGTCAAAGCCAAAGCTCACTTGACGTTCACTCTCCTGTTGACAACTAGGTCAAGACTCTGTTACATTACGTGCATTGAGGGGTGCGTCTCGCCGTTTGTGAAGTCCCTTTCGCATCCCGAATTTGCCTTTTGGGAGGCTTTCGCGTTCGCTTGGCACTCCACCTCACTCTCGTTTCTTGTTGCAGGATCTCTCTGAGGCAGGCCGCCTCTCTTCCTCCAACTCTGGCAAATATCGAGGCGAAGCAAAAAACCGCACCTCTCGGACTAACTCACTTAAAATCAACACTTACATAAATGCTCGGAAAACACCTGTCTAACCATCTTTAGAATCAACACTTACAAAAGTGTATCAAAACAAAAGACTTTAACCGGGATTATGTACTTGACACAAGGAAATAGTGCGCGTACACTCCCCTTTAAGTCAGAGGGGAGATTTGCGTCATGTCAATTGTGCGGAACGTTGCTGGCTGGATATACGAGCACTGGGCGGATATCGTGACTTGGATATTAGTGCTTGGAGCTTTCATATTTGCGATTATCCCTTCTACGATTGCCGATCTTGAGAAGCATCCACGGTGGGGAAAACTATGGAGAGTCGGTTTGCCGTTCCTTGTGGTACTCATCGGCTTTACAGGCTTTTGGCGGAGTATCCGAAGCAGCGATGCGCTAAGGGAGCAAGCACGTCAGGCTTACAGCGCATCCCTAATCTCTGCAACCAAAGATGATGTCAAGTCTCTCACAGACCACCTAGATCAGGGATTTGAAAACGTAATAGCGGCGATTAATGCACTCAGAACAGGGAAAACGCCCCCACCCCCTATTAAGAAGCCGACACAGCTTCCGCCGCCAGTCGTGGAACATATTCGATATACAGAAAGTCGAATAGCCTCAAGCAATCCAAGTGCACCATATGGATTGCAAACAATTATACAGACTGATACCTCGATCCAACCTGTCGGATTCAAAATCACATGCGATGGAGAGATAACGGACGGAGATTTTTTTGTGGTTGGTCAATCAGCGATGATGGGAGTAGCAAAAGGTTTCTCGCAAGACAAAAAGAGCTTTCTTTTTAGCTTTCAATATCCTCCGGTTAAACCAGAAACACCAATAGTCGTAAAATTGCAGTCTCACATAGATATCAGAGTTACGAAAATTGAGCAGATTCCATCGCTGTTCTAAGCTGCTGCGTCTTGTACTTTTGCTATGAGGTGCTTGTATTCAAGGTTCGGGGAATCAATTAGCTTGAGCATCGTATCGCGGAAAAGGAAAGGATTCTTGCGGTTGTTAAAGCGGAAGCACATTTCGTCTAGATAGGCCGGAAGATGCTTTGCAGACACTTTATGCCACGTGCCCACAATGCCGCGCTTGAGAAGCGAGAAGGCCGATTCAACGGTGTTTGTGTGCACATCGCCGTGCGCGTATTCCCGCGTGTGGTTAATCGTCTTGTGCTTGCTCTTGAGCATTTCGTCCAGCGCATAGGGATAAATGGCCGATTCATCCGTGAGAATAACTTCCACTTCACTGCCAAGGTTGGCGTTGATGATCTCGCGAACGGTCTTGGACTTAGCATCCTTGGCGCGAATCAACCGGAGATCGCCGTTGCGCTGGCGAATACCGATAACAACCGATACGTCGCCTTTTGCGCGCCAACGGCGTTTCTTGCCTGCAACGTAGGTTTCGTCAATCTCAACCGTGCCATCCAAAGGTTGCGGCGCTACTTCCAGCGTCGCCGCTCGGATACGATGGCAGAGGTACCAAGCCGTTTTGTAGCTGATTGCAAGCTGGCGTTTCATCTGATTAGCAGACATGCCCTTGCGAGATTCGCAGAGCAGATAGGTAGCGAGAAACCACTTCCAGAGGGGAAGATGTGTGTCATGGAAAATGGTTTTCGCGGTTACGCTGAATTGGTGCGAGCAATCATCGCAAACAAACTGATTGCGCTTCAGGATGCGGTAGACCTTGCGAGAGCCGCACTCCAAGCATTGCGCGCCATCCGGCCAACGGAGGCGTTCTAGGTATGCGCGGCACTTATCTTCATCGCCGAAGTCTTGAATCAGTTCGCAGAGGCTAAGTTCTTTCATTGAGGCACCATGAAAAAGAAAGTAGAAAAGCATCCGAAGGACATGACAACCGAAGAGGCGATGAAGCACCTATTCACGCGCAAGGGACATCGCCTGATTAAGAAGCACATTGCCAAGTTGGAGAAGGGTCCAAGCACAAAGAAAGGATAACAGAGGACAGGCCTTGTGTCAAGTACATAATCCCGCTTTAACTCCCTTTAGAATGAACACTTACAAAAAACATACGGGGGGTGGTCCGGTTATTGCTAACTAGAAATCTGCACTCTTCAGTTTGCCGTTGATGGTTTGTGGCTGCAGCTTGGCCCGGCCCTCGCCCCCGCGATTCCCGCTAGTTGATGGTTACAGTCGCTCGCGTGGTGAACGCGAGCTTCGTCTCGGCTGGGAACTCGATGTCCTTCTTCCCTGTCGCCGCTGCTCCGGCCGTTCCAGCTCCGGCTCCAGCCGCTGCCCCGATCGCTGCGCCCTTGCCACCGCCTGCCAGCGCTCCAATGACGGCCCCGCCCGCTGCGCCTCCGCCGATGAACCCGGCATCGCGTTTGCCTTTGCCGCCCAGTGTTCGACCAGCGGAACTCGTCGCTATCGTGTACGACTTGCCGCCGACGGTCACCGCGCGCAGCCGCAAATAGAGTTTTGCCGGCGTGGATAGCCGTCCTGAAGCCTGCACGCCGCTCACCGTCAGCTTGACCGGCGCTCCCTTGGGAATCACCACTTTGCCTTCCGACATTACATCTTGCGCGATCGAGCCTGACACGGTCTCGCCGATCTTGGCCGTTTTGGAGCTCACGGACTGGTCCGTGACCACCGTAATCTTCGCTCCTTGTGGAACCGTGCCGCCTGCCAGAGCCAGCGCGGGAATTGCAAGTGCCAGCCCCAGGAAAAGGGCGCTGCCGCGAATTCGTAAATTCATCTCCGTCACCTCCGACTTGGATTAAGGCTGTAGAAAAAGTTTAGCAGAAAGTACGGACAGAGTGACAACGAGAGCACGACAAGAACGCTAAAAGTGGAAAACCAGCTCTTCGGAGTCTGGCGATTTCGGTTCGAGGTACAAATTGTCGATCAACCGCGTCTTGCCAATGAAGACCGCGAGAAGCACGTAGCAGGGCTTGCTCACACGCACAATCGGCTCAAACGATTCCGCATCCACGATCTCCGCATAGTCCACCCGCGCATGCCGTTCCGCGCCAAGCGTGCGCTGAATCACTGCTTGCAATTGTAGCGCGTCGCGAACTCCGGCGGCGAGCTCGCTTTTCGCTGCCTCGAGCGCGCGATACAAAACCGTAGCGGCTTTGCGTTCGTCCGCGTTCAAATAAACGTTCCGAGAAGACAGCGCCAAGCCGTCGGGTTCGCGGACCGGCGGGCAAACCACGATCTCTGTGTCCAGGTTCAAGTCGCGCGCCATTTGCGTCACGAGCCGCGATTGCTGCGCATCCTTGCGCCCGAAGTACGCAAAATTCGGCTGCACGATCTGTAACAATTTCATTACCACTGTTGTGACGCCACGAAAATGCCCGGGCCGTGAGCTTCCTTCGAGCCGATCGCTCAAACCGTCTACATTGACGTATGTCGAGTACCCATCGGGATAAATCTCCCGTGGTTCGGGCGCAAAAAGCGCATCCACGCCCGCGCGTTGAAGTTTCTCACTGTCGCTGTCGAAGGCACGCGGATATTTTGAGAAATCCTCATTAGGGCCAAACTGCTTCGGATTGACAAAGATGGAGGCAATCACTGGGGAGCATTCCCGCTTGGCGCGTTTGATAAGCGACAGATGTCCAGCATGAAGAGCGCCCATCGTCGGCACCAGCCCGATGACGCGGCTCTCCGAGCGCGCTTGCCGCGCCGCTTCCTTCATCCACGCAATGGTCCGGATGATTTCCACGAAGTGAGAAACGGCTCGAACTACGCGCCCGCCGCGGCCGCGCGCTCGCGGAAAAAGGGCATGAGATCAGTGAGAATCGGCTGCGCACCAAGTTGCCGCAAGAGAGTGGTCACCTGCCCGCGATGATAGCTCCCGTGATTCACCAGATGTTGCATCGATTGCCAGAGAGGATTGCTGTAAACGCCAAACTTCAGCGTCTTGTATTCCATCACGCGGTCCAGGTCCGTCTGAGTCAGGCCCCGCACGAAAGCAAGCAGGCGCGCTTCGTGCTCGTTCCAGCGCTCTTGCAAGCTCGCCACGTCCTTGAACTGCGTCGTATCCGGCAGCGAAGCCGGCGACCGCCCTTGAAAACGTTCCAGCCAGATCCACTCCGCGCCGAAAATGTGTCCCAGGGTGTCGCGCACGGACCCAAAACTCGAACCCATCGGCTTAACAAACTGTTCTCCCGTCAAGCTGCGCGCCGCGTCGAGCGACCGGTGATTGGCCCACGCATTGTAGTCGTACAGTCCACGCATCTCTTGTGGCGTCATCTTCCCCTCCACTTGCAAGGCTAATTTCGGCTGTCATTCGGAGCAAGGAATCGCTCTTACTTCGTGGTTTGCTTTCTACCAATCGCCGTCCGTGTTGACCGGGGCCTCTTTTTCCTCCTTCGCCGCTCGCGCCGCGTGATAAGACTCGGCATCCGAAGGAAACATTCCCGCTCGTATGTCGTCGCAGTATTCACGCACGGTTCTCGAAATCATTTCGCCGGCATTTGCGTATCGCCGCGCAAATTTCGGCAACGCGGTAAAAGTCAGCCCGATCACGTCGTGCAGCACCAGAATTTGCCCATCGCAATCCGGTCCCGCGCCGATTCCGATTGTTGGAATGCGCAATTCGCGTGTAATTTGCGCGGCGAGCTCGCGGGGCACCGCCTCCAGCACCACGGCAAAAGCACCCGCCGCTTCCACGGCCCGCGCATCGCGAATCAACTGTTCCGCAGCGTCCGCCGTTTTTCCCTGCACGCGGTATCCGCCCAGCGCATTCAGCGATTGCGGCGTCAAGCCCACGTGGCCCATCACCGGGATTTCCGCTTCCGTCAGCCGGGAAATCAATTCCAAGCGGCGCTCCCCGCCCTCCACTTTCACGGCCTCAGCGCCGGCTTCTTTCACGAAGCGCATGGCATTCTGCAGCGACTGCCCGAGGTCCGCGTGATAACTGCCGTAAGGCATGTCCGCCACCAGCAGCGCGCGGCGCGTACCGCGGCGCACGGCGCGAGTGTGGTGCAGCATCTCGTCGATGGTAACGGATAAGGTGTTCTCGTGCCCTAGCACCACCATGCCAAGCGAATCGCCGACAAGAATCACGTCCACGCCGCCTTCATCGAGCAAGCGAGCAGTGGGATAGTCGTAAGCCGTCAGACAAGTGATTTTCTGCAAGTTGGAGTGGGAGCCCGCAGCCTCAGTCTTGCGCTGCAGGATGTCGGGCACGGTGATTTTGCCGTTCCCAGAATTAGGGACAACGCTCATGCTGGCCTCCGGTGCCGTTCCCTTTGCCAGATTCTGGCGGCCGCGAAGCGGCCAGCGGGATACAGCCCTGTACCTTACACTCGCAAAGAATAACAAACTCGAATGCGAATGACCACAATTTTCAATTCATGATCCGACTGAGCGGCAGATTCAGCGTTATTGCCGCTGAAGTGGGCGCCTTCCAAACAAGGCTGGTTACCGTTCGAAACGGAAGTGGATGGTGATAATGACGTGTGCCGGAACAGGCTGGCCGTTCCGCGTGGCGGGTTCGTATCGGTATTCCTTTAAGGATGCCACGGCCGGGGCACGCAGTGAGGGAGGCCCCGAAAGCACGCTGACAAGGGTCACTTCGCCCGCCGTCCCCACAACCGCGTCGATCACGACATTTCCTGTCTCGAAGTCGTGCAAAGCATCCATCGTAGCCAACGCTCGCACCGACTTGATCAGCTTCGGTGGCACGATGCCGCCTTCCGCGGCGGCAGGGACAATGGAGGCGGAAGCTGCTTTGGCCGCTGGTCCAACTGTTGAACGATTTCCCGCCAGGACTGTCGAAGGCGGTGTTTTTTTTCCGGCCGGCTGCGCTCCGGAATTCTTCGACGTGATCGGTTGAGCAAAAGCCTCGGCTGCATTCCTCGGTTCTGCGCCGGACAGCGGGGCGCTCCCCGGTGGCGCGCTGGCCGGGGTCACAGGAGCAGCACTCACGATCTTCGAATTGTTAGTTTCGGGATGACTTGGCGGGCCCGGGATTCCCGCCAGCGTCGATGATTTCTCGTTCACTGCGACCACTAGCGAACCCACAGGCCCCTTTTTTGCTTCCGGCTTCCAAGGAAGCCAGTGCTTGGTCCAGGCTGCTCCGGCCATGGTGACAATAAGCGCTGACAAAAACAGGCCTAGCCGCAGCGCTCCTCCCCTAAAGCTAGGAGTGAAACTTCCTCGCGCCCGACGCGACCGCCTGGCCCTAGGCAGGGACTTGCTAAAATCCAGGGAAGGCTTCGGCAGAAACGCTTGCTCCTCGGCCGTCCATTGCGTTGCGACAGTATTTTTTTCGATCGGCAGAGACTTGCGTGGGAAGACACTGGCAGAGACTTCCTCCCATCGAGCGTTTGCCGCCGATCCCGCACTCGGCGCGTCTCCCGCCCCTGATATCGGAGCCGCTTGCGGAACTCCACTGGGTCCCGCCTCCTGCTGACTCGTGGCGGCCGCCAGCGTCAGGTTCGGCTGCCCTTGTTGCAATCCCACTTCGCGCCTTAGAGCCTGCACTTCCTCAAGGGTGGGCGCGGCGGGCGGTTCGCCAGGCTCGTCCGCCGTGCTTTCTGAAGACGTCACCATCTCGGCCGCTCGCGAGTCCTGAATGTCCTTTGGCAAGAACGCCGCTGCCGCGGAAAACTCCGTGCCCCAGAAGCGCGGGGCAGGTTCTGCAAACTCCAGTTCCACGTAACAAGTTGTCGGCCGGTATGTGCGCTTGCGTTTCACTTGCGCGACGACTTCGCGCTTCGACTCCACGTTTGTGAGAAAGAGCAATTGTCCCGGCACCACGGCTGCCAACAGCCGGATCACTCCGCCGTTTTCAAAGACCAAAAGGGAGGTCGTTTCTTCAGTGAACAGCTGGCGCTCCCCCAGGCCCTTGCCCGGAGCGGCTCCAGTGGCGGTCACACGCACTTCCTGCGCGACCATGTTCGTTTTTAATGCTGGCGCTGGATTTAGCTCAGGCGCATCGGCCTCCGCTGGCTCGGGCGCATGCTTTTCGAGCGGGGGCTCAGAAGAACTGGCCTCGGGCGAGGTTGTCTCAAGACTCATGTCCTCTGCGGAAGACAATTTGGTCGTCCCTGGTCCCGGGATTGCGAAACGCCCCCGGTACGATTCAAGCTGTGTGGAATTGTCCGCCTTGCGGAGGGTCCACACACTCCATTTTCTCAGCCTAGTCCCAGCTTGACGATAGTACAAGAGTACTCGGTGCCGTATCGAATACACTTACCTGTTAGTCTAGGCTGCCGACGTTTGTCCCGGTGAACCCGTCCGGGCCAGGAACCGGAATGATTTCCGTGCCCCAGACAAGCCTGATCGAAAATGGCTCGGCGTTCTAAGATAGTCATACCGGGAAAGGAATCCGTGACAACAAATTCATCCGAATTGATGATGATCTTGATCGCTGGCCGTACCGCTCCGGGACAAATGACGATCCCGCATTGATCCAAAGAAACGTTGAAGAAATGGAGTCTTATGCTCTGCCCATCTTCCGCGCCGGACACGTCCCGATTCTGGGAGAATGGTTGGCGCTCCCGCTGGCTGCCCTCGCCGGGTCAAGGAATATTGGTGACGATGCTTTCGATGAAGTATTCCATCCGATCGCGGTTCGGCTGTTGGAGAAGTGTGATGGGGTATTTCGAGTCGGTGGAACCTCGATTAGAGCAGACGAAATGGTCCGTGTGGGTCGAAGCCTTGGGCTGAAGATTTACAACAGTCTCCAAGAGATTCCGGGGACAGACTGATTGAGGCGGTCCAGTGTCAGAGGCTTGGCTGGCAATGCTTTTCAATTCAGCAAGGCTTGTAGACGAAACCTCCGTAGAACGGCGAGTTGGTACCGCCGATTGACCGCCGCTGCGGGGCGGGATAGCATGCGCCCGTTCGTCATGGCAACTCCGGACAATCCCGCTGTAGTTTCTCGTCCGCGCGGCCGCGCCTGGCGCATTTTCTTGATCGGCGCCACAGTCAGCTTGATCCTCGCCGCGGTGATTTTCTTTGGCTTGGGGCCCTGGTTGGTCGTTGAGGATCCGCTGGTGAAAGCGCAAGCGATCGTGGTGCTGAGTGGTGCGATGCCCTTGCGCGCCATCGAAGCCGCGAAGCTCTACCACGAAGGATACGCGCCGGAAATATGGCTGACCCGCTCGGCGGAGCCCGGTGAAACTCTGAAAGAAATGGGGATTTCCTTCTCCGGCGAGGACTATTACGACAAGCTTGTTTTGATTCACGAAGGCGTGCCCGCGGACGCGATTCACGTCCTCGGAGCTCCCGTCGTAAATACCGCTGACGAAGTTAAAGGCGTCGCAGCCACGCTCAAACCCGGAAAGGATGCGGCCGTAATCCTTGTCACGACAAAAGTTCATACACGCCGCGTTCGCCTGCTTTGGCGCAAGCTCGTTCCTGGTCATGCCCGCGCCATCGTGCGTGCCGCTTCCACCGATCCCTTCGATCCCCGGCGCTGGTGGCGCACCACCAGCGATGCCCTCGACGTGGTACGTGAATTCCTGGGGCTTTTGAACGCCTGGGCGGGCCTGCCCCTTCATGCCGCGCGATGAACTGAAAATTTCTTGATCGCAAATGCGGAGGGCTCTTCAGAAAAAGAAAAAACGCTTGCGGCGCGGCGGCAATTCATCTTCCACTTCTGGAACGTGCGGTAACTGCCGGCCCTCGAAAGCCGCGAGTGGATTGTCCTGGAATAGGGCGCGCGCTTTCTCCTGGCCAAACTGATCGACAACCACGTTGTAGGCGGGCTGCAAACGAAGCGGCCGGCTTCGCGTGCCGTGGGCATCGCTGGCCACAAAATGGATGAGGCCTTCGCCGATCCACCGCAACGCGTCCTGCTGCGAACCGGCGCTGAAGCCTCCGCTCAGCGCGCCCCCGGTAACCTGCGCAAAGCAGCCATGGCGCACCCACTTTTTCAGGCGTTCGGGATGCGCGCGCAAAATTCCGTTGCGTTCTGGATGCGTAATTACCGGCCGCACCCCGGCAAGCTGAATTTCGTGCAACGCGTGGTCCATCGCAGGGGGAATCGAAAATTCGTTGAACTCCACAAGCAGAAAATCGCGCTGATTGATGCAAAAGGGCCGCGGCTCCTTGCGCAGCGCCTCGAGATTTTCTGGATTCAAGTGAAAATCGCAGCCGGTGGCGATCTTCAAGCGATCGCCGATTATGGATTGCAGTTCATCGCGAAGGTGGCGCACGTGCGAAAAATCGAAGAAATATTGGCTGTTCGCGTGTGGCGTGGCGACGACGTGCGTAATGCCATCGGCAATCGCGCACTCCGCCATGGCGATGGACTCTTCCATGGCGGCGGGACCATCATCCAGACCAGGCAGAATGTGGCAGTGCAGATCAACCATTCGAATAAACCGTCCTTAGCGCCACCAGGCGCTGAACGCTTGAAACGCCCCGAGGGCGAAAAGAACCCCGGCAAAAATCTGGCGCATCAGCCGCGGCTTAATCCATTTGGCGGCTTTTCCTCCGGCGATGCCGCCCAAGAATACGCCGGGAATCAGCAGCAGGCCCGTTTTCCAAGAGACGAATCCTTCCTTCGAATAGGCCAACAGAGCCAAAACTCCCGTGGGCGGAATGAGCGCGATTAAAGAAGTCCCCTGGGCGCGATGTTGGTCGAATGAAAAAAGCAGCCCGAGAAGCGGGACCAGAAGCACGCCGCCCCCAACTCCAAACATTCCCGCCGCAACTCCGCACACACAAGCAGCCACGAAGATTCCCGCGCTGCGGCCTATCGCATCAGGCACGAGCTTTCACCTGGCCGCCGGGGTCCGGACTTGAATCGCGCTGCGTCTTTCTCCAAAGTAAGAAGGCCGCAAGCATGAGGAAACAACCGAATGCCCCTTTCAAAAGGCGCGCTGGCATGGGGAGAGCAATGGAACTCCCCGCATAAGCGCCGAAAAGCATTCCCAGCGCGCACAAGGTTCCGGCGCGCCAATCGACCTGGTCCTGCTTCCAGTATTCACGCAATGCGCCGAGTCCGATGGGCGGCAGCAAAATGAGCAGCGAGGTGCCTTGCGCCATATGCTGGCCCATGTGCAGGAGATAGACCATAGCCGGCACCAGAACGATGCCGCCACCGATGCCCAGAAGACCTACCAGCACACCAACAGCGAGTCCCAGCAGAAGAATGATGAATGTCATGGTGACCGGACGGTTCTGCGCGTATCGCCTCGATGATTCGAATCAACCCCTTCTATCTTCCACCCTCTCGCGTCTGGCGGCAACATGCGTCGAACAAGCTGTAACACCGGGAGATGCCGCGGGTTTTTTTGTTTGTGCGGAACCTGCTATATTTACATGTCTTTGCCGAGTCGGCCCTGTGGCCTGCTAGCGGTGGTGCGGCCGATCGTAAGACAGTATCCCCGAAAACGCGAATCCCTTGGCCCCGACCGGGCCGGAGTCAGACGAAAAGAGGAGTGCGACGGAACTCATGCCAATCGACCGGAAACCCGAGTTTTTCAAAGGCGCGCAGCTAAAAGTAGGCATCATTGGCTGCGGCTACGTTGGCTTGCCACTGGCCCTGCGCTTTGCCGAAGCGGGGCACAAAGTCACGGGATTTGACGTTGATCCACACAAAGTGACGATGCTTAATGCCGGCAAGTCGTACATCGAGCACATTCCTCAGAACAAAATCCAGCAGTTTGTGAACAGCAGGCACTTTGGCGCGACAAACGATTTCGCGAAATTGAAAGATGTCGACGCCATCCTCATCTGCGTTCCCACGCCGCTCGATGAGCGGCGCGAACCGGACTTGAGCTACGTGGAGCAAACCGCGATTTCGATTTATCCGCATCTGCAAAAGGGACAGCTGGTGGTTCTCGAATCCACGACTTATCCAGGGACGACGGAAGAATTGGTTCTGCCGATTCTGGAGAAGAGCGGATTGCGATGCGCGATCGCGGCGTCCGGCCCTGAAAATGAAAATATGGCGTGCGATTTCTACCTAGCGTTTTCGCCGGAGCGCGAGGACCCTGGGAACAAGCAGTACGGGCTGGCGCAGATCCCGAAAGTGGTTGGCGGATTGAACCCCCCCAGCGGACGAGCGGCGCAAGCGCTTTACACGCAGGTAGTGGCACGCGTGGTTCCGGTGAGTTCGACACGCGCCGCGGAAATGGCCAAGCTGCTCGAAAATATCTTCCGCTGCGTGAACATTGCCCTCGTCAACGAATTAAAGCAGCTCAGCCTGCGGATGAATATTGACATCTGGGAAGTAATCGATGCGGCGGCGACGAAGCCGTTTGGTTACATGGCGTTTTATCCCGGGCCAGGTTTGGGCGGGCACTGCATTCCGGTGGATCCGTACTATCTTTCCTGGAAAGCGCGCGAATATGATTTCGCGACGCGCTTCATCGAGCTGGCAGGTGAAGTCAATACCGAGATGCCTTACCACGTGGTGAATGCGGTCGCCAACGCCCTGAACGATCACAAGAAGAGCATGAAAGGCTCGAAGATTCTGGTGCTGGGCGTGGCGTACAAAAAGGACGTGGACGATCTGCGGGAATCGCCGACGCTGAAAATCATGCAGCTTCTACAGCAGCGCGGCGCGGTTCTGGACTACAACGATCCGTATTTCCCGAAATTGCACAAGATGCGGCACTTTAATTACGAAGGCATGAAATCGGTGCCGCTGAATCCGCAGACCCTGGGAAGTTACGACGCCGTGATTATCGCGACCGACCATACGAGCTATGACTACGCGGCGATTGCCGATGCTGCAAAGCTAGTCATCGATACGCGCAACGCCACGCGCCGCGTGGTGCGTCACCGCGAAAAAATCGTGCTTTGCTAGTACCGTTCCAACTGCCTAGATCGGAATGAAGATGCGAAGAGGCGCAGATGTCCGTCAAGCACTGTGAGTCAATAAACCATTCGAATGAGCTGGAACGGCACTAGTGCAGCGATGACCTCGTCCGCCGAAGAAATTCGCCGCCAGCTCGAGGAAAGCGCTCGCGTCAAACGCAGTTTTTCGGATGAACTGGTCGGCAGAATTGGGCAATTCGCGGAGAAATCGGCAACATCCCTCCGGGAGGGCGGGAAGATCGTTCTTTTTGGGAATGGCGGCAGCGCCGCGGACGCACTTCATCTTGCCGCGGAACTGGTGGTACGGCTTCGAACGGAGCGCCAGGGGCTGGCGGCTCTGGCGTTAACTACGAACGCCTCTGTGCTGACAGCGGCTGGCAACGATTACGGATTCGAACGAATCTTTTCCCGGCAGATTGAATCACTCGTTGCTAAGAACGACGTTCTTGTCGCGCTCTCGACGAGCGGCACTAGCCCTAATGTGGTTCGTGGAGTTGAAGCCGGGCGTGTTCGCGGGGCCTATCTGGTGGCGTTTACGGGAGACACAGGGGGACAACTCGCGGGCAGAGTCGATCTTCTCTTGAACGTTCCTTCGAATGACGCGCAGCGCATCCAGGAATGCCACATCACCATTGGCCACATCGCTTGCAGCCTGATTGAGAGGCTGGTTTGTACCTAGGCTCTGCCCCACAAACGAAGAGGTTTACGCTCCGCACCGCTGCTCTCCGGAATCGCGTCTACTCATATCGCAAAGCAACTATGGGATCGACGCGGGTGGCGCGCCGCGCAGGGATGTAGCTTGCCACAAGCGTAACGCTTGCGAGGATCACGGCAACGGCGCCAAACGTCAGCGCTAGCAACCGCGTCACGCCGAGCGAGCCTGCTAGCCCGACCGCGAGGCCCACGGCCGCCAGCTGGGCACCCTCCTGCAAGACCTGCTTCAGCACGTTTTCCCTTTGCGCCCCGAGCGCCATGCGAATCCCGATCTCCCTAGTGCGCTGCGACACGGAATAGGAAATCACGCCGAAAATCCCGGTACCCGCCAGTACCAGCGCCAGGCCGGCAAACAGGCCAAGCAAGGACGCGCCAAACCTAGGCTGCGCGACCGAAGCTTCGATAATGTCCGGCATCATCGCGACATCCGTCACAGGCAGATCTCTGTCCATCTTTCGCACTTCCTGCCGAATCGTGGTTGCGACGCTGGAGGGGCTCAAATTGCTTCTTACGACCAAATTCGCACCCCAGAAAGGCGCCTGGTCGTATGGCACGTACATCATCGGTCCGGGTGCCTGCCCCAGGGCGACGTCCCGGACATCGTCCACGATTCCCACGATCTCGCGTGGCGCTCCGTTATCAAAAGGAAAAGCGACTGTGAGCTGCTTCCCCAAGGGATCTTGATTTGGAAAATAGAGTCGCGCCATCGTCTTGCTAACTAGCGTGACATGGGGAGAGGACATAACATCGCGACGGTCAAAGGAGCGTCCGGACAACTGAGGAATTCCCATCACACGAAAATACTCCGGACTCACAGAAACATAATTGACCGTCCTGGATGCGCTCGAGGATGCTGCAGGACTTCCCACGATGTCGAATGCAAGGTTGATGAAGCCGTCCACGATCGGCCTGGGAACGGCAACGGCTGAATCTTGCATACCAGGCTGAGCCTGGATTCGTGCCAGCAATTCGTCGGAGAAGGCGCTCCATTGCTGGGCTTTCGAATACTGATATTGCGGCAGTGAAACATCGGCCGTCACTATGTGCTGGGCGTTAAACCCTGGGCTGACCGATACGAGGTTGGCAAAGCTGCGCAGCAGCAATCCGGCCGCCACCAGCAGGACCATCGCTAGCGCAATTTCCCCGGCCGCCAGGAAACTCCGAGCGCGGCGGTAGCCACCGCTTTCGCCCGATCGCGCGCCGCCTTCGCGAAGGTTCGCCTGCAAGTTGGCCTTCGCCGCAAACAAGGCGGGGGCCAAACCAAAAGCCACGCTTGCGCCCACGGAAAGGAGCAGCGCAAAACCCAATACGACATTGTCAACACGAATAACGTTTGTGCGCGGGAAGTTCGACGGCAAAAGCGAACTCAGCCCATGAACGCCCCAGTACGCGAGAACTATCCCAGTCAGGCCTCCAAACAGACCGAGCACGGTGGCTTCGCTCAACAACTGTCGAACGATCCGGGTTCGCCCGGCGCCAAGCGTCGTTCGCACGGCAATCTCGCGGGCGCGGGAAGTCGCACGCGTCAGAAGCAAATTGGCGATATTGGCGCAGGCGATCAGCAGCACGAGCCCGACGGCGCCTAACAGCACGAGAAGCGGCGACTTCACTTTTCCGACGATCATCTGCTGAAGCGGCACCATGCGGATAGCCCATCCGTCGTTCTCCGCCGGAAACGCCTTGGCAAGCCGCGCACTGATGGCGTCCAGTTCCGCCTGAGCCTGCGTCATCGAAACGCCTGGCTTCAACCGCCCGGTAACGCGAAGCCAATGCCCTCCCCTTCGATCCATCCAGCCGCCAAAAAGCGGGTCCTGAACTAGCGGGATCCAAACTTGCTCGCTCTCTGTAAGCTGAGGAAAGCGAAACGCCGCAGGCATGATTCCGATGACTGTGAAGGAACGCTTGTCGAGATTGATGGAGCTTCCGACGATGTTCGGGTCTGCTCCGAATGAACTTCTCCACAGGTTCTCGCTGAGTACCGCGACAGGCGCCGCGCCGGGTTTGCCGTCCTCCGAAAAGAATATGCGTCCCAAAAGCGGCTTCTCGCCGAAGAGGGACAAGAGCTCTGGAGTTACCACCGAAGCGTTTACCAGGGAAGGCTCGCCTCGGCCCGTCAGAGTGAGCTGATGAGACTGATCCCCCGCCATCTCGCTAAAAACGTGATTCTGCTGCCGCAGTTCTGCAAAGTTCACATACGACCAACCCGTCCCGGGGACCTCATCTTGCGCTCGCACCCCAAACACGTTGAACAGTTGTTCTGAATCCGCGTATGGCAGCGGCTTCAGCATCACCGCATAGACGATACTGAAAATAGCTGTGTTCGCACCGATGCCGAGAGCCAGGGTGAGCACGGCAACCGCCGCAAACCCGGGGTTTTTGCGAAGCACGCGCCAGCCATAGCGCCAATCCTGAGCGAAGTCTTCCAGCCAGGTGACACGGCGCGTTTCGCGGACTTTTTCTTTGTAGGACGCGATCGAACCGAACTCGATGCGCGCGCGGCGATAAGCGTCTTCGCGGGGCAGGCCGGACCGAAGAAGGTCCTTCGCGCGGCTTTCGACGTGAAAGAGCATTTCGTCGTCAAGCTCGCGCTTCATTTGCGAGCGGTTCCAGAGGGCGTTCCAGAAAGAGCGCAGTTGAGGAAACATTTCATCCCTCCTGTGGCTTGGCGCCCAGGGCGGCGCCGATCGCCGTTACCAGGCGATTCCAGCTTTGAGTCTCTTCGCGTAGCCTGCGACGGCCTGAAGTAGTAAGTCGGTAGAACTTGGCGCGGCGGTTGTTTTCGGAGGTGCCCCACTCGGAAGTGAGAAGACCCTGGTGCTCGAGCCGGGAGAGCGCGGGGTAGAGCGCACCTTGCTCGGCAAGCAGGGCGCCGCGAGTGATCTGCTCGATGCGCAGGAGGATGCCGTAGCCGTGGAGGGGGCCGAGCGAGACAGCCTTTAGGATTAGCAGATCGAGGGTGCCGGGAAGGAGTTGCGCTTGTTCTGTCACGAGGCTCTCCTAATTAACTTAGGAAGGATAGCACAAACTCTCCTAAGTTGGCTAGGAGTACAGACGCGCGCGTGGTCCTGGCGCGCCTTACTTGGATTTCAGCAGCTCGACGCGGGCAGTGGCGAAGGGCAGGACGGCTTCGAGTACGACTGGTATGTGCGTTGCGGTGTTCGCGAGGTACAGCGTGAAGGAGGCGTCTTTTTTCTCGACGCCGTCTTCGAAGATACGAATGGTGATTTTTGACGCGGTGTAATTCCCGGCAGGCACTTCCACTGCTTCGGAACCGGGCGCACGTTTGGCGCGAAGGTCATAGAGTTTGTGGCCGTCGTAGACCGGGCTGCGCACTTCGGGCGTCTTTGTCCAGTCGACGTTGCGAAGGTACTGCATCATGCCGAGCGGATCG
>WNFI01096423.1_pt1 | contig 17016 bp, 19 predicted proteins | sample 5400471 | NCBI WGS metagenome assembly WNFI01 (sample SAMN13153348, study PRJNA577476) | soil metagenome | isolation source: 100 cm saprolite on Douglas fir-dominated hillslope | place: USA:California | collected 2013-09-17 | reverse complement strand
GAACCCACTTTCTCTCCTCGTTTTACATACATCGTTTTTCACCCCCTTAAGGTCATTATTCTACCTTAATTGTGTAACCGATGTGTCTCAGCCTACTCACGAAATGAAATAGTAGTAGTAATAGATAATGAACCTCTAACTTGGAATGCTGCTAGAATCGAAGTAGACAGCCACACAGAAAAAGGGAAACAAATTTTAGAGATATTATTAAAATTAAAAATTATTCAATAATTATGGATAAACTAGATCTACGAGATATAGAGCCAGCATTGCTGGAAGAAATGAAGAAGATAGCGTACGAACGTGTTAAAGCCTCGTCTGATGATTTAATTATTTCGGTTGGTTCTAAAGAATATTCAAAAAAAGAAATTCTTCAAAGCATTTCAGACAAGAACGAAGTTGGTTTAGAAATTATTGATATGCAAATTGAATTTCTTAGAGATATGGCAAGTGGAGAATTTTATGCACAAGAATGACCACTTCAATTTTTACTGGTATTCACGGAAAGATACCAGACATTCTCTCTCGCTAAAAGAAAATAACAAGGTGGCAGCATCCATTTTCGGTGTGGGCAATGCAGATGAAGGACAGGACGTGTATCCGAATATACAAAATGGCAAAAAATAAAAGAAGTCGGATATTACAACATCGACTTAACACCTGAAGGGTTTCAGATATTACATAAAATGTCAGCTAGAGATATAATGTAAGATATGACAACTACTTTTAACGATTTAATCGAACAAATAAGCTCCAATCCTCTTTTTCTCAAGTTGAAAGGGATTGTAGAAAATGCTCAGGGTTGGCATGACCACGAATCCGTGTTTGACCATAGTATAAAAACTGCAAATATCGCAAAACAGGAATGTGAAGGAAAGTTTTTTACCAATGAAGTAGCAAGAAAATCTTTCCTTAATTGGATGGATGAGGATTTTTTTGGAATAAAAAGAAAAAATATAGCAATTCTTACCGCTTTGCTCCATGACTGCGGAAAACTTTTACAATACAAAGAAGGCGAAGAGATAACACCGCTCATTATGACAAAGCCTCAAACAACTGACCAAACACTCTGTCCTGGACATGAGTACTGGGGAGGATTAGTGGTTAAAGAAATCTTCAAGGATATAAACTTAAATACTAATGTCAAAGAGCATATCGCAACTCTTGTAAAACTTCATGATACATTCAATAACTATTTCCCAGGAAAGGAGAATTGGAATTTACACCAGCTTATTCAAGACGCAAAATCCAGAGCTGAGGGATATTATAAAGAGACAATGTTTAATTCCTATTGTGATTGCTACAATGCTTCTGCATTTAGTTATTCAAAAAGTAAAATTGAAGAAGTATTTAATGAACCTGATTTTTATATTTCTCGTACATATTTTATTCCAAAATGAAAAATATATTAGACGTATTGATTACCGCAGTAAAAGCAGGTTGAAAGAGAAATAGAGAAAATACAATTTACGCCCGAGTTTATAGATATAGTTGTTCAGAAAGCAAAGGATGTTGTGGCAGAAAATAGAAGAACGATTGAAGCACAAAAGCAGGGTGTCCTTAACCAAAAAAACGGTTTTAGAAACCAAAAGGAATAAACTTGAAGATGCTGTTATTGATGGCACTATTGATAGAGAAGCCTACCAGCGAAAACACACAGAGATCAATGATAAAATCTCCAACCTTAATAATCTTATTCAAGAGATTGAAAATAACGCTAATCTGAATATAAACTTAATCGAGGAAGTTTTGGCATTTACCAGAAATATCCACACGACCTATTTACACGCTCCCCAATTCCTCAAACGCCATTATTTGCGCTTCTTTTTTGAGAAGCTTGTTGTTAAAGATAGAATGATTGTTTGCGCTTCTTTTTTGAGAAGCTTGTTGTTAAAGATAGAATGATTGTTAAAATTGTCTACACACCGATTTTCTCAGTATTACAAGAGAATCATGCGGTTATATTAACAAAGACTCAGCTCCCTGAGCCTTGGACTAATATAAGCATAGATTTTGAAGCTATCATCAAGGCTTTTCAGGATTTACTATATATTGGAGAATTAAGACAGAGGTGGAACGAGATAAAGAAACTACAACATTCCCCAGCTTTGGCTATTGCTTAAAATCTACATTCCTAAGTTCCAGGTTTTTATTATATTTTTCTTCGTAAATACTGCCGTACAAGTAATAAGCGTTACCGAATCAACAGAATAAGGTTCAAATGAGAGTGATTGCGATAATTCTTTAACCTTGTGCAAAAAATCCCCTGAAGGAGTGTTATTGAATCTTGCTAAGGTCATATTGCTGAAGAAGTATTGAGAATTCATATATTTTTTGTCATCAGACACACTTGATTTATTCAACTCTTTGTCCACGTCAAGGATAATGCTATCTAATTCAGGGTCAGTTGTGCCAACAAGAGCAAGGTTGTTTGGAAACAATAGTAAACGATAGAAATAGACGTTAAATTTTTTATGACGTGGAATAACTGATTCAAAAACACGCTCTGATTTTCTAGTATCTTCTTCCGTGAAATGAGGAGGGTCATTTATAACTCGAATGTTCTTTATGGTCATATGTAATGAATCAGAAGGATAAAAGAAGTAACCAGGTGAGATTTGCTGTAAAGGTTTTATCAGAAAATCTTGCACTTGTGTAATTAATTGTTGATGTGGCAAATGTACGCTCGTTAAACAGATACGAGTATCGTTTTCATAGTCATTAACAGGAGCAACTGTGCTAAATCCCATGGAATTACTCTTGATTTGTTGCTCAAGTGAATTAATTACTTCTATTTGTTTTTGTTTATGCAGGTCATCCATATTATTTTTTTCAATCACCCTGCCCATCAATAATATAATCTGCATATTTCTTTGGGTTTTGAGTATCAACATAATCTTTCTCACGAGGCATCCAGTCGTTTATCCATTTATTACGAGTTTCTACTTTGTCCTTTGTTAAATCACGAGCAATTCCTCTTTCCATACCAATTTCTTGCGAACACTCAACCCATATTTTTAAATCATACGCATCTGACATCTCTTTGGCGGTAGAATATACGCCTTCTACCACAACTATTCCACCAGGCTCAATTGTATGCCATTCAGCCATAGTATCTGTTTTCCAATCATATCTCTGATAAGAAGCAGGTGTATCCTTTACAAGTAATTTTAAGACTTGTTCATCTACTCGTTGATAATCGGCACGTTTTAATGCAGATTGATAAAAGTCATCCATTTCAACAATTGTAACGTTCTCAAAATGTCCTTTAAGTAACTTTGCAAGAGTGCTTTTTCCAGCACCGCCAAAACCATCAATACCAATAAGTAAAGTTTTTTGATTTCGCTTACTATTATTTATTTTTTCTATTAAATCTGCATGTAGCTTCATAGGGTATTTTTTAGTTACATTTCTACTGATAGAAATTACTGATTATTGCCAATAAGTTTTTTGATTTTATCAATGACAACCTTGTCATCTCCTGTGGGCTGATGAAGATTAAAATGTTCACGTAACCAATCATCACTTAATATCCCATTTTCTACCGTTGATGCTGTATCTCGTAAGAAGAAATAATACTCACCCAGAACCTGACTCACATGTTTTATTTGAAAAGGATGCTTTACTGCTATTCGTGCAAAAATATCCCAGTCTTCAAGAGTTTTTAGGTTTTCATCAAACATACCAACTTCATCTAAAATGCTTTTTCTATGAATTGTACAGTTAATATCAATGGAATTCCCTCTTGTTAATCCATCAGGATTGTATAAGTAATCTCTTACCTGTCTTCCAATAACGTGTAGGTTTTCTTTACTTCCACTACAAAGAAACACATTTTGAGCAGAATAAACTAAAATATAATATGGTGTAAGCTCTGCAAGCATCACTTCAAGGTAATTTTTATACCACACATTATCTGAATCCAAATAAGCAATAATTTCTCCTTGTGCAATTTTCAGACCTTCATTCCTTGCAACAACTTGACCTTTATTCTCTGATAATGAATGCATTACTATTCGTTTATCTTCTATATTTTTTACTTTTTTTACAGTATCATCTGTTGAACCGTCATCAATAATAATGAGTTCAAAATCTGACATGGTTTGTTGCAATACAGAGTTTACCGCCCTTTCAATAATCCAGGAGCGGTTATATGTTGGCATGATAATACTTACTTTAGGCATATGATGTGATTATACCAGAGGATGAGTAGCAATATAATCAGATAAAGATTTCTTATACTTTGCTATCCATCCTGAGCTTTCACTTGTTATAAGGGCTTGCTTTACTTGACTTATCCATTGAGATGTCTTGCCCTTATCTGCAAACTGTGCTTGTATCGCTTCTATTGTTATGCCATGTGCCTCATTGGGATAGGTAGCAAGCCAAACCTCTCTTTGGACAGCTCGTATTTGCTCAATATCTGCTGGTGTAGCAGCTGAAATTAAAACAGGAATAGTTCTCATATAAGTGGATTTGCTCCGCGACTAGGATTCGAACCTAGGACCTTGAAGTTACACGGTTCTTTCTGTTACCAAAAAGCGTGGACTATCTCTTCACCCCGCCTTGACGGGGGTAGGGCGCTATTGAGTTTATTGGATTAGCTCCTCACTCGTAGTCTCTGCACCTTCCTGATTACTATTATGCTATTCATCAAGCTTGGCTCAGGATTACCCCTAAAACTTAGAGGGGCTTCCCTGAATTCACCCTATGTTTCCAAGTCAAATTACTCTGACTGGCTGCGTTTGATCACAGCTTCCTGCTCTACCGCTGAGCTATCGCGGAATGTAGACTTATTCTAGCATCAAACATTGCAGAAATCCAGCCTATTATTTGACGATGAATTGTGCTATCACTGAATCGGATTGAGAATATTCCATATTCATGAATGTTTTTTCTGAATTTTTGCTTTGTATTTTTTCTTTTTACAATATATGTTTTTCTAAATTGTGAAAGTGGTATCCCACTTATATTTGACCAATAATTTTTGGCTGCTATTTCCTCTAAATTCTCATGTAAATATAATGCTCCTCTTAATTTTTCTTTTGGAATCTTAGCAAATTCACAAAACCAAGTAGCCATAAACTGTATGATTTTTGGGTCCGCATTTGCAAATCCACCTTTGCCGTCCGTTTTATCTCCTTCAGCTGCATATAATGCGATGCCTGTAATGAACATATCTCTTTGGAATAATTCTCCAATTTCTTCTTTTGCTTTTATTTTTATTTGTTTAGTTCTTACTATTCTTTGTTGCCTTTTATTTTCAGCAGCAACTAATGAACCTTTTCTCTGACCTGATTGCTTATTACTTAACAAGCGTAATTTTTGTGCTTCTGTTAATTCAATATCTTTACACCATCTACTTAATGTATCTTTGGAAACTGAAATTGTTTGAAGTATTTCTTTATAAGATAATCCCTGCCGCCTTAATTCTTGTGCTTGGATTTTATTATCTAATTTCCCGGAATATCCCATGTATTTATCATGCAATACGAACAGAGAAATGTCAATAAACTACAATAGCGGTTGAAGGTTTGTTATCCCCCTCGCAAAAGAGGATAATAAGGTGTGTTAGCCTAAATAATCTCGGAGTTTGTTGCCTCTTGAGGGATGTCTGAGTTTTCTTAGGGCTTTGGCTTCTATTTGGCGGATGCGCTCTCTTGTTACCGCGAACATTTTGCCTACTTCTTCCAATGTTTTTGGGCGGCCATCTTTTAATCCAAAACGTTCTTCAAGTACTCTTCTCTCTCTATCTGATAATGATTGTAACACCTGATCGACTTGTTCTTTGAGTAATTCCCGTGATGCCGCGTCAAAGAGTGTTGGCATAGCAGTGTCATGGATAAAGTCTCCAAGTCTGCTGTCTTCTTCATCTCCAACAGGAGACTCAAGACTAGCAGGTTCCTGGGAAATTTTGATGATTTCTAATGCTTTTTCCGGATCAATATCAAGAACTTTTGCCACTTCTTCAGGTGTAGGTTCACGGCCTAACTCCTGCATGAGTTTTCTGGATGCACGCAGGAATCGATTGATATTTTCTACCATGTGAACCGGAATACGGATGGTTCTTGCTTGGTCTGCAATTGCACGTGTTATAGATTGTCTGATCCACCATGTTGCATAGGTTGAGAATTTGTATCCACGTCGCCAGTCGTATTTCTCTACAGCACGGATCAAACCCTGATTTCCTTCTTGAATTAAATCAAGCAAAGTTAAACCTCGTCCTACATATTTTTTTGCAATAGATACAACCAAACGCAAGTTAGAAGTGATCAAAGACTGCTTTGCTGCTTTATCGCCTTTTTCTACACGTTTTGCCAGAGAAATTTCCTGTTCAAAATTCAAAAGAGGAATGCGGCCGATTTCCTTGAGGTACATACGGACAGGATCACTCACTGTACCTTCTGTCAGAACAGTTAACGCTTCAAGTTCTTTTTCCAGCACTTCAATCGGCTTTTGCTGGTCTTGCTCCTGCTCCATGCTCTCAAACACATCCACATCCATGCGCATGAGCTTGTCATAGAGTTGGTCGAGTTCCTGGACATGTTCTTCAGGTTTGACATAGACTGTTAAAATTTCTTCCTGAGTAATGAAGCCGCGTTTCTTTGCTGAGGCTGCAATTTCATTCAAAATGGGGTTTTGCTTGCTTTTCATACCCTATATTGTAGCAGATTCTGGACTAAAGGAAAAGGATGAGTCTTGAGCAATGAAACAATATTTCTATATCTTCGGCAGTAACCCAATCAACCTATCCTGTTCCAGACGTAATGTATTTTCCTGATCGCTCATACCGTCTTTTTCTTTTTCCATAATTTCTTTGCCCAAATTTTCTATTTTGTGTGTTAAATACATCTTATATAAATCACTTGCTTTTTTTTTCACTTCCTCTTTATAATGACCTTCATCTTTGAATTTTGGGATCGGATATAAAAAGCTTACGTCAAATGCCGGGACGAGTTCTGGCGGTAAAGAAGTGAAAAATTGCTTTGGGTCGAATTTGGGGTTGTTAGTAGAAAATATTCGCAATTTTTCAATAATCTTTTGATACGCAGGAGTCTTGAATTCATAATGAGAAAGCATTGTCTCCACTTCTGATAAAATCACTTTTGGATTTTCATGCTGTACAAGCAATGCAGCCAAATATTCTTCCAGCAGTGCTTCTCTGGACTGAGGTTTCTTCTCTACAATATCCTCTCTTCTAATTACTTCTTTTTTCTTGAGTTTTTCTATTTCAGCAACCAAACTTTCCCTCGAAGTACTCAGTTCTCTGCTTAATTTTTGCAAATAATGCTCTTTGACAATCTCATTCTGGATATCCGCGATAACAGGAAGCAAATGCTCTGCGATTTTTTTCTTACCGTCTATTGTTTTTGGATTGATGCGCGCTAACGTTTTCTCAAATAAAAAATCATAAATCGGCATGTCATGCTTGACAGCTAATTTAAACGCAATCGGATTATGCTTGATTGCTTCATCAGCGTCTTTGCCATCCGGAGGGACAATCACAGTCACACTTAGACCTTTCTTTTCCAAAATCGGCAAACTTCTTTTGACAGCTTCTTGTCCTGCGCTGTCTTCATCAAAACACAGAGATATCTTTTGTGCAAAGCGGTTAATTAAAGTCACTTGTTCTTCTGTCAAAGCTGTACCTTTGATTGCGACACAATTGGTAATGCCTTCCTGGAAGGATGAAATCACATCAAATTCTCCTTCCATAATAATTGCGCGGTTTTCCTTTTTGATTGCCTCTTTTGCAGAATTTAATCCGAAAAACACACTGCCTTTGTGATAGGCAAGTGTCTCTGAAGTATTGATATATTTTGGTTCTACTTTTGGATCTAACACCCGTCCGGAGAAACCAATGGTGTTACCTCGATGATCGTAAAGCGGAAACATTAATCTACCTCTGAAGAAATCTGCAATTCTGCCGTAATACTGCGTTGCTAAACCTGCCTCCAGGAGGCTTTCTTTGGGATACTTTTTCTTATCAACCAAATACTGCGTTAAGGTATTACCAATCTTTGGAGCAAATCCAAGCATGTACGTATTGATTGTTTGAGGCTTTATTTTCCTTTCTTCAATCAAATAGATAAGTGCATGTTTGCCCACTGGATGTTGTGTTAATAAAAAGTGATAAAACTCAGATGCTAAGTGATTGAGTTTGTATATTTGTTCTTTTTTGGAAGCAACACCCGTATCAAACTTATATTGCGCCAACTGTACCCCTGCTCTTTGCGCCAGCATGCGCAACGCTTCAGGAAATTCTATGTGTTCATATTCCATGACAAAGGTAAATGCATCCCCGCCTTTTTGGCACCCGAAGCAATGCCAAATTTGTCTTTCAGGAGAAACAACAAAGGAAGGTGATTTCTCATTGTGAAATGGACAGTTAGCTTTAAAGTTACTGCCTGTTTTTTTCAAAGGCACAAATTCCTGAATCAAACTAACAATATCTATCTTTTCACGTACTTCTGCCACCTGATCCATAGTGAGGCTATTGTAGCACGAACAGTTTCTTTTTTATATGTAAGTTGATAGAATTGGGTATTCATGAAAGATGTAAGAAAAAAATATAAAGCACTGCTGCTGGATTTAGATGGCACAACTATACCCATAGAAGCTCATGGGTTACCTTCGCAAAAAGTAGAACAAGCAATTATTACAGCAAGTAAAAAGATATGTGTAGGCGTAGCTACTTCCCGTCCGTATTTTTTGGTGTCATATATTTTTGATCTTTTACCGTTATCATCTCCTTGTATCATTAATTCAGGGTCAGAAATCATGGATCCTAAAACACATACAGTACTTTCGCAACAAGTAATTTCTCCAGAAGATGTTATAAAAGTATTTGAGTACGCACACGAACTACAATTACCGGTACTTATTGATTTCCATGAGAAATATGAAGAAATGATAGACGTAAATCTTAACCTGGAAGGAGCCTTATGTGTATATATTCCTCCCGTTGATGAGAAAAAAGGAGAACTATTTTTGAAAAGAATTTCTCCTATCGCAACTATCTCAGCGCATAAAATGCCGACTCCTGAAAAAGGGAAAATACATATCACCATTAATCATGTATCAGCGACAAAACAGCATGGGATATTGCAAATAGCTGAGCTTTTACATATTCAAACACATGACATTATCGGTGTGGGAGATGGCCTTAATGATTTTCCATTACTCATGGCATGCGGTTTAAAAGTTGCAATGGGCAATGCCCCGGAAGAACTGAAAGCGATAGCCGATTATGTCGCGCCAACTGTAGAAGAAGACGGCGTAGCAGACGTCATTGAAAAATTTATCTTGTAATCGCTTCACTCCCATTCCATGGTCGCCGGAGGCTTGGTGGTAATATCATAGACAACTCTGGAAATATTGGGCACTTCATTGACAATGCGCGTTGATAACCGGGCAAGCAGCTCATGAGGTAAATGTGCCCAGTCAGCCGTCATACGATCTTTACTCTGTAATACACGTAACGCAACAACTTCGCCATAAAATCGCCCATCACCTTTCACTGCTGTGCTGTTAATACCTGTCATCACTGACCAGCATTGAAATACTTTGGTATACCATCCGGATTTTTTCATTTCGTCAACAACAATGCTATCAGCTAATACTTGTTTTTCCAATCTTTCTTTTGTAACTTCTCCTATAATTCGAACTGCGTGTCCAGGACCAGGAAAAGGTTGTTGATACACTACTTCCTTTGGTAAACCAATACGTAATCCTATCTTTCTTACCTGATCCGTATAAAAATAACGAAGCGGTTCAAGGAGTTGTAATTTCATTTCTTTTGGTAGTCCCCCAACATTGTGATGACTTTTAATATGCGCGGATCGTTTACTTCCTTGCGAGTGGATAAAATCAGCATATGTTGTTCCCTGCAGCAAAAATTTCGCGTTTGGTATTTTTTCCATCTCTTTTTCAAATAGTTCGATGTAGAGTCTTCCTATAGCTTTTCTTTTTTCTTCCGGATCAATAACACCTTGTAACCTTTGTAAAAATTCTTTGCGCGCTTCTACTACTTTTACTGGAACACCAAGTAGTTTTGGAAAAACATTTGTTATTTTTTCAAGTGTTTCTTCCCGCATTAAACCACTGTCAATATATATTGGAATAAATTGTTTCCCAATTGCTTTTGCTACTAAAGCTCCTGCTACCGCAGAATCAGTCCCTCCGGAAAATGCGCCAATAACAGTATTTGTACCGACTTTTTGCTTGATTTCATCTATCATTGTTTTTGTATCGAGTCTTTTTACTGTCAATGGCAAATTACAAATACGGGTGAGAAAATTTTTCAATATAACTTTTCCATAATTTGTGTGGTGTACTTCTGGATGGAACTGAACCCCATAAAACTTTTTCTCTTTATTCCCAACAGCAGCATACATAACGCTTTCTGTAGATCCAAGAACCATAAAGCCTTCAGGCATTGTTAAAACAGAATCTCCATGGGATTCAAAAACGCGCGATTGTGCAGGAAGACCATAAAATAGATCAACGAAATCTATAATGCGCAGATTTGTCGGTCCATATTCTTTGTGTGCTGAAGCAACATTGCCACCTAACAGTTTTGCCATCAATTGCCACCCATAACAAATACCTAAGATAGGAATATCTAAATCAAAAATCTTTTTATCAACTGTAGGCGCGCCATTTTCATATACTGATAAGGGGCCACCGGAGAAAATAATACCTGCAGGTTTTTCTCTTGTTGCTTTCTTTACCGCTTCATCAGGATCAACAATTTCAGCCTCAGCTCCCAAATCCCGCAGTCTCCGTGCAATCAGGTGGGTTGTTTGGGAACCGAAGTCTATGACGTGGATCATATGTGTATTATAGCGTTTATTTAGAATAATGCTATAATACTTTTATGATCAAATTTATTTTATTTGTTGTTGCTATTCTCATTACTGCAGGTGGGTTGATGTTTTATCTTAACCAGCAATCCAAAGTTCCTCCGGTAAAAGTAGCTATTACTAAACCCACCCCGGTTGAATCGGGGCCCACTGATACTCCTGTCCTCTCTGTTAACAGTACCCCCGCCCCTACTATTGTTCCTCCAACCTCCACTCCAGGGTCAACGACAATTACCCCTGTATCTGCAAATGCGGCTGTGATTAAGACAAATAAAGGAGATATAACGATTACATTGTATCCACTAGATGCACCCAGAACAGTGACTAACTTTGCAACACTAGCCAAATATGGCTATTATAATAACCTTTTGTTCCATCGTGTTGTGGCGGATTTTGTCATTCAGGGCGGAGATCCCAAAGGAGACGGCACAGGCGGTACATCGATTTATGGTCCTATTTTTGAAGATGAATTAAATCCTGATACGCAAAGTTACAAAGATGGATACAAAGAAGGCGTAGTTGCCATGGCAAATCGCGGCGCGAATACTAACGGCAGCCAATTTTTCATCATGCTCGCTGACCATCCTGAACTTCCAAAAAATTATACAATCTTTGGCAAAGTAACGGCAGGGTTAGATGTCGTCCACAAAATTCAAGTAGGAGATAAAATGCTCCAGATAAATCTACAATAGATATACTTTTACCTCTTGACTCTATTTAAAATAGAGTATATATTAATACTTATGACACCAATAATTAACGATACTATCACATTTACAAGATCTGAGTTAGAAGAAATACTTGAAAAAAGTTTAGAAAAAATATTTGATAGAAAATTACAAAATGTTGCAATGAAAAGCGATTTGGTAAATTTCGTAACAAAAGAAGATTTAGCAAGAATAGAAAATAATTTACAAAGACAGATAAATGCTACCCAGTCATATTTAGAAGAACAGATGGCCGAAGTCGTGGAAGAGAAAACAAAGAATTATCGAGATGATATTTTGACACGGCTTGACGACGTTATGAATCAGTTAGAAAAAACCCGTGAAGATTACCTCTTTGTTCATCATGATATATATAAACTTGAAAAACGGATTAAAAAATTGGAGCAGTCATAAATTATAAAACTTTTACCCGTGGTAATTTCACCAATACTGCCGGGACAATTGCAAGCATTGCAACTCCTGCCATTACCGTAAATGCCGCGTTTATAGTAAATTTATCGGAGATAAATCCTAACACAAGCGGTGCAAGTGTCGACGCGATACCCGTAAAAAATCCATTGAGTCCTAGCGCTTTTTCCAGAACACCTTCATGCTCTACAGCATCAGAAATCATTGTCGGAATTACCGGAACTGTACCTTTGGTAAATATGCCAATAATCACACACGTTACGAGTATAATTGGCAGTGGCTGAGCAGTCACTAAAATCAAAATAAATACAGCCATGCCTATTTCTGAAATAACAAATGTTCTGACATTACCAAATTTGTCAGCAGCCCGGCCAAAAATAGATTTACCTGCAAAACTGCCAATGAAAAATAAAGCGCTGACTACCCCCAGCCAGACAGGGGGAATACCTTTCTTTAACAGAAGAAATGGCAAAAAAACAAATAACGGTGAACTGGTAAACGTATCCAGAGCACTAGCCGTTATAGCAATAAGCAGTTGTCGGTTTTTGAGAAGAGTTTTAAAGGAAATATTTTGCTGTTGTTTTATTCTATCTTCTCCTCGTTCTGTTTTAGACAGATAGAAGACATACAGAATAAAGAAAATAATTAACGCAATCACTGCAAAACTCATTGATACCAATCTCCATCCAACAAGTACGATAAAAAATGTGAACACCGCCGGGACGCCTACTGTTCCGATATCCCCAAGCGCTGTGAAGTTCCCCATTTCACGTCCTCTTGTTGCCTTATCACTCCACCTCGCAATCAAAGCTAGTCCAATAGGATGAAATAGCCCAAATCCCATACCTGCGATAAAAAATGTGAATATCAAGAAGAGAAAAGATCCGTCAACTGACGGAACAAATCCGCTTGTCAAAAAGCCAATGCCATACAGACACAAGGCAAATATCACTGCTTTCAATCCGCCGACTTTCGCAGAGATATATCCCGCAGGAAGAGCAAATAAAAATGAGCAGATATTGAGTATCGTTCCCAGCATGCCGACTTGCGTCAAATTAATATGCAAGTCTTTCGCAATAAATGGCAAAAGTATCAACATCCCAGTCTTCGCCCCATCATTGAGAATATGCAGGAGATTCAGCAATGCTAAGTTAGTGTTATTGCGGAATAGTCTTTTTGCAGCTGTCGTCAAATGTCGATAAACACGTTTCATTTGTATGATTATAGTGGATTTTATGCAGATTTGCTGAATTTTCCTCTCGCCGGTTCAGGTTTGCAACCTGACCCTTAAAGTACATCGACTCCTTTGCTACACTAAATTTATGCCTTCACCACGAGTTAACCATGACAATAACTTTTACTTCATGGTTCAGGTTGCAAACCTGAACCGGCGGAGTAGGAGAAAAAACTTTAAATAGTTAATAAGTTTATATTACTGATTTCAGTTGGTTGCCCAGACTTAGTAAAAGGCTTTTTATCGGCTAAACGATTCAAACTATAAGTATACATAAATAAATTCGCAGAGGTTACAGTGGAAAGTTGTAACGAAGCTATTCTAGGTTGATAATGTTCTTCAGGTGATTCTAAATGAACAATTTTCTCATTTTTAGAATCAATAATAAATTGTGAAGGAATTTTTTTATAAAATGAATTATGAAAAGCACTTTCCATAACACTCTTCATATAATTCATCCTTTCTCCATAATTCCATGCATAGTATATTTCTGTCATATCCATAAAATAATAATCATCATGTTCTTGTCTTTCCGGTAAATCACTATCTTTTCCTAAGATGATTTCTGGCAATTGTTCATAATAATCTCTTATAACCATAGGATATGACCTTACTCCTAACTGTTTTTGAGTTTCATTATGAGCATAACGACCAGCTATTGTTACAATTGGATCACCTGTTAAATGAATAGCTTGTCTATGTTTTGGCTCTAAATTAGTAAGAGCTTCTTCTTCTATTTCATTTACGGCAGTACTTGTAATACGTGCAGGCGTTCTCTCTCCCTTTATTTCACCACCTGGAATTTCCCACCAATTTTTACTCTTTTTATGCAAAAGAACAATATACACTTGTGGCATTTTACCTTCTTGGGCAACCCAAATTTCATACACCGAAGCAGCACGATGAAATGTTTTCTCAACAGAAGTATTAGATTCTGAGCTTGCTGGTTCGCCAAATGATCCTTTTGCTATTTGATCCCATTGTTCTGCCATAGTAGGAGGAATTTTATCAGAGGAAGGAGCGAATGTCAAACTATAGGGTTAATTTAGGAAGGATTTACCACCTGAAGTGGGCGAAGGCTTTGTTGGCTTCGGCTTGTCTGAGGGTGTTATCTCGCTTTTTGACAGCTTCGCCTTTATTTTCAATTGCGTCTAAAATTTCAGCGACAAGCTTTTGGTCAAAGGTACGAAATTCTTTGTTAGATCTACCACGTGCTGCTTCCAAAATCCAGCCAATTGCCAAAGCGACTTTTCTGTCTCCTCTGACTTCAATAGGTACTTGATAATTCGCACCACCTACACGGCGGGCTTTAATCTCTTGTCTTGGGCCGACATTTTGGATAGCTTTTTCAAAAGTTGCAAGCGGATCAAGTCCTTTTTCTTTCAACACTTCAAGTGTGTCATACATTAACTTCTGCGCTACAGTTTTCTTCCCGTCACGCATCATACGGTTAATGAATTTACCCACCATTACACTATTGTACAATTTATCTTTCTCAGGTTGTCTTTTCTCTACTTTTTTATGTCTCATAAGTTTTAAAATTACGCAGCTTTTGGCGCTGGTCCGCTTGGAGTTTTCGCTCCGTATTTACTTCTTGATGTTCTTCTACTTTCAACACCCTGCAAATCAAATTTGCCGCGGACAATATGATATTTTACTCCAGGCAAATCTTTTACACGGCCGCCTCTGACAAGCACAATTCCGTGCTCTGCAAGACTATGACCAATACCTGGGATATATGCCGTGACTTCCATACGGTTGGACAAACGTACACGAGCAACTTTTCGCAAAGCGGAATTTGGTTTTTTTGGTGTCATAGTCTTCACCAAAGTTACTACTCCACGCTTTTGCGGAGACATTTCATTTGTATACACCCGGTCTTTAGCGTTATAAAGTCTTCGCAACGCGGTTCCACGGGTCTTTTTACCCTTTTTATTTCTTCCTCTTTTTACTAATTGTGAAAGTGTTGGCATAATTCTGAATTCCGTTATTATACTGTATCTACCGGCATTCCATCAACTGGGATTAAGCGACCGATAATAACGTTCTCTTTGAGGCCTAACAATTTGTCTTCGCGGCCTTCTAAGGCTGCATCTGTCAGGACGCTGGTTGTCTCCTGGAATGAGGCAGCTGAGAGCCAAGAGTCTGAGAACAAAGCAGCTTTTGTGATACCTAAAATTATTTGTCTTCCTGTTGCCGGTTCTCCGCCTTGCGCTAATGTCTCCGCATTCATTTCTTCAAAGCGTGTCTTTGTCACAAAGTCTCCTGGAATGTGAGGCGTGTCGCCAATTGTCTCAACAATAACTTTATCAGACATTTTTCGCAAAATTACTTCAAAATGCTTGTCATTGATACCAATACCCTGAGACTCATAGACTTTTTGTGCTTCTGTCAGAATGTATCGCTGTGCTCCTGTTAAGCCGCTGATCTTGAGCACTTCTTTTGGATCTAAATAGCCTCGTGCAAATGGAGTTCCTGCTACAATCTCATCGCCATCTTTGACTGCGATTTCAGCAGCAAGCGGAATAAAGTATTCCTGCGCTTCATTTGGTTTTACTTTGGTATTTTTAACAGTGATTTTATACCCGTCATCTGTTGTCTCAATTGCCACTTTTCCGCTGATTTCAGCAATTGGCGAGAGATTTTTTGGCGTTCGCATTTCAAATAATTCTTCCACACGAGGCAAACCCTGTGTCACGTCAGACATTACAACGCCTCCGAAATGTCTCACACGCATTGTCAACTGTGTACCCGGTTCACCAATTGATTGTGCTGCGATAATACCAACAGGTACGCCAAGTGTAATTTTCTTCTTGGTTGAGAAATCCAATCCATAACACTTTGCACATACACCATGAGGTAAACGGCAGGTTAATGGAGAACGGACCAATAATTCTTTTGTTTCATTGTCTGCAATCGCTTTTGCAATTTCTGCAGTAATTTCTTGATTTTTCTCAACAATAACTTTTTTTGTTTTCTTTGATGTTACTTTTTCTAGAGCAACACGGCCAAACAATCTATCCGCAAACGCTGCAGTTCTTTCCGGATCTGTGGCTAGAATGGTAATACCATCCACTGCTTCACAATCATCCTGTAGCACAATGACTTCATGAGATGCATCAACCAAACGTCGCGTTAGATATCCTGCATTTGCTGTTTTCAAAGCTGAATCTGTTAATCCTTTACGTGAACCTCTGGCTGATGCGACGTATTCAAAAATTGACAATCCTTCTCGATAGTTGGATTTAATCGGCAACTCCACAATTTTACCCAGCGGATCAAGGATCAAACCGCGGATAGCTGAGAGCTGTTTGAGCTGTTCTTTTCCTGCACGTGCACCTTCTGAATCAATAATCGTCTTAATAACACTCGTAGTATTCAAACGGCTCCATGTCAAGTCAGCAATTGCTTCTGTAGTCTTGAGCCATACGTCATTGGACAAACGCTTTTTTTCATCAATAGTAATTAATCCCTGCTGATATTCATTTTCAATTGCAGATACTTTCTTTTCTGCTTCTGCAATCATGCCGTCTTTTTCTTTAACCATAACATTGTCAAATACAGAGACAGAAATACCTGAGACAGTTGCTCCGTAGAAGCCAAGTGATTTGATACTATCAATCAAATCTGCCACTTCATCATTTGAATACTTTTCAATCGCATTAGTGATCAATCGTTTAATACCTGAACCCTTGATTGCCTCATTCATATATGGCATGCCTGCTAGTAATCGCTCGTTGAACATCAAGCGGCCAATAGTTGTTTCTACAACTTCTTTTTT
>WNFI01538331.1_pt1 | contig 17022 bp, 15 predicted proteins | sample 5400471 | NCBI WGS metagenome assembly WNFI01 (sample SAMN13153348, study PRJNA577476) | soil metagenome | isolation source: 100 cm saprolite on Douglas fir-dominated hillslope | place: USA:California | collected 2013-09-17 | reverse complement strand
GCGCTCGTCGTGAAGAAGGGGCAGCGGGTCCGCGTGCGCTTCGCGAACCTGAGCATGGACAGCCACCCGATCCACATCCACGGCGTCCACTTCGTCGAGTCGGGCACCGACGGCGGGCCGACGCCGCCGGCGGCGCAGGTGCGAGAGACGACGGTCAACGTTCCGCCGGGCACCACGCGCGACATCGAGTTCGTCGCCGACGCACCCGGCGACTGGGCGATGCATTGCCACAAGAACCACCACACCATGAACCAGATGGACCACACCGTGCCGAATCTCACCGGCGTCGATCAATCCGGCGTCGAGGAGAAGGTGCAGGCACTGCTCCCTGGCTACATGGCGATGGGCCAGACCGGGATGGGCGACATGATGGAGATGGGTCGCCCGCGCAACACGCTGCCGATGATGACCGGCCAGGGCCAATTCGGCTCCGTCGACATGGGCGGCATGTTCACCGTCGTGAAGGTGCGCGAGGGCATCACCAGCTACGCCGATCCGGGGAACTACAAGCATCCGCCCGGCACGGTCGCGCACAAGGTCGCGGACGAGTCGGGCAAGGAGAAGCGGCGCACGCCCGAGCAGCAAGAGATGCATCACCAGGGTGGCACGGACTGATGCGAGTGTGGACGATCATCGCGACGGTGCTGGCCGTCGGCTAAGGAGGACGCAATGAAGAAGCAGGCGTTGATGATGGCGGTGTTCCTCGGACTTGCAGCATCCCCGCTGCTGGCGCACGGCGACGGGCCGCACTTGATGGGCACAGTCTCGGCCATCGCAACCGGGCAGATCACGGTGAAGCGCGCCGACGGACGCGAGTCGCAGGTGAAGATCACTCCGCAGACGCGCTTCATGCGCGGGAAGGCCGTCGGGAAGCGGGAGGATCTCCACCAGGGCGACCGCGTCGTCGTGCATACGCGCAAGCAGGGCGACGGGCTCGAAGCAGTCGAGGTCCGCTACGGCGCCGGGCGAAAGAGGCGCCCCAAGTCTGAAATGATCATCCGGGATGGCGCCTCGTGAATGGCATCTGGCACCAGACCGCCCACGCCCTCTACATGGCGGCGGCGATGGGTTGGGAGATCCTCTGGCCCTTGATCCTCGGGTTCACCCTCTCGGGCGTCGTGCAAGCCGTGGTCTCGAAGCGCGAGGCGAGCAAGTTGATGCCCGACTCCTCGCCCAGGTCGCTCCTCATCGCGTGCGGACTCGGCGCCGCATCGTCGTCATGCTCGTACGCGGCGGTGGCGCTGACGCGATCCCTCGTTCGCAAGGGAGCGGATTTCGTCGCGGCGATGGCTTTCGAGCTGGCCTCGACCAACCTCGTGGCCGAGCTGGGCATCATCCTCGCGGTGCTCATGGGCTGGCAGTTCACGCTCGCGGAATTCGTGGGCGGACCGATCATGGTCGCGATCATGGCCGTGCTCTTCCGGTCGCTGGTGAGCCGGAAGCTCATTCAGGAAGCGAGAGAGCAAGCCGAGAAGGGCCTCGCCGGGAGGATGGAAGGTCACGCCGAGATGGACATGGCCGTGACCACCGGAAAACTCCTGCGACGACTCGTCTCCGCCAAGGGCCGAACTGCGATCAGTCACTACTTCGTGATGGATTGGGTCTCGATCTGGCAGGACCTCGCGCTGGGATTGCTGCTCGCCGGCGCGATCGCGGCCTTCGTGCCGAACGGATTCTGGAACGCGCTCTTCCTGCAGTCGCACCCTGCGCTGGCGAAGGTCTGGGGCCCGCTCATCGGTCCGGTCGTGGCCATCCTGTCGTTCGTCTGCTCGGTCGGGAACGTGCCGCTCGCCGCGGTCCTCTGGAACGGCGGCATCAGCTTCGGTGGCGTGGTGAGCTTTCTCTTTGCGGACCTGATCGTGCTTCCCATCCTGAACATCTATCGGCGCTACTACGGTCTCAAGATGACCGCGGCCATCCTCGGCATCTTCTACGTCTCAATGGTGCTCGCCGCGCTGGCGGTGGAGCTCGGTTTCCAGATGCTGGGGCTGGTCCCGCAAGAGCGGCACGCGCAAGTGGTCGAGGCGGCCTTCGCCTGGAACTACACCGCGTTCTTGAACATCGCTTTCCTGCTGCTCGGCGCGGCGCTGGTCGTTAAGTTCTTGCGAACGGGGGGCCCGAGGATGCTGCGCGCGATGGCCTGACTGATCTCGGAGGCGAGCGACGTCACATCGTAGCACCCCGCTCCTCTGCCCGTCCGGAAACGAGGAACGGGGTCTCGCACTTCGTCCCCAAGGAGTGCGATGCTGCCGCGCCAAGGGGGATCGCCATGAAGAACATGCTCGCGTCGCTCATTCCGGCTGCATTGCTCATCGCTACACCTGCCTCGAAGGACCCCGTATCCACCAAGGACGCACCTCCGGCTGCCGGCCCGTACTCGCAGGCGATCAAAGCGGGCGGGTTCGTCTTCGCCGCTGGCCAGATCGCGCGCGACCCGAAGACGAACAAGGTCGAGGGCGATATCAAGGTGCAGACCGAGCAAGTTCTGAAGAACCTGTCCGCCGTCCTCGCCGCCGCCGGCACGAGCATGGACCGCGCCGTGAAGGCGACGGTCTTCCTCAAGAGCATTGGCGACTTCCAGGCCATGAACGAGGTGTACGCGAAGTTCTTCCCCGGTGTTCCGCCGGCGAGAAGCACCGTGCAGGCCGTCTTGCCAAACGAGGCGGCGCTGGTGGAGATCGACTTGGTGGCGCTCCAGTAGCGCTCGCCGTGTCACTCCCGGAGTTCGGTACTCAGCTTTGGACTAACTAATTCCGGGAGTGACATTGGCTCCCGACGCGCCTCGGCGGACGGCCGGCATCTGCCGCGCGGCGAGGTGTGACGCCGTCAATCTGTCGGGCGGAATACGAGCCCGGTCTGACAATCTGTCTCGCTTCGTTCGAGTTCCTCCTGCAACGTCGCTTGCAGGCAGGGGCCGACGTGGTGGCATTGAGCTTGCTCCACGATGGGTATGCGCTCAGGGCTCTCGTTTGCGGTCGTCAGAATTCTTGGGCTGTTGGCTGCCACGTACCTGTGGGCAGACCTTGCCAAGACGGTCATAACGATCTCAATGGTCGGAGGGACGCCTCAGGCGAGGGGCATGTCCCACGAGTCTCAATTCGACCTCGCACCGCCCACTCGGGTTCCTCTCGGGGCTATCAAGCCGAACACGACGGCCGAATCTTCTCGCGCTGAGCATCACGATTGTTGGGAATTGGTTTACGGCATGCGGCCCATACCGGAAGCCGAATACGTCATTCACGGTAATACGCCGGACTGGTCGCCCAGCAGCGATAGCGGCTTCCCGCAAGCACGCATCATCCCGTCGTTTAAGGACGGCTCGCCCAGCGGCTTTAAGTTCGTTCTGGTCAGGCCCGGTTCCCTCTACGATAACCTCGGGATTCGAAAGGGCGACATCCTTCGGCGCGTAAACGGATACGAGATGAACAGCGCTGAGAGCGCGCTGAAGCTTTACCAACGCTTGCGCGGTTGCGACCGGATTGAGATCGAGCTGGAACGCCGGGGAGAGATCCTTCGTAGGGCATTTAGGGTCGAACAGTAAGAAGGCCACGTAAAGGTGTAGTCGCGACGTCTGCCGGGCATGGAGCCCCGGGCTGAAGCTGGCTTCAGCCGGGGGCTCCAAAACGCTCAGCACAGCCGAACTCTCCCGAGCGCGGTCGCAGTAGTCGCGGTTCGTGGTCGCGGTCGTGGTCGCGGTCGACGGTCGACGGTCGCGGTCGACGGTCGTAGTCGCGGTCGACGGTCGCGGTCGCGGTCGCTCTTAAATGACGACCACCTGATCTAACTGGCGCTGGCGCGAGCCCGCAGGTACCCTCGGCCGCATGCGATACTACTTTCTCTTCCTGGCCACCGCGGCCGCTCTCGCAGTGCCGTGCCCTTGCTCCGCCGAGACCCGGCTGGGACTCGGTGGAGACTACCTCACCAGCAACCAGGGAATCTTCCAGTTGACGCTGAGCGCGGACACGCCGCTCGCCAGGTCGATCGCGGTGGGCGGCCGCGTCGGCGCGATGCTGGTGACCGGCCCGGTCGTCGGCGCCCCGCTCGACGTCTTCTTGCGCATCAACCTCGGCCGGGTGTACATCGACGGCCTGGTCGGCCCCTGGTTCTTCTTCTCAGGCCCGGACTCGGTCCGCCTCCACGGCGGCCTCGGCTTCGGCCTGCGGACGCGTCGACTGAGCTTCGGCATGGAAGTGGGCGGCCTGAGCGCAGGCGGCGCGCTGATCGGCTTGCGCCTCGCGTTTCCGATCTGATCAGGCCGCCCGCGTGTTAGGCCATCTGCATGCGCGACCCCGAGCGGACGGTGGTAGTGACGGGAGCGGGCGTCTGTTGCCACCTGGGCGACGATCTCGCGCAGATCGCAGCCATGCTCCGCTCCGGCCGGTCGCTGCCCTTCGTCACGCACCCGCCGGCCGTCGAGGCCGCAGCACGCTGCCAGATCTTCGGCAGCTACCGGGGCGACCTGACTTTGCCGAGACAGCAGGCCCGCTTCATGGGGCGCGCCGCGCTGATGGCCTGCAAGGCCGCGCTCGCCGCGCTCGCGCAGTCGGGCCTCGAACGGCGCGACATCGCCGTGGTGGCGGGCAGCGGGACCGGCGACGTCGCGACCCACATCGAGATCCAGGAGAAGCTCTCCCATCCGGGCGGCATGCACCGGGTCCCGCCCACGGTGATTCCACGGGTGATGGCCTCGACCGTTTCCGCGAATCTGTCCGCGGTCCTGCGCGTCACCGGGCCGTCCTTCAGCGCCAGCGCCGCATGCGCAGGCGGCGCGTACAACATCCTGCTGGCGTCGGAGTTGATCGAGCATGGGCACGTCGAGGCGGCGATCGCCGGCGCAGCCGAGGTGGCCGATGCGCATTTCCACGCCGGGTTCGACGCCATGCGCGCCTTCAACGGCCAGGACAACGAGCACCCGGAGCGCGCGTCGCGGCCCTACGCGGCCGATCGCGCCGGCTTCATCTTCGGCGAAGGCGCCGGGATGCTCGTCCTCGAAACGGCGGCACACGCCGCAGCGCGCGGGGCAAAGGTGCTCGGCGTCGTCCGCGGCTACGGCATGTCCTCGGACGGCACCGGCGAGATGGTTTTTCCTTCGCAGGAAGGAGCCGTTCTCGCCATGGAGCGCGCTCTGCGCCATGCGGCGGTGGAGCCGGGCAGCGTCGACTACGTCAACACCCACGGCACCTCGACGCCGCTCGGCGATGTGACGGAGGTGCGCGCGCTCCGCCGCGTCTTCGGCCATCGCCGCGTTCCCTACTCCTCGACCAAGGGCTACACCGGCCACACCATCTCCGCTGCCGGCGCCATCGAGGCGATCTTTACTCTAATGATGCTGCGCGAAGGTTGGATTGCTCCCTGCGTGAACGCGGAGCCCCTGGATGCCGAGCTCGAGGACTATCCGCCCGTGCTGCGGCCCACTTCCGCGCCGCTGCGGCTCGCGCTCTCGAACTCTCTCGGATTCGGCGCGACCAACGTCGCGCTGGTGCTGGGGGGCGCCGGTCAGGGCGAGCGGAGATAGGTGCCTACCGCGGCCCGTGTTCCGTGCTCGTCGCGCGCCGGAATCTCAGCCCGTACCGCCGCGGAGGCTCGACCACCAGCTCGCAGGGCACGCCGAACGCGCGGCTCAGGTTCGCGCTGGTGAGCACTTCCGCAACCGGCCCCGACGCCACCGCCTCGCCTCCCGCCAGCAGCAGGGCGTGCGAGACGAAGGGCGCGATCTCCTCGAGATGGTGCGTCACCAGCACCATGGTCGGCGCCTCGGGGTGCTCGGCGAGGCCGCCCAGATCCTCGAGCAGGCGCTCGCGAGCGAGCGGATCGAGCCCCTCGCAGGGCTCGTCGAGCACCAGGAGCGGCGGCCGGTGCACGAATGCGCGCGCGATCAGCACGCGCTGTCGCTCGCCCTGCGAAAGCACGCCGAACGGCCGCCGCGCCAGGTGGCCCGCCGAGAGCGCCTCCAGCGCGACGAGCGCGCGCTGCCGCTCGTGAGCGTCGAAGGCGCGGTTGAGGCCAATGGAAGCTTCCATGCCGGAGAGGACGATGGACTGGGCCTCTTCCCACGGATGCAGGCGCTCCTCGAGGGCGGCGCCGACCATCCCCACGCGCTTGCGCAGGTCGCGCAGATCGACGCGGCCGAACTTTTCGCCGAGCACCTCCACCTCGCCTTCGCTCGGCCACTCGACGGCGGCGAGGATCTGCAACAGCGACGTCTTGCCCGACCCGTTCGGCCCCAAGAGCGCCCAGTGCTCGCCGGCGCGGATGGTCCCGCACACGTCGCGAAGGATCTCCACGTCGTCGCGGCGGAACGATGCGACATGGATGCGCGCGACCGGTGTCCCATCAGTCACGCCGGCAGCTTGCCACAGTTCGCCGAGCTGCAAGCCCGGATCTTCGCTATGCTGGAGCAATCCTCGTCCCGCGCGGGTTGCGCCCGTGAAGATCCTCACGCCAGCGGCCACCGAGACTCTGCTCCGCACGCTCGTCGATGCGCGCAAGGTCGAGTTGGAGCTCCTCGACGGCATCGACGACTCGCAGATGCTCGGCGAGAAGGGGCACTTCCTCGAGCCGCCCATCTGGGAGATGGGCCACGTCGGCTGGTTCCAGGAGTACTGGCTCCTGCGCCACTTGGGCGGCGCGCAGACCCTCCTGCCCGGCTCCGATGCGATCTACGACTCGTTCAACGTCTCCTACCGGCTTCGCTGGGACCATCGGTATCCCTCGCGGCGCGAAAGCCTGGAATACATCTCCGAGGTGCTCGAGCGATCGATCGGTAGGATCGAAGGCCGCGAGCCGACGGACCAGGAAAGATATTTCTACACGCTGGCCGCGCTGCACGAGGACATGCACGCGGAGAACCTCGCGCTCATCTTGACGACGCTCGGTTACCCGCGGCCCAGGCTCTCCGCGTTCGATACCGCGGCCGCCAGCCCTCCGGTCGACGAGGCCTTCGAGCCGCACGACGTCCAGGTGCCCGGCGGAACGTTCATGCTCGGCGCGGCCCAGAGCGAGCCGTTCGTGTTCGACAACGAGAAGTGGGCGCATCCCGTAGCGGTGAAGCCGTTCCGCATCGCCGCAACGCCGGTCACCAACGCGCAGTTCCAGGCCTTCGTCGACGACGGCGGCTATGGCCGCCGCGAGGTGTGGGGCGCGCGCGGATGGGACTGGCGGCGGCGCGCAGGCATCACGCATCCGCTCTTCTGGGCGCGCGACGGAGCGCAATGGCTCGAGCGCTCGTTCGATCTGCTCGCGCCGCTGCGGCCATGGCATCCCGTCGCCTGCGTGAGCTGGTACGAGGCCGAGGCCTTCTGCAAGTGGGCGCGGCGCCGGTTGCCGACCGAGGCGGAGTGGGAGATGGCGGCGAGCCTCGATCCGGCGACCGGCCACAAGCGCCGGTTCCCGTGGGGCGACGCGCCGCCTTTGCCACAGCAAGCGACCCTCGACTATCGCGCCGGCGGGACTATCGACGTGCGCGCGCTCCCCGCCGGCGACAGCGCGTTCGGCTGCCGGCAGATGATCGGCAACGTCTGGGAGTGGGTCCACGACACGTTCGCGCCCTACCCCGGCTTCGTTTGCGATCCTTACAAGGAATACTCGCAGCCGTACTTCGGCACCAAGAAGGTCCTCAAGGGCGGCTGCTGGACGACCCGCGGGCGGCTCATCCGCAATACCTGGCGCAACTTCTTCATGCGCCAGCGCCGCAACATCTTTGCGGGCTTCCGGACCTGCGCTCCTTGAAGTGATAACGTTTGGCGCTCGGACCGAGGTGCGAGATGACCTTCGACGTCATCGTCATCGGAAGCGGACAAGCCGGAGTTCCGCTCGCCAACCGGCTGGCCGGCGCCGGAAAACGTGTGCTGCTGGCAGAGCGCGGAGAGCTCGGCGGGACCTGCGTCAACACCGGCTGCACGCCGACGAAGACGATGGTCGCGAGCGCGCGCGCCGCGCATGTCGCGCGCACTTCAGCCCGTCTGGGCGTGCGCACCAAGCAGGTGGAGGTCGATCTCGCGGCCATCGTGGATCGCAAGGACGAGGTCGTGCGCAAGTGGCGCGAGGGCGTCAGCCGCCGCGTCCAGGTCGATCGCCTGACCATCGCTCGCGGCCACGCGCGCTTCGTCGGGGAGCGGAAGGTCGAAGTCGCCGGTGAGATCCATGACGCAGAGACCATCGTCATCAACGCCGGCTTGCGGCCGCTGGTGCCTGCCATCGACGGGCTCGCATCCGTACCCTCGCTCGACAACGCGACGGTGATGCAACTGCGCGAGCTGCCCTCGCACCTGCTCGTGCTCGGCGGCGGCTACATCGGCTGCGAGTTCGGACAGATGTTCCGGAGGTTCGGCGCACGGGTGACTGTCGTCGATTACAACCAGCACCTATTGTCGCGGGAGGATCCCGAGGTCTCCTCGGCGCTGGAGGAGGTCTTCCGCAACGAAGGGATCGACCTCGAGCTGGGCGCGAAAGTCGCGCGCGTCTCGGGCCGCGCGGGAGAGATCAGCGTCTCTCTTGCCGGCGGAAAGGAGCTGCGCGGATCGCATCTTCTCGTCGCGGTGGGCCGGGTCCCCAATACCGACGACCTGGGCTGCGCAAAGGCGGGCGTCGCGCTCGATGCGAAAGGCTTCGTCATCACCGACGACGAGTATCGGACCAGCGCGCCAGGCATCCATGCAGTCGGCGACGTGACCGGGGGCCCGCAGTTCACGCACACGAGTTGGGATGACCACCGCTTGCTCTTCGACATCCTGATGGGACGTTCGCGCAAGGGCCGTCGCGGCCGCCGCATTCCCTACACGGTCTTCACCGACCCCCAGGTCGCCGGCGTCGGACTGTCGGAGAAGCAGGCGCGGGAGCGCGGCCTCGCGTTCGAAACCGCCACCATGCCTTTCGGGATCGTCGCTCGCGCCATCGAGGTCGACGAGAAAGCGGGCGTGATGAAGATCATCGTCGACCCGAAGACCGAGCAGGTGCTCGGCGCGACCATCGTCGGCGCCGAGGCGGGCGAGCTGATCCACATCTTCGTCACACTCATGCAGGCGGGCGCGTCCGCGCGCGCGATCGTCGATGCGGAGTTCGTCCATCCCACCTTCGCCGAGGGGGTGCAGTCGCTGGTCATGAAGCTGGAGAGGTTCGCCCTGCGGTAGCTGGCAGCGGTCAAACCGGGGGCGGGAAGCGCCGCGCTCGCGCTGCTGACTGCCGCGTCGCCGCTGCTCGGGCAGTTGCACGAGGCGAGCGTCCGGCACGTCGCCTGCCCTGAAGATGGCGAGTTGATCGATGCGCCGTCGCAAGCTCCGCACCAGCACGCGCAAACGTCCACGGAGGCGCCGGCGCTCTTCTCGGAGCGCGATCCTGCAGGGCCTCGCTCCTCCGCGCAGGGCCACGAGCACTGCGCCGTCGTGTTCCAGGCGCATCTGCGAGGGCGCGAGCAGTCCCGCAAGCCCTTCGCCGTCACGGCCCTGCATGCGCTTGCCGAGCACATTCCGTATGGGACGCCGCGGCTTCGCGGCCTCGTCCTCTACCGTCTCGCTCCGAAGGCATCGCCGCCGCTCTCCTGACGCAGCCGCAGCGTCAGTTGAAGCGATGTGCCTTGCCAACCTTTCGCGGCGCCATGCGCCGCTTCGATTCGGAGATTCATCATGAAGAAGTCTTTCGCGATCTCACTGGCGCTTGCGTGCGCTTGCGGGGGAAGCAGCACCACGAACGTCAACGCCGGCTTTGACCCCGGATGCTCGCCCGCCTCGGGCAGCGCCTTGAACGCCAGCTGCAATCCGGGCTTCACACAGAGCGCGCCCAACAAGGGCGGCACCATCGAGGTCACCTTCTCGGGCGAGACGCTGGGCCAGGTGGGCCTGCCTTTCCAGCCCGCTACCGCCGGCGACCCGCAGTTCGTCGACGGGTGGAACATGACCTTCGACGAGATCCTTACGGTGGTCGGCAACTTCCGGCTCTCGCCCGGAGCGACGCAGTACGCGAGTTGGAGCCAGCTCAACCCGACGGTTGCCACCAAGAGCGGGCCCTATCTCGTCGACATGCACAAGCCGACCGGCTTCACCGGGAAGGACGGCGTCGAACCGGCGCAGGCCATCTTCAAGTGGGATACCCAGGACAATGGTCAGCCATTCGACACTTCGGTCCGGTACGCATTTTCCTACGACGTCATGAAGGCCGTGTATCCGGTGGCGGCCGTCAACGTGGCCGCGGCTCAGCAAGCTGACTATGACCTGATGGTCTCGAAGGGCTGGAGCAAGCTCTACAGAGGGACTGCCACCTACGTCGGCACGGGCACGTACCCGACCCCCGCCATCCAGGCCAAGTTCGCCGCACTGCCGCAGACCGTGAAGTTCTTGTTCGGCTGGAACGACGCGACCTCGTACGTCAACTGCCAGAACCCCGACAACGCTGGCCTCGACCTGGCGACGCGCGGCATCCAGCCCAACCCGAGCACGGCGTCGATCGCCCAGATCACGCTGCACGTCGATCACGTCTTCTGGGACAAAGTCCTCATCGAAGGAACTCCCCTCCATTTCGACCCCATCGCGGCCTGGGCTCCCTCCACCGCGGGCACGACGGCGGTGGACCTCACGCCCCTCCTTGTGGGCAAGCCGCTCGCCACCACCTTCAAGGACGGCACGCCGCTGCCCGACCGCGCGCCCTACCAGAACGTTCCAGGAGGCTACACGACCGACCAGGCGAACCCGAGCCAGTACACGCTCAACCTGAACGGACTGCCGTCCGTCAACGCGCCCGACATGATCAACTTCATGGCCTTCAGCGCGCAGTCGCAGATGCACCTCAACGCGAACGGTCTCTGCTACGTCGTCGGCCAGCACGCCGCCGATCCGTTCTACACCCCGTACATCCACTGACGCCCCAGGAGCGGCGCGGATCGGTTTGCGGCCCGCGCCGTTTCTTCAGGAGAAAAAATGTCGCTGGTCGATTTGCTCAAGCATGCGCTGCTCGATCTGAAGGCCTCGTGGGTGATGTGGATCCTGCTCGGGCTCTCGGTGGTGGACTTGATCATCATCGGAGAGCGCGCGATGTTTCTCTTCCGGGTCCGCGACGACGTGGGAAGGCTGTCCGACGATCTCGACAAGCGCTTGCGCGACGGAAAGGTGCGTGAGGCGCTCGAAGGATTGGAGAAGTCGCCGTCGGCGGAAGCCGCGGTCGTCGTCGCCGGCTTGCGCCATGCGGACCTGGGTCCCATCGCCGCCGAGAAGGCGATGATCGGCGCCTCTGCGCTGCAGCGGGTGCGCCTCGAGCGCGGGCTCGCGGTGCTGGGGACGGTCGGCAACAACGCGCCGTTCCTCGGCCTGCTCGGCACGGTCATCGGCGTGATCGAGGCCTTCGAGATCCTCGGGCGGCCACAGGCGGTGACGACCGCTGCGGCCGCATCGGGCCTCGCGCCGCAGGCGATCATGGGCTCCATCGCCGAGGCGCTCATCGCCACCGCGGTCGGGCTCTTCGTCGCCATCCCGGCCGTCGCGGCGTACAACTATTTCCAGCGCCGCATCCAGGGCATCGGCGCCAACACCGAGGCGCTGACCAACGTGCTCCTCGCCCACCTGAACGCCGAGGGCCCCGCGCTCGAGGCTCCTCCCCCGAACGAGCCGCTCTCGCCGTCGCGTCCGGGAGCGCGCTGATGGCGGGGGGCGGGACCCAGAACGGCGGCGGGATCATCGGCGGCATCAACGTCACGCCGCTCGTCGACATCACGCTGGTGCTGCTGATCATCTTCATGGTGACCGCGAAGCTGGTCATGGCGCCTTCCACCGCCGTGCCGGTGACCCTGCCCAAGGCGTCTACCGGCGAGGCCGTGCAGGTGGTCTTCTCGATCTCGCTGACCAAGGATGGCAACGCCTTCATCGACGGCAAGCCCGCGGCCAACGACGAGGCGATCAAGGCGCGCGCCGCCGACGAGCTGGCGCAGCATCCCGATCTCCGCGCCGTCATCCAGGCCGACGGAGACGTTCCGCACAAGCGGGTCATCCACGTGATGGACCTCTTGTCGCAAGCGCACGTCACGCAGATCGCTTTCGGCGTCGTGCCAGAGGAGCAGGGAGCGAAGTGAGCGCGCCTCTGCAGCGGCGCAATCGCAGGCGCATCTTTCAGGTTGCGCCGGAGGCTGTGCGCCGCGGCGGGTCGCCGCTCTCGGTGGCTCCTTTGCAGCGACTCAATCGCAAACGCCTCCTTCCCGTTTCGGTGGAGGCGGTGCGGCGCGGCGAGTCGCCGCTCTCGGCGGTGCTGGAATTCGGCGCGCGCGGACATGGACGCTGGTCGCGCCCGCTCGGGGCGGCGATCATCGCGCTGCTGTTCCACGCTGTGCTGGGCGCCGTCGCGGGCGTGAGCCATGCGGTGTCGCACGACGAGCCGCCGCCGCCCAAGCCGCAACAGATCGTCGTCGCGCTGGAGAAGTCGCCTCCACCTCGGCCGCCGCCGCCGCGTCCTCCGGAAGCGCGCTCACCGAAGCCGGTCCGCAGCCCCGTCAACAAGGCGCCGCCCGCGCCGGCCCAGGCAGGCAAGGTGATCGCGGCAGCGCCCGATCCCAACGCGCCCGTCGACATGACGGGGTTCGATCTCGTCGTCGGTGAAGGGAAGACGTACGCAGGCGGCGTCAGCTCCGCGAAGGGCACCAGCACCGTGGCCATCCACGACGTGAACGTGAGCCCGCACGGGAAGGCGAACGCGGTGGACCAATCGCGCGCCGCTGCGCCGCTGCATCGCGACTGGTCGTGCCCGTGGCCCGAGGAGGAGCAGACCAGCGACATGCGCGACGCGCGCGTCTCCATCCGCGTCCACCTCGACGCCGACGGCCTCCCCACCTCGGTCGAAACCCTCAATCCTCCGCCGGGCGGATTCGCCGCCGCTGCGAAGAGGTGCGCGGAGAGCGAGACCTATTCCGCCGCGCACGATATCAACGGCAGGCCTGTCGCGAGCGTCACTCCCCTCGTGGTGCACTTCTACCGATGACCAAACTCAATCTGTTCGTTGCCGCCGCCTGCGTCTCATTCGCCGCCTCCGCGCAGGAGGTGGTGCCACCGCAGCCCATCGAAACGCCGCCCGCAATCGCACCGCCAGGCGTGACTTCGGGTGCCACCGTCAACCTGGCCGTCACCATCGGCGTCGATGGCACGGTGAAGGACGCGGTGGTGGAGGTGAGCGGCGGGCCGGGCTTCGACGCCGCGGCTATCGAGGCGGTGAAGAAATGGAAGTTCCGTCCCGCGATGCGCGACGGCGTTCCGTTTGCGGCCCGCGTGCGCATTCCGTTCCGCTTCGTTCCGGAGGGCGCTCCGCCCACCGCTCCAGGGTTGCCGGGGACCGCGACTGCGCCCCAACAAGCTGCGTCTCCTGGCGGAAGCGCTCCTCCTCCCGTCGCGTCACTGGACGGGGGCGTCCCTCCTCTGGCGTCGTTGGATGGGGGCGCTCCCATCGCCGGCCTTCCGGAAGTTCCCGACGCTGGCGCTGCGCCGCCTCCTCCCGCTCCCGAAGAGGCCAGCAGCCTCGCTGAGGTCAGCGTGCGCGGCCGGCAGCGCAAGGTCGATCGCGGCGGCAGCGACTTCCAGATCGACGTCGGCCAGCTCTCCATCATCCCCCGCAAGAACGCCGAGGATCTGCTCAACCTCGCGCCCGGAATCTTCCTCGCCAACGAAGGCGGAGAGGGCCATGCCGAGCAGGTCTTCCTGCGCGGGTTCAACGCCGCGCAGGGCCAGGCGGTCGAGTTCAGCGTCAACGGCGTGCCGATCAACGAGGTCGACAACACCGACGGCCACGGCTACGCCGACACGCACTTCCTCATTCCCGAGCTGATCAAGAGCCTGCAGGTCACCGAAGGTCCCTTCGACCCGCACCAGGGCGATTTCTCCGTGGCCGGAAGCGCGCGCTACGAGCTGGGCGTCCGCGACCGCGGCTTGCGCGTCGAAGCGACCAGGGGCTCGTACGGAACGCAGCGCTACCTTGCGCTCTGGGCGCCGAAGGGCCAGCGCGAGGGGACCTTCGCAGCCGCCGAGTTCGGAAGCACCGACGGGTTCGGCGTCAGCCGCGTGGCCTCGCACGCCACCGCGATGGGCGGGTTCGAGGGTGAGCTGGGCCAGCGCGGGCTCTATCGCCTCCTCGGGACCGCGTACGCCACGCACTACAGCGCTGCGGGCGTGTTGCGGCTGGACGACGTGAGCTCGGGACGGATCGGTTACTACGGAACCGAGGACCCGACCCAGGGCGGCGATGCGCAGCGCTACACGCTCTCCTTCGACCTGGAGTCGCCGGTGGGCGACGGCGTCGCCACCCAGCAAGTGTTCCTCACCTGGCGCACGCTGCGCATCACGGAGAACTTCACTGGATTTCTGCTCGACACGCAGCAGTTCAGCCAGTCACCGCACACGCAGCGCGGCGACGCGGTGGAGAAGGACTATTCGGCGCTCACCGCCGGCGCGCGCGGCAGCTACCGCGTGCGATACAGGCTCTTCGACCGCGACCAGGCCATCGAGGCGGGTTACTTCGCGCGCTACGATCACACCACTCCGCAGGAGTTCCGCGTGCGCTACGGAACGCAGATTCCATATCTGGTCGATCAGAACTTCCAGACCGACGTCGTCAACCTGGCCGGATACCTGGACGCCGAGCTGAAGCCGCTCTCCTTTCTCACTCTGCGCGGCGGCGTGCGGCAGGACTACTGGGACTACAACGTCCTCGATCTTTGCCAGACCGGCGGCCCCTACCCCTCCCTCCCTGGTTTGCCGCTCAACCTCACCTGTCCCTCCTTCGATCGCGGCGGCCCACGCGAGCCGACGCGCCGGCAAACGGCCACCGGCCAGCTTTTCGCGCCGAAGTTGACCGCGCTCGTCGCGCTTCCGCTGGACCTGACCGTCACCGCCAGCGCCGGCCTGGGCGGCGAGTCGCTCGACGCGCGCTACATCAGCCAGGACGAGCGGTCGCCGATCGTCAACTTACAGGCGGCCGAAGTGGGACTGATCTACCGCCGGCACATCGAAGACGTCGACCTGACGGCCCGCGCGGTCGCCTACTACACGCACGTGGATCACGATCTCATCCTCGATCCCAACCTGGGCCGTCTCTCGATCTCGCCCGGCACGACGCGCGTCGGGGTGGTCGGAGCGCTGCGGGCGACCGGCCGCTTCTTCGACGAGGCTGCCTCGGTGACCACGACGAACCCCAGGTTCGACGACACGCACTCGCTGGTGCCCTATACACCGCTCGTGATCGCGCGCTCGGACACGGCGCTCTTCGGGCCGATCCCGGGCGACTGGCACCTCTTCGACCGGCGGCTCATCGGCGAGGCCGGCCTCGGCGTGAGCTACATCGGAAAGCGGTCGCTGCCCTTCAGCCAGTTTTCGGACCCGACGCTGCAGCTCGACGCATCGCTCAGCCTCCGCGCAGGGCCGATCAAGGCGGGCGTGCGGGCCACCAATCTCACCAACGCCCAATTCCCCTTGAGCCAGTTCTTCTACGCCTCGGATTTCCACAGCCGCGCCTATCCGACGCTCGCGCCTGCTGCCCATTTCACCGCCGCGCCGCCGCGCATCGTCCTCTTCACGCTCGAGGTCGATCTGGAGAGGGAGCACTGAGATGAAAAAACTCGCCCTCTTGTGTCTCGCCCTGATGAGCTGCGGTACCACCGGAGGCAAGCTGATCCAGATCGGCTTCCGTGCCGGCGGCTTGTCGCGCGCCCCGGCCGGGCCGCTCACCTTCACCACTCCGCAGGGCTGGACGGTGACGCTGCAGACGGCGCGCATCGCCCTGGGACCTTTCTACTTCAACGTCTCGCCGCCCGTGACCGATACGTTTCGCGGCGGCCTGGTGATCATCGAGGCCACCGAGCAGGTCATCGTCGACCCTCTGGACCCCACTCTCAAGGACGTGGCCGGGGGCGCCGACGGCCAGACGGAAAACGCGGTGGCCTGCGAAATCGGATTGTTTCCGCCCGACGCGACTGCGTCAGCGGGAAATCGGCAGCTTCTGGGCGGCCCCAACTGCGCAAGCCCTCAATGCAACGTCTTCGCCTACGTCGCGGGCACCGCCACCAAGGGAACGACGACGGTGCCGTTTGCGGGCAACATCGCCGTGAACCCCAGCCAGGTCTCGCAGCAATCGCCGCTGCCCTATCTCCAGCGGGTGAACGGGGCGACGGTGAACCTGAGCTTCACGGCGCAGACGCAGGCGGTGGATTTGCGCGTCGACCCACGCGGCTGGTTCAACACGGCCGATTTCTCGGCGCTGGTTGGCGTGACTCCCAGTCAGGGAAACTATTGGGCCGCCACAAACTGCACGCAGGGCGCCCTCGACTTCGACGGCGCGCGCTGCACCTTCCAGACCAACCTGTACGACGGCGTGAAGCAGCTGAACGGCGTGTATCAGTTCGCCGTCACGCCTTGAACGAGGCCCGGACGGCCCTCGATCGACACGGCGACCGGTTCGTCTTCCTCCGGCGACAGACACTTCAAGTGGCCTTCCGTCACGTTGCCGAGGGGCGCGCGTGAGCGGCGCTCACCGCTCCTGCGCGAACACCTGCGCGTAGCTCTTGCCGTACGGCCAGAAGCGGCTCTTGTCGCCGCGCTCCCAGGCCGCCCTCATCTCGGGCGTGGTGATGTCCCAGTCTGCGCGGCACTTCTGCAAGACCGCTCGCAGATCGAGGCGCAGCTCCTCGACCGTCGGCCGGCCGAAGTACCAGTAGCCGCCGTAGACCTTGAAGACGACCAGCCCCGGCTCCAGCACCAGCGTGTGCGGGATCATCGGGTTGTGCGTCGGGTCCGTGTACTCGGCGATGTCGAGGTCCTTCTGCACCTTGCGGCCCGGGTCGGAGAGGAACGGCCAGTGCGCGTCGACGCCCGCTCTGAACTCGTTGGTCTCCAGCAGATTGTCGGTGCTGATGGTGACCAGGCGGCAGTAGCCGACTTCCATCTCGCGGTGGAGCTGGGCCAGACCCTCCATCTGCCGGCGGTCCTTCGGGCAGAAGCCGCCGCGGCTCAGCGTCAGGACCATCGGATCCGGTCCTTGCAGCTCGGAGAGCTTGCGGTGCTTGCCCGT
>WNFI01181536.1_pt1 | contig 17023 bp, 17 predicted proteins | sample 5400471 | NCBI WGS metagenome assembly WNFI01 (sample SAMN13153348, study PRJNA577476) | soil metagenome | isolation source: 100 cm saprolite on Douglas fir-dominated hillslope | place: USA:California | collected 2013-09-17 | reverse complement strand
TAGAGTCTGATGCGTGCGGCGCCGAAGCCCACGGAGCAGAGAGACACCGGCATCAGCGTGCTCGGCGGGATGCCCTGGTCCGCGCATTTTTCGCTGTTCTACGAGACGACCGCCGATCTGCTCGACACGGTGGTGCCCTACTTCAAGACCGGCCTCGAGGCCGGTGAGCTTTGCGTCTGGTTGCCGAGCAAGCCCTCGATGGAGCGAGCCGCCGAAGCGGCGCTTCGAAGCCTGGTCCCCGACTTCGACCAGCATCTGGCTCATCGCAACGTGGAATTCAGCGGCGCGAAGCAGTGGTATGATCCCGACGGTCGTGTCGACGTTGCCACCATCATGGGAAAGTGGCACGAGATGGAAGAGCGTATTCGCCAGGAGGGATACGCGGGGCTCCGCGCCAGCGGCGACATGTCCTGGCTCGGTCGCGCCGAGTGGGGCGCCTTCTCCGAGTACGAACAGGCCTTGCAGGCATTTCTGCCGAATCGACGGATGATCGTGCTCTGCACATACCCACTAGCGGGGCGCCGCGCCACCGACCTTCTCGATTCGGTGCGCGCCCATCATGTCGCGGTCGCGCGCCGGAAAGGTGCGTGGGAGCTGATCGAAACACCGTCGCTGAAAAAGACGAAGGAGCAGATCCAGCGGCTCAACGAAGATCTCGAGCAGCGCGTCGCCGAACGAACGCGGCAGCTCGCTCGCAGCGAGGCATACCTCGAGGAGGGACAACGTCTGAACCACAGCGGGAGCTTCGCGATCGATGTGGCAACCGGTGACTATACGTACATGTCACCCGAGAACTACCGGATCTTCGGATTGGCGCCTGGAAGACCAGTGCGACACGCTGACACCCAGGCTCTGATTCATCCGGACGACCACGCGAGAATCGTTGCTGCGTACGAAACGCTCTTGAAGGAGAGCCGCGACGCGACGGAACAGTTCCGGATCGTGCGTCCCGATGGACGCGTCCGTTACCTCTATAAGATCTGGCACCCGGTCCTCGATCGGGACGGACGAGTCGTCGAGGTGGTCGGTACCGACATCGACATCACCGATCGCATGCGAGCCTCGGCAAAATTGGCGCGAGTCAAGAGGGCGGCACGAGACCGCGCACTCGAGGCGCGGTTCGCCGCCGCGCTCGAGGAGCGCACGCGGCTTGCGCGCGAGATTCACGATTCGCTCCTCCAGGGAGTGACGGGGATCGCGCTCCAGCTGCGCGCCACGTTACCGCGCCTCAAGACAGCACCAACCGCCGCGACCAGCTCGATCCGAGCGGTCGTCGATCTCGCCGAGACGACGATCCGCGACGCCCGGAGAGCGGTCTGGGATATGCGCGCCCCATCGCTGGTGCAGAAGGGCTTGGCGACCGCGCTCGAAGAAGGCGTTCGGCGTACCGCCGGCGACCTGAAGCTCGACTTCGTCATCGAGGGCAAACCCCGCCCGCTTCGACCCGAAGCTGAAGACACGATTTATCGTGTCGGGCAGGAGGCCGTGCTGAATTCTGTGAAGCACGCCGAGGCGCGCCACGTCACGGTGAAGCTGGTCTACAAGCCACGCAGCGCGACACTGACTATCGCCGACGACGGTCACGGTTTCAGCGTCGACGAGGCATTTCGCGCGTATGCGGGGCGGTGGGGATTGCTCGGGATGCGCGAACGCGCCGACCGGATCGGAGCAGCGCTGACCATCCGCAGCACGGCTCGCGAAGGAACGATCATCAAACTCCACGTTTCCGGCGGCAGCGCAAAGGCCAAACGCTGAACGGTCTCGCCGGCGGGTCAGAGCGCCACAAGAACTATACGGAGGGAGTATTGCGGGAGGCAGAGCGGAACCGCTTCCTTCGCAAATGAAGATTCGCGTCCTGACGGCAGACGATCATCCCGTGGTGCGAGCTGGAGTGGCGGCACTGATCGCCAACGAGCCCGACATCGAGGTCGTGGCCGAGGCAAACGACGGGGCCGAAGCCGTCGGGCTGTTCGACGAGCAGAAGCCGGACGTGGTCTTGATGGACCTCCGCATGCCCGGCATGAATGGAGTGGAGGCGACGCGCGCAATCATAGCAAGGCATCCCGGCGCACGAATCGTCGCGCTCACGAGCTACGAAGGCGACGCGGACATCTATCGGGCGCTCGACGCCGGCGCCTGCGGTTATTTGCTCAAGGACATGCTCGGTACCGCGGTCATCTGCGCGGTACGGACGGCGGCCGCCGGCAAACGGGTCATTCCTCCGGAAGTCGCCGGGCGGCTGGCGGAGTTTACGCCGCGGGTCGAGCTGACCAGCCGCGAGCTGGAAGTGTTGCGCTTAGCCGCCAAAGGGCTGCGCAACCGCGACATCGGAGTCGCGATCGGCCGCACCGAGGCAACAGTGAAGGTGCATCTCAAGCATGTGATGGCGAAGCTCGGCGTCGACGACCGAACCGAAGCCGTCACCCAGGCGCTTCAGCGAGGCATCATCCATCTCGAATGAGCACTCGCCTGACTCGCAATCCACCACTCTCGGGTTACGGAGCGAGGACGGCGAGGACGAGCTGGCGGGTCGCCGGCGTCGTACCCTCGTAGTAGAACGCGTAAAGCTTGTGAGTCTTCGGATCGACTGCACAGGTCCGCGACGGCCCGCCCGTTGGCACGACCTCCACCGTGAACTTGTCCGGCGAGTCTTCGTGTACGACCGTCAGCGTGCTGTCGGTCCGATTGGGGTTGAAGGCGACCTTCAGACCCGGGTCGAAGGCGTTCTGATCCGCCCGACCCGATGTCTTGATCGTCGTGACGACGTGGCCATTATCTGCGTCGACGATCACCATCCCGTTGTCGCACGCCATGAACAGGCGCCGAGTGACTCGATCCAGCGAGAGTCCTTGAGCCGGCGGCTTGCAGTCGGCGATGTGGTACACCACGTCGATCTTCAGCGCTTTGGCGTCGACCACCTCGATGGACCCCGCGCTCTCGACGTTCGCGAAGTACTTCCCCCGACCATCAGCGGCGGCCGACTCGAGACCCTCGCCGAGATTCGTGACCTTGGTGATCAGCGTTCCGGTCGTCATGTCGATGACCCAGGTGTCCTTGTCGGCCCAGGCAAAGCCGCGACGGGTGACCGGGTCATAGAGAATTCCGTCGGCTTTCATGTCGTCAAGCCGGCCGGTGGCCGCGAGTGTCTTCAGATCGAAGACCACGCCATTACGAGCGACTCCGCGATTCTGATCCGGCGCAAGCACGTAGCCGCCGCCGCCGTCCTTGACGCTGCCGATCACCGTGTCTCTGTCGACATCAAAGACCTTGTCCCCTAATCCATAGAGTCGGCGGCCGACCGGATCGATGTTGAGGTAATCGGCCGCCACGTGACCGATGACGACCCGCTTGACGACGTGATAGTGCGGGGCGCTCTGGGCGGCGATGGTTGATGCGCCCGTCAGGGGCAGCAAGAGCGCGAGCAGTGCGGAACGGCTAAAACGAAGCATGGCAGGCGATGTGATGGAGGGTGGGTCGTGGTGCGCCATTCTACACTCCGAAGCTGTCGGCAGCATGACGGCCGCGCCAGATGACAGAATCGCCGGCAACAATCGCTCTATCGGCGACGCGTGCCTTACCGAGGACCCGGTCCTCCGCGGGCGGTTTTTGCGCGAGGCGCGCACGGCTCGCGCGACTGATGCACCCCAACATCGTGCCCATCAACTTGGGCTTGGGATTCGGCTGTGCGCCGCCCAAGCCCAAGCCCCGCTAGACTTGGTTGATGGCCAAGGAAGACGCGGCGGCGATCCTGGCGATCGACGGACACGAGGTGCGGATCACGCATCCCGACAAGCCCTATTTCACGCATCAAGCGAAGCTGTCCAAGCTCGACCTCGCCCACTATTTCCTGTCGGTTGCGCCAGGTGCGATCCAGGGAATCCGCAACCGCCCGCTCGTCCTCAAGCGGTTCGTGAACGGCGCCGAGGATGAGCCGTTCTATCAGAAGCGGGCACCGGACAAGCGTCCGGAGTGGCTGCGGACGGTGACACTGTCATTCCCTTCGGGCCGCACCGCCGAGGAAATTGTAGTAGACGACGCCGCCGGTCTGGCGTGGGTGGTCAACCTCGGCTGCATCGAGCTGCATCCTCATGCGGTGAGCGCGGGCGATCTCGATCATCCCGATGAGCTGCGCATCGATCTCGATCCCGTGCCTGGCGTCGCGTGGAGCGACGTGCGGCGCGTGACGATGGAGGCGAAGGCGCTGTTCGAGGAACTTGGCCTTACCGGATGGCCGAAGACCAGCGGATCGCGCGGAATGCACGTCAACGCGCGCATCCATCCCCTGTGGACGTTCACCGACGTTCGACGGGCCGCACTCGCGTTCTCGCGCGAGATCGAACGTCGCGCACCGGCGCTGGCCACGTCCAAGTGGTGGAAGGAGGAGCGACGCGGCGTCTTTCTCGACTATAACCAGAACGCCAAGGATCGCACGACCTGTTCGGCCTATTCCGTTCGGCCGCTGCCCGATGCGCGGGTGTCGGCGCCGCTCACCTGGGACGAAGTGCCCGATTGCGAGCCGGAAGACTTCACGGTCGCGACGATGCCGGCGCGATTCTTGGGCGTTGGCGATCCGCACGCGGCGATGGACGGCGCCGTCGGCTCGCTGGAGAAGTTGCTGGAGCTGGCGGAGCGCGATGAGGCCGCCGGGCTGGGAGACGCGCCCTGGCCGCCGCACTTTCCGAAGGCGAGGGGCGAAGCGCCTCGCGTCGCTCCGTCGCGGGCGAGGGGCGCGGCGACGAAGAAGGCGGCAACGACGACCAAGGGCCGAACACCAAAGATGCCGCTCGTCGTCGTCGCACACTCACCGGACAAGAAGGCGGCGGTGGCGGGATTCGAACGATGGAAGATCCGGCATCACGAGGCGGCGAAGCATCTCGCGCCGGACGACATCCTGATCGACTCGATGCGCGGGCGGTCGTCGACGTGGACGCGCATCCGGGTCAATCTTCGCAACGTGCCGGAGGATCTGAGGCCGGCGCAGGAGACGCCGGATCCGGACGACGACCCCACCGCCGAGTGGAGACGATCACAGTAGCTCTCTCCGGTTCATCGCAAAGATCTCGGCCAGCTCGTGCGGGGGCACGACCTCGAGCTGCTCGAAGGTGCAGTCCTTCGGCCTCTTGTCCGAGCGCCAGCGACGAAACTGCGCGGTATGCCGGAACCGGCCGTCCTGCATGTGATCGTACGCGACCTCGACGACCAGCTCGGGGCGCAGTGGCTCCCATGACAGATCCTTGCCGGCACTCCAGCGGCTGACCGCGCCGGGCCGCCGATGCACGTCGGCCTCCGACTCGAACGACGCCCATTCTTTCCACGGATGATCGTCGAGGGCGCTGGCGCGATACGGCTCGAGGAATTCCACTAGCTCGCGCCGCTTGACGTCGGTGAAGCTGGCGCAGACGCCGACGTGTTCGAGGTTCTTGCCGTCGTAGAGACCGAGCAGGAGCGAGCCGACGGCGGTGCCGGTGTGGTGCTTGTGCCAGCGAAAGCCGGCGACGACGCAGTCGCAGTCGCGCTCGTGCTTGACCTTGAACATCACGCGCTTGTTCGGCTCGTACTTGCCGTCCACCGCTTTGGCGACGACGCCATCGAGTCCAGCGCCCTCGAACCGCCTGAACCAGTCGGCGGCGAGCACTCGATCACGCGTCGCCGGAGTCACATGGAGCGGCGGCGATAGTTTCTGGCCAAGCTTCACCAGGGCCGTCCGGCGATCGTCGAACGGCACGTCGCGCAGATCCCTGCCGCCGTCGGAGAGAAGGTCGAAGAAGACGATCGACGCCGGGATCTCGCCGGCGAGCTTATTCACCCGCGACGCGGCGGGATGGAGCCGCATCTGGAGGGCCGAGAAGTCGAGCCCATCACCCGTGGCGATGACGATCTCGCCATCGAGCACGCAGCGCTTCGGGAGTTGCGTCTTCAGCGTTTCTACGAGGTCCGGAAAGTATCGGTCGAGCGGCTTCTCGTCTCGGCTCTGAATGAACAGCTCCTCCCCATCGCGAAACACCAGCGTGCGAAATCCGTCCCACTTCGGCTCGAAGATCCACTGGTCGCCGGGCGGAAGCGCGCCGACGCGCTTGGCGAGCATCGGCAGGATGGGAGGATTGACCGGCAGGTCCATACACAATGTTACTGATTCGTGTTACTTCATGAATACCACGACATCGGGGGTAGACGGGAACGTCTATCCTATATTCTCGGACGGATATCGACAGGAGCATTGTGCGACCTAGTCACGGAACCCGGACCATGCTGTTCTTGGGCCGCGAGGTGGCCATCGTCGTCACGACGGCGTTCGCGTGTTACGGCGCCTTCCGGTGGCCGGCGTATGCCTACCTGTTGCTGCTCACAGCGGTCGCCGGCGGCATCTGGTTCGTCGGCCGCCTGCGGGCCATCCTGCTGACGGTCGGCACGATGATCGTCGCGGCGTCGATCGCGCAAATGCAAGGCGGTTCTGCGCTATCGCTGATCATCAAGGACCCTCCGCATGTCGTGCTCTTCATCGCGGTCGTTGCTCTGATCGGGGCCGCCGTCGAAACGCTGAGGCGGGCCCGCGCGCTGGCCGAGCAGCATGCCGCGGAGCTCTCGAGCCTCAACTCCCGGCTCAAGCAGGAGATGGAAGAAGTGCAGACGCTCTCGGAACATCTGCACGAGGCGAACGAGTCGCTGGGTGTCGCGCTGGCCGAAGCAACGCAGACCGCCGCGCGGGCCAGTGCCCTTCAGGAGGTAACGGCCGCACTGTCGCTGGCGACCACGGCGCCGGACGTCGCCTCGGCGGTGCTGACGCAAGGGGTGCGCGCCATTCACGCGCGCCGCGGGTGCCTCATCCTCGTCGACGACCACACCGCGATGCAGGTCATCGGCGATACCGGGCATTCCGGCGCCGGCGAGGTCAGAGGCCGCCCGTTGCGAAGCGACGCCGATCTGCCGCTGACGGTCGCCATGAGGGAGCGACGCGCGGTCTGGCTCCGCTCGCCAGCCGAATACCGCGACGCGCTCGCGCGGAATGGCTCGGACGTGTCGCCGGGTGTCGACGTGCCGGCGCTCCTCGCGCTGCCGTTGATTCATGGGGACGACGTAGTCGGAGGATTGGCGTTCGATTTCGCGGAACCAATAGAAATGCGCGTGACCGACGAGCTCTTCGCCGGTTTGCTGGCCCAGGCAACCGCCGACGCGCTGGTTCGGGCGCGGCGATTCGACCGGGAGCATGAGGCGCGCCGCACCGCGGAGATTGTGTCGCGGGCGAGAGAAGAGGTGTTGGGCGTGGTGGCGCATGACCTTCGCAATCCGCTGAACCTCGTCAGCACGACCATTCAACTGCTGATGGAACCGACACTGACCGCGGAACGGCGGGCCTCCGTGTTCGCGATCAATGCGAGGGCCGTCCACCGCATGAATCGCCTCATCGGCGACCTGCTCGACGTGGTGCGGTTGGAGGCCGGGAGACTCGCGCTCGAGATTCGTCCCTGCGATATCGATCGCGTTCTCGCAGAGGCCGCGGAGGCATTTCAGGCGCGCGCCGCGGAGCACGGCGTGAATCTTCAGCTCGCTCCCGGCTCGCCTGGAGTGGTCATCGCCGCCGACGGCGAGCGTGTCCTTCAGCTGCTCGACAACCTCGTTGGCAATGCGCTAAAGTTCACGCCCGGTGGCGGCACGGTCACGATCAGCAGCCGCGTTGGAGATGGCCGCGTGCACATCGCGGTCGCCGACACCGGTCCAGGAATTCCGGAGGAGCACCGCACACGACTGTTCGATCGCTTCTGGCAGGCGCGGGGTACCGATCGTCGCGGCCTGGGACTCGGCCTGGCCATCGCGCGCGGAATTGCCGAAGCGCATGGCGGAGCATTGGCCGTCGAGTCCACCGTGGGCAAGGGCAGCACGTTTCAGTTCACGTTGCCTATGCCCCAACCAGAGCTCATTCCGGTACAATGAGCGGCGCGTCATGGACGACCGACCCGCGGCGCCAGCCGCTCAAAGTAGCAACACCGGTCGATAACGCTCGCATCAGCGCCGCCCGATCGCGAACTGATCGCCAGCACGGACGGGAGCGGCGCCATCGGTCACGATCTCGAGCAGTTTCTCGCTCTGCACCGGACGCCCGGCCTCGTCGGCAAGCGCGGCGACGATCCGTTTGCTCCGGACCTCGATCACCTCGCCGGTGGATGGGATCGCGAGTCGGCCGTCGATGGTGAGCGTGATCCAGCCGGGCTGATCGCGCAGCGCGATGCTCTGGACGTAGCGAGGCGGCATGACGGTGGCGTCGAACACGTGAACGCGGTTGTTCGCGCCGTCACTGACCCAGAGCTCGCTCTCGTCTGGAGTCATCGCGATACCGTGGCTCGGGCAGCCATGGCGTTTCACCGGCCCTTTGGTGAAACCGGGCACCTCCACGCGATGCAGCATTTTTCCCGTGCGCAGATCGCCAATCTCAAAGCCGAGCAGGTCGTTGACGTTGACGAAGCAGCGCCGCTCCGCCCCGTCGATCGAAAACGGCCGGATGACGTTCGAGAACGGCCCCACGTCGCGGATCACGGTGCGCGAGCGCGTATCGGCGATGCGCAAGAGAGGCGACTTGAGGCCGGCGAGATACACCTGGCGGCCACTCGGGCCACAGATCGTGTTGTGCGCGCCGGAGTTCGTCGTGATCCGCGTGATGACGTCGCCGGTCGCGGCGTCGACGACGTACCAGAGCGGACCTTCGAACGATGGCAGGAAAATCGTCGCGCCGTCCGGCGTAATCGACATCCGGTCGCAGCCCGCGTCGTAGGCGCGGGTCCAGAGTACCGCATCACTGCGCAGGTCGATGCAGACCAGCCGCTGCGGCGTGCTCACGTAGAGCCTTCCGGTTGCCGCGCTGGCGCACACGCCCTTGACCGGCTCTGGGCTCTCTCCCGAGGGCGTGCCCAGGGTCGGGATGCGCTTGATGAGGCGAAAGTCGTCGGCGATGTCGTAGACGAGCACACCCACGCCGCCCCACTCGACGTAGTTGCGAATTCCAGGCTCTGCGACGTACAGCAGATGCCTTTCAGATTGCGGTGCGGACGCCGCGAATTCCGGCCAGCGCCCCGGATATGCGAGTGCGGCGGGGAGAGCACGGGCCGTCAGCGCCAGGCCGCTCCACGCGAGGAAATCGCGTCGAGATGGATGATCGCTCATCGCCGTCCGGGCTACTTCTCGAGAGCCATCGGTTCACACCACCGGGATCGTGACCCATGAGAAGGTACGACTCGGGCGTCGTGCTGGCTATTCGGCGTGGTCCCAAGCGGACGGAACACACTATGCATCGGCCAGGCGCGCTGCAAACCGTCGTGCACCAAGACACCAAGCCAAGGAGGCCCCATGCTGTTGATTCGCGAAATCATGTACTGCAAACCCGGCAAGGTTCGCCCGATGGTGGAGAGGTTCCTGGCGATGTCGAAACTCCAGGAGAAGCTCGGGATGGACAAGATGCGGGTGATGACCGACTTCTGCGCGGAGCGCTACTGGACGGTCGTCTCGGAGTTCGAGGTGCCGAGCATGCAGGCGTTCGAGGAGACGATGCGGGGCGAAGGACAAACTCCCGAGGCGAGGAAGGATTTCGAGAAGCTCATGAAGGGGTACCACGACCTCATCGAGGGAGGCCGGCGGGAGGTCTACACGATCGAGGATTGACGCCCCCTTCATAAGTAACGACAACTCGCCGCGACGTCGGGCACCAGAACGCTCACATGGAGCACGATCTCGATCGATTCGTATCCGCGCAGGAGGCGACGTATCTGGCGCCGAGGCACTGGCCCATCTCGGCCATCCGCTATTGGGCCCGCGCCTCCGGGAGTGTACTTCGCCGGTGAATGATATCTCGGGGCTGTCACTCGAATACGTCTTTGGTGCGGTCGATGCCCTGAAGTTTCGTTCCTGCCCCTGACGACTCGTAGGGCGCGATCCTGCCATCCTCTCCGCGCAGTGGCGAGGTTGGAGGGGTCGGGGAGCGGAATCGCGAGCCGCAGATTCCGTCTCCCCGATTCCCCTCCAACCGAGCCCGACGGACCAATTCGTAGGGGAGGCGTGCCATGAGCCGCCTGAGGCGCCGGCCAGCCGCAGACGAATCGTACGTGGCGAGCGTTGCATTCGCCCGTCGTCGGACCAGGCACTCTATAATTGATTGTCCTGTTTCGCCGTTACTGGAGGGAACAATGATTCATGATAGCCGTGCGCCGTCGCGTCGGACAATCTGGATTGCGCGGGCCGTCGCTATCGTGGCGGACGCGATACAGCTGGCGCTGTTCCCCCTCTTCGTCGAGGGCTTTGGATCAGCGTTGAACGACGTGCTGGATGTAGTCGTGTGCATCGTGCTCGTGAGTCTCATCGGATGGAGCCCGTTGTTTCTTCCGACGTTTCTCGTGGAGGTGCTTCCATTCGGCGACTTGGCGCCCACGTGGACAATCGCCGCCTTCCTGGCAACCCGCTCTCGGGACGCTGATCGGCCACCCGAGATGTCGCAATTGGAGCCGGGCAACGGCGATTCGGAACGCGGTGGTCGGCACGAAATACGCATGAGCCGCGCGCCATGAGAGGTCCCATTCATCCGCTCCTCCGCCACGAGATGCGCCTCGCCGTGAGTCTGGCGCTGCTCTGCGGCACGATCGTCGCTTGCGGCGGCAAGAGCGACAAACGCCCCGACAGCGCGTCGATCGTGCCCAACGATCCAACGCCGTCGACGACGTCCATCACTGGCCCCAAGGCTGGTAAGCCACCCGCCGGCGCAACGGACGTCATGGTGACCGAAGGCGATAGCATCTTTCATGGGCAGATCGCCGGCGGCACCTGCTACACCTGTCACGGCGCCGACGCCAAGGGCACGGCGCTCGCGCCGCCGCTGGTCCCTCACCAATGGCTCACCGGCGACGGCAGCTACGCGTTCATTCAGCAGCGCATCACGGAGGGCGTGCCCAACCCGACCCCTCCGTATCCGGGACCGATGCTGCCGATGGGGAGTACGCCGATGTCGCCAGCCCAAATCAAGGCGGTCGCGGCGTACGTGTACGCCATCAGCCGCCCACAATGATCCGCCATCAATCAGCAGCGAACAGCTCGGACTTGGGCTCGAGCTCGGACTCAGAAATGCGATTTGCTATTCAGCTCCTGCTCGCAGTACGCGTGCCAGCTGCCTACGTAACGCGAGCACAAGCTGAATAGCCGAATAGCATGCTTCAGCTGTTAGCGCGCGCGCGAGCCTGAGCTCGAGCCTCCAGCGGCGTCTTGCAATTGAAAGAGATGGCGTATATCCTTTCATCTGATGTCAACAGCAAAAGAGGCACTTCAGCCGCGCCCGGCCGCCGAGGCGGTACTCGCGAAGGCGGTGCTGTCGGCCGCCGAGCGACTCGGGCTGCGCAGCCGGCAGCTGGCGACCGTGATCGGCTCGAGTGAGGCGTCGATCTCGCGGCTCCAGCATGGCCGCGGTCTCGACCCGGAGAGCAAAGAGGGAGAACTGGCGCTGCTCTTCGTCCGCCTCTATCGCGGGCTCGACACACTCGTCGGTGGCGACGACACCAAGGCGCGCGAGTGGCTCGCCTCGCCCAACGAGCACCTCGCGTCCGTGCCCGCCGAACGTATCACGACGGTGGAGGGACTCGTCGATGTCGTCCAGTATCTGGACGCGATGCGCGGGCGACTCTGAGCTTCGCGCGCTGCGGCTCAGGCCGTGGCGCGTCGTCGAGGCGCAGCACCAGCTGGCCACGCGCAAGCTGGTCGATTCAGCCGAGGAGCAGATCGTCCTCGAGGATTTGATAGAAGCGTCGAAGCCGCCGGCGGTGGGCAGCGTGCGACTGCACTATCTGCTCGCCACTCCATTCCGGTACCCCCCGCTCCGCCACGGATCGCGATTCGGATCGCGATTTGAGCCCTCCATATGGTACGGGTCGGAAACACGGCGCGCCGCATTCGCCGAAGTCGCCTACTACCGGTTGCTCTTTCTCGAGGGGAGCGCGGCCGACTTAGGGCCCCTCTCGACGCAGCTCACGGCCTTCACGGTGTCGGCGCGAAGCCGGCGCGGCATCGACCTCACTGCGCCGCCATTCGCCGCCCACCGCAAGGCGATCGCATCGCCCGGCGACTACGCCGCAACGCAGGTGTTGGGACGCGACATGCGGACGGCCGGCGCGGAGCTCTTTCGCTATCCGTCAGCGCGCGATGCGGAAGGTGGCGTGAATGTCGGCGCATTCACACCGGTGGTCTTCGGCGCCGCGATACCTCAACTGTTGGAGACCTGGCACTCCTTCGCGACCAAAGCGCGCGTCGAGCTGGTAAAGCGCGACTATTTCGCGCAGAGCCGACTCGCATTCGAGCGAGCGGAGTTTCTCGTCAACGGACGGCTACCGGCTCCCGCGCTGTAGTCGAGCAGCCCGAGCCCAGCCTTAGCGGTCAGCGTTCAGCGTATTCGACCAACAGCTATCGCTGCAGCCACGGCTGCAGCCACCGCTCAAAATTGCTGAACGCTGATACCTGACGCCTGGCTCGGACTCGAGCCCAGGATGTCCGTGATCCGCTTGATCAGTTCTCGCGGGCTGACCGGCTTGCTGATGAAGGCCGTGTTCCGCGGCATTTGCCAGCTGTGATTCGTGAAGTCCTCGGAGTAGCCGGACATGATGAGGACGGGAATCTGGCGATCGGCGACCGCGGCGTCGTTGGCCAAGTCCGCGCCGCTGTCGCCGGGCATCACCATGTCCGTCACGATGATGTCGACGTGTTCGGCGGCAGCGAGGAGTTGCCTCGCCTCAGCCGCGTCCGCCGCCTCGGTCACCCTGAACCCGGCGTTGAGCAGCGACCGGCTCATGGCCGCGCGCACATTCGGCTGGTCCTCGACGAGCAAGACGTGCGCGGCGACAGCGGGCGCGCGCTCGTCACTCGTCCGCGACGACGGCTGCGCCGGTGCGGCGTCAGCCCCAGTGTACCGAGGCAGGAGAATCTTGAATGACGTGCCGCGTCCGACTTCGGAGTACACCCAGATGTATCCGCCAGACTGCTTGACGATGCCGTAGACGGTGGACAGGCCAAGTCCCGTGCCTCGCCCGGGCTGTTTCGTCGTGAAGAACGGCTCGAAGAGTTTGGATTGAATCTCCGGTGGTATGCCGCTTCCGGTATCCTCGACCATGAGCACCACGTACTCACCCTCGGGAATCGGCTCGCCCGTGGCCGTTCGGAAGTTTGCACCGACGGTCGTATTGTTCGTCTGAAAGGTGAGCGCCCCGCCTGTCGGCATTGCGTCGCGGGCGTTGAGCGCGAGATTCAGCAGCGCCTGCTCGATGTGGCTCGCGTCTGCCCGTACGGTCCAGAGGTCATCCGCCAGTGACGTCGAAATCAGCACGTCATCGCCGATGAGCCGGTTGATCATCGCCAGCAGCCCCTGAATCGCCTCACCAAGATCGACCGTCGTTGGGGCGAGGTGTTGCTTGCGGCTGAACGCGAGGAGCTGGCGCGTCAATCGAGCGGCGCTCTCCGAAGCCCGCAGAATCTCCTCGATGTCCTCGGTGCGCGCTGCATCGGGCTGGTTGGAGCGCAACGCGAATTCGGCGTGGGCGTCGTGGTCAACGGCATGCTGGCCACTTCGACGACGACATGTTTCTTGTCCGGCCGGTTCAGGCGCAGCTCCCGTCTTGGCACCGACGTGCCGCCCTGTTGCATAGTTGCCGTGCGCCGGGTGATGATCTTCTCGTTGTCCACCCCCACCAGCTCGAGGATCGACCGCCCAATCAGATCCGCTGCCGAGGACGCGCCCAGCAGCTGGGCGCAGGCGCGATTGGCGAACACCACGACGCCGTGCCGATGGACGATCAGGCCATCGGGGAGGTGATCGACGAGTAGGCGATAGCGGCTCTCGCTCTCCTGGAGCTCCAGGTTGAACTGCTCGAGGGCACGGGCGCGCGAGGAGATTTCGGCAGCAGATGAGTGCACCTGTGCGGCCATCGAATTGAATGCCTCGGCGAGGCGTCCGAGCTCGTCGTCGTGCCTCACGGGCACCGGCTTCGACAGCTCGCCCTTCGCCAGCCCGACGACGGCCGCGGTGACACTTTCGAGCGGACGCAACGACCGTCGTATCGTCAGCCAGAGGATCAACCCGCCGATGATCACGAGCGCCGCCGCCGCCAGCAACATGTCGACGGCAAAACGACGGGCTGTCGCGGTGGCCAGGCGCCGGGGAAGCTCGACCATGACGCGCCACGGGGTATCGGACACCGGCGCCAGGGCGTGGACGTACCGCGAGCCGTCTGCCGCGGCATGTTCGCCGGTGCCCGAATCCCGTTGGGCGCTGACGGCATCGTGGACGACATGAACGAGGTCAGTCCAGAGCGTATCGCCGGCGTTCCCCAGCAGGATTCGCGCGCTGTCTCCGACCAGGCCGCGGAGCAGCGCAGCATACTCGAGGTTGTTCACCAGAAAGCGCGTCTCGACGACGTACCCGATCGGATAGCCATCAGCGCCGGCGATCTTCGCCGCGATGCCGTAGAACACCGAGTCACGCTGAGTTTTGAGTGGTGAGACCATCACCAGCAGAGTGTCAACGCCTCGTGCTGCTTCCGGAAACCGGGGCCGAGTGCGTTCCGCCGTTTCGGGGTCGCCATCGACCAACAGCAGCTTTCCGTCGCGGGACCAGAGCGAAACCGCGGATACCTGGGCCGAACGGCGCCGCTCGGCGCCGAGCAGCTTCAGGGCAAAATCGCGATTGGTGTGTGACGCAAAGGCACTGACCGCGGCGCCAAGGGCGGGAGCGGTTGCGAGGTGGGCGGCATCGCGGCGAAGTCGCCGCACCTGCGATTGGAGGCTCGACCGCATCTGGTTGGCCGACGTTTCCACGTGCGCGACCGCCACTTCCAGCGCGAGGCTGTTGATCCGCCTGAAGCCTAGCCAGAGCACGGCTCCCATCATGGCGCTGACGATCAGCACCACCATGAGCGGTAGCCGGCGGGCCAAGGGCTTGAGCGGCCGCGGGAGCCAGGACACGACGGAGACTCGGATAGGACGCCTGTTGACTGGTTTTCGAATGGCCAGCTCAGGGCGTCGATCGCCCGTCCGCGCCGATGGAAAGGGCCGCGTCTATTGTGACGCCGGATGCCGGCCCGGCGCAACGTGGTGGCCGACGCCGGCGTTGCCGCCGGGAGAGCCTGCCGGGCAGAATGTCCTCTTGGGTGCAGTCCTGGCGGGACCTCGGCCGATGACGGTATCAGCGGTCCAACGCCGGTCATTCCCCGTCGCGACACGGTCTCAGCCGCGGTGGATTACCTCGCTCGGACCGACGACACCATCGCCCTCGCCCTCGTCGACGGCGTCATGCCACAAATGCTAAGGCCCCATGTATCCGCCGAGATCCAGCGCCTTCGTCCTGGCGTTCCGATCCTGCTCATGTCCGGGCACGAGGCGCCAATGTTCAGCGAGATCTTCGACCGCCCGGACCACCATTACATCGCCAAGCCGTTTGTAATCAGGGACCTTGTCGCACGGATCACCAGAATCATCGGCCAATCGGAATAGTGGGATGGGGGGACTGCCATGGGCCATCGGCTCGACTTACGCTCGGCGCCGAGCTAACTCTCCGACAAGAGCCAGGCTCGCGCGCTCCCCTCGTTGTCGAATAGCCGGTACTGATCCGCCAGTCCCCAATGTCCAAAAAACATCGCGACCATGCCGCGGCCGAGAGGCGTGTTGGCCACCGCGGCGATGCGGCTCGCGGGATCAGGCGATCCGACGTGAGCGACCTCAGTGATCTGACGGACTTCCGGCAATTTGGGAAAGTCCTCGACCGCTTCGGCAATCACGAGGCGATGCAAGCTGGGCCGATACGCCGGATCGCGGCGGCTGGCCGCGACGTAGGCGGTGATGTCCGCCGCGGTGACCTGGCCCGACACCGTCATCGTGATCAGACCGAGCCGCTCATCTATGCTGTAGGTGAGAGACACCCTACGCCGCTCGGATCGAGAGCATGCTTGATGATAGCGACTGGGCACCGGCGGCGCCGGGCCGCCGATGCGTCGGGTGCATTCTTGCAGATTGCGGTCACGAGCCCCATACTGAATCACGATGCTCAGGTCCATCGACCATCTTGCCGCGATCACCGTGCTCGCCGCGAGCGTGGCGTGCGCGCATCGGGGCACGACCAGCGGCGAGCGGCCGGATCGCGATATCATCACCCGGGCGCAGATGATCAATGCCCGATTTCAAACCGTCTTCGACGCGGTCGCGGCCCTGCACGCCAATTGGCTCAGTGCCCGCGGGCCCGATAGCTTCAACGCCCAGTCGTCGCAGGTGCGCGTCTATCTCGATAACTCGCGGCTGGGCGACACGGCCACGCTGCGCAGCATCGCCGTGAATACGGTCCTGTGGGTCAAGCACTATGACGGCGTTGCCGCCACCGGCCGCTGGGGGCTCGATCACGGAGCGGGCGTCATCTATGTCGCGAGGCGCGCCGCGGGCGCGGATTCGAGCGACGTCGCGCCGCCGCGTAGCGGCGCGCGCCTCACCCCATAGGGCCGTCATTCGCCGGATGAGACGCCTCGAGAATCGCCGTTGGCGCTGGCAGAGACATCTGATGACCCTATCACTGTGGCTGGGCGTCATCTCACCCGCCGCGGCACAGAGTCAAACGCCCGTCGTGACCGGCGACTCGAACGGGCGGGGCTTTCCGTTGGCGGCAGGAGGCACCGCGGCGCCGCTGTTCGTGAGCGGCCGCGATTTTCCCGGCGTCGTGCGGGCGGCCAGCGATCTCGTCGCTGACGTGGAGCGGGTCACCGGGCACCGCCCGCGAATCGGCGGCGATTCGATCGGCACGGCGCGGGACATCGTGCTGATCGGGACGCTCGGGAAGGCTCCATTGATCGATCAGCTCGTGCGCGAGCGGAAGCTCGACGCGCGGGGCATCGACGGCCATTGGGAAACGTGGGTCACGCAAGTCGTCGATCGGCCGTTTCCGCGCGTCGATCGCGCGCTCGTCATCGCCGGCAGCGACAAGCGCGGCACCATCTACGGCGTCTACGACCTCTCGGCGCGGATTGGCGTG
>WNFI01095536.1_pt2 | contig 17023 bp, 18 predicted proteins | sample 5400471 | NCBI WGS metagenome assembly WNFI01 (sample SAMN13153348, study PRJNA577476) | soil metagenome | isolation source: 100 cm saprolite on Douglas fir-dominated hillslope | place: USA:California | collected 2013-09-17 | reverse complement strand
CCGGCCGCCCGGCCCGCCGCCACAGCGCGCCTCCGGTCACCACCGCCGCGGTCAGCGGCGCACCCGCCACCAGCAGGGCGCCCCACCCGTTGACGCCGACCAGGGTCGCCGACCCGCTGGTCGCGGCTCCCCCGCTGAATACGCTCGACGTCTGATAGACCGGCACCACGACCGCGGCAATGACCAGCCCGGCGCCCCAGACGAGCGCGATCACCAGTGATATCAGCTCAGCGCGCCCGAAACGGCGGCCCGGTGATCCGACGGCGCTCACCGTGATCCCTCCTGCGGCTACCGCATCCTCGCGGGCAGACCCTGAGCTCGCGAAGATAATGGTTGTGCCGCCATTGTCGCACCGCGTAACTAGGTTGGAGGGGTGAGGATTACGCCCGGCAAGATCGCGGGGCGCGCGGGCCGGATTCTTTGCCCCGATAGCCGCGGGAGCGCTGGCGCGCGGTGTGGACCGGGCCGGAGCCCGAGGGCCTTGCGGATCCCGGGCAAAGACGTAATATCTCGAGTATGGCTGAGTGGTGGTCGATCGAGGTCATGCACGGTGAGGTTTCTGCTTTCCGCTGGCAGGAGCAACATGACTCGGCCCTGATCGAGGCGGCGCTGACGAACGGCGCCACCGATGGGTCGTGGCATGCGGACAGCTGGGGTGTGATATTTCAGGTGCTCTTCGACGATGAGGAGCAGTGGGAGACGTTCCGCAACCTGCCGGCCGTGCGCGCGGCCCTCGACGGCGTCCCAGATCCGGTGAACGGCCTGCTCGTCTATCGTGGTCGCGGCGGGGGAGCAGGTCCGCGGAAACCGCGTAGGCCGAAGCCCGCGCCGTGCCAGGTGCCGACGAGCTTGAGCAGGTCTACCGGGAGGAGGCCACCCGCATCCGGGCCTCGCTCGCCGCGCGCATCGGCGACGTCGGACTCGCCGAAGAGCTGGTACAGGATGCCTTCATCGAGGCACTGGAGCACTGGCGCACCGAGGGCGTGCCGCCGAACCCGGGCGCCTGGCTGGCCACCACCGCCCGGCACAAGGCGATCGACCGGGTCCGCAGAGACCGCGCCGGGCGGGAAAAGCTGGCGCTGCTGGCCGTGACCGAAGCGTGCCGGGGTGAACCTTACGAGCACGAGCCCGCGGGCGGCCGGAACGAGGCCGACGACCTGCTTAGCCTGGTCTTTGCCTGCTGTCATCCTTCGCTGTCGCGGGACTCCCAGGTCGCGCTCACCCTCCGCGCCGTCTGCGGCCTGACCACCGCCCAGATCTCGGCGGCGTACCTGGCCAGCGAGACGGCGATGGCCCAGCGGCTGTCCCGGGCCAGGAAGGCGCTCCGCGATGCGGACTCCCCCGTGCGCATTCCAGATCCCGAGCATCTCGGCGACCGCCTGGGGGAGGTGCTTACCGTGATCTACCTCGTCTTCAACGAGGGCTACCTGGCCAGCGCGGGACGGACACCCGCCCGCCGTGACCTGGCGGCAAGAGCGGTGGCGCTGAACCGGCTGCTGCACCGGCTCATGCCGCGCGAGCCCGAGGTGCTGGGCCTGCTGGCGCTGCTCTTGCTGCACGAGTCGCGGGCGGCCGCCCGGTTCGACGGGTGGGGGCGGCTGCTGCGGCTGGCCGACCAGGATCGCGCGCTGTGGGATCGCGCACTTGCCGCCGAGGCAGCACTCCTGCTCGGCCGCGCGATGGCGATGCACCGCCCGGGCCCGTACCAGGTCCAGGCGGCGATCGCCGCGGTGCACGTAGACGCGCCGAGCTACGAGCAGACGGACTGGGGCCAGATCCGGCAGCTCTATGACCGGCTGCAGCTGCTGACGCCGTCCCCGATCGTGGCGCTCAACCGCGCGGTCGCCACCCGGTTCGCGATCGGCCCGGCCGAAGCGCTGGCCGAGGTCGAGCCGCTGGCCGGGGAGCTTGACGACTACCGGCTGTATCACGCCGTACGGGCCGAGCTGCTCACCGCGCTCGGGCGCCATGAGCAGGCCCGTTCCGCGAACGAGCGGGCACTTGCCCTGGCCGCCAATACGGCCGAGCGCGAGCTGCTCGCCCGCCGCCTCTCGCTGTGACGCAGCCGGCGTTACTGCATGACGACCGGCCGGACCTCCATCGTGATCCACCCCTTGTCCACCCCGGGCCAGGTCTTCGCGAGTTCCACGGCCTCCTCGATGGTGCCGGTCTCGAGGAGTGAGTAGCCGCCCAGGACCTCTTTGGATTCCATGAACGGGCCATCGGTAACCCCGCCCGCCCGCACCGTCTTGGCCGTGGCCGGCGCATCGAGCTGGTACCCCGCGTCCGCGAGCTTCCCGGAACCGCCCTGCTTCTCATACCAGACCCCGATCTCGGCCATCCAGGTCTCCAGGTCGGGTCCGCCCAGCCGCTGGCCAGCCTCGGTGATCATGCCTAGCAACAGGTACTTCATCACTCGCCTCCGCTTCTTCGCACCCGGCGCCCGGTGGCGCCCTCTCACTGACTCCCACGAACGGCCGGCCGTCCGTTTCGACATCGCGTGCAATGGGACCCGCTCGCCGCCCGTGGTCACCCGGCTGAGCGCAGAGGAGCGGCGGCGGAGGTGGTCTGCCACGGCCGCGATTTCGACGAAGCGCGCGAGCCTTGCGAGAAACGGGCCGCCGAGGACGGCTATCGGTACATCCACTCCGGGAACGAGCCGTCGCTCATCGCCGACGTCGCCACCTGCAGCCTGGAGATCCTCGAAAGCCAGCGCTGGCCGCTCGATCGGCGAGGGGCAGCCACCGCGGGCGCATCTACTCTTCTCCGGAATCCTTCTGCGACGGGTAATCTGCTTCGAGGTCTGCGTCCTCGCGGTAATCGCTGGCGATGTCCACGGCCACGCTCTGCGGGCTGAAGCTGGGGTCAAGTCGTAGCAGGTCCCACTCGTTTATCCAGGCGCGTACGTACTGCCGCATGCGGGTAGCGCCGAGCCGCTCCAGCCCGGCCACGTCAGGCGGCGACCAGCCGAAAGCGCCGGCGTGCAGCTTCTTGAGCGCGGTATAGGCGCGATCGAGTTCGGCGTCATCCGGCGGCGCGAGGAGAACCATATCGTGCTCGATGCGGCGCATCCCCGCCTCGGCGAGTGCCGCGGTCTCGTCCCACTCAGGCGACTGCTTGGCCCGTAGCTTGACCGGGATGTCGGTGCGGTCGTTCTTGCCGGTCAGGACCGCAGCCTCGAAGTCGTCGGTCATCGCGAATACCGGAATCAGCTGCAGGTCCCGGTCACCCTCCTGGCCGGTCAGCCACCGGCCGAGCTCGGCGTAGGATCGGCCGCGCTGCAGCAGCGAGTAACGGCCGATCAGCTCGACCTCATCGAAGAGGACCACCCAGCCCTCGTGTCCCGCGGCTCGCAGCAGCGCTGCCGCGAACCTGAACCGCTGCCTGGCGAGATCTCGCGCCGTGATCGGAGTGAAACTGTACAGTCCCGCCGCGCCGACTGACTTGAGTGCCCGGCGCAGGTCCGAAACGGGCGTGTCCGGGTCCAGCAGCGCAGCGGCGCTGGCAAGTATGCCGTGCGCGCGACTCGGATCCACGGCCGCGTCGACCGCCGCACGGAACGTTTTGGCGGGATCATGCAGCGGCGTTTCCTTGCTGATCACCACGGTGCTCACGGCGAAGCCAGCGGACATGGCCAGGTGCCCGAAGTGGGTGAGCAGGTGGCTCTTCCCGCCGCCGAATCCGCCGCCAAGCAGCAGCCCGCGCGGCTCAGCCGCCGAAGCGTGCCGGCCAGCGACCCGGTCCAGCAGGCCGGTAAAGCGGTCCTCGGCCTCCGGCTGCCCGGAGCCGAGCACGGCCACCGCGTCCCAGCTCGGTACCCCGGAGCGGAGCGCTTCCACAGCCCGGCGCCTAGCAACGTTCTCGTGAGTGCCCTCGCTTACCGGCGCGAGCGTCATGCGACGGCCTCCAGCCTGACCTCGAGCCGGACCAGCGCAGCGAACGGGTTTGCCCGGCGCCGGTCACGGACCTCATCGGCGACTCTCAGGTGCAGGGCCGCGTAAGCCGGCAGTCCGCGGGTCTCGTCTGTCATCAGCTCGGGCGGCACGATGGCGATGACCAGCACGCCCCGCAGCTCGTCAGTCGCGTCAATGAACTGCCGAAGCACCTCGTAGGCGTCCAGGACCGCGGCCTTGGAGTAGTAGAAGCCCGATCTGAGCTCAGCAGGCGGCCGACGCGCCTCGGCGAGCCTGCCGAGATCCAGCTGCAGGACTAGGCCGCGATTGCCTGATGCCAGCAGCAGCGCGGCGGTCGAAATGAGCATCGACCGCGCGTTGTGCCGCCCAATGCGGCTATAGATCAGCGCCGACCGCAACGCCGTGATCGACTTCAGCTCGCCGTGCAGCCAGGCAATCACCGCGTCGTGCTCGGCCGTGTCGATGTCACCGGCACCGAGCTGGGCCTGAGCCAGCCTCAGCACAGCCCGGCCCATCTCGGGCGCGATCGCCGGGTTGCCGAGAAGGCTCCGCTCAAGCAGCCGGCGGACACTGCGGTAGAGCTCCCGGCCGTCGACGTCGTGGCGACGTGCGACCTCGGCCACCGTCAGGCCGGCATCCGCGGGCACAGGGAAGGCCGCCGCCTCATACGCGGCACGTACGTGCGCTGCGGCCATACCCTCCCAGTCCACGGCACGGGAAACAGCGCCGAAGATCTGATCGATCAGGTGCACCCGCGTCGACTCGGCCGATACCGGAACGTGAAGTCCGCCGCACTCGGCCGTCGCCGCGGCCAGTGCCGACTCCAGCCGGTCAGCTGCGCCTCCGTCGCCCACCACGGAGACCTTGACGGCGGCGCCCCCGGCCGGCAGGTAGGCAGCCAGGTACTCGCGCGCCAGGAAGTCGGCGTACTCGTCGGCCTTCAGTACTCCTCCGCCCAGGACAGCGGTCAGGGCAGGCTGGCCGTCGCTGCTCAATGCACCGCCCCGTTCGCCAGCGAGACGCCCCAGTAGCGCTGCTGCTGTCCCGTGCGCGCGACGGTAGTCAGCACGCCAGCATTCCGCGTTCCGCTGCTGGCATGCCAGCGAAGCGTCCGTCCGTCCTTCGTCTGCTTGATGCCGCTCTGGTCAAGCAGGTAGAGATCGCGCGCGAACTCCTGGCGGGTGTACTCCTTCGCCTGACCGGGCAGCAAGGTCAGCACCGACCAGATGTCGGTCACCCGAACAATGGCATCTGGTTTCTGGCCGGCCTGGGCGACGACCAGCCCATATCCCCTGGCCAGGCTTTCCAGGAACTGCTCGGCGCGGAACCTGGCCGGCCGCTGCTGGATGGCGGCCAGCAGGCCAAGCAGGAACGACGGCCGCAACCGTCGTTCCCGCCGCTTGTCGATCTCGACGACTGAGTCACCAGGAATGACCCGCACGATCGACGGATAACACAGCAGCCGCTCGTCCTCCTCGAACATGGCGACGCCGCGCTCGCCGGCCATTGCCAGCAACTCCTTGGCGTAATCGCCGGATGCCAGGTACTCGGCCTCGTCGATGTCGAAGCCCGTCCGGGTCTGCTGCACCGAATCCGCCAGCTCGCCCGCCTGGGCGAGCGCCGCATCGAGCGCGCGGCGCAGTTCGCGTACCTGGCCGGTGGCAGCGGCGGCCTTGGCCTTGCGCAGCTCCCTGGTCAGGCTTCCCGCGGACTTGAGCCCGGCTTCGGCGCCGCCCTGTGCCAGGCTCAGCGCAGACTCGAGGCTGGTCTCCGACTCCACAACAGCACTCCCTCAGATCGGTCAGCAGCCTTGCGCGAGCGCGGCGTTAGCCCCCGGCCGCCGCGCTCAGCAGCACCGTACACCGCAGCGACCGCCGGAGGGACTGAGCGTGGCGAGGACCAATCGTCTTTACGGTTTGATTCGGCGGTTGCTGGCACCGTGGCGACCACGCGTACGCCAAACCGTCAGCGGGCGGCGTCCTCCGCGGAACACCCCGATGACCACCACCGTTAAACAGCTCGCGTGATCCGCGCTAGCGGCGCAAGCAAGCTGTCATCTCTCAGGTGCCGATGTCCTCCGGCAGTAGCCGGAACGCGTCGTGCCGCGTTAGCGGGCGGACCATGCGGAAATGCCGGTAGTCCAGTGTGGCGATGACGTCGGTGCGGAACTCGCGTGCCAGCACCACGTTCATTGCATCGGTCAGTCCTATGGCGGGGTAGTCGTCCAGCACGGCGTGTGCGGCGAGCAGCAGCGGACCGATCTGGGGGACCTCCCAGCGGCCCGCCGCGACGCGGCCAGCGATGTAGCCGAGGACGGAGTTGGCGGTCTGTGGTCCTTGTCGAGTGGCGAGAAGGTAGTCGAGCTCGGTCAGCACGCATGGCGAGAGGACAAGATGGCCGGTGAGCGCCATGGCGCTCCGGGTTGCCTCGTGGTGGTTGTCGGTTTTGTTGAAGAACGCGATCAGGCCCGACGTGTCGGCGATCGCGACGGGAACGGGGTCAGCCATCCGAGCCGAATCCGGCCAGCAAGTCGTCCACGCGTTCCGCGAAGTCGGACGGTCCCTGGAAGGCGGGGGCCGTGTCGTCTGGCCCCATAGGGTCGGTACGGAACGGGTACGCCGCGGGATCCTCCCGGCCGTAAGGGCGCATCACTGCTACCCGCTGGCCGTTCTTGGTCACGATAACCGTCTCGCCGGCTTCCACGCGAGCCAGTACCTGCGCCGTCTGCTGATTGAGTTCCCGCGCCGTCGCTTCCATATGCCAAGTGTAATACAGGTACTACACTGAGCCCTGTTCTAGCGCCGGGGAGCATTCCTGGATAGCTGGCCGGCCGCCGGTGTAGGGCGGGCCGCGTCGGGAACGGGCGGGCGCGCCGGCGCCGCTGGAGCGGGCCGGGGGAAGGTGACCTCGGCCCGGAGGCCGCCAGCGGGCTGCGGGGAGATGGCCAGGGCGGCGCCGTGGGCCTGGGCGATGGCCTGGACGATCGACAGCCCGAGGCCGAGGCCGTCCCCGTGGCCCGTGCGGTCCGGACCGAGCCGCTGGAAAGGCTGGAGGAGCCGGTCGATGGCCGCGGCCGGCACGACGGGCCCGGTGTTGATCACTGACAGGACGGTGCGAGAGTCGCGCGTTCCGGTGACGACCTCTACGTAACCGCCGGGCGCGTTGTGCCGCAGCGCGTTGTCGACCAGGTTGGCGATCAGGCGTTCGGCCAGGCGCGGATCGCCGGTGCCCGGGGCCGGGGCCAGGGCTGTGTAGAGATCGAGCTGCCGGTCCTGGGCCTCGGGCTGCCGGGCGAGCACGATCTGGCCGGCCAGCGGGGCCAGGTCGAACGGCTCGCGCCGGTCGAGGCCAGCCTGCCCGCGGCTGAGGGTCAGCAGCGCCTCGATGATCCGTTCCTGCTGCGTCCCGGAGGCGAGGACCCGCTCGTGCGCGGCGCGGAGCGACGCGGCGTCGGCGTCGGGGTCGGCCAGCGCCACCTGGGCCAGCGTCCGCTGCCAGGCCAGGGGGGTGCGCAGCTCGTGTGAGGCGTTGGCGACGAACTGGCGCTGAGCGCGGAACGACGCCTCCAGCCTGCCGAGGAGGTCGTCGAAGGTGCTCCCCAGCGCCTTGAGCTCGTCGTCGGGGCCGTCCGGCGCCAGGCGCCGGTGCAGGCTGGTGGCGGAGATGTCCCGGGCCGCAGCCGTGATCGTCCGCAGCGGGCGCAGGACCCGGCCGGCCACGACCCAGCCGAGCCCTACGGAGATCGCCGCCATGATCGCGAGCGCGGTCCCCGACTTGACCAGAAGCTCGTGCAGCTCGCGGCCGTGCTGGCTGGCCGCCAGGGCCTCCATGTCGCGGGCCAGGGCTCGCCCCTGCGCGGGGGAGAGCCTGGCGACCTTCCGCCCGGGGCCGCTGCTGACCTGCATGCCCGCTGCCGACCCGCCGACCGCGCCGACACGAGAACGTAGGTGATGGCCAGCAGCCCGGCGCCGCAGATGAGGAACAGCCCGCCGTAGATCAGGGTGAGCCGCAGCCGGATCGTGCGGCGGGGCAGTCGCTGGGCGGTCGACAGCGCGACGAGGCGGTGACGCAGGGCCATGGGTCAATCTCCGATCCGGTAGCCGGACCTCGGCACGGTCTCGATGAGCGGGGGGTCGCCGAGCTTGGCCCGCAGGCGGCTGACCGTGATCTTCACGGCGCTGGTGAACGGGTCGGCGAACTCGTCCCACACCCGCTCGAGCAGTTCCTCGGCGGAGACGGCCCGGCCCCCGGAGGCGACCAGCACCTCAAGGACGCCGAACTCCTTGGGCATGAGATCAAGCGGCCTGCCCGCCCGGCTGGCGCGGTGCCGGGCCGTGTCGACCTCAAGGTCACCGTGCCGGAGCACCGGCGGGACGGCGGGGTGCGCGCGGCGGGCCAGGGCGCCGACGCGGGCGACCAGCACCGGGAAGTCGAAGGGCTTGGGCAGGTAGTCGTCGGCGCCGAGCGCGAGCCCGTCCACCAGGTCCTCGCTCGCCGCCGCGGCGGTGAGCATGAGCACCCGGCTGCGGCACCCGGCGGCGACGAGCCGGGCGCAGATCTCGTCGCCGTGCATCCTGGGCAGGTCCCGGTCCAGCAGGATCACGTCATAGTCCGCGGTCAGCGCGCGCTCAAGCCCGGCCGGGCCGTCCAAAGCCACGTCGACGGCCATCTGAGCCCGGCGCAGCCCGACGGCCACCGTCTCGGCCATCTCCGCATGGTCCTCGATCACCAGCACCCGCATTCTCTCTCCCGCCTTCCCGCCCTCGCCCTCCGTGCCGTCCTCGCCGCTCTTCAGCGTGGCTGGCCTGCGGTTTCAGAACGGTTTCACGGCGGCAGGGTCGCGAGTCGTGGGGCTTTTCGAAGATTCGTAACGCCCGCGGCTCGCGAGGCCGCGGATACGTTTCCGAAACCGCGGGTGCCGTAGAACCGTCGGCGAGGCACGATCCGCCGAGCCAGAGGAGTTACGACATGCGCGACGACGCGACACACCACCACGAGCGCCGGGAAATGCGGCGAAGTAGGCTGCGCCGGACCGGGCTCCCCGCCGCGCTGGCCGGCCTGACCCTCCTGGCCGCCTGTTCCGGCGGCTTGTCGAATTCGGCCACGGACGCGGGGGCAGGGTCGGCCAGGAGCGGTGCGCTTGCCTACTCCAGGTGCATGCGAGCCCACGGGATCAAGGCCTTCCCCGACCCTAACAGCCAGGGCGGGATCTCGCTCAGCGCAGGGCCGGGAACCGGCATCGACCCCAGATCGCCGCAGTTCAAGGCGGCCGACCAGGCCTGCAGGTCGCTGATGCCGGGCTCTAACCTGAGCCCCGCCCAGCAGGCCGCGGCCAAGGCCACGGCTCTCCGGTACTCCCACTGCATGCGGGCGCACGGGATCCCCGACTTCCCCGACCCGGGCAGCCAGGGCGGGATCGGGATCCAGGTCAAGCCGGGAAGCGACCTCGACCCGAACAATCCGCGGTTCCAGGCCGCGAACACCGCCTGCCAGAAGCTGATGCCGGGAGGCGGCAGAGGCGGGTCGCTGAGCACCAGTGGCCGCGACACCGGCGGTGGGGCATGAGCGCCGCCGCCACGCCGCAGGCGGCCGAGGCGATGGCCGTGGCCGCGGAGCCTGACCCCGGCCGGTACCCCGGGCGCCGCCGTCGCCGCCGTCGGGTGGCTCTGGCCGGCGCGGCCGCGGCGGTGGCCGCGGCCGGGGTGGCGATCGCGGTCACCGGCCCGTTCGGCGGACCGGGCGCCTCGGGAGCGGCCGGCAATGCCGCCGGGACCTCGCTGGCCACGGTCACCCGCCAGACGCTGCAGTCGCAGACCAGCCTGAGCGCGACGCTGGGCTACGCGGGCCATTACGGCGTGGCCGGCCAGGGCGGCGGCACGATCACCTGGCTGCCGGCCGCCGGGCAGGTGATCCGCCAGGGCCAGGTGCTGTACCGGGTGGACAACGGCTCTCCGGTGTTCCTGCTGTACGGGACGGTTCCGGCGTGGCGGGCCCTGTCGGAGGGGATGACCGGCGCGGACGTGCGGCAGCTCAACCGTGACCTGGTGCGGCTGGGTTATGCCAACAGCGCGGACATCAGCGCGCTGGGCTGGGACTACTTCTCGTGGGAGACTGCCTACGCCCTGGAGCAGCTGCAGGACCACCTGGGCCTGACCCAGACCGGGACGCTGCCGATCGGCCAGGCGGTGTTCCTGCCCTCGGCGCTCAGGATCACCAGCGTCATGGCGAGCCTGGGCGGGTCGGCATCCGGGATGGTGCTGCAGGGCACCTCCACCCGGCGCGTGGCCACCATCGCCCTGGACGCCGCACAGCAGTCGCAGGTGGCCGTGGGCAACAGGGTGACGATCACGCTGCCCGACGGCAGGGTCACGCCCGGCGTGGTGTCCTCGGTCGGCAGTGTCGCCACCGGGGGCAGCAGCCCCACGATCACCGTGCTGGTCACCCCGTCCGACCCGCGGGCCGCCGGCAACCTGGACCAGGCTCCGGTCACTGTGTCGATCACCACCGCCAGCGCGCCGGACGCGCTTGTCGTCCCCGTCGACGCCCTGCTCGCCCGCTCGGGCGGCGGCTACGCGGTCGAGGAGGTCACCGGGAGCGGGCGGCACTACCTGGTGCCGGTCAGCCTCGGGCTGTTCGACGACGCGGACGGCCTGGTTCAGGTCACCGGCCCGGGCCTGGCCGCGGGCCAGCACGCTGTGGTGCCGGCCCAGTGATGCGCCAGACCGCCACCGTCGCGCTTCCCCCGCCGCGGCCCGGCGGCGAGAGCCGCCCCGCCGTGCTCGAGCTGCGCGAGGGGACCAAGGTCTATCCCAGCGAGCCGCCGGTGACCGCGCTCCGGGGGGTGAGCCTCACGGTGCACGCCGGGGAGCTCGTGGCCGTGCTCGGCCCGTCCGGGTCGGGCAAGAGCACGCTGCTGCACCTGACCGGCACGCTGGACCGGCCGACCACCGGGACCGTGCGGGTCACCGGGCTCGACGTGGCGGCGCTGTCGGACCGGGAGCTGGCCGCGCTGCGGGCGACCCGGATCGGGTTCGTGTTCCAGCAGTTCTTCCTGGCCGAGCACCAGACCGCGGTGGACAACGTGGCCGACGGCCTGCTCTACACCGGGAGCGGGCCGGCCGAGCGGCGCGCCCGCGCGATGCACGCGCTGCGCCAGGTCGGGCTCGCGGACCGGCCGCAGGCCCGGCCGACCCAGCTATCCGGTGGCCAGCGCCAGCGCGTGGCCATCGCCCGGGCCCTGGTCGGCTCGCCGGCGATCGTGCTGGCCGACGAGCCCACCGGCAACCTCGACTCCGCGACCGGCCAGTCGCTGCTGGCCCTGTTTGCGGAGCTTAACCGGCAGGAGGTCACCATCGTGATCATCACGCACGACCGGGCGATCGCCGCCCGCATGCCCCGGCAGATCGAGATGCTCGACGGGCGGATCGTGACCGACACCGGCGGCGCGCCGCGGGAGACCTCGGGGACGGGCCGAGGAGGGCGGCCATGACCGCCGTCGGCCGGCTCCGGCCCGCCGACCTGGCCCGCGTGGCCAGCGTCGGGCTGCGGACCCGCAAGCTGCGGGCCGGGCTGTCCGCCCTGGGCATCGCGATCGGGGTCGCCGCCATCGTGGCCGTGCTCGGCCTGTCGGCGTCGTCGTCGGCCGGGCTGCTGGCCGAGATCAGCAGGCTCGGGACCAACCTGCTCACCGTGGCGAACGGGCAGAACCCGTTCGGGGGGACCGCCGAGCTGCCCAAGGCGGCGCCGGGAATGATCAGCCGCATCGGCGGGGTCATCGCCGTGCAGGACACCGGGACGGTCAACGCCGCGGTTTACCGCAGCCCGCTCATCCCGGCCGTCAACACCAACGCGCTGTCCGTCCAGGCGGCCACCCTCGGCCTGCCGTCCGCGGTCAGCACGAGCATCGCCCAGGGCCGCTACCTCAACGCCGCCACCGCGCGGGAACCCGTCGCCGTGCTCGGCGCCGCGGCCGCCCAGCGCCTCGGGATCGACCGCGTCTACGCCGGCGAGCGGATCTGGCTCGGCAATCAGTGGTTCTACCTGGCGGGCATCCTGAGACCCGCCGTGCTCGCGCCGGCCATCGACGACTCGGTCCTCGTCGGCTTCCCGGCCGCCGAGCGCTACCTGAAGTTCGACGGGCACCCCTCCACGATCTACCTGCGCGCCCAGACCAGCCAGGTCAACGCCGTCCAGTCGCTGCTGGCGGCCACCGCCAACCCGGAGCTGGTCGCCCAGGCCGACGCCCAGAGCGCGCTCAACGGCCTGTTCCTGGGCCTCGGCGCCGTGGCCCTGCTCGTCGGCGCCGTGGGGGTGGCCAACATCATGGTGATCTCCGTGCTCGAGCGCCGGTCGGAGATCGGGCTGCGCCGGGCCCTGGGTGCTACGAAGGGGCACATCCGGGTCCAGTTCCTGTCCGAGGCCATCATTCTCGCGCTGCTCGGCGGCGCGGCCGGCGTCGCCGTCGGCGCGGTCGCGACCGCCGTCTACGCGCACACCAAGGGCTGGGCCGTCGTCGTCCCGGTTCTCGCCTGGGGCGGCGGCATCGGCGCCGCGTTCGTCATCGGCGCGGTCGCGGGGCTGCTGCCCGCCATCCGCGCCGCCCGCATGTCACCCACCGAAGCCCTCTGGACCATGTGACCCAGGCCGGCGGGCGGCCGCGCAACCCCAGGACCGCCCGGGGCGCCGATACGAATGGAGACGCCGGCGCCGGACAGCTGCGCGACCCCTCGCGCAGCGCCGCGCTAGCGTCCCGGGCATGGGGACTGCGGCGACGTATCCCTCCCGGAAGCCGCGGCCCCGGCGACATCACCGAGGGGGTGTCCAGGGTCGGGCCATCGCCTCCGCGGATCAGTTCTGAGATCCGGCCCCGGCTACTGGCCTGGGCCGTCATCGCGTCCTGAGATGACCGCCCAGGCGGACAACTCGGCGGCGAGCTGAGGATCGTGCTCGTCCCGCAGCCGCCGACCGGGCAGGTGCGGCCGTGTCCGAACATGCCGTCTCGGCGGCCGCTCCAGGCGAGCGGTCGGCCCGAGGCCCACGGTCACCGCCGCCCCGCCCGACGGAGAGCGGCCGAGCGTCATCGTGCCGCCGGAGGCCTCCGCTACCCGCTGCACGATGTCCAGGCCGAGGCCGGTCGAGCCGCCGCTGGACAGGCCGCGGCGCGCCGGGTCGGGGTGGGTGAAGCCCGGGCCGTCGTCGGAGACGACCAGCCACGCGCCCCCACGGGCGCGCGCGCTGACCCGGACCGAGAACGCGGTGCCCTCCGGGGTGTGCGCGAAGACGTTCTCCAGCAGGACGTCGAGGCAGGCGGCCATGTCCTGGGCCGGCACCAGGACCGGCATGCGCCAGCCGGGCAGGTCGACGGTCATCCGCCGGTACTGATCCTCGGCGAGCGGCCGCCAGAACGCTGTCCGCGCGGCGACCACGCCCACGACGTCGCACCCGGCCTCTCCGCCGGGCTCGGTCGGCCGCCTGGCCTCGCGGATGATCTCGTTGACCAAGCGCGACACGTCATCGACGCCCGCGATGAGCCGCGTCATCTCCTCCTGGTCGCGCAGGGATTCCGCGTCGATGCGCAGCGCGGTCAGGGGGGTGCGCAGCCGGTGCGACAGGTCGGCGACCGTCTCCCGCTCGTGGGCGAGCAGCTCGCCGATGCGGACGGCGAGCCGGTTGAGCCCGAGGCTCACCTTGCGGATCTCCGGTGCTCCCTCGAACGGGGCGCGTGCGGACAGGTCACCGGCGGCGAGCTGCTCGGAGGCGTGCGCCAGCGCCCGCAGCGGGCGGACCAGGGACCGGGCCAGCCAGGCGGAGACGATCACGCTCACCGCGACCAGGCCGAGCCCCACGCCGCCGAGGACCAGCCACGCGCGCAGCACGCCGTGGGTCAGCTGCGCGCGGGAGACGAACGTGCGGATGACCGCCTTGCCGTTGTGCGGGAGTCCCGCGACGGCGACAAGCACCTCTGTCCCCCCGGGGACACGATCGGTCAGGCTCCGCAATCTCGTGGCCGCCAGCTGGACGCCGGGAGACCGCTGAGCAGGCGCGCCGAGCTGAACGCCCGGCATGAAGACCGTGACGCGCTGGCTCGGCTGCTCCGCGTTCACCAGCTTCACTGCGTCCTCGAGGTCGTGCCTGTCCACCGTGGCGACCAGAGGGGCCAGGAGCTGAGCCTGGACCGTGGCCGCGCTGATCGCCCGGTCCTCCTGGAAGGTGCGCAGCAGCAGCGCGAGCGGCACCAGGAACGAGACCAGGATCATCGAGCTGATCGCCACCGCGAGCAGGATGATGCGCAGTCTCATAGAGGCGCGGTGAGCTTGAGGCCGACCCCGCGCACGGTGTGCAGGTACCTCGGCTGCTGCGCGCTCTCGCCGAGCTTCCTGCGCAGCCAGGAGACGTGCACGTCCACGGTCTTGTCCGCGCCGCCGTACGGCAGCCGCCACACGTGCGTCAGCAGGTCGCGCTTGGTCACCACCTGCCCGGCGTGCAGCGCGAGATAGTGCAGCAGGTCAAACTCGCGCCTGCTGAGGTCCAGCGGGATGCCGCCCAGGGTGGCCTCGTAGGCATCCGGGTCCAGTTGCAGCGCGCCGACCGAGATCGGGCCCGACCGTTTGTCGTCGCCGCCTGCCGCCCGGCGCAGCACCGCGCGGATCCTGGCCTCGATCTGTCCGGTGCCGAACGGCTTGACCACGTAGTCGTCGGCGCCCGCGTCCAGGGCCCGGATGATGTCGGCCTCATCGTCGCGCGCAGTGGCCACCACGACCGGGACCTTGCTGATCGCGCGGAGCATGCGCAGCGCCTCGTAGCCGTCGAGGCCGGGCAGGCCCAGGTCGAGGATGACCAGGTCCGGCGGTGCGTCCACCACCTGCTGCAGCGCGTCCATCGCGCTGGCCGTGCTGGCGACGGCGTGGCCGCGCTCGGACAGCGTGCGGATCAGCGCGCCGCGGATCGCGGGGTCATCCTCGACGAGCAGCAACTGCGCCACGATACGGACGTTATCGGGTCCCGGCTGGCCAGGCGGACAGATCGGAAACGCGTGCGTCGCCTGATGCCGCGCCGCCCTGCCGTTGAGGGCGTCTTTACCTCGCTTTAACGCAGGTCGGGCCAGCCTGGCGTTCGTGCGCGCCAGGATCCTCATCGCCGTCGCCGCCTGGCTGCTCGGCGCGGCCACCGCGACCGGCGGCTGCCTGCTGGCGGTCTCGCTGCTCGGCGATGGCTTCGGCACGGGGAGCTCGGGCCAGCAGCTGACGGCCGCCGGAGTCAACAGGGCCCTGGCCGACGCGGAGCGGCAGTCGGCCTCGGCCCAGGCCGCGACGCCCTCCCGCTCCGCCCACGCCCGGCCCGTGACCAGGCGCCCGCGCGCGGCCAAGCCGACGCCAACCCCGACCCCGACGCCGATCTCCACCCCGACACCGGCCCAGTCGACCCCCCCGGCCGGGACACCGTTCAGCTCGCAGGGCGGGACCGTGGTCGCGACCTGCGAGCCGGCGGGCGCCTATCTGCTCACGTGGAGCCCGGCCCAGGGCTACCAGGTGGACCGGTACGTCCAAGGGCCGGCCGCCGTGGCCAGCGTGAGATTCGAGAGCAACTCGCTCGCGGTGACGATGAACATCAGCTGCCAGGGCGGCACGCCGGTCAGCAGCACAACGACGAGGCCCCGCGACGAGTGAACGGGGCGGCGGCCCCGGCCGGGCCTGGCTGGCCGGAGCCAGCGGTCCGTCGGCTACTTGTGCCGCCCCCGCGGCCTGTCGATCAGCAGCGCGAGCGTCGGGCAGGCCGCCGCGGCTAGCCTCGCGTGCTCGACGAGATCCGCGGGCAGATCGGCACGCGGCACGATCGGGTAACCCCAGGGGTCGAGCGCGATGAACTCGGGCAGCAGCTCGGCGCAGACGCCGTGGCCGTCGCAGGTGATCGGGTTGACCCGCAGCCGGTAGCTCATGAGCCCTCCGCGCCGGCGGGCACGGGCAGCAGTGCCCGGCGCCGGACGCCAACGCACGGGCCGACGCGATCATGCCACGCGGCGTCCGGCCCGAAGGCCCGCAGGGCGCTCGCCGCCAGCTGTGTCGCCCCGTCGGGATGGCGGCACGCGCCGCGGCCCTCGATGAGCGGGATCAGCGTGGCGACCTGCTCGGCCGCGCGCCCCCGGCCGCCGTGGAAGGCGAGATCGATCATCGCGTCGGCCAGAGCCGGCAGGCCGAACATGCACGGCCCGCACTGCTCGGCGGTCTCCTCCGACAGGTACCTGACCACCCGGGCGGTCTCGGCCAGCCCGCACGAGGACTCCGGGAGGACGATCACGATGCCGGCGCCGAGCGCGCCGCCCGCGGTCCGCAGCGCCGCGTGCGTCATCGGCACCGGCCAGGCGACCTCGGCCGGCAGCCAGGCGCCGAAATAGCCGCCGACCAGGATCGCCTGCGGCCTTTCGGCGGGCCCGCCGGCCATCATGAGCAGGTGGCCCACCGGCGTGCCGACCGCTATCTCGTAGACGCCGGGGCGCGCGATCGCGCCGCTCACGGTGACGAGCATGGACCCGGGCGCCGACGGGGCGCCGACCTCACGGAACCAGTGGTCGCCGAAGCGGGCGATCAGCGCCAGGTGCGCGAGCGTCTCGACGTTGTTGACCAGGGTCGGGCGGCCGCCGACGCCGCGCTCGTGCGGGCGCGGCGGCGCGAACGTCGGCCGGGCGGGCCCGCCCGACAGGTACTGGACGATCGCCGACTGCTCGCTCGACGTGTACCGGTCGGGTAGGCCGACGACCTGGATCGGCACCGGGTCGATCCCGGCCACGTTCCTGGCCTCCGCCGCGGCCTGCAGAGCCGCGCCCAGCCGGGTCGCGCTGTGGTGCAGGACCAGGTAGGCCTCGGCCGCGCCGACCGCGTGCGCCGCGACCGTTATCCCGTCCATGACCAGGTGCGGCGTCCAGGTCAGCAGGAAACGGTCCTTCGCGCTGGCCGGCTCGCCCTCGGCGCCGTTGGCGACCACCACGGCCGACCGGCGGCCGTCGGCGACCGACCGGAGCTTGCGCCCGGTGGGGAAGCCGGCGCCGCCGCGGCCGACCAGGCCCGACCGCTCCACGATGTCGATCAGCTGCCGCGGCCGCGCGCCGAGCGGCA
>WNFI01065152.1_pt1 | contig 17025 bp, 19 predicted proteins | sample 5400471 | NCBI WGS metagenome assembly WNFI01 (sample SAMN13153348, study PRJNA577476) | soil metagenome | isolation source: 100 cm saprolite on Douglas fir-dominated hillslope | place: USA:California | collected 2013-09-17 | reverse complement strand
CGATGTGCCCAGGGCAGGGAACTCCTACAACTTCGTCAGACCACTGGTGCTCGACGAAGAAACAAAAGTGACGTTCACTTACAAGTCCAAATAGTGTTCTTCAACGAACGGGATAAGGGGGTTCGAGATTTTGTCTTTGCATCGCGTGATCTAAGGCCTGCTTCTCTTCACGTGAAAGCGCGCGGGTTGCGCCCTTTGCCAGATCGGCGAGAGCCAGCGTCCCGATGGCGACGCGCACGAGGCGCAGCACTTCTATTTTCAATGCCTCGAGCATGCGCCGGATATGGCGATTCTTGCCCTCGTCCAAGACAATTTCGAGCCACGAATTTTGGTTGCCGCTGCGAAGCGCGCGAACATTTTTCACGCGAAGTAATTCGCCGTCTCTGGCGTGGATTCCACTCCGCAATTTCTGCAGCAGCGGCTCATCCGCGATCGCACTAATTTGCACGTGATACGTCTTATCGACGTGGGTCTCCGGCGCCGTAATGCGCGCCGCCCATTCCGAATCATTGGTCAGCAACAGCAGCCCTTCGCTGGCTTTGTCCAGCCGCCCGACCGGAGCGAGCCACGGCAGATCCGGCGGCAAGAAGGAATAAACTGTCTCGCGTTCTTTTTCGTCGGAAGCCGTCGTCACAACTCCGCGAGGTTTGTTCAGCGCAAAATAGATTTTAGAGCTGCTCGCTACCGGCTGGCCGTCGATTTCGATGCGGTCTTTTCCGAGATACACCGGTGCTTCGGGGTCGCGGCGCACCGCTCCATTCCATTTCACGCGACCTGCCGCAATCAGCTCTGCTGCACGCGAGCGTGAGCAATAGCCGAGTTTTGAGATTGCGCGGGCCAGCCCCACTTTCTTGAGCGGGCGGCCATCCTTCTTCTTGTTTCCAATTCTCCTTTTCACGGCTGCATTATTTTGCCGGAGTCGCTGGGGCGGGCGTTGGTGCCGCCGCTCCGGTCTCCGCGGCTTTTGCCGGAGCGGGCGTTGCATCTGGCGTTGATTTCGGGGGCTCGTGTCTTACGGCGCCGTAGCGCGCCGCCAGCCATTCACGGGCTTCTTCCGGGTGGTAATTGAATGGGCCCATTCCGCCCCGATAGGCGACGCGGCCGCTCTCATCAATAATGTAAATGCGCTCGGGCCACGCCGAGTACGCTTTGTCGGCAGCATCGCTCATGTCATCGATGCCGAAGGGCAAGGGGAATTTGAACCGCTTGATGAAATCATTCGCGATAATCACGCGCTGTTCCAGCGTTTTCGGCTGCGCGTAGCAGACGTCATCCTTGTCCTTCAGATTGGATTTCATCTGCCATTCGTCGGTGGGATGCGCTTCGCGAACATACACGGTCAGAAAATCGGCGCGCTCTTTATAGTCGTTGTAGATCTGGACGACGTCGCCAACCTGGCGGCGGAAGGGTGGTCAAGTAAAACTCCCGAAGACCAGCACGAGCGGACGGTCGTGTGTTCGTTCGCGAATGTGGAAACGGTTGACGCCGTCCAGCGCGACGATTCGCGCGTCGGGCGCATCGCTGCCGACCTTCAGCGTGCCGCGATGCATGTGCGGAAAGGCGTAACGCACCATTCCGTAAGCGTCCTTCGGGCTCCCCGCCATATACGACAGGACGCCAAAAGCAGCAACGAGCAACACGCCGAAAATGCCCGCCGTCCATTTCCAGAAACGCTTCAAGGATTCTGCTCCCTATACTTATTAGGTGGCTGCAAAAATAATATCACTCGCGGCCGTCTTTCGAGCGCAGCTTGTCGCGCTCTTTCCTGTAACGCCCTAGCGCATTCTCTATAACCTTCACGGCCGCATACGCAGGGCGAATATCTTCCACCTGGACTTGCTTGCCTTCCAACTGTTTGTAGTCCTGGAAGAATCGCTTCAGAACCAGCAGTCGGTGCGGAGGCAGTTCGTTGGCTTCGACGTAGCTGTTGAATTCAGGATCGTTGGTGGCCACGGCGATGACCTTATCGTCGCTGGCTCCCGAATCGATCATAGTCATCAAGCCGATGGCGCGTGCTTTGATGAGCGCCAGCGGCTGCACCGGCTCCTGGCACAAAACGAGAACATCGAGGGGATCGTTGTCATCCGCATAGGTCTGCGGGATGAAGCCATAGTTTGCCGGATAAAAAACCGCCGAGTGGATGATGCGGTCCACTTTCAAGAGGCCGCTGGCTTTGTCCAACTCGTACTTCACGTTGGAGCCGAGGGGAATTTCGATCACCGCTTGAAAATCGCGCGGGAGATCGTTCCCCGGTGAAACATCGTGCCAAGCATGGAGCATCGCGCTTAAATCCTTGGTGGCGGAATAGCCGCTGACATTATGTCCTGAGATGACCATTCGTGCCAGAAGACGTGACTTGATGCTGCGGGATAGCAAGGCCGGCGCTTGGCACAGCATGGCGTTGATGCGAAAAGCCGTTTGAATTTATAGTTAGGCGACAAGTGAGAAGCCCCTGATGAGCGCATCTGTATTTATCGGCACGAGCGTCGACGGGTTCATTGCCCGGCCGAACGGCGCACTCGACTTTCTACCCGAGGGTGGCGGCGAACCCCACGGCTACAACGAGTTCATAGCCAGCGTCGACGCGATTGTGATCGGCCGCAAGACCTTCGAGACGGTTCTGGCCTTTGATACTTGGCCTTACGATGACAAGCGCGTCGTGGTCCTGAGCAGTCGTCCCATCGATCTGTCGACAGTGCGCGGTGGCGTTGTGGAACAGATGGGCGGACCTCCCGCTCGGATCGTTTCGCAACTCGCCGCTCGGGGCATCCACCACCTCTACATCGACGGCGGCATCACCATTCAAGGGTTCCTGCGCGCCGGGGCCATTCAGCGTCTCATTATTACTCGAGTGCCCGTGCTCATTGGAGAGGGCGTCCCTCTCTTCGGCACCTTGCCGCACGACATTCGGCTCCGCCACGTAGCCACCCGGCACTACCCGAGCGGCTTGGTTCAGAGCGAGTATCAGGTTGTCGCCTGACACTGGGTCGTACTCGGAAAAGTCTTCCATCATCCTTTTCCCTTAGGATTATCCCAGATCCCGAAAAACGCGACCGAACCAAACACCAGAAGGAACCGATACCTAGCACAGTCCACCTTTTCAAAAACCGGCCCCCGGAAGGCCAGCCACCCCCTCTCCTTACTGAGGAGCGGCCACCCGCGATGAAGAAACGTTCACGCTAGTGGAAGCACTAATAAGCAAGGAGCCTTAACGTGAAAACTTTATGGGTTATTAGGCTGTTGGTCGTTCTAACGGGGTTTGTAGCATTCGCAACTCCTCGTGGTTATGCCCAGTCCGAGGTCGATCCCGATCATTTCGGGTCGCCTAATACGGAGCCTATTCCGCAATCCAAAACCAAGGCAGGAGTCGCCGCAGAGGTAGGGAAAGTAGGCTTCCGTGGCAAGGTCACACTTCCTTACACCGTGCAATGTGCTGGAAAGAGACTGCCGCCAGGCACCTACTCACTCTCACTCCATTCCGATGGGAAGACTGGCCGGGCCAGGCTGAATCAGAAAGACCAAACAATAGAGATAGCAGGAATCGTTCGCGTGCCAGCGGATAGCCGGGAGCGTAGCGCGCTCTTTGTGGAATGCATTGGAAATACTCACCGGCTGTCGGCGATCCATGTGGCGGAATTGGATCTGGTCTTCGATCCGAATCGGCGGGTGGATCCCACATCGGATGGTAAACCGAAAAGGATCGAACGGTTGCCTCTCACGTAAGCGGACGCGCGGAAGTAATGACGACGGCCGGTCCTTGATAGTTGAGAGCCGGGGTTCTGAAGGACATCCTCTAACGTCTGTTCCTGAAGGAGTGGGGTCTGCTCGTTGATTAGCGCGCTTTGCCGTGGGATTTCGCGTCGGGGTGGCGGGGAGTCCAGTCTTTTGGGGGGAAGGCCACATGCCAGAACACCGGATTCGGCAGCGTGAACTCGACTCCCACTTGGGTGCGATCGCTGGGGCGTTTGTCGATGTGCGCGACAACGCATTCAAGCGCAGCTTTTGTCAGGACGTTTGACAAATTCATCCGTTGTCCTCTCCAGACCTGTGTCGACACGAGAATCAACGCGCCGTGAGCACTAATGGCCCGTGTGTGGGTCTCTTCTTCAAATGGCAGTCCAGCGGCGCTCTTTCCGGAGATGCGGACGGGGATGGTCATTAATACGCGCTGACTCCTTCTCCGGTTTGCCGCGAGCCAAGAGGTTTCGCGGGATTCGATAAGCCAAGTTTCAAGAGCCCGAACGTGTTCCGGCTCAATGGCGGTAAACACGAGACCCATACCCTTGGTCGCTCTTGAGTAGACGACCCTTGCCCGGGCTTCAAACAGCTGCGCCCCTTTTTTGATGTGAACGTCCGTGACGGTTCCTAAAGGGAGGGCGTCGCTGGTGTCCACATAGCAGCCCTGCTGGCTCAAGTCGCGGACACGCGTTTCGATCCGCGCGCCGGAGTCAGCCGCAAGTACCTCAACGGCAGCAGTGAACTCGTAGCGAGGATGAATCCGGCGGTCGGCTCCGGTTGGCGCGACGGATGGGCCGGCAGGGCCCTTTGCATCACTGGGAATGTTGGGAGAGGCTGCAACCGTTTCCGAATCAGTGAGAACGTCCGGATGGCTCGCAACCATTTCCGAATGGCTCGCAATTTCGGGATAGTTTGTAACTATTTCCGTATCAACGGAAATTTCAGAGGGACTGGCGAGTGTTTCCGCAATGCCGGCAGGCTTGGCAGGGCTTTTATCTTTCGAGTTTCGCTTGCGATTGCGGCGCTTCATGACCTTATGATTCTAACCCAAAGGGTGCATGCCGGATTGAGCCCTGCGCCTGACAATCACCTGCTGGAGCGAGGCATTACTCGTATCGCAGCGCAACCATGGGGTCGACGCGCATGGCGCGACGGGCCGGGATGGCGCAGGCAGCGAGTGCAACAATAGCCAGCAAGGCCATGACCATTGCCAACACCAGCGGGTCGAGCGGCCGGAGGCCATATATTTCGGTGGCCCCAGCTTTTTGCAGGGAAGCGGCGCCGATAATTCCCAGAACCAGGCCGATGGCCGCGAGTTGGAATCCCTCGCGCAAAACGAGCTTGAGAACGCCGGCGCGAGAACTGCCAAGGGCGACGCGAATACCGATTTCACGAGAGCGCCGCGCGACCAAATACGCCAGCACGCCGTAAATGCCGAGCGCGGCCAGGAACAAAGCGACTCCGCCAAAGGCGTTGGCCAGAAGCATGGAAGTCCGGCGAGAAGACAAGGAAAGGTCGATACGCTCGGACATGGAATGGACGTCGAAAACCGCCAGGTCAGGATCCAGGCGTGCGATTTCCGAGCGAAGGGCGCGGACGATGGATCCCGGATCGGCAGTGGTTTTGAGAGCAAAGGTAAAACCGCCGGCGGGTTGCTGGGAATTGGGGAGATAATAACCACCGACGGGTGCGCCGGAACCGTCGAGGCTTTCGTAGCGCAACGTGCGCGCGACACCGACAACAGTTAGCCAAACGGTATGCTCGTCAATTTTCAGAAAATCTTTGCCGTCGCCGGGGAAGTACATGCGCCGGCCGATGGGATCGCGGTCAGGCCAGAAATGCTGCGCCAGGCGCTCGTCAACAATAATGACGCGTGGAGTAGTCTCGTTGTCGCGGTCATCGAAACTGCGGCCCCGGACCATGGAAATGCCCAAGGCTTCGAAATAACCAGGAGTCACAGAGATGTTTAGCGGAGAAACCAGGGATTCGCCGGATTTCATTTGATAGCCTTCGGCGAGAATCACGCTGTCATTGTGATTGCCCCCAAGGGGAATCGCCTCGGTTGCGCCAGCGAGGGAAACTCCGGGGATGGCGCGGATGGCGGGGAGCGCGCGGTTCATGAAGTCGCGCAAGAGTTCAGACTTGAGATATTTGGAGCGCGGCAGGCCGATGGATGCGGTGACCACGCCGCTGGGATTAAATCCCGGATCAACCTGCAAGAGCAGGCGAAAGCTGGCGAGAAGTAGTCCCGCGCCAACGAGCAGAGCGAATGCAAATCCAATTTGTACGGCGACCAGAAGCTGCCGGATACTGCGGGATTTTTTCCCGGTGGTGCCGGTGCGGCTGTCCTCATGAAGTGCGTCATTGACGCGTGCGGCTGTCCTCATGAAGTGCGTCATTGACGCTGATTTTTGAAACGCTGGCGAGTGGGAACAGCCCGACAAAGAGTCCAGCGGCGACTGACAGCGCGAGAGAAACGAGAACTACGGTGCCATCCATGTGAACTTCGCTGGCGCGCGGAAAATGCTCGAGGCCGATGGCGTTCAGAGTCCGCAATAAGCCCGCGCCGAGAACGACGCCGCCGAGGCCTCCGAGCAACGCCAATCCCAAGTTTTCCAGGATCAACTGACGCATGAGTGGTAGGCGGCCCGCACCCAAGGCGATGCGCGTAGCCATTTCCCTGCGGCGCAGGGCGAGCCGAGCCAAGGCGAGGTTGGCGATGTTCAGCCCCCCAATGAGAAGCACAAGCCCAGCGCCACCCCACAGCAAGTAGAGAGTTCCCTTGACGCCGCCAGTCAGCATGTCCTGGAGGGGCTTGACCTTGGTATTGAATCCGGCGTTGATCAGGAGCTCCTTGAACTCCGGGAAGCGCTCGAGATTCTCATTGTTCAGAGCGTTGACCTGGGCCTGAGCTTGTTGGAGGGTGGCGCCGGGCTTCAAGCGTCCAATGTGATACCAGTTGTTGCTGTGATGAACGGTCTTTTCTTCGGCGGTGAAAGCCAGCGGAGTCCACAAGCGAACGTCTGGGTCAATGAAGTTAAAACCGGAAGGCATCACGCCAACGATTGTGAAAGGGCGGCCGCTGATGCGCAATTCCCGGCCCACGGCCGATTTGTCGGCGGCGTACAACTGCTGCCAAAGTCCATGGCTGAGGATCACTTTCTGATCGTTGCCGATTTCACCTTCTTCGTCAGTGAAACCGCGGCCCAGCGCGGGAGAGACACGCAATAGCTTGAACCATGAGGGCGTGACCAACATCCCGCGAATCTGCTGCGGCGAACCATTCAGCTCCACAGTTTGGTTGCGTGGGCGGAAGATGGCCTGGCTCTCGAAAACCGTAATTTCGCGAAGACGGTCGAAGTAATCACCGGAACTGCTGTTGTTGCCCCCCGAGGCTCCGGCGTTCGGGTAATCGTTGGATAGGATCAAAATGGAATTGGCGTCCGATACGGGCAAGGGACGCAAGACGACGGAGTTTACGATGGCGAAGAGAGCGGCGTTGGCGGCGATGCAAACGGCAAAGGTGAGAAGCACGGTGAGGGCAAAGCCTTTGTCGCGCCATAAGGAACGCACACCATATTTCAGATCGAGGAGAAATGCATCCATGATTGGGTGCCTCCGTAGCGGAGAGTGTAATGCTGCCATAACTTAAGATGAGCCGGGGGCCTAGGATGCAGTACGCATCGCCGAACTCAGGCGCGAGCTTTGTCGATCATTTCTTCCCAAATGCCTTTGGACTTGAGGATGAGTTCGACGAGTTCGCGAGCGGCGCCTTTGCCGCCATCGGCTTTCGTGGTGTAGTGGGCGGCGCGGCGGACTTCTGGGGCGGCGTTGTGGACAGCGACAGCCAGTCCGACGCGGCTCATGATGGTGAGGTCGGGCAGGTCATCACCGAGAAAGGCGACTTCGGATTCCTGGGCACCGGTCTTGCGCAGGACGTCTTCGTAGGCGGCGACTTTGTGGCCTTGCTTCTCGTAGACAAATTCGATGTCCAATTCTTTGCAACGGCGGCGAAGAGCCGGGCTGCTGCGGCCGGTGATGACGCCGGTGCGCAAACCGGCAGTGACGGCGAGCGTCAGGCCCTGGCCGTCGTGGGCGTCAAAATTTTTCAGTTCGAGTGCGGAGCCGTCGGATTGCGAGAGTAGCGTGACGCTGCCGTCGGTGAGTGTTCCGTCCACGTCCATCAGCAGAACCAGGATCGGCTTGGCGCGTTTCGCCAGTCTTGGTGGGATTTTTCTTCCTCGCATGGCCAAAGGCATCTCCTCTTCTTTCTTCTCTGCGTCTTCCTCTGTGTCCTCTGTATCTGCGTTGTCCTTGCTCTTCTCCTACATGCACGGCCTACATCAACTCCAGGGTCCACAAATCGTGCAGGTGCACCACGCCGAGTACGCCTTTTGCTTCGTCCACGACGACGATGGAAGTGATCTTGCGCTTTTCCATCAGATTCAGGGCTTCGCTGGCGAGCACGTGCGGCGCAATGGTTTGCGGATTCCTGGTCATGCCATCCACCGCGCGCATTTCGAGCACGGCGCCGCGATGTTTTTCCATCAGGCGGCGAAGATCGCCGTCGGTCAAGATCCCCGCCAGGCGTCCATCGGGTTCGAGGACCGTGGTCATGCCGAGTTTCTTGGCCGACATTTCATGGAAGACGTCGGGCATCGGCGTGTCTTTCGAAACGCGAGGCAGCGCTTCTCCCGCGTGCATGAGATGTTCCACGCGCAGAAGTTTCTTGCCGAGACTTCCCGCGGGATGGAGCGCGGCGAAATCATCGGGGCGAAATCCGCGGCGTTCGAGGAGCGAAATAGCGAGGGCGTCGCCAACGGCCATGGCTACCGTGGTGCTCGCGGTCGGCGCAAGGTTCATGGAGCAGGCTTCTTCCTTCACGCCCACGTCCAGCACTACGTCGCTGGCTTCGGCGAGCGTGGAATGAAGTTTGCCGGTCAAAGTGACCAGCGGCGTTTCGAGCCGCTTCAGAGCCTCCAGGAGGCGAACGATTTCTTCGGTCTCCCCGCCGTAGGAGACTGCCAGTATCGCATCGCCGCGCGCAAGCATGCCCATATCTCCGTGCAGAGCCTCCGCGGCGTGCAGGAAAAAGGACGGAGTTCCCGTGCTGGAAAGTGTTGCCGAGATTTTCCGGCCGATGAGGCCGGATTTTCCCATGCCAGTCACAACGACGCGTCCTTTGCAGGCAAACAAGACGTCTACGGCTTTTTCGAAACTGCCGTCCAGACGCGCGAGCATATCTTGAATGGCCAGCGCTTCAATTCGGAGCACGCGCCGTGCCGTGTCCAGGCTCATTTTTCGCTCCAGCGCCGCACGACTGAATTGAGTCCCTTTAATTTCGTGAGCAAGCTGAGGAGATGTGACAACGGCAGGGCGTTCGGTCCGTCCGAAAGCGCTTTGGCGGGGTTGTCGTGAGTCTCTAGAAAAATTCCGTCAACGCCAGCAGCAACGCCGGCGCGTGCCAGCGGCTCAATAAACTGGGGCTGGCCGCCGCTGGCATGGCCTTGCCCGCCGGGAAGCTGCACGGAATGCGTCACGTCAAAAACTACCGGGTAGCCCGTCCGCTGCAGGACCGGGAACGAGCGCATATCCACAACCAAATTTTGGTAACCGAACGTGGAGCCGCGCTCCGTGAGAATGATTTTCTTATTCCCGGCGCTCTCCACTTTCTCCACGACGTTGCCCATATCCCACGGGGAAAGAAACTGCGGTTTTTTCACATTGATGACCCGGCCGGTCTTTGCCGCGGCGATCAGCAGATCGGTTTGCCGCGCCAAAAATGCGGGAATCTGCAGTACATCGCAGACTTCCGCCGCCGGTGCGGCTTGCGACGCCTCATGAATGTCCGTAAGTATCGGCAATTTCAATTCAGACTTAATTTTGCCGAGAATGCGCAAGCCTTCCTTCAGACCCGGACCACGGAAAGCTTTTACCGAAGAGCGGTTGGCCTTGTCGTAGGAGGCTTTGAAGATGTACGGAACTCCGGCATCGGAGGCGACCTTGGCAATTTTTTCCGCCATGATGCGTGCGTGTACTTCGCTTTCAATCACGCAGGGGCCTGCGATCAGAAAAAGGGGATTGCCGCCGCCGAGGCGCAGCGAACCGAGAGAAATTTCTTTACCGGTAGCCATGAGGAACTCTGAAGATAGCACAGAGGCCGGAGGCGTTGCCAAAGCAGGGCATGCAATTGCGAAGCAGGAACAGAGTGGGAAAGGGAAATGCGACAAGGGGAAATGCGAAGGGCACGGCCAGGCGGCTATTCGCGCACGCCGCCGATGATTAAATGAAGGACGACCGTGGGGTCGATGGCCATGGTGTTGCCGCTCCAGCGCGAGCCGAGAACACCGAAATCGCGGCGATCGATGTTGAAGGTGGTTTCGAACCCGGCAAAGTCGCCGATACCCGGCATCACGCGCACGCCAATCCTTTTTGCGGGAACAGTGACGCGCTTCGTCGCGCCGTGGAGGGTGAGGTCGCCTTCGACGTCGTAGGTTTCCTTTCCGGTGGCTTTGACGCCGGTACTGCCAAAGGAGGGCCTAGGGAATTTCTCAAAGGCGAAGAAATCATCGGAGCGCAGCACCTTGTCGCGGCCCGGCGCACGCGTGTCCAGGCTGGCGGCCTGCACGGTCACCTCGATGGAGCACGTTGCTGGATCTTGAGCGCTGTAGGTCAGCGTGCCGCCGAAATCCTGAAATAATCTTCTTTGAAGACCATCCATTTTTTCGCCGTGAAGGACAGCGTCGTGTAGGCCTTGCTCACGGCCTAGATCTTTGCTTCGGAAGCCGATGATCCCGGGGCGGGCTTGCGCCTCGTATTGTAGGAAAGGGGAAGTGCCGCTAGAACCGTCATAACGACGAAAAGCCGGGCGCATTTTCATGAGCAGTCCCTCCAGGAAAACTAGTCTAAATTAGACTAGTGGTTCGTCAGACGATGCGGGCCGCAAGCGTACCCCGTGTCGGAAGACGGGGGACGTCTCCGAAGTGTTAACAAAGCGGGTTCAGGGATGGGAACTCTGCGGGACTGCCCTCGGCAGCGAAGTCCCAGACCTGTTAACAGTCGGCGCTGCCGATCCGTCTTGCGCACAGAAGGAGCAAACCGATGAAACTTCAATACTCAGGTCGCCGCGAATTTCTTCAACGAGTTGCAGGATGGGGATTGGTCTGCGCTTCGGGTTCATTCTTGGCGCCAGCAGTGGCTGAGGGGCAGAATCCGCCGCCCCCGGAGCCGGCGGACACAAAGTGGACGGCTACGATTGTTCCGGCCGGAGAACCGGGCGATTCGCTCGTGGTCGACGGCCGCGTTTTTGCATCGGACGGACAGCACACCGCGGCAGGAGTCGTCGTGTATGCCTACAACACTGACAAGGACGGCTACTATTCGCCGGACGGGAAAGTCGGTCATCCGCGGCTGAAGGGCTATATGAAGACTGATGACGAGGGCCGATTCGAATTGCACACCATCCGGCCAGGTCGTTATCCGGGAATGCACATTCCCGCGCACGTTCATTTCAACTTGTGGGGAGCGGGCTATCCGGTGCAGTGGACCGAGGAGTTGCGCTTCGAGGGCGATTCCTACTTGACGGAAGCGATGAAGAGCGAATCCGAGGCGCGCGGCAAATTTGCGACGATCCAGCCAATCACACGGGACGAAGGCGGCGTGTACCGCTGCGAGATCAATTTGCGTTTGCAAGAAAAATCAAATTATCCGGGTCACTGAGTTCACCAAGTTGGGCGCGGTGGACTTGGACGTCTTCCGCTCACGCAGAGTCCGGACTAAGCCGTTGCGCGCGGCGCAGCACGAAGCGCGGGCGCGTGTTTGGGTTCGCTCACCGATGCGCTGGGACGAAGTTTCTGTTTTTTGTGTTCGAGGGCCGCACCAATGAACGCGGCGAAGAGCGGGTGCGGCTCCAGCGGCTTGGATTTGAATTCTGGATGAAACTGGCAGCCGAGAAACCACGGGTGGTCCGGGGCCTCGACGATCTCGACGTAATTTTCATCCGGCGTGCGCCCGGTGATGCGCAAGCCCGCGGCGACGAGCGTTTTTTCGTAGTCGCGGTTGAATTCGTAGCGGTGGCGGTGGCGCTCGCTAATTTCCAGTTTGCCGTACGCTTTGTGGGCAAACGAACCGGGCTCCAGCTTGCAGGGCCACGCGCCCAACCGCATGGTGCCGCCCATTTCATCGACGCCGAGCAACTCACGCAGTTTATAAATCACGCGGTGCGGCGATTGCGGATCGAATTCCGTGCTGTTCGCCTGCTTCATTCCGGCTACGTCGCGCGCGTATTCGATGGTGGCGCACTGCATTCCCAGGCAAATTCCAAAGAACGGCACTTTGTGCTCGCGCGCGTACTGAATGGTGTGAATCATTCCCTGAATGCCGCGCTTGCCGAATCCACCGGGAACCAGGATGCCGTCATAGCCGTGCAGGCGCGCCGCGGCGGTTGCCGCCGAATCGATTTCTTCGGCTTCGATCCATTCGAGAACGGTTTTGTGATTGTGCGCCAGTCCGCCATGAAGCAGGGCTTCGCGCAAACTTTTGTAGGCGTCTTCGAGCTGCACGTATTTGCCGACAATGGCGATACGCGCTTCGCCGGCAGGGTGATGCATGCGGTAGACCAGATCGAGCCACGGCTTCATGTCCGAAGGGCGCGACGCGAGTTTTAATAGCCGAAGAATCTGCTCGTCCAGGCCCTCTTTGCTCAGTTCGGCGGGCACCGCGTAGATAGTGTCCACGTCTTCCATGGAAATGACGCAGGATTCCGCGACGTTGCAGAACAACGCAATTTTCTTCTTCAATTCCGAGGGGATGTGATGGTCGCTGCGGCAAAGCAGAACGTCAGGCTGAATCCCGAGGCTGAGAATTTCCTTCACGCTGTGCTGCGTTGGCTTGGTTTTGAGTTCGCCGGCAGCGGCGATGAAGGGAACCAGAGTAACATGAGACTTTCCTGATGGTGGTTTTGATTTCGTCGGTGACGTGCGGGATCACCTGCACGGTTTTTCCGAGGTAGTCCCCGCGGCGTTCCTTCGTCAGGATCGTTTCGTAGATGCGCCCGGTGGTCCAGTTATTGTCGCGGGAAAGCTTGGCGTGCGTGAAGCGCTCATAGTGGCCCAGATCGAGGTCCGTCTCCGCGCCGTCTTCGGTTACAAACACTTCTCCATGCTGAAAAGGGCTCATCGTACCGGGATCCACGTTCAGGTACGGATCGCATTTTTGCAGGGTGACCTTGAAACCGCGACTTTCGAGGAGACAGCCAATCGAGGAGGCAGCTACGCCTTTTCCCAATGAGGATACAACTCCGCCGGTTACAAAAATATATTTTGGCGCCATCCGTGTAGCCCGGGTTCTTACGCCAGGCTTGTCAGCCCTCCACAGGAGTGACGTACGCATAATTATGGCCGGGACTCGCAGTTCTGTCAAATCGAACTCTGTGCGCGGCAAATCGCCATTTTCTCTGCGCGGGGGAGAAACCTTTTTGCCGGGAACGGGTTTGAAAATACTGGGGAATAGTCTGTGGAGTTCGACGGTCTCGATGGATGTTAGAGAGCAGGCAATCTTGCGCGGCATTCGGAAACCGCCTGAGGGGAATTCGCCATCTAATGAAATGAACCTTTAGCCTTGCGTCTCGAAGCCTTTTTTCGGTTTGGGCCCCGCAACGCGGAAGGTTCCAGGTGGAATTTTGCAGGTGGGAAGGGGAAATGATCCATACAAACAAAATCAGATTGGGAATTCTTGCGCTTGGGATCGTTCTAGGGTCTAGCCTTTGGTCACAAGCCCAGCTGGCCACTCGACCGGATGTACAACAACTGCGCTCTTATAACGTTAGCCGCGAAAGCTTCCTTCTCGGCACGGTCGTAAAATTCACGACGGCCTCCGACACATCTCCCATGGGCGCTCATGTACTCCTTCAAACGTCCTCGGGGCAGATTGATGTTCATCTTGGCGATGCGAGAGTTCTTAAGGCCGCTGGCCTCGAATTGAATCCTGGCGATAGCGTGCGCATTGTCGGCGAACCGTTGGCCTCCGGTGACAGCACCTACTTTGCGGCTCGTATTGTTCAGAAGGGCGTGCAAGCCGTAGCGGTCCGCAACACGAAAGGCTTTTTGACGACTCCGACTTCCGTGCTGACGCCAGCACAGAAGGAAGCGCTGCGAGGTGTGCGATGAAGCGCCTCCTCTTGATGCTCGTGGCGGCCGGGGCCTCCTGGAGTACTGCCTGCAGTGGCAATGGGATCGTCAATCCGCCTCCGCCCGTCGGCAAATACAGTAAAGCCAGCTTGAACGGCCAGTATGCCTTTGTGACTAACGGCGAATCCTTCACCGGCGGCTTGAGCGCAACTCCGCTCGCGCGCACGGGGAGTTTTACAGCCGATGGGTTGGGCAATATTACCGCGGGCGTCGAGGACGTAAATGCGGCAGGGACAGTCAGCCCAGCTCTCCAGGTAACGGGCGGCAGCTATACCGTCAATGCGGACGGTCGTGGAACTCTAACGCTGCAACTTGGCCAGAATTCCATCGATTTTGGGATCACGCTAACCTCGACAAGCGATGGCCTGATGATCGACGAGACCTCGAACTCTGCCCAATCATCGACCGGCAGCGGGAATTTCATCAAACAAAGTGGTTCCTTCGCAATCTCTTCGATTGCGGGCCCTTATGTCTTCGATTTTTCAGGATTAGATGGCACGCAGGGCTCGGAGTCGATCGTGGGGGAGTTTACGGCTAGCGGCGGCCCCATTACCACCGGCGCGGAAGACGTCAACGACAACGGGGCGTTCACCACTGCGGCAGCAGTTTCCGGAAGCTTCGCCGCTGACGGAGTGAACCCATCGACTCTTACTGCATTTGGACGCGGGATCGCGCAGCTAAACGGTTCACAATACGTTTTCTATATTGTGGACTCAACTCGCATCAGGATTCTTAGCACCAGTGGTGGCGCAATGCTCTCGGGCGACGCCGTGGCGCAGAGCAACATCCCCACCAGCGTCAGCAACATTAACTCGAGCTTTGTCTTCATCGTCGCCGGCAGCTCCATCAACGGTGGCATAACCCGGGTGGGCCGATTCACCGCCAATGGGGCGACCGTAATAAACGTTCTCGAAGACACCAATGACGGCGGCAATTTCATCAAAACAAACAGTGGGACCAATGCGAGCATCGCCCTCGATGCGGCCAATCCCGGCCGCGGGACTCTCACGTTCACGGATCCGAACTTCCTCAACGCCCCCGGCAAATACGTCTTTTACTTGAGTTCCGCGACCCAGGGCGTCATCCAGGAACAGACGGTGAACAACAGCGGCGCTGTCGACGTCGCGGATGGCACGATTGCTGCCCAAACTGGCAGCCCCTTCTCAAGCAGCAACATTTCGGGGACTTACGCACTCAACTGGAGCGGGCTAAGCCTGCAAAATGGCGGGTCGTTCGCCGTTCAGGATGAGGAAGACATGCTTAGCCAGGTTAACGTCACCAGTCTTAACTTGAAAGGCGCCGCGGACATTTTCCAATTCCAGAGTGGCGTGCCGGTCTTCGATCTCGTCACCAGCGGTTCGCTCTCCATCGCCGGCGATGGAACTTCGAGCACCGGCGCTTCCAGCCGCAATACCATGAGCGTGACGCTCACCAAGAGCAACTCGACCACGGTAAACCTTGTCGTTTACTTCGTGAATCCGCAGCTCGCTTTCTTCGCCAACAATCAGAACATGAATCGCATCGTGGCGGGGGTCTTGAAGACTCAACAATAAAGCAGCCTTAATCCTCGCGGTAGCAGAGTGTTTCGTTTATTTTTGGAGCAGCTTCTCGACGCGCGCCACGTCTTCCGGGACGTCCACGCTGATCGCGTCACACTCCACTTCCGCCACGCGGATCTTCCAGCCATTCTCCATCCAGCGAAGTTGTTCGAGCTGCTCGATGCGCTCCAACTCGCCCTGCGGCAGCGTGGGATATTCCAACAAGGCTTCACGCTGAAAAACGTATAGCCCGAGATGCTTCAGATGCCGCACTTGAATCTTGCTAGCGGTATCACGTACCCATGGAATTGGCGCGCGCGAGAAATAAATCGCGTTCCCGTCGAAATCCAGCACAGCTTTTACCACGTTGGGATCCATGATATCGCCGGGCGTCTTAATCGGCGTCGCTACCGTACTGATTGAAGCTTGCGGCTCCTCCAGCAGGGAATTGACCGCTACATCGATCGCATTCGGATCGAGAAGCGGCTCATCTCCCTGCACGTTTACGAAAACGTCGCCTTCTTCGCGCGCCGCCACTTCCGCGACGCGCTCCGTCCCGGTGCGGTGCTCGCTCCGCGTCATTCTCGCCTCACCGCCGAAGGCTTCCACGGCTTTCACGACCCTTTCATCATCCGTTCCGACGATCACGCGGTCCGCGTGCTTTGCGAGCTTGGCCCGTTCGTACACCCGCTGAATCATGGGTTTGCCCGCCAACGATATCAGAGGTTTTCCGGGTAGACGCGTGGAGCCAAATCGTGCGGGAATAACTACGATGACTTTCGACGGGCTCATTAAGGCTCCGAGATCGGGAATTTTTTGACCACCTGTGAAGTCTATCTGTAATGGAATCGGTGATGCTACCACAGGCAACTTGCTTCGTCCGGCCCATCGAACTGTTCGATAGTGAACATCAAGCAATTGCACTTGTTTTCGGGAAGCCGAGTGATAGAATCTCGGTTAGTCCAGACCGCGCGGCCATCCCGGTAGGCCGGGATGACGGGGGTGCCGTGAAACGCGATTTACCTGGTTTTCGCGTTCCAACTTTCCTAGGCCAAGTCCTGCTGGTTGTTTGCCTGTTTGCCTTACAAGCCGTCATTCCTGCGGCGGCGCAGTCTCCCACCGACGAAAACAAGCCCAAGGACGAAGCCAAGCGTGAGGAATTGAAGGAAGTCAAGAAAGACGACGTGCGGAAAGACAGTGCGGGCACGCCTTTCAAACCGGGTGGAACCATTCATTTTGACGTGGACCTCGCGCTCGTCAACGTGACCGTCACTGACCCTTACAACCGCTTGGTCACCGGCCTGGAAACCGACAATTTCCGCGTCTTCGAAGACAACATCGAACAGGAAGTTGTCACGTTTTCCGCCGAAGACGTGCCCATCTCCATCGGGGTGATTTTTGATTTCAGCGGCAGCATGTCCAACAAAGTAGGCAAGGCGCGCGAAGCCGCGGTGCAATTCTTTAAGACCGCCAATCCCCAGGATGAATTTTTCCTCGTCAGCTTCAACGAGCGCGCTGAATTGACCAGTTCTTTCACCAACAGTGTGGAAGATTTGCAGAGC
>WNFI01130803.1_pt1 | contig 17035 bp, 15 predicted proteins | sample 5400471 | NCBI WGS metagenome assembly WNFI01 (sample SAMN13153348, study PRJNA577476) | soil metagenome | isolation source: 100 cm saprolite on Douglas fir-dominated hillslope | place: USA:California | collected 2013-09-17 | reverse complement strand
TGCGCTTTTCCGGTGCGCTTGAGGTCTTCGAATGCGCGCTTCCACTCGTCGCGGCCGATCCATTCCGGGTTCCACACATGCAACTGCTGGACGTCGAGGGTCTCGATACCGAGATTCTTCAGGCTGCTCTCGGTCGATTCCATGATGTATTCGTAGGGAAAGACGTCCGAAATCGGCACTCCCGGCCGCGCCGGCCAAAGCTGGTTCTTGGGCGGCACTTTCGATGCGACATAAATCTTGTGGCCGGTTTCGCGCACCACCTGCCCGACAAGCTGCTCGCTGTGGCCATCGCCATATGCCAGCGCCGTATCGATAAAGTTCACACCCCGCTCGATGGCCAGTCGCAACGCCTGGGCCGACTCGCGATCGTCGCCCCCCAGCCACAGTTGTCCACCGATGCCCCACGCCCCGTAACCCATCTCGCTTACTTGAAATCCGGTTTTTCCCAGCCTGCGGTAGCGCATCTCCCACTATTATAGAGACATGACTTTGGGCAAATCGCTGCGCTTGCGCCGGATCTTTGCCAATGGCCGCGCGCTCGTGGTTCCTCTCGATCATCCTACCGGCGATCCTGTCCCGCTGGTTCGCAGCGTGGCTCGCTCGGGCGTGGACGCCGTGGCCGTCTCGCCGGGCGTGCTCGAACGGGTCATCGAGGATCTTGCCGGCTTGGCCGTGGTCCTGCGTTTGAACGGATCGAAGCGCACGCCGCAGCTCGTCAGCGTGCAGGGCGCGCTCGAACTTGGCGCCGAAGCCGTTCTGCTCCGCGTAGACGCCCATGATGCGCGCGATCTGGAGCGCCTGGGCCGCGTCACCGAAGACGCGGGGCGGCTCGGCATGCCGGTCATCACCGAGATTATGGGCGAAGACTTGCCCGCGGTGGCTGCCATCGCCGCTGAATATGGCGCCGACGCCATCCAGACGCAAATTATCGGCGACTTCACCGACTTCCGCCATACCGTTCGCACGGCGGGCCGCCCTGTTCTGGCTTCCGCGGGACAGCTTGGATCGGTCAGCGAGCTTCTGCGCTTCGTGAATGAGTGCCTGGAAGCGGGCGGGCAGGGCATCGTGGTCGAACCGCAGCCTGAGCCCGTGCTTGCCGGCATTAATGCGCTGGTGCACCAGGGTGTTTCGGTCGCCGAAGCCCTGGCCATCGCGGAATCCGACCGCGCTCTTGCGCCGGAATAGGCGAAACGCTCAGCGCGATAGACTGGTCAAAGAAGGTATGCGGAGAACACTCGCGGTCCTGCTCCTTTTCAGCGTTTCCGCCATCGCCGCCAACGTCCGTCTCTATCTCAAGGACGGCACATATCAAATTGTGCGCGAGTATTCCATCCAGGAAGACCGCGTCCACTACTACAGCATCGAGCGCAGCGATTGGGAGGACATACCAGTCGCGTTAGTGGATCTGAAACGGACGGAAGGAGAAATCACTGAGCGAAAAGCTGCCATCGAGGAGGAGACCAAGATGGTAGTCGCCGAAGAAAAAGTCGAGCGCGAGATGGAGCACGAGAAGAACAAAATTCCGCAGGATCCCGGCGTCTACCAGTTGATCGATGGCAAAGAGCTGCGCATTATGCGTCTCGCCGAATCCCAGCTGCACACCAACAAGCGTCGCGCGGTGCTGAAGGCGGTATCGCCGATTCCCCTGGTGTCCGGCAAAGCCACGGTAGAGGTGGACAAGCCGCGATCCAGCTACAATGTCGAAACCGATACGCCGGAGTTCTACATACAGCTTTCGGCCGAGCAGCGCTTCGGCATCATTCGCCTCGCCCCACATGACAATGTGCGCATCGCGGAAAAAGTGACCATCATTCCTGTAACCAAGGAAGCCGTCGAAGAGCCCGAAGATGTTGAGATCTTTCGCAAACAGCTGGATGCAAATGGTCTTTATAAAATTTGGCCGCAGAAACCGCTCACTCCCGGCGAATATGCCGTGATCGAGAACACGCCAGGCAAGCTGAACATGCAGATTTGGGATTTTACTTGGGAGCCAGGGGCGAAGTATGTACCGGATACGCGTCCGGAGACTCCCGGCGCTAAGAAACAATAAGAAGCCGATCTAAACTCCGGGTTACGGCGGTCCTGTTCGGTCGCAGCTTATTGAGGAACGGCGGGCCGGTACTGAAATTTCAGGACCAGGTCGCTCGGCACGGGCTGGCTGCCTCGCCTGGCGGGCTCGAAGCGCCAGAGCATAGCGGCGTTGCGGGCGGCGGCCACCAGCGAACTGCTCACTGGCGCTCGATTAGGCAGCGGCTCGGCTTTCACCACGCGGCCGGTGTCATCGATCCGCACCTTGACATCTACTTCCACCAGCGCCGCGATCAGGTTCCGAACCGCCGCGGGAAGAACGGGCTGCGTCTGGCGAACGGGCCGCGCGGGGACGTATCGTGGCGCACCTGACAGCAGCGGATCGCTCGAAGCAGCTTGACTCTGCTCCGATGCGCCAGGCGCTTGTGACGGCGGATCCACCGTAACTACGCGCACCGGCTCGCCAAAATCGCGTTCTGAGCTGGGTTGCGTACCGCCCCGTCGGTCCTGAGCGGAATTGCCGGCCGGCTGGTTGGCTCTGGTTGGCGGCCGGGCTACCGCAGTTCTCTTGGTTGCAGCCGCCGGAGGCTTGGGAGCGGTCAATGCCAGCACGCTCTCGCTGGTCTTGGAATTATCGGGCGCCATTACTTCCAGCCGGAACTGCACACTGCTGTTAGCCGGGGTGTAGAGCACGCTGCCGTAGCGAAGTTGCTCCAGCGTGAGGCGCAGCTCCTGTTGTTGCGCGTCGCCATCGCGGATTGAGAGCGCGGCCTCTTTGGCCTGGACCACTGCGGTGGCTTTTCGGTTCCAGCTTACGCGCAGGTCGTTATCTTTTCGCTCGACGCGCAGCGCCAGCGCCGGGGTATCAGATGCAACAGTGGCGACCGGAGTCTCAACAGACGCTCGCCCAGCCCACTTGAGCAGGGCCTGATAGCCTACAGCACCAAGAGCGATCATCAAGATCGTGAACAACGGATACCACAGCCACGGCGGCGTGGATATGGCGTGCCGCCGCTCTGGCACCGGGGGGCCCTGCGCCTCGCTCTCGGTCACCGGTTGCGGGACAAATTGCGGCGGGCTCGCAGGACGTTCAAACTCCGTCCCCTGCGGTTCGTGACTGAGTATCGTTGCCTTGACGCGCGCCCCTGTCAGCAGCCGGGCGTCGAATGGAAACTCCAGGAAAGTAAACTCAGAATCGATCCGCCCGTTATCCCAAAAGAAAAATCCAGCCGTCGACGAACCGTCGCTGGATGGCTTCACCAACAGAAATACATCCGCCGGATCGTAAAAGTGCGCCTCGGCCAGAGCCAGATCGCTTTCATTGACGGTATTCGCCCAGAAACGGCACGAAATCTTTGATTTCGACTACGGGACTGGACTTGAAATCCGCGATGCCGAGCAGCAGACCGCCGATTTCAACGCTGTGCGCGGGCACCACATCGCAGGCTCGCCTCACCTCCGGAGCCAGCCGCTCCACGACGCTCAGATGCAGATGGATCCGAACCGGTGCGCCGGGAAACGTCCAAGTATAAAACTCGGGCGCGGCGGTGGTCTGTTCGGACGTGTGTTCCTGACGGGGCATACCGCGAGTTGATGCGGCGCGAAAGGTGGTCCTATTATACCGGACGGGCTTAATAGATTAGTAGTCAGGCAACTCCCCGAGGCTAGTCGGTTTCACGTCGCTGTATATCGGCTTACATTTGGCAGTTAGCCGCCCTTGTAAACCACCTACTCAGCATTGGCAGCTAAACGACTGTCATTGCGGGGGCGGCGCCTGGGAGGGCGGAGGCGGCACGCCATCCACGGTGACCGGCTCCATCAACTCGGCGCGCGTCCCATCGGGATCGAACAGGTTGAGCTGGCGCCGCCGGTTGATTCCTGTTCGCGGCTCGAGCGGCCGCGCATAGCTCTTGCGATATGGCCGGGCGTCCAGCCGGGCCAGCGCTGCCGCCACATCGGGCGTTTCCAGACAAATGTGATGTTCGACGCCGCGTTTGTCGGGCGCAGGCAGATTCCGATAAAGCATGAACTCGATGTAATCGCCGCCATCCGGTACTCGTAAATTTACCCATGAGAGCGTCTGGCCGTTGTTCGACCCGCGCCAGGTCTCGCGAAATCCGAGAATGTCACCATAAAAACGCATAGCGGCTCCCAGATTGCCCACCAGAATGCCTGCATGCAGCAGGTGCTGCGAGATGCGCTCGGCGGGCATGAACTTTCCCTTCTCGCGCAAACTCCAGCCGTCAGCCGCGTATTCGACTATCTCGATGGTGTGGCCGTCAGGATCGGTGATATTGAAGTTCAGATTCCCGATGCGCCCCTTGGGCACATGGTCCGGCACTTTCACGCCGCACGACGCCAGATACACTCGCATGCGTTCTGCATCATCGGTCTGCAGCGCAAGGTGATGCAGGCGGTCGGCGCCGGGTTCAAGCCCGGGAAACAACTCAATATACTGCGTCTCGTTAATCTTGATGAAGGTGAGCGATAAGGAGCCGTCGGGATTGCTGAGCGAAAACGGCTCGGCGAATCCCAGGAAGTCTTTGTAAAACGCGCGCGATTTTTCGATGTCGTTGACGCGAAACGCTGCGTGCGCAATTCCCAGGATCCGTGGGCGCGCCGGCTGCGCGTTGGTCAGGCAAGCCGCCAATAGCAGATACAGGATCTGTTTCATGTCAGGAGCACCTTCAAGACCCCGGGCTGCGCGGCGCGGCGGAAGGCCATCGGCGCACGACTGAGTGGCATGTTTTCCGAGATCATATCCGCCACATTGATGGCGCCGCTCTTCAGTAGCTCGATCGCCGGTTCAAAGCGCCCGCAGCGCGAACCCACCAGCGTAATCTCGTTGACGATCACCGGTGCCGTGTCGATCCCTACCAGCCCGTGCAGCGTGCTTTTCATGATCACCGTACCGCGCGGCCGGGCCATGCGAACAGCTTCCCGCAGCCCTTCGAGCGAACCCGTCGCGTCCACCACCCAGTGGTACACCGCCGCCGGCAGGCGCTTGCGCACGATTTCCGTTTCGACGCCCGCGCGCGCCGCGATCCGCAGCTTTTCCTTGTGCCGGCCGAATTCATGAACGCGATAGCCGTACGCCCGCAGAGCCTGCGCCACCAGCAATCCCAGCTTGCCGTCTCCCAAGACCGCTACTTCTGAGCTGCAAGGAATGTTGACCTGGTCCAGAATCTCGCAGGCTGCAGCCAGCGGCTCGATGAACACCGCTTCCTCGGTGGGAACCGAATCGGGAACCACGTGCAGATTACGCTCGGGCAGCGTGAGAAATTCGCGGAACGCCCCGGGATGTTTGACAATGCCGAGCACCGTTCGCTTAGGGCAATGGCGGCCGAGGCTCCGGCGGCACCAATCGCAGCCGCCGCAACACAAGTTGATTTCGCCGACCACGCGCCGGCCGATCAGCTCGCGGCGGCCTGCCTCCACCACCTCACCCACGAACTCGTGGCCCGGCACGCCCGTGAAGCCATAGTAGCCGCGCTGCAATTCGAGATCGGTATTGCAGATGCCGCCGCACAGCAGCCGGATCAGCGCGAATCCTCGCGGCGGGCGCGGTCGCGGAACGCGTTTCACCGCCACGCGCCGATTTTCCAGGTGAACGGCAAGCATCGAGGTTCAGTATATGCGGCGGCCCGTTACAATGGGAAGTCCATGCCCGCCGAACTGGTGTGCTTCGCGCCAAACTGCCGCGCGAGATTTCCCGTGACCGAGGTGATTTACAACTGCCCGCGATGCGGCGGTCTGCTCGAAGCGGATTATCCGCAGCTGAAGCTCGATCCGGAAGAGCTGAAAGCCGTCTGGCGCACGCGCCGCACTTGCAATCTGCCGCTCGACCAAAGCGGCGTCTGGCGCTATCGCGAGATCATTCCGTTTCTTGAAAATCTCGATTCCGTCGTGACCTTGCGCGAGGGGAACACGCCGCTCCTCGCCGCGCTCGCAGCCGCCGAATACGGCGGGCTCGACCGCCTGGTCTTCAAACACCAGGGTTTCAACCCCACCGGCTCGTTCAAAGACAACGGCATGACCTGCGGGGTCGCGCAAGCGCGCCGGCTCGGCATGCGGCGCGTAGCCTGTGTTTCTACCGGCAACACTTCGGCCTCGATGGCCGCCTACGCAGGCGCCGCCGGACTTGAGGCGCTCATTTTTATTCCGCACGGCAACATCTCCTATGGCAAACTGGCGCAGGCTTTAGAATACGGCGCCCGTACCTTTCAAGTGGAAGCCAACTTCGACCAGATCCTCGCGCTGGTGCGCGCGCTCGCCGAGCGCCTGGGCATCTACCTGCTGAACTCCATCAATCCATTCCGCATCGAGGGCCAAAAGACCATCATGGCCGAGATGCTCGACCAGCGCGATTGGTCCGTGCCCGATTGGATTGTCCTGCCCGGCGGCAATCTCGGCAACACATCCGCCTTCGGCAAGGCGCTACGTGAGATGAAGCAGTGGGGCTTCATCGATAAGCTGCCCCGCCTGGCCGTGATCCAAGCCGAGGGCGCCGCGCCTTTCTTCGACCTCTTCCAGACCGCAAGCCGCGATCGTCTCGACGCCGTCGCCCACCCCGAGACGCTCGCCACCGCGATCAAGATCGGCGACCCGGTTTCGTGGCCCAAAGCCCTCAAAGAGGTGGGCGAATCTCAAGGCGCTGTCGAGAAGGTCAGTGAACAGGAAATTGCCGACGCCAAAGCGGTGATCGGGAAGTCCGGCATCGGCTGCGAGCCCGCTTCGGCGGCGACCCTCGCCGGTATCCGAAAATTGACCGCCGCGGGCATCATGCGCCGTGACGCGGATGTCGTCGCGGTGCTCACCGGCAATCTGCTCAAGGATCCGGACTACATCTATCGCTACCATACCGGTCAATTGGAGGCTCCCGGTAGGGGCTTGATTCAGCCGACGTTCGGCAACCAGCCCGTGATTGTGCCAAATGATCCGGAAAAAATTGCAGCGCTCTTATAACCTGCGCAAATTTCAAGTTGTAATTCTCCCCACATTCGTAGGTGTGCAATCACCTCCGCTGTCCGCCTCACCTGTCCCACAGGCGGGGATTTCCGAACCGAAAAAACTGGCGCAGTGTGGCAATATGTCAAAAAAGGGACTACCTCCCCACAATGGTGATCCGGCGATCGCAAAGGAATTGGAGCACCTTTACGCGCAGCTTTCGGCGGTGGAAGCCTTGATCCGGGCACTCAAAACCTACAGAAGTTACTACCCAGAACTGGTGGCAGGAAAAAGCAAAACGGCTTAAGTGATCTCGGCGGATGCAGGCAAGCGTTCCGTCGGTCTTGCGTCCGCCGTGGCGCCAATTCGCGTTCGCGCAATTTCCCGGCATAAGCCCGAAGTGTGCGGAGGTTCAACTCATCGGCAACGGTCAGCGCTGTGGCACAGAAATGGTGATGTTCCGGTACTTCATGCCGCCGGTGTGATCGCCCTGGATGTAGAGCGGGCCGGGCTCTCCCTCACGGCTGTCGAGCGCTCCCCCGGTGATTCCCGGGATCTCCTGGTTGTCGATGATGGTTACGCCGTCGCGCACCACCGTCACAGTGCGGCCCACAAGCGTGACGTCGTAGCTTTCCCATTGCCCCGGTCGCGGCGGCACGTCAATCGCGGGAGCCAGAAACCCATAGATCGAGCCCATGCCATGAAACTTGTCATCCGTCCCCGGCGGTTCATACTCCACCTGGATTTCATACCGTCCGCGCAGATACACGCCGCTGTTCCCGTCCTTCGGGCAGTTATATTCAATGTGCAGTTTGAAGTCGTCGAACGCCCGCTTTAGCCGGATGTTCGCGCCCGCCTTTTCGTTGACAAGCTCGCCATTCTGCGGCTTCCAGTGATTTTGCGATGGATCGTCGGGCTCCCACCCAGTTAGATCTTTGCCGTTGAATAAGGGCTCGGGTTTCGACCATGCCGCTGGAGCCTTACGCTTGAGGGCGGGAGCCGGTACACCGGTGATTTCGCCTTCCACTCCGTCGGCCCGCTTCTGATGGCCGGTGATCTTACCACTCGCCACATTCATCGCCCAGGTAACCTTTATGTCTGCCTCACCGAACCATTCCATAGTCGTGAAAGTCAGGCGCGTACCTTCGAGCTTCACTTCGGTTGGCGCGTGCACGCTGGCAACACGTCCCACGATGCCGATTTTCGGCGCGCCACCGCCATCGGTGAATTCCATCCACGATGGGTACGTGCCTTTGGGCGTCGTCACCGTAAGGTCCCACCGCCCGGAAAACGGCTGGGGACTCGCTTTCTTCGACAAAGCCGGCGTTTGAGCCGCGCCACTCAAAATCAGTACCAGGCAGAGTGATTTCATTCCTCCATAGTCTATCCAACTGCGATGACATTCGACCGAGCGTGACCGTGGCACTGCGTTTTGGAGCCCATCACAAGAAGAAAAGCCTTGACACCTTGAGGAAGTCTTCCTAATATCAAGCTACACCCGCTGTTCACCTCCGCGTCCGCTGGAGGAACTCCGATGAAAACTGTGATTGTGTTTTGCCTTTCAGTAGCCGCGGCCTCTGCTCAGAACGCCGCGGTGGTGGGAGCCGGATATCATACGTTCGCTAATGAGTTAGGCGTGGTAAACGCCGCCGCCGCGCCGATCCTCGCTGTTTTTCCTTTTAGCGCATGCAATAACAAAGCGTCGTCCCAACCATGCGGAACGATAACAGCGGTGATGTTGCAGATACCATTCGAACTCCAATCGAATACCGGAAGGTCAGGGCCGCCATTCCTCGCCTTTCTCACGATTTCAGATCAGCTGGGCCACGCGGCTTCCATGGAGCTGAGCCCTGCTTTCGATCAGATCCATGTGGTGGATTTCTTCGACACTATTCTCGGCGGGGACATGTCACAGCCGGGTTCAGGTGTCGGCGTCGTTACGCACGCGGATGGAAGCCTGGTCAGTACGTCGAAGCCCGCGCAACCGGGTGAAGAACTTGTCATGTACGCTGTCGGCCTCGGCGCAACCAATCCGCTGGTCAAAACCGGCGCAGCGAGCCCGGCGCCACCGGTTCCGACTGCTCAAACATTTTCTCTAAATTTCGACTATCGCCAAAACGCCGCGCTACCAGGGCCTTCGAGCGCGTCGCCACTTTTCCACCCCCCGTCTCCGGTTTTTGCGGGTCTGACTCCCGGTTTTGCCGGGCTGTATCAAATCAACTTCGTGGTGCCAGCACCGGCAGAGCGAGTTGCACCCTGCACCGTCAGCGCCAACAATCTAACCGTAACCATAGCCGGCACGTCGTTCGATGGCGTCGCCATCTGTGTTGGGCCAGTGAGCCAGTAGCGCGCGTTGATTCGTCGCGGGCGCGACGAGCTAATTCGTCCATCCGCGAATCGTCTCGCTGCGCCGCTCATTGTATACTGGTCGATTCACCGGAAGGAGACACTCGCGGATGACTGTGCCCTTTTACGGCCACGTCAAGCAGTATCACAACGTCAAACGGGAAATCGACGCCAACATGCAGGAGGTGCTCGAAAGCGGCCAGTACGTGATGGGCCCCATGCTCAAGCGCTTCGAGAAGGAATTCGCCGACTACCACGGGATGAAGCACGCGGTCGGTGTAGGCAACGGAACCGACGCTCTATGGCTTACGTTCATGGCGCTGGGCATTGGTCCGGGCGACGAGTGCATCACTCACCCCAACACATTCTTCGCCACGGCCGAGGCCATCTGGGTAGCCGGTGCGACAACCGTGTTCGTCGACTCGGACCCGAAAACCAATTGCGTCGACCCGTCCAAAATTGAAGCCGCCATCACGCCCAAGACCAAGATGCTGGTCCCCGTCCATCTTTACGGCCAATGCGCCGACATGAAAGCCATCCGCAAAATCGCCGACAAGCACAAGTTGTTTGTCGTCGAAGACAACGCGCAAGGCATCGGCGCGAAGGGCGACGGTTTCAAAATCGGCGAGCTCAGCGACGCTGTTTGCACCAGCTTCATCATTCAGAAGAACCTCGGCACGTTCGGCGACGGCGGCGCCGTGGTGACGAATAGCGATCTGATCGACCGCGTGGTCCGCCGGCTCCGGAATCACGGCTCGGAGAAGCGCTCTTGCCACAGTTTCGGATTCAACAGCCGCCTGGACGATCTCCACGCCGGCGTTCTCAGCGCCAAGCTGAAGCACCTCGATGAGTGGGGCGATCTGCGCCGTAAGTGGTCCGCTCGTTACTCGGCATGTCTGAAAGACGCCCGCAATATTACGCTGCCGTTTGAGACGTCGGGCTACCGCCACGTCTACCACCTCTACGTGCTCGAAACCAAGCGGCCCGAGCATCGCGACGCTCTGCTGAATTTTCTTGGCGAAAACGGCATCGACGCCAAGTGCCATTACAATATCGCGATTCACCAGCAGGAAGGCTACCCGTGGGGCAAAGGCGCGCGCATCGCCGGCCCAATTCCCAATGCCGAACGCAATGCCGCTTGCTGCGTGTCGCTGCCCATGTTCCCCGAGCTCACGCCCGAAGAAGTCGACTACGTGATCGCCAAGACTTTGGAATGGGACAGGACGGCCGGGTGAAAGATAAATACCGGGTTGTCGTCATCGGCATGGGCAAGCGAGGCGTCTTCTGTTTCTGCACCCTGCCCAACATCCGCGCCTCCATGGTTCGCATCGGTATTGAAAGCGGCGCGAAGCTCATCGCCATGGAGAAGCCCATCGCCCTCACGACCGCCGAAGGTTTCGAAGTTCGCGACCTGATCGCGAAAAGCGGCGTAAAGGCGGTAGTGAGCCACCAGCACCGCTATGGCGCGCACTACCAGAAAGTCGGCGAGTTGATCGCCTCGGGAGCCCTCGGCCGCATCCACACCGTCTACGGCACCGCCACCGGCTGGATGATGCACATGATTTCGCACCTGGTGGATTACGCGCGCTGGTATAACGGCGATGCCGAAGCCGAATGGGTCATCGCCCAGGCAGCTGGCCGCGGCAAGCTCACCGACATCCACCCTTCGCCCGACTACATCGCCGGGTTCATCCACTTCGCCAATGGCGTGCACGGTGTGATCGAGTGCGGCGCCGGGGCGCCCGACGTTCGGGAAGTCGATTACTGGTGGCGCAAATGCCGCGTGGGCGCGCAGGGGACCGATGGTTTTGCCGAAGTGCTCACCGGCGGCGGATGGCACGCGGTCACCAAGGATGGCGCATGTTCCGGTGGCGGATCGATGAACTACGATCTCGACATGCCGCCCTACATCCAGCAGATGGCCGACTGGCTGGACGATGACGCCAGGCTCCATGCCTGCAACTTTCCGAGCGCTTACAAAGGTTTCGAAATCATGATGGCGTTCTGTCGGTCGGCCGCCCAGGGCGGACAAGTGGCGCTGCCGCTCACTGGCGCCGCCGATGAAATCGACTTGCTCCGCCGCGCTCTGCCCGACCGGAAAGTACTGCTCGCAATTCCCGCGAGCGCCAAAGAGTACCCAACGTAAAGATTGGCCCACTACAGCCGGAGGCGTGAATTATATGTGCGAACAAAGTGAAGGCTCGCTGGTTCCGCTGGTCGCCTGGCGGGTTCGCTATCTGCGGTCTTTGCAGACGGAACCATTGCCGGAGAAGCCACGCACTGCGCCGCAGTCGAAATCCAAGAAGCGAACGAAACTCGCCGTCAAGTCGACACGTGCAAACCGCTCCGCGAAGGGTGGCGGTAAAACGTCCGCTGCCGGAGCGTAACGCCACGTCGCAGCATGAAGTAGCCGAGCCGCGACCAGAGGGAGCGCTTGTTCTCAACTCGCGCCGCGACTCTTACTTCGATCCCGCTCGCGCTCCTCTGTCGACCACCTGCGCTACTTTCGCCGCCAGCTGCGCGTACAGCATCGCCCCCGGATGATAAAACCTGACGATGCCCTGCCGGTCGAGCAGAACTATCGTGGGCGTCGTGCTGGCGCCGTAACGGATGAAATTTCCTTCGCTCAAAGGCACGCTCATCGCCCCCAGCGCGGCATAATACTGCGCGCGCACCGCGTCGATGTAGCGAGTCTCCTGCTCGCGTGAAATGTCCTCGCCGCCCGCCCCGTAACCGTAATGCTGGCTCGGTCCGATCACCACTAGCCCCTTCGATTGATATTCCGCAACGACTCGCGTAAGCTCCGAAACCTCGCGTTTGCAGTCGCCGCACCAGTGCGCCCAGAAAAACAGCAGCACCGGCCGCCCCCTCAGTTGCGCGAGCGACGCCGGCTGCGCGCCCAGCCACTCGGTCATTTCGAGCGGCGGCGCCGGTTTCCCCTCGAGCGTCAGTAGATTAATATTTTTCTGGATGCGCACGGTAATCGACGTGTTCCGGTACGTGTCAAGCTCGTGCCGCAGGAATGTCAACGCTTCACCGCGTTCCCCGCGCGACGCCAGCACTTGCGCGTGCACCTCCATCGACGCGCCCAGCGCAATGGGCAGGTGGCGCTCCTCATCCATTCGGCGCTTCGCCAGTTCCGCCAGCGCCAGCTTGCGCGTTTCATCGGCATAACGTTCGGCCTGATCGTACTTCTTGGCGTCAAGCGCGCCGCGCGCCAGCCAGGAGAGCGCTTCCAGGCACTCCGGCGTGACCCCGTTCTTCGCGCGATAGGCCTCGACATACTTTTCGCCCCGCGCGAAGTCGTGCATCGCGATGGCTTCACGCACATCGCCAATCACTTGCCCCGAAGCAATCAGAATAGAGGCCGCGAACAACGCCCCCAACCGGAACCCGCCCATAGATTTCAGATTAGCATCGCCGCGATTGATCGCGTTCCGGCCTCACGCGCCGCTCTTGGGGAAGCAACCAGCACACGCAGCCGTGCGTCGTCAACCGTTATCCGCGCCTCATTTCTCTGATCCGTATGCCAAAGTCCATGGCGGGCAATCGAGCCGCGCTGCGTCGCCCCATCTGTACCAAAACGCCCCGCGAAGAAAAGTCCCCTCCGCTAAGCTCGGTATCAGGTGAGAACAGAAACTTCGGAACGAACTTACGACTTGTCTTCCTTTTCCAGCGCATCCAATTCTCGAAAACAGATATGGACCTGGGTGGTTGCTGCCGCGCTCTTCATTCTGTCGGCTCTCCTCGCCGTCGCCGAAATCATGATTCATCGTGCCGGCCCCATTCTAAAAGCTCGCATCACGGAGACTCTCGGCACGCGCTTCAACAGCCGCGTGGAGTTAGATGACGTGAACGTCTCCGTCTTTCGTGGACTCGCAGTTTCCGGCTACCGCCTGCGCCTCTACCCGCGGGACAACGCGCCATCCCCGGCAGTTGGTCCCCCGCTCATTGCCGTCGAACACTTTTCCTTTCACGCCGGCGTTACCGGCCTGTTCGTTGAGCCAATGCACATAGGTTTGCTGCAAGTCGATGGTCTCCAAATCAACATTCCTCCCCCTGAAACGCGACGGCCGGGTCCCGAAAAACCCCGACGGCATCGTGAAAAGATCCCGATCCTGGTCGATGCAATCACCTGCCACAACTCGCGCCTGATCATCGCTACCGCCAAGCCCGACAAAGACCCGACTGACTTTGAGCTCAAATTCATCGAATTGCACAATGTTGGCGGAAACGCCCCCTGGCAATACGAGGCCTCCATCACCAACGTCGTCCCACGCGGCGAAGTCCATGCTGCCGGTACCTTCGGGCCCTGGCAGACCGGCAGCCCCGGCGACTCATCCGTAACAGGCCATTACACGTTCGACCATGCCGACCTCAACACCATCGAAGGTCTCGGCGGCACTCTATCGTCGGTCGGCGACTTCGCAGGGCAGCTCGACAGAATTGTCATCGATGGAACCACCATGACGCCGGACTTTTCCCTCGATGTCGGCAGCCACCCCATGCCCCTGCGCACCCGTTTCCACGCCATCGTGGACGGCATCAGCGGTGACACCCTACTGGAATCCGTGCACGCAAACCTCCGAAACTCCAGCCTCGCAACCAGCGGCGCCGTGATCAACGTCAAAGGCCGCGGCCATAACATCGATTTGGACATCGCCGTTCTTCACGGCAAGGTGCAAGATTTTCTCGATCTCGCCGTAAAAACCGACCGGGCCTTCATGACCGGCATAATCGGCACCAAAACCAAGCTGCACATCCGCCCCGGCAAAGAAAGCGTCGCGCAACGGATGAGGCTGCAAGGCAACTTCACGCTGTCGAGCATTCACTTCACGAACCCGAAGATGCAGGATAAGATCGACATGCTTAGCCTGCGCGCGCAGGGCGAGCCGAAGAAAGCCAGGCCCGGAGCACAGGATGTAACCTCGCAAATGGCGGGAGCGGTCTCCATGGATGAAGGCCTGGTCCAATTCAGTAACCTCGCTTATATACTCCCAGGTGCACGCGTCAATCTGAAAGGCACGTATTGTCTGGACGGCCACCAGCTCGCCTTCGATGGAAAAGTCCTCACCGATGCGTCGCTTTCGCACATGGTGGATTCGCCTTGGCTTTCCATCCTGCTGAAGGCAGCCTCTCCTTTCCTCAAGAAGTCAGGCAAAGGAGCGGAGATTCCGGTGAAAATTACCGGGGACAAATCGGAGCCAAAGTTCGCGTTCGACGTGTTCGGCGGCCACCCGAAAGACAGCGGCGATTCGGCAAATCGGCTGCGTTAGGCGGAAAGCAGCAGAAGTACATTCCTACTTCTGCGCCTCAAACCAGCGTCGCCCCGCCATCCACGGTGATCACTTGCCCCGTCAGATACGACGCCCGATCGCTCGCCAGCATCACAGCAATGTCTGCGATCTCCGCTGGTTGGCCCAAATGCCTGATCGGCTGCCGTTCCAAACGTTCGGCCAGGCGCGCTTCATCTTTCCAGTAATATTCGCTGAGCACGGTTTGGATCAGGCCGGGCGCAATGGCATTCACGCGCACGCCCTTCGGCCCAAGCTCCAGCGCATAGCACTTGGTCATCATGATCAACGCCGCTTTGGTCGTGCTGTACATCATTCCCTCAGCCTGCACGCGCTGCCCGGAGATCGAAGAAATGTTGATGATCGATCCGCCGCCGCGCTGGCACATGCCGGGCGCGATCAAGCGGACTAGGCGGAACGCGCTCTTAAGATTCACCTCGATCATCTTGTCGAACTGTCCGTCGTCGATCTCAAGACACGGACCCTGCGCCACGTTGGTGGCGGCGTTGTTCACCAGAATGTCGATGCGCCCAAAGTCCCGCGTCACGCGATCCACCAGCCGCGCCAGATCTTCCGGCTTGCCTACATGGCACGCGTGCGGAACCACGCGGCTGCCCAGTTCACGCGCCACAGCGTCGAGCGTTTCTTGTTTACGGCCGCAGATGACCGCAGTCGCCCCTTCGCGCGCGAACGCCGCTGCGATGGCTTTACCTATCCCGCGGCTCCCACCGGTGACGATGGCGATTTTGTTTTCGAGTTGCATGGAGTTCATCAGCGCACACGAGCGCGCATCGCGGGTTCCCACCAGGTTGCCCAGCCAGAAAACCAGAAACAGGTTACCATCCACGCGCCCACGAGCCGCATCGCCCAGATACGAGCCTCGGCCCATCGCGCGATATGTTTCCGCCAGCTCGCTTTCTCCACCAAACGCCCTTTGCATCGCAAACTCGTTGCACCGTTCCACCATCCGTTCATACAGCGCGCGCCAGGGAGACGCAGCCGGCTGCTCCGAAAGCACATCGAACAACTGCAATTGCAACTCGCCTGAGATTTTGTAATTCACACGGCCCGCCGTCGATTGGCCGATCGATTCCAGCACCTCCGCCTGCTTGCCGCTGCCGGAGTGAATGCTCAGTGTGCCATCGAAATGCCGCGCCACCGCCGCCAGCTCACGCACGCGGTGCGCCAGTTCCTCAACGGGCCGGTCCGCAAAATCCGACGTCACGCGCGGAGCAAGCTCAGGCCACATTTTGTGATGCACGTAGTCGCGCAACCCGACTCCAGTCGCGGGCGCTGTCTCCATGGCCGCCGGATACGCCTGCCGCTTCTTGAAACCGAGGTTCGGCGGAACCAGTTGCGCCGGCCGCCCCCGCAGCTTCAGCCAGCGCATGTAGAAGAACAGCTCTTTGGGCGTGGTCAGCGTTTCCGCTTCATCGATAGACGGCTCGAAATCGAACGCCTCACCCGATTTCTCCTGGCGTATGAAATCGAACAGCTCTTCATTCAGTTTGAGGCTTTCGCCGAATTTGACGGCCAGGCGCATCACTTCCGCCCGCGTGAAAACGTAGCTGGCGCCTTCCACGTCAAAGCGCCGCACAAACTCGCCCAGAATCCACGCCCGCTCATCGGCGGAAAAAATCGCATCGAATCTTTCGGCCACCGTGGGATCGCTCCACGCCGCCGGATGGCGCGTGTCGGCCTCCAGGATGAACAAACGCGAAGTATCGGTGGTGAACTTGGTATACCCGGCGGCATGGCGAATAGCTTCCTTCGCCGCTTCCACCGAGCGCGCAATTTCGTCGACATCGCTCCCCGTCACGATGAAATGATCCGCCTCGGCGTTGTAGCCTTCGCGCCAGCCGGTCCGGATCGCCGCCCACAAACCCGCGTGGTAGAGATGCCGGATGGAAACCCGCGTGTGCCCCGCCGCCGTGGGATTTTCCCCGTCCCTCGCCGCAATCGCGTCGTCGGTGGTCATCTCGCGCGTGGCCGAAAGCTGTACCGTCGATGCCAGGTTCACCCCGCGCTTCGCAAGAATTTTCCGAAACGCCTGAAACGCCGCCGGCAGACTGATTTCCGGGTGCCGGTTTCCCACCGCGATCGCCGCCAGCGCGCGCTGGGGGCGGGGAAGGAACGCCCGATTCACTTTTTCGGCGAACCACCGGACACTCTCCCGATCGCTCGAAGCAAAAGGCCGCGCTCGGACGCCGGTGCGCGAAATATGCAATAGCTGAGGCGCCGGGCCGTCCGCCGCCACATAATATGCCGCCGGATCTTCGGGATCGCGCTCCAGCGACGGGAACAACGGCCGCATCCCGTCGAGTTTTAAATCGCCGCCCCGCTCCGCCAGCCGCGTGCGCAATTCGTCCGTCAGCGCCTGATTCGTGGCGCCGTCGAGAATCAGCGCAGCCAGTTCATTC
>WNFI01597735.1_pt1 | contig 17037 bp, 17 predicted proteins | sample 5400471 | NCBI WGS metagenome assembly WNFI01 (sample SAMN13153348, study PRJNA577476) | soil metagenome | isolation source: 100 cm saprolite on Douglas fir-dominated hillslope | place: USA:California | collected 2013-09-17 | reverse complement strand
CCTGAGATGAATGCCATCCCCGCCCTAGCGAACAGCGGTCCCACAGCCTCGACCTCCTGGCTGCCGGCCGGACCGACCACGGCCACGATCGCCTGGTTCGAGGTGATCTGCTGTGTGACGGTCGTCGCCACGGACGGAGTCAGCTGGGTGTCGCCCTGGAACAAGGTGATCTTCGTCTTATTGGCCGTGTTGTCCATCGACACCGCGAGCTCCGCGAAGTGCAACTGCTCCTGGCCAAGAAATGCCACCGAGCCAGTGAGCGGGCCCTCCATGCCGATCGTAGCCTTGCACTGCTTACTAGCGCCCGTGGCGCCGCCGCCGCCACTGCCACTGGTGCTGCTGCCACAGCCAGCCATGACTAGCGCTCCGAGCGCCCCAGCCGCAATGATCCCAATTGTTTTCATGTGATACGCCCTCCCTTGTCGGGATGATCTAGCTTTGCGAGGCAGAAGCCAGCCGGATGGATGTCGCGCAAGCACCGGCCGGTGTACAGCACCTCAGGTTCGGACGCAGGTCGTCAGCACGCGAGCGCCCCCGCTCGGCCTCCCCAGCGTCGAATTTTTATGCTGAATCAAACCATCGCCTGCTACAGGAGTGCAAGGGGTGTGATTTTGCGCTTCGCTTTACATAAGTGAGTCCGATCGCAGACTGGCACATTATCCCCAAAAAGTCACGCGTTTCGCCGACCCGGTGGCTGCGAACGGCGAATCTGCAGGCATGGCCGTGCGGGCTTCGAGCCGCAGGCCTCAGGCCGGGCCGGGCCGGGCCGCCGCATTATGGCTGAGCGGCCAGGATCTCCGCCAGCTTGCTCAGGTTGAGGTTGCCGCCCGAGACAACGCACGCCACCTTTCCGGAGCCGGCCCGTCCCGATACTGCGGCGGCGACCGCGAGGGCGCCCGCTCCCTCGGCGATCACTCGACCGCGTTCCGCTAGCAAACGCACGGCCGCAGCGACCTCATCGATCGGGATGGCCCAGGCGGAGTCGACGAGGGGAGCCACCTGCGGCCACATGCTGTCGAGTACGCGTCGGCTGCCAGCGCCGTCAACGAAGGAGGCGCGGAAGTCAACATCCTCCGGGTGCCCGGCCTTGACCGCGGCCGCCAGCGCAGCGCCACCTTCCGGCTCCGCCGTAATGATCTTCGCAGCTGGCCGCAGCGCCTTGATCGCGCTGGCCACCCCGCAGGTCAGGCCGCCGCCGCCATACGGAATGACCACCGCGTCGACGTCTGGCAGGTCCTCGATGATCTCCAGTCCGATCGTTCCGTTCCCAGCAATGACCCCCGGGTCCTGGACGGGGTGCACGAACAGCCCGTCTAGTCCGTCCGCCCGGCCGGTGACCATGATGTTCCACCATTCGTCGTAAGGCACTTTCTCCAGGCGCCCGCCGAGGCGCGTAATCGCCGCGAGCTTCGCGTCCGGCGCGGTGTCGGGCACTACGATCGTGGCCGTGATGCCGAGCACGCGCGCTGCCCACGCGACTCCCTGCGCCATGTTGCCCGCGCTGGCGGTCACCAGGCCCTGTGCGCGCTGGCTCGGCGGTGCCAGCATGACCGCGTTGATGGCGCCCCGGATCTTGAACGAGTGGACGGGCTGAAGGTTCTCTAGTTTGAGGTAGATCTCAGCGGGAGCGTCCGCGTACAGGCGGACCAGCGGTGTCCGGATCGCCGCACCGGTGATGCGCTCGCGGGCTGCTTCGATCTCGGCAAGGGTAGTCATCGGCTGAACGCTCCCTCTATCGCGGCCCGTTCGTCATTTGTCAGGGGATGCTCGATCGCCTCGGCGACGGGAGCCAGGTGCGCGGGAGAGCCCGGGCCGACGACGACCTGCGTCACCCGGTCGTCCGCAAGCAGCCAGGCCAACGCCAGGCCAGCCATCGAGGTGCCGCGATCGGTCGCGATCAGCCGGAGTCCGGCCAGGAAGTCGAAGGTCTTCGCCGCGACCAGGTCCTGGTAGGGCCCTGGCCGCTGGGCCATTCGCGAGGCTGCAGGGAACGGCTCGCCCGGACGGTACTTGCCCGTGAGCCAGCCTCCGGCGAGCGGGCTGAACGCCAGGTAAGCGATACCTCGTTGCGCGCACAGCGGCAGCAGATCCCGCTCATCCTCGCGGGCCAGCAGCGAGTAGCTGTTCTGGATTGCCTGCGGAGCGCCGGCCGATAGCGAGTCGGCCAACTGCCGGGCATCGAAGTTGCTGACGCCATAGGCGAGGATCGCGCCGCTGGCGCGGGCCTGCTCGAAAGCCCCGAACGAGTCCGTCAGCGGCACGTCGGGGTCGAAGTCGTGCGCGAGGTACAAGTCGACCTGGCCAACTCCCAGCCGCTCCAGGCTTGCCTGGAGCTGGCGGGCGATGCGCTCTGGCCTCAGCCCGTGGTCGCCTCCGGCGTGCATGGGATTGAAGGTCTTGGTCGTGAGCTGTGGCATGACGCCGCGGGTGGCGATCCAGCGGCCGATCGCGTGCTCGCTGCGCCCGCCCCCGTACGCATCGGCTGTGTCGAAATGCCTGATCCCGGCTTGCCACGCCGCGTCCATAAGCTCGATTGCCCGATCTTCGGCCAGACCCTGACCAAAGAATTCGGGCGCCGAGCCGACGCCGCCGAAGTTCCCGCAGCCCAGCGCGATCGGCGCGATCGTGATTCCCGGCCGACCGGCTGAGTCGCTCGCCTGACTGCCGTGCTCAGGCGTCAAGTAGGAGTTCCAGCCGACCGAGGGCGTCGGCGAGCCGTTCGTAGTCGCTCAGGGCGTTGTAGAGCTGGGCGGAGAGGCGCAGCCAGCGCCAGCCGCCGTGGCAAGTAACGGGCACTACCACCCCATGCTCGGCCAGCAGCCGCCGTTCCAGGTCCCGGGCCTCCGCTTCGGACAGCGGCACCAACAGCGGCACTAGTCGCATCGCGGCGGCAAGCTCAGTGTCATCGGGCGGGTCGGTGCCGATGCGCCGCGCGACGAGTCGGGCACCCTGCAGCGCCAGCTCGTTGTTGTGCTCCCGGACCGCCTGCCAGCCGACCTCGCCGAAAAACGCCAGCGCCGCCGGGACCGCGAGCGCGGCGGACGGATCGCGCGTGCCCGTCCAGGCAAACGACGGCAGGTACCCCTCAGCCGTGCCGTGGGATGCCACTAGCGGGCGGAGCATTTCCCGCCACTGCGGCGCGGCATGCAACGCCGCAGAGGCCTTGGGTGCGCACACCCATTTATGCAGGTTCCCTACCCAGAAGTCGGCGCCGAGCTTGCCTAGATCAACCGGCAGCATGCCCGTGGCGTGCGCGCCGTCGACCAGGACAGGGACACACAGCCGCTGGCACTCGGCCACGATCTCCTCGACCGGGAACACCAGCCCGCTGCAGGAGGCCACGTGATCAACGACCACCAGCCGGGTGCGCGGGGTCAGCCCCGCCAGCACAGCCTCAGCCACGGCCCGGCGGCCACCGGCCGGCAGCGGGACGGGAGCGATCCGCACCACCGCGCCGGCGGCGCCCGCGGCCCGGTGCAGTTGCGCCAGCACGGCCGGGTAGCAGTGGTCAGTCGTCAGTACGTCATCGCCCGGCTCGAGCCGAGCCTGCGCGATCACCGTCTGCATCCCCGTCGTCGCGTTGTCGACCAGGACCAAACCCTCCTGGTCAGCGCCCAGGAACGCGGCTACCTGGGCGCGCACCCCATCGAGCAGCTCCGGCAGCTGGTGCAGCAGGAAATCAACCGGGTTGCGCTCCAAGGCATCCCGCCAGGCCTGCTGGTCGGCCAGCACTCGCACGGGCGTTGCGCCAAAGCCGCCGTGATTGAGGTAGGCGACACCAGGATCCAGCGCCCACGCGGACGCGTCATGAAGTCCAGTTGCCACAGCCATGCCAACCGGGATGCTAGTGGATGGCGGCGACCAAAGCCTCCCCCCAGCCGAACCGATCGTGGAGCTAGGGGCCTTCTCCTGTTCCGAGCCGGGAGGAACCGGAGTGCGTCAGGGCGGGAGCGGTAGCACTGCCGATGATCATTGGCCTGGCGAACTTCGGGGCCTTCGGAAACGCGGTGTGCTCGACTTTGGCGATGCTGAAGCCCGCTTCCTGGATGGAACCAAGCGTGGGGCGGTTGCAGTCACAGCAGACGACGAGCCGGCCGATCCAGTTCATCCGGTCCTGCATACGGGCCCAGCTGGGATCGTCGGAGCGCACGTGCTCCATAAACAGCAGCTGGCCCCCGGGCCGCAGCACCCGGTGCACTTCGCGCAGCGCCCTCGGCTGATCGTCGACCCCGCATAGCACGAGCGTGGAGACCGCGGTGTCGAAGCTGTTGTCATCGAAGGGAAGATCTTCAGCCGGAGCTCGCAGGACCTTGGTGGCCGGAGCTTGGTCGCGTACTTTGCCCTGCAGGCGGCGCAGCATCGGGGGCTGGGGCTCTGTGATCGTCAGTGACTCAACGGCAGGGCCGTAGCAGAGCAGGTTCGCCCCGGTTCCGCCGCCGATCTCAAGAACCTGGCCGTTCGCTGCGGTGAGCAGGCCTTGGCGAAAGGCTCGCAGGCCTGCCTTTTCGGCGCTGGCCAACTGGCGGTCGTATGTCATGGCGAAGAACTTGGTCCGCAAGGTCATAGCTGCCTCATTTCGCTGCTCCTAGATCGTGGCTAGCTATCCGCGAGTCCGGCTGGCTGAGCTTGTCGCGGCTCTTTCGCTGGGCGTGGACCTCGGGTTCGGCCAGCCGATGGAACATGTCCTGCGCCAGTGCCTTATCGCACTGCGATTGGCTGACCATGCGGGGCTCGGGGAGCAGGACCGCGCGGCGGTTTATTACACCGCTTTGCTGGTCAATGTCGGCTGTCATGCGGACGCGCATGAGCAGGCGAAGTGGTTCGGCGACGACATCACCCTCAAATCCGGTAAATACGCTCACGAGTTCGGCAGCGTCCGCCAGGTGCTGGCCAGCATGCGGCTCGTCGGTGCTGGCAACCCGCCCTTGCACAGGTTCCGGGTCGGGCTTGAGTTCGCCCTATCCGGGCATCGCCAGCTTGACGGGATGATCTCCGCGCATTCGAAGCTGGCGCGGACGCTGGCCGAGCAGCTTGGCCTGCCCGGCCAGGTGCGCGAGGCGGTCGGCGCGGCCTACGAGCAGTGGGACGGGCGCGGCTGGCCGGGGATCCTGAAAGCGGGCGCAGTGCCGTTGGCAGCGCGGATCGCGCAGCTCGCGGAGTTCGTGGAGGTCGCTCACCGCGTCGGCGGGGTTGCCGGTGCGACGGCGCTGGCCCGCAAGCGGGCAGGCAGGCAGTTCGATCCGGAGCTGGCGGCGCTCTTGTGTGCGAGGCCGGAGGAGATACTCGGCGGTCTTGAGACGGCTCCGGCGTGGCATGCAGTGATCGCCTCCGAGCCGACGCTTGCCGTGGAGCTATCGGCGGAGCAACTCGACGCCGCGTTGGCGGCTGTCGCGAATTTCGTGGACCTGAAGTCACCTTTCACCCTTGGTCATTCAGTCGCTGTCGCGGACCTAGCGGAGGAGGCCGGCAACCGGCTCGGGCTGCCGCGCGAGGAGATCCTGATGCTGCGCCGGGCGGGGCTGGTACACGGCTTCGGGCGGCTGGGGGTGTCGAATTCGATCTGGGACCGGCCCGGACCGCTCAGTGCCGGCGAATGGGAACGCGTGCGGATGTATCCGTACCTGACCGAGCGCATGCTGCATCAGTCCGCGGCCCTGGCGCCGCTCGGCGAGATCGCTGTCCAACACCGCGAACGGCTGGACGGCAGCGGATACCCGCGCGGGCTTTCGGGCGGCTCGATCTCCAGGCAGGCCAGGGTGCTTGGGGCAGCAGACGCCTACCAGTCGATGCGAGAGCCCAGACCCCACCGGCCCGCGCGGTCGGCTGACGAGGCAGCCGGGGAAATGCGGGCGGCAGTTCGCGACGGGCGCCTGGACGGCGCGGCCGTCGATGCTGTGCTTGCATCGGCCGGCCATCGCCTGCCTCGCCGCAGGATAGCGCTCTGCGGCCTGACGGCCCGCGAGGTGGAGGTTCTCATCCTTCTCGCGCGCGGCATGTCGAACCGGCAGATCGCCGAGAAGCTGGTGATCACACCGAAGACGGCGGGCAACCACGTGGAGCACATCTACGCCAAGATCGACGCTTCGAGCAGGGCCGCCGCAGCGATGTTCGCAGTGCAACACGGCATGCTCCCCGAAGAAAGAATCGCAGTGACGGCGACTTCCTGACCGCCCCCTTTCTCGGGCCGGTCGAAGATGAGGCGAACGCCTCATGACCAGCTCGCCGCACCGCACCTACCGTCCCAGCCAGCTGCAGGTGGTCCAGGCGGCCATAGTCAAGGCCATGCAGCAGATGCAGGGGGCCTGAGCCCGATCCCGTCTGCCCGTAGCTAGGTTGCAGGCATTCGTGGCGTTCATCCGCAGTCTCGTCGTGTCTCGTCGGTGATCGACCGACGGCCGCAGCGCGGACTGCGGACGCAGGACGTCCGCAACGGGCTCTATGGTGGCGCCATGACCGACAATGACTACCCATCGGCCGGCGGCGCTGGGACAATCGCGGGATGAGTCCGCGAAGCCGGGGTCGGCCGCCTGGGCGTGGCCGACGCCGCCAGCCAATCCGGAACTGTGCCCGACCGGCCGGAGTTTTGCCGGAGTCCGGGGAAGAATCCGCGTGGCTGAGTGACGATACGACGGACTGCTGGTTCGATGAGCCGCAACACGACGTCCGGCGATCATGGGCGGTACCCGCGGCGCATGGCACCTACCAGGGAATCGACCTTGAACTGCTAGATCCGGCGGACGAGGACGACCTGGGTTTACTGATCGAGGCGCTGCACTCAGAACTCCAGGAGGCGCTCCGCAGCAACGAAGAAGTGCTCGCCGATGACGAGCCCTTCAGCCCGCGACTGCACATCACGATGCACCAAGTTGTCGCGAACCAGTTGCTGGCCGACGATCCGCCGGAGGTCTGGCAGACGGTCCAGCGGCTCGCCGCCCTTGGCTTCGATTGGCACAACGTCATGCACATGATCGCGGCCTTGGTAACCGAGGACGTGTACGGGGCAATTAGCGGAGGCCGAAAGTTCGATCGTGGCGACTATGCCATCCGGCTGAGCGATCTGCCTGGCGACTGGCCGCCACCGCGGACGCAAGGAGCGCGCTGAGGAAGCGACCAGCAGCCCCGCACAGCCCTAACCCGCGAGCGCACAGAGGATGCCGTTCCCGATCGCATTTAGGCGCTGATGATCTCCCGGTGCAGGTCCAGGGGGCCCGCCAATCTCCTCTCGGTCCGCGCGCCATGTACATTAGTGAGCATCCTCACTATGAGGAGAACCACAGAGAGGCTACCGCGCGATGATTTCTCCGGCGCAGCTCGGCGAGCGCTACCTCGAGGTGCAGCATCGGATGCGCCGGGCCGTCGATGGCGGCATGGGCGCGTGCGGCATGACCCTGGCCGGGACGAGGGTCCTGGCCGAGCTGGAGCGAGTCGGCCCAGCCCGGCCGGGCGTTCTGGCCGACGAGTTCGGTGTCGCCCGGCGGACGATCACCGACGTGGTGGACACGCTGGAGCGTGACGGCCTGGCCGTCCGACAGCCCGACCTGACAGACCGCTTAGCCCTGACCATCCCGCCACCGAGCCGGTCCGCGTGACATGACCGACCTCGTCCGCCCGCTTCAGCAGGCGCCCACCCGCCACCCACTCGCGACCGATCGGAGCTAGGTTTCCAATGGCATCACCTGGGCACGACAACCGGCCACCGGCCGCTGACGGCCATCGCTGGCTGATCCTCGTCATCGTCGCGATCGCCCAGCTGATGGTGGTCCTCGACGCGACCATCGTCAACATCGCGTTGCCTTCGGCCCAGAGCGCGCTCGGGTTCCCCAACAGCGACCGCCAATGGGTGGTGACCGCGTACGCGCTGGCTTTCGGCAGCCTGCTACTGCTCGGCGGCCGGCTCGGCGACATATTCAGCCGCAAGAAAGTCTTCATTACTGGCCTGATTGGATTCGCCGCATCCTCAGCCCTCGGCGGAGCCGCAGTCTCCTTCGGCATGCTCGTGACCGCCCGCACACTCCAGGGCGCGTTCGGCGCGATCCTCGCGCCCGCCGCGCTCGGCACACTTATCAGCACGTTCCGCGACCCGAAAGAGCGCGGCAAGGCCATCCGGCCGCGCATGGACTATGCCGGAACCCTGCTCGCGTCCTCGGGCCTGTTCTGCATCGTCTTCGGGTTCTCGCACGCGGAGACGGCCGGTTGGGGCGCCAGCCTGACCGTCGGCTCCCTGATCCTCGGTGTCGTACTGCTGGCCGCGTTCTGCTTTGCCGAGAGCAGGGTCAGCCATCCGCTGCTGCCACTGCGGGTGATCCTCGACCGCACCCGCGGCGGCGCGTACGTCGCGGTTGGCGTGGGCGGCATCGCGATCTTCGGCGTCTTCCTGTTCCTGACCTATTACCTGCAGCAGGTAAAGGGCTACAGCCCGGTGATGGCCGGGCTGGCGTTCCTGCCGATGTTCGGGTGCATCCTGATCAGCTCGAACACCTCGAGCATCGTGCTGCTCCCTCGGTTCGGACCGCGCACGCTGATCTCGACCGGCATGATCCTGGGCGCCGGCACGATGGGCTACCTGACCCAGCTCACCGTGACCTCGAGCTACGCCGGCGGAGTGCTGCCCGCGCTGCTGGTCATGGGCTTTGGCTTCGGCTTGATCATCGCGCCGGCCATCAACACGGCCACGTCAGGAGTCCGGCGCGAGGACTCAGGTGTCGCCTCGGCGCTGGTCAACACGATGCAACAGGTCGGAGGCTCGATCGGCACCGCCGCGCTGAGCACGCTCGCTCTCACCTCAGCATCCAGTTATCTTATTGCCCACCACGCGGGCCCGCTGGCACCGGCCGTCGCGGCGACCCATGGCTACACGGTCGCCTTCGCAGCGTCGGCTGCCCTGTTCGGGCTCGGCCTCGTGCTCGCTCTTGTCCTGCTCCCGACGAAGCCGCGCCTGGAACAGCTCAGGGCAGCGGCCAGCGCAAGCGACACCACGCATTCTCACGCGACTAACACAGTGGCCAGTAAGGCCTGACCCGCCGGGTAGCGCCGGACCGGTCCGGCAGGGCCGGACCGCCGGTACTGTGCGCGCGCCGCAGGCCGCCCAGCCGAGTGATCGGGACGTACCGGCTTGCGTTGGGAATCGCTGGGGCTGGTTGCGGCCGCGGAGCGGCTGGCCGTATCCGGCTCGCCGTGGTTGTGTGGTGCTGTGGAAGTGAGCATCGAGGGTCCCAGCCTGCCGGCGGGGGTAACCTTCCCGCCGTCAGCGGATGGGCACAGGAGTACTACTGCGCTGGGCAGGGCGGTCGTCGCTGACGCGCTGCGCCGGGTCGACCCGGCCGGGGCCGCGGCTGCGGAGGATGAGACGAACTGGCGCGGCCGTTACCCGGCGCATTATCGCCGACTCGTCGAGGCCGGGCTGGCGTCGAGGGATGCCGCAGTCTCGGTTGCCCGTGACGGGCTGGAGTCGCTGCACCGGCGGATGCGCGTGGCGCATGCGGATGGTACCGAGAGCGGGCTCGAAACCTTGCTCTCAGAACCGGCGCAGCGGTCCTTTGCCACCGCAACACTGGCCGGGACGGAGGAGGCGGAGACTCGTCTTGCGCTGCCTTACCGGGGCCAGCTGCTGCGCGGCGATGATCTGGCGCGCAGGCTGGAGGCCTGGGTATCGGCTGGCGTGTTGGAGCCGTCTTGCGCAGATGCGCTCCGGACGGTAGCTGCGCATCCGGAGTGGCTTCGGCTGTCCGGCCGCACAGTCGTGATGCTGGGCGCAGGCGCCGAAGTAGGTCCACTTACGGTGCTGCTGGGCTGGGGCGCGCGGGTGGCCGCCATCGACCTGCCCGATCCGCTCGTCTGGCAGCGTGTCCTCGATACGGCGCGCCGCAGCGCGGGGACCCTTCTGCTGCCCGTCGGAGGCGAGCCGGAACCGCAGCAGGCAGGGCCGGGCGACGAGGAGATGGCCCGGCGCGCCGGCCTGGACCTGGCCGTCGACGTCCCAGCCACCGCCGACTGGCTCGCGACCCTTGACGGCCCCCTGGTGCTGGGCAATTACGTCTACGCAGACGGGGCGTCCAATGTGCGCGTCTGCACAGCCGCTGACGCGGTCACCGTGCGTCTGCAAGCCCACCGCAGCGATGTCGCTCTCGCGTTCCTGGCGACGCCGACCGACGTGTTCGCCGTGCCGGCCGACGCTGTCGCCCAGTCTGCGCGCGCTTATGCGACCCGGCCGATGGCGGCTAGGCTGGCTGGCCGCCCGCTCCAGGCGCTGTCCGGCGGACGGCTGCTATGCCGCGCCTATACCTCTGCTGCCGCTCCGGGCATCAACGACAGCCTGGTGGTACAGCAGGGTCCCAACTATGCGCTTGCAAAGCGGCTGCAGCGTTGGCGCGCCGTCATTGCCCGTGACGGCGGCACCACCGTGTCGCTGAATGTTGCCCCTCCGACGCGCACCCGGTCAGTCACGAAGAACCGGGTGCTGGCGGCCGCGTACGCGGGAGCGGACCGGTTCGGTGTCGAGGTTTTCGAACCAGCCACTACCAAGGTCCTGATGGCGGCATTGCTTGTCCATGATCTGCACGCCGGCGCCGACTCGGCGCGCGCGCACCCCTGGCAAGACGAGGCGCACGCAGCCGCGCACGGCGGCCTGTGGCGCATCGCATACGCTCCCCGCAGCGTGCTGGGTCTCGCCGCTCTGGCCGGTTACCCTCGCATCAGGTCCGGCTGAGCCACGGGCACGACTGGGCGGATCAGGCAGGGCGGGTGTCAGGGCGATGGCCCGGCAGAACTCCATTGCCTGTCCGAGCCGCGCCGGTTAGCCTCAGAAGGTCGCCGCGCGGCGCGGTTCGGCGTACCAGGAAGGAGGCGCGATGTCCACTCATCACCAGGCGCCTCCGGAGACTGGCCGATAGCAGTCCCGGCTTGCGCCTCTGCTCAGCAGAGGAATGACATGGCTGCACAATCAGCTTCACAGTCGATCTCGGCCGGCCGGACTGACGACGTCCCGGTTAACTGGGACGAGCGCACGATCCTGACCACGTTCCTGGATTACGCCCGCGACACCGTGCACGCTAAGTGCGCGGGCCTGTCCGATGCCGACGCGCGCCGGGCACCGCTGCTCGGCTCGCCCCTGATGACGATCTCCGGGCTGGTCAGCCACCTGCGCTGGGTCGAGAGCTCGTGGATCGAGGCCAGGATGCTGGGCGGCACAATCAACGCGCCGTGGACCGACGACGATCCCGACCGCGAGTTCCGAATCGCCGTGCAGGTGCCGCTGGCTCAGTTGCTGGCGGACTACCGGGCTACCTGCGCCCGGCACCGAGAGCTGGTGGCTTCGCTGGACCTGGACACCCCGTCAAGGGGCGAATTGGGCTGGCGAACCGAACCGGTCACGCTGCGATGGATCCTTTTCCATCTCACCGAGGAGACCGCCAGGCACAACGGCCACATCGATGTGCTCCGGGAACTCGCCGACGGCGTGCGCGGAAGGTAACGGATGGACAGCCGCACTCGCAGCGCAGATCAGGGGGAGGCGCCAAAGGTAAATGGAGCCGGCGGCTCGTCTGCCGGTGTAGAGGACCTCAGCGCCGTGATCAAGACCAGCACGACGGTTACAGTGACCCTTCGATGCGATGATTTCGGCAGCATGGCGCAGTCGCATAACGCAGTGCTAACCGCTATTGGCGGCTAGCAGCTCCTGGCAGAGGCAGGCGGAGCCGCGGGCTGACCGAGACTCCGCCGCCCGCTGCTCAATGACGACCCCGGGCCGCAGACCGGATCACGCGGGCCAGGAGACTTGCCATAGCCGACGAAGGGGCGCTGGCATGGACCAGAAGACTATCTTCCGCTCGATAGCCGAGCGAACCGGCTTGTCTCGTGAGGAGTCAGCAGATATCACCCGGGCAGTGCTGGAAGGACTTGCGAGCCAGCTGAGCGAAGGCGAGGCCAGGCGCCTCGCCGCAGGTCTTGCCAAACCGCTAGCGGACCAGTTCCAGGCGCCGAAGCGCAGCAAGAAAGAGGCGCATCCGATCCCAGCTGGTGACTTCATCCGGCAGGTCAGCGACCGCGTCGGCGTCAAGGCCGAGGACGTCCGGGCCGGCGCTGGCGCTGTCCTCGACACCTTGCGCGAGACGCTGAGCGAAGAGGACTTCCGGCATCTCCTCGGGCAACTCCCGGCCGAATACGCGAACCTGCGGCAGCCAGCGCGGCCGTGACCAGGGCGGGCGCTGAGCAGTTTCGGCAGCTCACGCCGGAGCGCGGCAGCGCCGGGCAGGACTGGCATAGGGGTTGGGTAGCCTAGGGGCGGTGAAGGCGCTGCTCCTGGAGAACGTCCATCCCGAAGCTCACCGGCTGCTCGAAGCGGCCGGCCTGGAGGTCACCAAACGGCCGTTTGCGCTGGACGAGCGGGACCTTGCCGCCGCGTTGCCGGGAGTAGCCGTGCTGGGGATCCGGTCCAAGACCCGGCTCACCGCGCCGGTACTCTCGGCGGCCACGGACTTGGTCGCCGTCGGGGCGTTCTGTATCGGCACCGATCAGATCGACCTGTCCGCCGCCTCCTCGCTCGGCCTGGCCGTATTCAACGCTCCGTACTCCAATACGCGCAGCGTGGTCGAGCTGACCCTCGCGGAGATCATCGCCCTGACCCGCGGGCTCACGGATAAGGACCGCGGAATGCACGCGGGCGTGTGGGACAAGTCGGCCAGCGGCGCGCACGAGGTTCGGGGCCGCACGCTGGGAATCGTCGGCTACGGAAACATCGGCGCGCAATTGTCAGTCGTCGCCGAAGCGTTGGGGATGCGGGTCGTGTTCTACGACACCGCCGACAAGCTAGCGCTCGGCAATGCCCGGCGCTGCGTCAACCTCGACGAACTGCTCGAGATCTCCGACATCGTCTCGCTGCATGTGGATGGCCGCCCGTCCAACAGCTCGCTGTTCGGGGAGAAGGAGTTCAGCCAGATGCGGCCGGGCGCCCTGTTCCTGAACCTGTGCCGCGGCTTTGTGATCGACCACGATGCGCTCCGCACGCACCTGCTGTCCGGCCACCTTGCCGGTGCGGCCGTCGACGTCTTCCTCAACGAGCCGCGGTCGGCCAGCGAGGAGTTCGCCTCCGTCTTGCGCGGCCTGCCCAACGTGATCCTCACCCCGCACATTGGCGGGTCGACCGAAGAGGCCCAGGCTGACATCGGCGCATTCGTGGGCGGCAAGCTGGCTGACTTCATTTCCGAGGGAACGACGTCCTTGTCCGTCAACCTGCCGCAGGTCGCGCTGCCGCCCGCCCCCGATACCCACCGGCTGGCACACCTGCACCGCAACGTGCCGGGCGTCATGGCGGAAATGAACTCGGTGCTGGCCGATCATCAAGTGAACGTCGAAGCCCAGCTGCTCGGTACTCGCGGCGACCTCGGATACGCACTGACCGATATCGGGATCGACTATGCCGATGCCGTGGTGGCTCGGCTCAGGGAAATGGAGCCGACGGTACGGCTCAGGGTTCTTTCTTGACGCTCGAGGCCGCGCTTCGGACCGCGGTCGGCCCCGAGCACGTGCTCCTCGACCGCGATTTGCGCGCATCATACGAGACCGATTGGACGGGCCGGTTCACCGGAACGTGCCGGGCGGTGGTGCGACCGGGTACGACAACCCAGGTCGCCCGCGTTCTCGCAGCATGCTGTGAGGCGCGCGTCCCGGTTGTCATCCAGGGCGGCAACACCGGCCTGGTCGGCGGCTCCGTCCCCGCCGCCCCCGGACCGGCCGATCAGTTCCCAGTTGTGCTGCTCACCAGGCGCCTCACTGAACTGGGCCCGGTCTCGCGAGCCTCGCGCCAGGTCACGGCAGGTGCCGGCGTGGCGCTGACCGCGCTGACAGCGCATGCTCGCGCGGCCGGCCTGGACTTCGGCGTCGACCTGGCTGCGCGCGACACGGCCACGGTGGGCGGCATGGTCGCGACGAATGCGGGCGGGATCCGGGTTATCCGGTACGGGAGTATGCGAGAGCAGGTCACGGGCGTCGAAGCGGCGCTCCTCGACGGGCGCGTCATCTCACGGCTAGGCGGCCTCGCCAAAGACAGCACGGGATATGACATCGGGCATCTGCTGGCAGGCTCAGAGGGAACGCTGGCGGTGATCACCCGGCTGCGGCTCCGGCTGGTCACTGCCGAGCCGGAGCGCGCGGTCGCGATGATAGCGGTGCGGGGTACCGCAGAAGCGGTCGAGCTGCTGGCCGCCCTGCGGGCCGCGCTGCCCGGGATAAGCGCGGCCGAGCTCTGCTTCGGTCCGGGACTCGCGCTCACCGCCCGGCACCTCCGCGTCGGGCTGCCGCTGGAGGGCGCAGGTGGCGCGTACGTCCTGGTAGAGGTGGCTGGCGAGGCCGATCCGCTTGATGACCTGCTGGCCGCCCTCGGAAAATGCGAACAGGTGCTCGATGCCACGGTGGCCTCGTCCGCAGCCGACCGGGCCCGGCTGTGGGCCCTGCGCGAGCATCACACCGAGGCGATCAACTCGGCCGGCGTTGCCCTGAAACTGGACGTGTCGGTGCCCGCGGACCGGCTCGCGGAGCTGGTCGAGCGGCTGGCGGACGCGATCGCCGCCATCGAGCCAGCCGCCCGGATGGTGACCTTCGGTCATCTTGCGGAAGCGAACCTGCATGTCAACGTCCTGGGGGCGACCGGCAACGCCGAGTCCGTCACCGGCGCCGTGCTGACCCTGGTAGCCAGCCTCGGCGGCTCGATCAGCTCGGAGCATGGCGTCGGGCGGGCCAAGGCACCCTGGCTGGGACTGTCCCGCAGCCCCGCCGAGATCGACGTCATGCGGTCGATCAAGGCCGCATTCGATCCGTTCGGCCTGCTCAACCCAGGCGTCCTGCTCCCAGCCGACCAATGACGGCGAGTTTCGCTCCGCAATGTGCGCGATGCTGAAGTGCCGCGGGGCATGACGTGACGGTGCCGTCGTGACCGGCAGTGCGCGGGCGTCTGAGGGTGCGCCGGACATCATCCGGGCTGGCACGCAGCTCAGGCCTGTGCCACTGGTCCCAGAGATCTGGCTGCGCCAGGCCAGTGAGCCGATCGGGTTGTGGCAGCGCACCGAGCAGATGGCCGGACACGCAGACCTTGATCCGCCGTTTTGGGCGTTCGCCTGGGCTGGCGGCCAGGCGCTGGCCCGCTACGTTCTGGACCACCCGCAGGTGGCCCGCGGCCGGCACGTGATCGATATAGCTTCCGGCTCCGGGCTTGTAGCCATCGCGGCGGCCAAGGCCGGGGCCGCAGCGGTGACCGCATACGACATCGATCCGCTCGCCGCCGTGGCGATCGAGGTCAACGCCACCGCCAACGGCGTCACGGTGCTGGCTGTGTGCGCTGACATCCTGGACCAGGACGCCATGCCAACTCCCGGCACAGATCTGGTGCTGGCCGCCGACGCCTTCTATACACGCGACCTGGCGGCCAAGATCATGCGGTTCCTGCAACGGGCGCGCGCCCGCGGAGCCTCGGTCTTGGCAGGCGACTTCGGCCGGGCCTACCTGCCCCGCCGCCAGCTCACGCCACTGGCCAGCTACCACGTCCCCGGCCTGCGGGCCCTGGAGGACAGCGACAGCAAGCACACGACCATCTGGGCACTCGCCGAACCACCAGCTCAGCAGTACGGGCAGTAGTGTCGCCAGGGATAGCTGGGATCGAGGGCGCCGGGAATGCGGAACTCACGTCGCGAAGTGGTGTTCGTCTCGGGGGCTCCGGGGGCGGGCAAGACCAGACTGGCCGTTCCGCTTTCCCCTGCTACCAGGCGTAATGCTCCGGGGCTGGCCGGTAGCCGGGAAAGATGGTGTCGAGGCGCGCAAGCACCTTGTCATCAAGGCGAAGCGTCACCGCGCGCTGGGCGTCCTCGAGCTGCCTGACGGTACGCGGGCCGATGATGGGCCCGGTTACGCCGTCCTGGTGCAGCAGCCAGGCCAGGGCGACGCTGCCCGGCTCCTCGCCGATCTCATCGCACAGGTTCTCGTACGCCTCGATCTGTTCGCGGTTGCGCTCGACCGCTTCCTGCGCCCGGCCCGCCAGGCGGCGGCGTCCTTCGCGCTCCTGCTTGAGCACTCCGCCGAGCAGGCCGCCCTGCAGCGGGGACCACGGGATGACGCCGACGCCGTAGGCGATCGCGGCCGGCAGCACCTCAAGCTCTATCTCGCGGGTCATCAGGTTGTAGATGGACTGCTCGCTGACCAGGCCGAAGAAGCCACGCGCGGCCGCGGTGCCGTTGGCCTGCGCAATATGCCAGCCCGCGAAGTTGGACGAGCCGGCATACAGGATTTTGCCCTGAGCTACGAGAACCTCCATAGCCTGCCAGATTTCGTCCCACGGCGTGTCCCTGTCGATGTGGTGCATCTGGTACAGGTCGATGTAGTCGGTCCGCAGCCGACGCAGCGAGTCGTGGCACGCGCGGCGGATGTTCAGCGCGGAAAGCTTGTCCTCATTGGGCCAGTCGCCCATCGCCCCGTACAGCTTGGTGGCCAGCACCGTGCGCTCGCGCCGCCCGCCACCGGACGCGAACCAGTCGCCGATGATCTCTTCGGTCCAGCCCGAATGCGACTGGTCGTTGTTTGCGACCTGGCCGGGAGGGCTCGCCGCGCCGCCGTATCGGTTCGCGGTGTCGAAGAAGTTGATGCCAAGCTCATGCGCTCGATCCATGATCGCGTGCGAGTCATCGGGTGAAGTCAGCGGCCCGAAGTTCATCGTGCCCAGGCACAGGCGGCTGACGCGGAGGCCGGAACGGCCGAGGTGGGCGTAGTCCATTGTCTTAGCCTTGCATGTCCGCGCCTGCCCGGCACGCCGGGGGGCGGGTGCGCGGAGGCGCGTATGATCGCGGCGTGATTACTGGGATGCATGCGATCGTGTTCTCCGCAGAGGCTGAGAAGGTACGTGCATTCTTCACGGACGTTCTCGGCATGTCGTCAGTAGATGCGGGCGGAGGCTGGCTCATTTTCGCCCTGCCCCCGGCCGAGCTCGCCGTGCACCCAACCAATGGTGACAGCTATCACGAGTTGTACCTGATGTGCGACGACATCCACGCCACTCTT
>WNFI01203948.1_pt1 | contig 17041 bp, 12 predicted proteins | sample 5400471 | NCBI WGS metagenome assembly WNFI01 (sample SAMN13153348, study PRJNA577476) | soil metagenome | isolation source: 100 cm saprolite on Douglas fir-dominated hillslope | place: USA:California | collected 2013-09-17 | reverse complement strand
AGACGAAGTGGGGGCAAGTTTGAAGACGACTCCGAACCCGCGACCGCCCGAACTGGCCGAGCCGTAGAGATTGCCGACGGAGTCCATGAGAAGGCTGCCGCTGGGAAAAGATCCGCCCGGTCCCTGGAAGGCGTATAGGCGGCTGAAGAGCCAGGTAGTGCCCACTGGCTTCAAGCGAAAGATCGTACCGCAACCGTTGGAGCATGCAGTGCTGCCACCTCGAGCGGCGGCTCCGTAGAGATTGCCTGCGGCGTCGAAGACCACGCCGCCGGTGGGATTGGCACCATCGTTCCCATTGGTGAAGGAGTAAAGCACCGTTTCTGTCCATCCACCGGACGAATTGGGCGAGAGCTCAAAGACCGCTCCGAATGAATTGGCTCCTCCGCCTTCGGCGGTGCCGAAAATGTTGCCTTTGCCGTCGAAGGTGATGCCGGCGGGATATCCGCCGGTCGTAAAGTCGGTGAAGGAATACAAAATGGTCTCGCTCCAGCCGCCTCCCACAACCGGGGAAAGTTCGAACACGGTGCCGTTCCCGTTGTTGGCCCCGCCGCCTAAGGTCGTACCGTAGAGATTTCCGTTCGCATCGATGAGCAAGTTGGTCGTCGGGTTATCTCCGTCGGCTCCGTTAAAGCCGATGAGTTCGGTCTTAGTCCAACCGCCGCTACCATTCGGAGAAAGTTCGAAGACGGAACCACAACCTTTGCCGCCGCAGCCTCCGCTACCGCCGTAGAGGGTTGTACCGAAGAAATTGCCGTTCGAGTCCATGACAAGAGCGGAATTCGGAGTTTCGCCATCGGTCTTGCTGGTGAAGTTGTACAAAGTGGTTTCGTGATACTGATACGAGGCGAAGGCAGTCGTGGTTAGGGTGACGAGAGCCACGATGGCCAACGGCAAGAATCGGGAAAGATGGGTTTTCATTTTGTTCTCCTTATTTTGACTTGTTGTTGTGAAAGGTTGCAGCTTGTGTCGCCTCCATTTCGCAGGTTGAGATCTTGAAAATATTGCCGTAGCGGTTGTTAGGGCTTACTTGCCGCTTTGGTTACAGGAGAAAGTTCATAAATGGTGCCGCAGCCATGGGCGCACAGAGTGCTGCCTCCGCTTTCCGTCAGGCCGTACATGTTTCCGGCGGCATCGCGCACGAGCGGGTTAATGACGAAGTAGTTGGATGCGCCTGAAGCCATAGGAGCGAGCACTTCGAACTGCCATCCCCCGCTGGAAGCTTGATTGATGCGGAAGGCGCTGGTGGAGCTGGTTCCGTAGATCACTCCGGCGGAGTCGAGGATCAACTGGCCATGCGGTTCTGTGCCGTCGGTTCCGTTGGTGAAAGCGTGGAGGATGGTCTCCTTCCACTGGCCTTGGGTGGTTGGCGTAAGTTTGTAAACAACACCATAACCCTCAACGGTCTTGCCCGCGCCGCCGAACAAGGTTGTGCCGTAGAGGTTGCCGGTGGCATCCATGGCGACGCCGGCGTAGGGTTGCAAACCATTGACTCCGCGGAAGGCGAAGAGCGTATCGAAACGATAGCCGGTGGCCGTATTAGCAATGCGAAAGACGACGCCGCAGCCGGAAGTGCCGCAGAATCCGGATCTGTAGCCGCCTTCCACAGTGGTGCCGTAGAAGTTTCCGGCTGCATCCATGAGAACCGTGCCGGTGATGTAAACGCCGTTTGTACTGGTTAGAGCGTAGAGCGTGGTGTAAGTCCATCCGCTGGCGCTGGGCGACAACTTGTAGATGCTGCCGAAGCCATTGCCTCCCGAGAACGTTGAGCCGTACAAGTTGCCGGCGCTGTCGAACATAAGATTTGCGCCACCTACGCTGTAGGAATCGCTCGGGCCCTGGAAGACGTAGAGGATGGTCTCGGTGTATCCGCCGCTGGAGTTGGGGGAGAGTTCATAAATGGTTCCGCAGCCGTAGGTGCAGTTGGTGCTGCCTCCGCCGGCGTCGGTGGTGCCGTACAGGTTTCCGGCGGCATCGAAAATCGGAGCGCTCTCAGGATAGGCACCGTCGATCCCGCCTAGAAAGGTGTAGAGAACGGTCTGGGTCCAGGTTCCGCTGGAAGACGGAGAAAGCTCGAAGACGACTCCGCAGGTTAGAAGCCCGGTGCATGCCGTGCCGCCGTTGACGGTAGTGCCGTAAAGATTTCCCGCGGCATCGGCGGTGAGGCCGGACTGAGGATATTCGCCGTCGGATTTTCCTTTGAATTTGTAGAGAGTGGTGAGTGTGTCGACCGCGAAGGCGGTGGTGGTTAGGGCGAAGGCCAGGGCCACGAGGGCCAAGGGAATGATGCGGGAGAAATTAGTTTTCATTGGGTGTCTCGTTCCTTTCATTTTCTTTCCGTTGCTTTTTCCGAAGGGGAGCGGATTGCCTCTTGCGCACTACTTCGCAAGCTTCTCGCGCAAAAGGCGTGCGAGAAATGGGGCGCCCGGCCCTTATCGTTATCATCGCGAGGCCGTGGGAGAAAGTTCGTAGAGCGTGCCGATGCCAGTGCCTCCGGCTTCGCTGACGCCTAACAAGTTGCCGCTGGCGTCGATAACAATTGCGCTGGTCGGGCCGGCCGCGTTGTTGGAGCCGGGAAATATTGTGAGTGAGGTGAATATCCAGCTGGTTCCGGATGGTTTCAGCTCAAAGGCGGCGCCGCCGTTGAGGGAGCTTCCCGAGGCCGTGTTGCCGAAAAGATTGCCGGCGGCGTCGAAGGTCAAATTGGTGAATGGATCGTCGCCGTCGGAAAAGCCCTTGAAGATATGGAGGACGGTCTGCTTCCATGGGCCGCGCAGCGTGGGAGTGAGCTTGAACACAGTGCCGCAGCCCTGCGAACTGGCAGTGCAGGAGCCGCCCACGAGGGTGGTGCCGTACAAGTTGCCGGCTCCGTCCAGAATCACGCCCCCGTAAGGAAGTGAGCCGCGGGTCCCGTTGAATTCGAGCAAAGTGGAGAATTTCCAAGTCGTGCCAGGCGATAAGCGGAAGACCGTGCCGCAACCGTTGAATCCAGCACAGAAAGAAGTGCTCTGGCTGCCGCCCTCTTCGGCGGTGCCGTAGAGGTTGCCGGCAGCGTCAATGATAAGGTTGCCGGAGGGCAGTTGGCCATCTGCGCCGCCGGTGAAAGAGTAGATCACCTGCTCGGTCCAGCCGCTGGAGGAGGGGGTGAGCTCGAAGACCGCTCCTTTGCCCTCCACCCCGCCTTGTAACGCACTTCCATAAAGATGGCCGCTGGCGTCGAAGACCAGGCCGGAGATGGAATCGCCAGCGTCGGGTGGCCCCAGAAATGTGTGGAGCGTGGTGAGAGTCCAGGTTCCACCAGACGAAGGGGAAAGCTCGAAGACCGTACCGTGACTGCCCGAGCCGCCGCTCAAGGTGGTTCCGTACAGGTTGCCGGCCGCGTCTAGGATGACTCCGGACCTAGGCACGCTGCCGTCGTTCCCACTCGTGAAGCTGTAAAGTTCTGTGACAATCCATCCGCTGGAAGTGGGCGAGGCTTCGAAGATGCTTCCATTGCCGGTGGTGCCGCCTTGCTGCGTGGTGCCGTAAAGATTGCCGCTGGCATCGGCAGCCAGGTTGCCCCACGGTAACGTTTCATCGTTTCCGTTGGAGTCGAAGTTGTAGAGAACGGATTCGGCATACTGCGCCGAGGCTGTGGTGGTGAGGGTGAAGGCGAAGGCCACGAGGGCCAGGGGAATGATGCGCGAGAGATTTGTTTTCATAGAATCGCTCCTCTGGAAGGGTTTTGTTAATGGGGGATCTTGTTGGCGGAGGGCGATAACTCATAGATCACCCCGCAGCCGCCGCCGCATTGCTTTTTGTTTTGGTAGTGACCGCCGCCCGCCGTGGAGCCGTAGATGTTTCCAGCGGCGTCGAAGCTGACGCCCGCGATGGGAATAGCACCGCCGTTCGGCTCTCCGGGGAATGCCCACAAACGAATGAACTGCCACCCGCCACCGGCAATCGGGCTTATTTTGAAAACGGTTCCGCAGCCATAAGAACGGCCGCACGCCGTGGATCCGCCCAGGAAAGCGGTCTCGTAGAAGTTGCCTTCGGCGTCGAGAATGGGCTGGCCGACGGGTTCGCCTCCGTCGTATTTTCCGCTGAAAGCGTGCATTAAGTGGAAACTCCATTCCCCCTGTGAAGACGGAGAAAGCTGGAAGATGGTGCCGCAGCCTGTGTAGTTGTTGGAACAAGCCTTACCGCCAAATGCGGCTTGACCGTACAGGTTGTCGGCTGCATCGAACACCGGGTTGCCGATGGGTTCCGCACCGGTCGATTGTTCGAAAGTGAATATGACGTCGAAGATCCAGCTTCCGCCGACCGACGGAGCTAAGCGAAAAGCCGTGCCACAACCTATCAATAGGGTGCCGCAGTAATAGCTGGTCTTGTCGCCGGCGACGGTTGCGAACCCAAACAGATTGCCGACCGAATCGAAGGCTACGCCGCTTGGATTGGAGCCGTCGCTCCCTCCGGTGAAAGAGTAGAGGACGGTTTGTATCCAACTGCCGCCCTGCACTGCTGGCGGCGACAGTTCAAAAACTGTGCCGCAACATCCGGTCAAACCACCTGAGGTTGCTGCGCCGTAAATATTTCCATTCGCATCCAGCGTGAGCCCGAAGGGTCGCCCTCCGTCGCTCCCGCCGGAGAACCGGTAGATGGTTTGAAAGGTGTAGCTTCCGCTGGAGGTTGGGGACAGCTCAAAAACGGTCCCGCACCCGCAAGCCTCCGCACCGTAGGACGTCGTGCCGAAGAAGTTCCCGTTAGTGCCGGGAATCAGTCCGAAGTAAGGTCCATTGCCGTCGCTTCCATCAAAGATGTGAAGCGTGGTCTCGGTCCAACCACCACTGGAATTGGGCGACAGCTCGAAGACCGTACCGCACCCGAGGCACGTTCCGGAGTGACCTCCGGTTCCAGCCGTGCCGAGGATGTTCCCATTGGTGTCGAAGACGATGCCTGCTGGACTGTCCCCGGTGAGGTAGTTGAACTGGTAGAGAACCGTCTCTTGATATTGCGCAAAACAAGTGGCCGTGAAGGAGACCACCATGACCACGAGGACTAAAAGAATTCGCGAAAGACTCTTGTGATTCATGGAGCACTCCTCGTTTTTATTTTGATTTTGACGCATTTCATTTTGTGGCTGATGTCGGCGGCGTTAGTTGAAAGATGAGACCGTCGCCGCCGCTTGCTTTGTCGCCGCCCGCAAATGCCGCGCCGAAGAGGTTGCCGGATGCATCGACGAGGAGTGACCCAGGAGCAGCGCCATCGGGGGTGGCGGGGAAATCGAAGAGCACGGTTTCGCTCCAGGTGCCGCCCGAATTGGGTGAAAGTTCGATGACGGTGCCGGTCGAGAACGGGCCGGCAAAATTGGTGGCGCTGTAAAGATTCCCGGATGCGTCGCGAACGAGGGCCAACGGAAAATTTCCATCTCCAGCGCCGTTGAATTTGTGGATGGTCGTATCGGTCCATCCTCCCGAAGAGGTGGACGCGAGTTCGAACACTACGCCGCAGGTACCTGTGTTGCAGCCGGGGATTCCGCCTCCGAAGGCTATGCCGAACATATTTCCGGAAGGATCAAGAAGAAACGAAAAGGGAGCGCTGCCATCGTTTCCGTTGAAGGTGTGGAGGATGGTTTCGGTGTCCTGGGCGCTGGCGGTCGCTGTTAGGGTGAAGGCGATGGCCCCGAGGGCCAGAGGGATGATGCGCGAGAGATTGGTTTTCATAAGTGTCCCCGATTCTTTTGACTTATTTTGTTTTGGCTCATTCGTTGAAATACTTCGTTAGCTCTGAATCCCGGTTTGCCGAAACAAGGCTCCCGTGAGCCGTTTTTGCGGACGCGTACGTATGCCATTGTCATTTTTGTGTGCTCGCCGGGGGTGAGAGTTCGAAGATGTTGCCGTAGCCGCCGTCGCCGACCACAGACGTGCCGAACAGATTGCCGGACGCGTCAAGCAGCATGCTGCCGTTAATAATCTCTCCGTCGAATCCGGTGAAGCCATAAATACGGCTGAAGATCCATCCTCCGCCTGATGCGGGAGAGAGTTTGAAAGCGGTGCCGCAGCCCGTGCCAGTGAAACCGCAAGCCTGCGGGCCGCCGTAAGAGGCTGTGCCGTAGACGTTGCCGGCTGCATCCAGCGTGAGGCCTCCAGAGATTGGGCTGGAACCGTCGGGGAAGCCGATGAATTCGTGGAGCAACGCCTGCCGCCAGGTGCCGTTGCCGTTGTGGATCAACTCGTAGACAGTGCCACAAGTGGCGAAGGGACAATACGACGAATTGTTGACTAACTTTCCGCCTACCTGAGTAGTACCGTAGAGATTGCCGGCCTTATCGAACACCAGTGCTTCGTTCGGAGTCTGACCTCTCGTGCCGTTGAAAGCATAGAGTCGATTAAAGCTCCAGGTGCTGTTGGAAACGCGAGTAAGACGAAAGACGGTGCCGCAACCGTATCGACAGGCCGTCAGGTTGCCGCCGACCAATGCGGTGCCGTAGACGTTGTCGTGCTTGTCCAAGGTGAGCAATCCGGAGGGACCTCCCCCATCGTCGCCGCCGGTAAATGTGTGAGGAGTGGTTTTGGTCCAGCCGCCCGAGGCATTGGGCGAGAGTTCGAATACAAGACCGCAGTCCTGCGATCCGTAGCAATTCGCGTTGCCACCGGCGGTGGCGCTTCCGTACAAATTGCTTTTGGAATCGAAAACGACCCCACCGTAAGGGGAACTGCCGTCGGCTCCTCCGGCGAAGGCGTAGAGGACGGTCTCGGTCCAGGTGCCGCTTGAATTCGGCGAGAGCTTGTAGACAACGCCGCAACCCGACCCCCCACACCCAGACATGTTGCCGCCGGAGGAAGTAACTCCGTACAGGTTCCCGTTGGTGTCGACGGTGAGGCGGCCATGGGGTCCAGAGCCGTCAGTCGTGCCAGTGAATTGGTAAATGATGTTGCCGTTCTGTGCGCCGGGGGGAATTTGAAAAATTTGGCCACAGCCGTACGGATAACAGTTGCCGATGCCTCCGCCGGTGGCGCCGTAAAAATTTCCGGTAGCGTCCGTTACCGGCGGACTGTCAGTGTAGAGTCCGGGCACGCCGACGTTCCAGGTTTCGGTGTACTGGGCGAAGGCGGCGGTGTTGAGCGTGAAGACTATGGACAACAGGGCCAGGGGGACGATTCGCAAAAAGTTGGTTTTCATCACTGTCTCCTTATTTAGCTGGTTTAGCTCGGCATCGTTGTAGTTTGTTAGGCGATCCGTGATTTGTACGTCTGATGTGTCGGTTGAAGGAAGCAGCTTTGCAGCGCTTTCCTTCCGCTGACTGAAAGCCCGGTTATTTCGCCCCTGCCGGTGGCAATAGCTCGAACAGAACGCCGTAACCCTTCGTGCCCCCGAAAATGGCTTCACCGAACAGATCCCCCGAGGAATCGAGCACAAGTCCCTCGGGATAGCCTCCACCGGGGCCGCCCGCGAAGCTGCGCAACGTGGTGTAATGCCAGATTCCGTCCGAGCCGAGAGTGAACTCCATCACGGTTCCGATACCGGCTACTCCTCCACGGGTGGCTGCGACGTAAAGATTTCCGGAAGGATCCAGCGTGAGAGAGCTGGGATACCGTCCATCCAAAACGCTGTTAAAGCTGTGCAGGATAGTTTCGGTGTAGCCGCCGCTGGAATTAGGCGACAGTTCAAACAACGTGCCGCAACCGGGAGGCTCCAGGATAGTGCAGGAAGAGTCGGTTCCGGTGCCACCAACGTCAGTCACGCCGAACAAGTTGCCAGCGGCGTCCGGAATCAGCGCTTCAGGAGATGCACCATCGGGCGCGCCCGCAAAGGAGTACAGTACGCTCTCGCTCCAAGTTCCATTGGCATTTGGCGAAAGCTCGAAGACCACCCCGCAACCGCCGGTACAGTTTGTGCTGCTGCCGCCAGCGATGGCTACTCCGAAGAGATTGCCACTTGAATCGATAAAGGCGGGAACTCCGATCCTCCCATCGCTCCCACCCGTGAAGTTGTAAAGAGTGGTCTTGGTCCAGGTTCCGCTGCCGGAGGGTGAAAGCTTCCAGATGAGGCCATCGAGATTAGGCGACCAACCATACAAGTTTCCCTGCGTGTCGATCAAATTGAGCCTCGCCTCACCACCATCGATTCCGCTCACGAAATCGTAGACGATCGTCATGCTATATCCACCACTCTTGATGGGCGAAAGTTCCACGATTGCGCCACAGCCCCCGAAACACTTCGTGCTTGCGCCGTTATACGTCGAGACAAAGATGTTGCCCTTTGCGTCCATGACCATGCCGTCGGGTGTTTCTCCGTCTGCACCACCGGTGAAGGTGTGAATAATGGTCTCGGTATATCCGTTAGCGGTGGGTGTGAGCTTATAAACCACGCCACAAAAGAGCGCGCAGGTTTTGCTGGGGCTGGTTCCGAGCGTCCCATAGATGGTGCCCGTCGAATCGCGCACCATTTCCCCGGGACCAGATCCGTACGCGCCGCCCTGGAAGTTCAACAGGACTTTTTCGGTATCAATCGCTCTGGCGGAGATGGTCAGGGTGAGGGACAAGCTCAATAGGGTGAGGGGAAGCAATCGAGAGAAGTTCTTCATAATGTCTCCTTAGTTTTTTGATTCCTATAATTCATGTGTCGAGGGTTCAGGCATGCAGGGCGCGTTTCTTCTCGAAAATCCCACGTGCCCACAAAACCGGCTACACGTGGGACGCGTATCGCTGACTAGTTCTTTGTGTCTGCTGGCGGTGAAAGCTCATACACGACACCACAGCCGTAGGGAACGCAGTAGGCGCCTCCCTGGTCGGTGGTGCCGTACACGTTGCCAGCGGCGTCCAGGATTACCGGCGAATAGGGAAATTCCCCGGTCGCGGGAGAGAAGTTAGCTATGCGCTCGAAGGTCCATCCTCCGGCGACGGGGGTCAGTTTGAACGCCGCGCCGCACTTGGTGGAAGTACAGTTGCCCGTTCCTCCAGCGGACGTGGGACCATAAACATTTCCGGCAGCGTCGAGGGTGACTCCACCGAGCGGATCCCAACCGTCGTTTCCTTGGAACGCATGCAGAATAGTCTCCGTCCATGAGCCCGAGGCCGTGGGTGTTAGTTTGTAGACCACGCCGCAGCCGCCGCCGGAGTAGCAGGCAGTGGTCATTTTGCCGCCTTGTTGCGTCACGCCGTAAAGATTACCGGCTGGATCGAACGCTAACCGGCCTTGAGGAATCGAGCCGCGCGGACCATAGGTTCCGTAGAACGTATAGAGTGCCGTGTAGGTCCAGGTTCCGCCGGACGACGGAGAAAGCCGGAAGACTTGACCGTCGCCGCCGCGTCCTCCATAGGGTGCAGCGCCGTAAAGATTCCCAGCCGCGTCGAAGATCAGACCGCCGCTTGGGGCAGTGCCGGTGCTGAAAGTTCCTAAGTCGAGTATGACGTTGAACGTCCATGTGCCGCCTGAAGCTGGCGACAACTCGAAGATGGTGCCGCTATTCTGTCTGCCGCCAGCCACCTGCGTGACTCCGAACATGTTGCCGTTCGCATCGATAGCCAACGGACCAACCGGTTCTCCGCCATCGGCTCCGTTGGTGAAGGTGTAAAGCACTTGCTGGGTCCATCCACCTCCGCTGCTGGGCGAGAGTTCGAAGATCGTACCGCAGCCGCCGTTACATGCGGTGCTGCCCCCATCGGCCGGGCCGAACAAATTGCCGTGAGAATCCCATGTAATAGCACCGGGGTATTGGCCATTGGCTCCCCCGGTGAAGTTGTAGAGAATGGTCTCAGTCCAGCCTCCGCCAGAATTCGGGGAGAGTTCATAGACCGTTCCGAATCCATAGGTTCCTCCGATGGCAGTGCCATAAAGATTTCCTTGCGCATCGAAGACGACAGGAGAAAAGGGGTTGGTAGCATCGCCCGTGTAGGCTCCGAAGTCGTACACGATGGTCTCGGTGTACTGGGCATAGGCATTGCTTGTAAGCGTGAAGGCGAGGGCCGCGAGGGCCGCGGATAAAAATCGGGAGAAATTGGATTTCATCGAGTTTTCCTTATGTTTTTAAATCTTCCATCTGGATAACGCGTGTTTCATTTCTGACGGGATGCCGGTGGCGAGAGTTCGAAGACCGTTCCGCAACCATAGGAAAAGTCGCAATTGATTGCGAGTGGGCCGCCTTGCGTTGTGCCATAGACGTTTCCTTGAAGGTCGACCACCACACCGTTGGGTTGAGTTCCCACCGCAGACGTGAACCCGAACAGGCGCGAGAATTTCCACCCGCCTGAAACGGGCGCTAGCTCATAGACTGTTCCACAACCGCAACCGCCACAGCTGTTGGAGCCTCCGAGATTGGCTGCGCCGTAAACGTTCCCTGTGCTGTCGAGGACGACGCCCTGGCTGGGATTGAAGCCATCCTCGGCGCCGGTAAATTCGTGCAGGATGTGCTCAGTCCAAGGGCCGCTGGCGTTGGGAGTCAGCATATAGGTGAGACCGCAACCGCCGCCGTAGCAGGAACTGGTGCTCTTGCCGCCCTGGGTTGTGGTGCCGTAAAGGTTTCCGGATGCGTCCACGGTGAGGATGTTTCCCGGAGTAGCGCCACCGGGACCGTAAAATTGGAAGAGCTTGGTGACGGTCCAGGTGCTGCCGGACGGGGAAAGACGAAAAACGGCGCCGCTTCCACCGGTGCCGCTGCCGCCGGAATAGGATGTGGCATAGAGATTGCCGGATGTGTCGGAGGTAAGTGCGGTTGGGAAAACTCCAGAGATCGTATATTTGAGGGCGAATATAGGGTTGAACGTCCAGCCGGAGGAACTGGGCGACAACTCGTAGATCGTGCCGTCACCGTGGGCGCCGCCATAGTAGGCTGCGCCAAACAAGTTCCCGTTGGCGTCAATCACTAGGTTGCCCACCGGGTAGTAGCCGCCGACGCCTGCCGAAAATCGGTAAAGGACTTGTTCGGTCCAGCCGCCGCTGCCATTGGGGGAGAGTTCGAAGACGGCTCCGCAGCCGAGCGTGCGGCAGGTGTTTCCGCCACTCCGTCCTCCGTAGAAAGTTGTGCCGAACAGGTTCCCGTGCGAGTCGAAGGTGAGGCCGTTGTCATAGGGAGAAGCGCTGTCGGTGCCTCCCGCGAAGCTGTAGATTATGGTTTCGTTCCATCCGCCGCTGCCGTTGGGCGAGAGCTCGAAGACGGTGCCGAGATTGTGCGCGCCGCCTGCGATGGTGGTGCTGTAGAAATTCCCCTGTCCATCGGCGATGAGCGGCATTCCAGGATCCCTGCCGTCGTTTGTGACGGTTCCGAAGTTGTAGAGAATGTTTTCTGTGAACTGGGCGTAAGCCGTATTGGTAAGCGTGAAGGCGATGGCCAACAGGGCCAGGGGGAAAATTCGTGAGAGATTGTTTTTCATTGGAGTCTCCTAAATCTTTCAGTCTTCTTTGACGTCTTAATTTGTAGGGCCAATGCTCAGGGAGTTGTCGGATCGATTGATCACTGTCTTATGCTCGCGGGCGGCGAGATCTCATAGACTGTCCCGTCGAAGCTGGTCCCGCCACCTCCGGTGCTGCCGTACAAGTTGCCGCTGGCGTCCAGGATGATGCCGCCGGACGGTCCCGACCCGTCGTTGGGTGCGCCGAACTGATAGAGCGTCGAAAACGTCCAACCGCTGGAGGACGGGCTCAGTTCGAACACAGTGCCTCCGACCAGGTTGCGTGGTCCTCCCTCCGCGGTTGCCCCGAAAAGATCGCCGGCGGAATCGGGGGTCAGACCGGCTTGGGGTGATGCCCCGTCAGTGAACCCAGTAAAGTTGTGCAGAATGATGTGCTTCCAGGCGCCTTGCGAAGTTGGCACCAATTCGAAGGCAGTTCCACAACCCGTGGAGCTAACGCAGGAGCCACCCAGAGCGGTTGTACCGTAGAGATTGCCCGCTGCATCGAAGGTCAGCCCAGCGTCTGGATATGCGCCTCTGGGTCCTTCGAAGGTATAGATTGGGGCGAGATGCCAGCCATTGACGGGAGAAAGGCGAAAGACGGTTCCACAGCCTCCCAGGTCTACGCAAATGGTGTTGGTCTTCGATCCGCCGATGGAGGCGGTACCGTAAATATTTCCAGCCGCGTCGAGCGTGACGTTGGCGCGAGGATTGGCGCCGTCGCTGCCGCCGGTGAAGGAGTAGATTACTTTTTCGGCCCAGCCTTTCGCCGTGAGCGAGAGTCTGAAGACCGAGCCTAGATTGTTGGCGCCACCGCCAAAGGTAGTACCGTAGAGCGAGCCCTTGGAATCGAAAGCCAAGCTCGCCAAGGGTTCGCTGCCGTCGGTTCCTCCCTGAAAATAGTGGAGCACCTTTTGTGTCCAGCCGCCGTTGCCGGAGGGGGACAGTTCGAAGACCAAGCCGTTGGCGTTAGGGCCGCCGACGAATGCCGTCCCGAACAAGTTGCCAGCCCCGTCCATGATCAGGCCGCCATTGGGGGACTTACCGTCTAGCGGTCCGATAAAGCTATAGAGGATGGATTCGCCGGAACTGGGAGAGATCTCATAGATCGTTCCTTGATGGTTTGCTCCGCCACCGAGAGTGGCCCCGTACAAATTTCCGGCCGCGTCGAAGACCACGTTACCCACAGGTGCATCTCCATCGCCAGAGTCGGTGAAGTCATGCAGGATGGTCTCGCTGTACTGGGCAGCGGCGGCGGTGGTTAGGGTGAAGGCGATGGCCACGAGGGCCGTCGGGAAGAAGCGAGAGAGATTCGTTTTCATTGGTGTGTCCTCTTGTTTATCTCTGTGCCACAAAAGCAGCCACACGTGGTGGCGTATATCGCTGATTATGGTGTGGTTTCAAAATCAGCGGAGTCGAAAATAAGGTTGCCCTGGGGATTGCCGCCATCCCAATTGCCGGTGAAGGTGTGAAGTACTTTCTGGGTTTGCGCGTCGGCCACCGAAGCAATCATGGTAAGGGCAGAGAGGATGACCACCTGCACCATTAGGAAAATGCGTGAAAGATTGTTTTTCATAGCGTCCTCTTCTTTTGACTAACGTGTTCGTACAGCGTTGGGGTTTGGCTGCGGCAACGGTCGTAGCAAAATAGCCATGCCTGCGGCCGGACAAACTTCTGCGCGCGTTGGAGCCCAAGACGGATTTAACTTACGCCGCGCGTGGGGAAACGCGGGACTAAGGGGAGGTCTTACGGTGCGGTACTATATCACAGGTTTATGAAGATAAAAATACAGTGTTGCCGGACCGTGCCATGCACGCGAGATCCCGCTCTGCGCCTGAAGAACGGCTACGTTCGGGATGGCTCTGCGCGGGGTCGTTAAATCCTCTCTACATTATTATTATTATTATTATTCTCTATCGCGTTCTCTATTTATTTCCCGGGCGACAATTCATAGACGGAGCCGAAGCTGCGGATGCCGCCGGCTGCGGTAGTGCCGAACAAATTGCCGGAGGAATCCAGAAACAGCGAGGCCCCAACGATGCGTCCCAAGCCAAAGGTGTACAGCACATGAAATCTCCAGCCGCCAGTCGAAGTTGGGCTTAATTCATAAACAGTGCTGGGGGCGTAGGCTTGCGAACCCGGTGCGGTGCCGTAGAGATTGCCCGCAGCGTCGAAGGTCAGGGCGCAGTGGGGATCCGCTCCGTCGCTGCCATTGGTGAAGTCATGCAGCAGAGTTTCCTTCCACTCTCCCTGCTTTGTTGGAGACAGCTCGAAAATCACGCCGCAGCCCGACTGGATAGAACACTTTGCGCCGCCCAGCTGGGTGGTGCCATACAGGTTGCCTGTGGTGTCCAGGGTAAGTCTGCTGATGGGAGACGCGCCTCCCGGACCTTCGAAAGTGTAAAGAATGGAGAAATTCCAATTGCCAGAAATTCGAGAGAGACGGAAAACGGTTCCGCATCCGAAGGAGCAGGATGAGCTGCCGAAGCCACCGAGCGAAGTGGTTCCATAGACATTGCCAGCCGAGTCGAGCAGGACGCCGCCGTAGGGCCAGCCTCCATCATTTTTGCCGGTAAAAGAGTAGATTGTGGTTCCGGTCCATACTCCGCTGGAGGAAGGGGAGAGTTCGAAGACCGTGCCGCTTGAGCTGGCCCCGCCGAATATGGTTCCGCCGTAAAGATTGCCGGAAGCGTCGATGACCAAGCCTCCGGTGGGCAGGTACCCTTCATTGGCGATTCCTCCAAAGCTGTAGAGCACTTGCTCTGTCCACCCGGCCGCACCCGGCGAGAGCTCGAAGACTGTCCCCTCATTGTGCGCTCCGCCCGAAGCCGTTCCATAAAGATTGCCGTCGCTGTCGAAGATCAAGTTGCCCGTCGGCAACTCGCCGTCGCTGCCCGCGGCAAATTCGTGAAGTACAGTCTCTGTCCATCCGCCGCTGGAAGAGGGCGAGAGTTCAAACACGGTGCCGCAGCCTTTTTTGAGGGCAGCGCAACTGCCACCATAGAAGGTGGTGCCGTAGAGGTTGCCGGCGCCATCGGAGACCAAACCGGAAGAGGGTGAGTTTCCATCGGCCGCGCCCGTGAAACTGTAAAGAGTGGTTTGCTGGTCCGATGCATGGAGAGATGTTGAGGCCGAAATTAACAGGGCAAGCAGGATCACGGGAATGATCTGTAAAGTGTTTTTCATGAGTGACGTCCTCTTCATTGAACTGGCACGATTCGTTGATCCGTTTCGACAGGGCCCTGAAGCCCAACAGATTTCCAGAGCGCGCGCAGAAACTGCGGGACGAAGGGGGAGGAGATATGGGAAGGAACTATATCACAGGGTGAAGCGCAAAGAAGAAAGGGGAAGCTGGCAGTGGTGCCACTCCACCACCGGAATTCCCGTTTGAATAACGCGATCGATGACGCGATGTCGAGCCAAGGAAGCGGCAGTCGCCACTTCCTTGCTCAACGATTCACTATTCTCGTACGCTGGCCGCTGACGGCGACAACTCGAACACTGTGCCGCGACCGAATTGCCCGCCCTGTTGTGCTGTGCCGTACAAGTTGCCGCTTGGATCAAGGATGACTCCGGAATTTGGCCGTGATCCAGTTGACCCGTTCCCGAACGAATACAGCTGCGTTAAGCTCCAAGGGCCATGCGATGTTGGGCTAAGTTCCCAGACCGTTCCGAGGTTGCCGTTCCCGCCAAAAACGGCACTACCGAAAAGGTTTCCGGCAGGGTCGAAGACCAAGCCGCCTCCAGGGCCGCCTCCATCATGCAACTCGGAGAAGATATGGAGCACCTTCTCCTTCCACGGTCCACCAGAAGTTTGTGGAGTAAGCTCGAAAACCACGCCGCAGCCGAGCGGAAGGCAAAATGAGCCGCCGGTGAAGCCAATGCCATATATATTTCCTTCGGCATCGAAAACGATCGCCCCCGGAGCCGCACCACCAACCTCGCCCTGAAAATCAAAGAGGCGAGCGAAGCGCCAGCTTCCGGAAACAGGTGTTAAACGATACACGGTGCCGCAGCCATCAAAGCAACCTGATCCAATTTGCACGCCACCAGCGACGGCTGCCCCGTAAAGCCTGCCGGCGGAGTCGAAAAGCAGATTCCCACCGCCGCGCATGCCATCGCCACCGCCGGTGAAGTTGTAGATAACCTTTTCGGTCCAACCGCCCGACGAAGGCGAGAGTTCAAATACGGTTCCGCATCCAAGATTCGAACAGTTCGGGTTTGTCCCAGTGCCGCCTTCGTAGGTCGTGCCGTAGAGATTGCCAGCGGCGTCGAACGTTAGACTACCGGTGCCCCACCATCCGTCGGTGCCGCCTGCGAAACTGTGAATCACTGCCTCGGTCCAGCCGCCGCTCGAATTTGGAGAAAGCTCATATACCGCTCCCTTGTTGTTCACGCCGCCGTTTTGCGTGATGCCGAACAGATTGCCGCTCGCATCCATCGTTAACGGACCGGACGGGAGGGTAGCATCGGTTCCGTTGTTTGTGAATTGATAGAGGACGGATTCGGTCCAGCCGCCTCCGGTTGACGGCGACAGTTCATAAACCACACCGGACCCGCTGCCGCCCGAGCTCGCGCCATAAAGGTTTCCAGCCGCGTCGCGGATCAGTCCCCACGAAGGGGACTCAGCGTCTGTAGTTGTAGTTCCGAAGTTGTACAGAGTGGTCTCGGTGTATTGGGCCGAGGCGGCGCTGGTTAGGGTCAAGGCGATGGCCACAAGGGCCAAAGGGACGATTTTTGAGAGATGTTGTTTCATGATGTTCTCCTCTTTTTACTAATTCGTTAGGCGTTCTTTGTTGAGTTGCTAAAACCGTCGCGTGCCATGCCTCGGTCTTGGCTGTTGCCAGACAGACCTCGGCGCATTCAAGAATTCATACAGAGCAGATGGATTACGCCGCGCTTGGGGAGACGCGGAACGAAGGGGAGGAGTTACGAGGCGGAACTATATCACAGATGACGGTCGGGAAAAAATACAGAGGCGATGAACGTTTGGTGCTCGCGATGCCACCATTGCGTGGACGCCGAACACAAACTTACTTCCGTGCGGCCACAACTGCCTCGTGCACGAGCATGGGATCGAAGCGATCCAGCACATGGATCGCGCCGTAACCGGATGGAAGTCGGATGAACTCAAGAGGAAGTTGAATCCGCGGCCTCTGGAGAATGTCTTATTTTTTGGTCGGGCGAAAAAGACGGGGCGTGCGCAAAAAGGCTGTGGCGTCACGCTGGTCGACGGCCTGCACGGGCTGAGAACGCGAAAATTGATAGAGCCGTCCGGTTGCGATTCCGCGCAGCTGAATTGGCGATGGTTGCAGATATAGAAGATCAATCTCCGGAAGCGAGCGACCGGTGGACTCCATATTTATGGCCTGCGTAGGACGGGCTCCAGATGAGTCCGTTGTAGAAGGATGACCGAGAGCTAGCGCTCTTCGTTTTTGACCGCAACACATAGGCTGGTTCCCTCCGTTGTCGATAAACGAGACTCAACGATCTCAGCCTCGTGGGTTAGAGATTGCAAAAGGCAAGCTGCTCCAGAAAGTGCCAGCCAGTTGAAGATCCACGCGAGTGGGCCCCTCGAAATATAGAGAGCTGCGGGGGCGGCGATCCAAAAGCTCAGGCAGTGAAAACAATCCATTAGACTCCCGATAAAACTCCGGCCCAGACGGACACGAACT
>WNFI01077521.1_pt1 | contig 17041 bp, 16 predicted proteins | sample 5400471 | NCBI WGS metagenome assembly WNFI01 (sample SAMN13153348, study PRJNA577476) | soil metagenome | isolation source: 100 cm saprolite on Douglas fir-dominated hillslope | place: USA:California | collected 2013-09-17 | reverse complement strand
ATATATGATATATGCCCAGAAACAGGAGGTCGGGATACACCATGCAGATCTATCAAAGACGTTTTGGTCTGAGTAAACTCGCCTGGGTCGCAGCAGTGCTGCTATTGGTCATGCTGAGCGGTTGTGGCTCGCAGTCATCAAGTACTGGTGGCAACAGCAGTAGCAGTGATACGACCAAACTTGCAGTGGTCGTCGGCGGACCACACCCCTATTTCGCACCCATGCCGGGTGCAACTCAGGATGCGCAGCATGCCTTTCATATTTCGGGAACGACTTACCGCGTTCCAACATCATTTGCCCTGAATGATCAAAATCAGGCGATTGAGAGCCTGGCGTCTCAAGGTTACAATGCCTTTGCCATATACCCTGATGACGCGAACGGTTCGAATGCAACGATTGCAGAGTTGAAAGGGAGAGGTATTCCGGTCGCCGAAATCGGAGCCTGCACCAAGCAACCATCGCCAGCACTCTTTTGCCTGGCTACCGATGTCTATCAAGCAGCGTACAGTGCAACCAAGAACCTGATTCAGGCCCTGGGAGGACAGGGAAAAATCGTTCACCTCACTGGCCTGCTCACCGACCCCAATACGACGCTGCGGGAGCAGGCGGTGCAAAAAGCGGTAGCCGAAACGAATGGCGCGGTCCAACTGGTGCAAACCATTGCGGATATTGACACACCTGGGCCAGCCGATACCGCTGTACACAACTTGCTGGCCTCGCAGGGCAATACCATCAACGGAATTGTCGCGACCGCGTATAATCCGGCGGTTGCAGCGGCCAGAGCGCTCACTGACACCCAGAACACCCATATCAAACTGGTGGGAATTGACACCGACCCCATTGTCATGAAGGCGATCCAGGAGGGGTACGCGTCAGGCACCATGGAACAGAATCCGTATGGGCAGGCATACATCGCAGCTTATGCGTTGGATCTCATCGTCAGTCAACATTGCAAGATGAAAGCGGGAGCGCCGTTCCTGATCGACTCCGGGACAACGTTCATCAATAAAGATACTGTCAACAATTATGTGGCTGCCTCGCAGACAGTTACCATGCAAATTCAGCAGAGCTTTAAAAGCAAGTACCTGTCCTGCTAATCTGGCTGCAAGTTAGATTGATACATGCATATGAAGGCGCTGGGCTGTATTTTACAGGAAAGAGAAATACCTCGGTGCCTTCCTTGCTTCTCTCATGAGATGACCAGCAATGGAATGCTTCCAGCGCGGGTGAGCGTGAGGATACAAAAGGAAATGCTATGTCGAAAATTAGACGAGTTGACACGTACCTCTGTGATATTGAGGTAGAACGACCGCGAACGGATGCGATTCAGGCCTTTCTCAAACAGGAAACGATCTTTGTGGAGATCGAAACAGATGATGGTATCAGAGGTATTGGCTACTCGTACACCATTGGGACAGGCGGGCGAGCTGTTCTGAGCCTGCTCAAACATGATCTGCTTCATCTGCTCCTGGGCGAAGACGCCTGCCAGATCGAAGCGCTGTGGCAGAAGCTCTTTTGGGCCACTCATGCCACGGCAGTTGGTGCCATTACCAGCCTGGCTCTGGCGGCAGTTGATACAGCTCTTTGGGATATTCGCTGTCAGGCCGCTGGACAGCCGCTCTGGCTGCTGGCGGGTGGTGCCAGAAGCAGGGTTCCTTTATACGATACCGATGGAGGCTGGTTGCACCTCACGACCGAAGAACTGGTGCAAGGGGCAGTCCAGGCCAGGGAGCGAGGCTGGCCTGGCGTCAAGCTGAAGATCGGCAAGCCGTATGCAGAAGAGGATGCAGAGCGCCTGCAAGCAGTGCGCGCAGCAGTTGGGCCGCGGATGCACCTCATGGTTGATGCCAACCAGTCTATGACCTATCCTGAGGCCAAGCGGCGTGCGCGTTTGCTCGAGGACGCGGGGGTGTTCTGGTTTGAGGAGCCTATGCCAGCTGAGGATGTTAGCGGGCATGCGCGACTTGCTGCCTCTACGAGCGTGCCGATCGCGGTGGGGGAAAGTATCTACAGTTTTTCAATGTGCAGGTTGCTCCCCACTTCTTGATGGAACTGCATGTCAGTCTCGCCGCCGCCGTGCCGAACAGCCTCTACGTGGAATACATTCCTCAGCTCCGCGCCGTGACCACCCAGGAGGTGCAGATTGAGGGCGGATATGCCATCGCTCCCAGCCAGCCCGGCCTTGGGATTGCCTGGGACTATCAGGCCATTGAACGGACGAGAGTGGCGTAGGAAAGAAGAAGCGTGATGGATAGTAAGCAGAGCGGGCAGTCCCGCATCTTTTCTGGATGGCGGACCTTTTCCCCATCGACTCTCTTGCGCGTTTCGCCCCAGGCAGGTTTGCTCCTGGTCAATATCGTCTTGTGGGTGATTTTTGGACTCGTCGCTGGCGGTTTCCTCAGCGGTTTCAATCTGTTCACTCTGGGTCGCGATATCGCGCTTTTTACAGCCATTGGCCTCGCTCAGATGATAGCCATTTCGATGGGAGAGATGAATCTCTCGGTTGGGGCGATCGGTGGGGTAGCAGCCATTTTCGCAGGATGGCTCATGCAGGTGCTGGGGGTCCCGATCCTGCCGGCAGCGATCCTCGCCGTACTCCTTGGCGCAGGCATGGGATGGTTCAATGGCTGGCTGGTCGTACGCACCAACATCAACAGTTTCATTGTCACCTTAGCTATGGCAAGCGTCTATACAGGACTCCTCCTGATCATTAGCAAAGCCCAGGCTTTTAGCAATCTCCCGCTGGGGTTTATCAACTTCGGGCAGGCGAGTATCGGCTTTTTTTCGCTCATTATTTTCCTCGTCCTTGTCATGGTTGTGCTTCTGATTGTTCTCTATCGGAACAGCGAACTGGGGCGATGGATGCTGGCGGTTGGGGCCAATCGCCGAGCCGCTCAGTTCTCTGGCATCCCGGTTGGTAGGACGCTTCAGATTGGGCATGCGCTCTCCGGGTTGCTTGCGGGCCTGGCTGGCGTACTGTTCGCCGCGCGTCTCGCTTCCGCGCTCCCCTCCATCGGGGTTGATTGGGTCCTGCCTTCTTTCCTGGCGCCTGTCCTGGGTGGAACCGTATTGAGTGGGGGCGTGGTCTCAGTCGTCGGGACGTTATTGGGAGGAATGCTCGTGGAGAGCATCACGAATGGGCTGAACCTGTTGCAGGTGAACAACTTCTGGGTCCTGTTCTTCCAGGGCATCATTCTGCTCCTTGCCGTTTTGCTTGATCGACTACGCGCCGTGGTGGCTCAGCGCAAAGGAGGATCGAAGCGATGAAATCACGCCTGTTTCTGCGGATGAGATCCGTAGCACGAGTTGACTGGCTGGCTTTGCTGGTCTTGATCATTGTTGGGGCTCTTGGTCTGAGCCTGTGGCAATCGCGTTTTGACAGCAGTTACAATATGTATGTGCTTCTGCGAAGCATCTCGGTGGTGATCATCGTGGGTTTTGCGCAGATGGTCGTGCTGGCGGTGGGTGAACTGAATCTCTCAGTTGGGGCACTGGGTGGTTTTGTCGCAGTGGTTTTAGGGATGATGCTTGAGGTATGGCATCTTCCTCTCCCGCTTGCTATCCTGCTGGCTCTGGCGACTGGCGCCCTGGCAGGCTTGCTCAACGGACTCCTGATTGCCTGGAGCGGCATCAATGGGTTTATCATCACACTGGCAACCTCCAGTGCTTTCACCGGGATGAGCCTGGGCCTGACACAATCGATCCCTTTTTATCAACTCCCGGCAAGCTTTACTCAATTTGGAGAAAGTGCTTTCGGGCCGATTCCCTATGTGCTGTTTGTCACCCTCCTGGTTTCTCTCCTGCTGGCCGGATTGCTGGGAAAAACCGTGCTCGGTCGTCAGCTCCTGGCCGTTGGAGGAAATCGGGCGGCTGCCGAATTATCTGGCATCTCTCTGAAACGCTCTCTGGTGTGGGTCCATAGTATCTCCGGCTTTCTGGTAGCCGTGGCAGCTGTTCTTGGCACTGCACAGCTTGGCTCCGCGCAACCCTCTATCGGCGCAGACTGGGTCCTCACCTCTTTTGCCGTGCCGATCATTGGGGGCACCGCGCTCCTTGGTGGTTCTGTGTCGGTCATAGGAACCTTTCTGGCCGCGATGGTCATCGCCCTGATGAACAACGGCCTGATTCTTATCCAGGCTGATCCCTACTGGGTGCAGTTCCTCCTGGGTATTCTGATTCTTGGCTCGGTTGGACTGGGACAGGTGCGTGTTGCCTGGAAAAACTGGTGGAGAAAAAGCGGAAAAGAGGAGAAGAAGAGTTATGTTTGAGATCCAGGGTGTGAGCAAGGTATTCCCCGGTGTTCGGGCCCTTGATGAGGTCTCGATGCACCTCCGACCGGGAGAAATCCACGGCCTGATCGGCGAGAACGGGGCGGGTAAATCAACCTTGATCAAAATTATCACGGGCTTGCAGCGTCCTGATGGGGGACGGTTGCTTTTGGATGGGGTTGAACTGCATCTGGCCTCTCCACGTGCGGCAATCAAAGCGGGTATCGGCGCGGTGCATCAGGAACGGAACCTGATCCCGCGCTTCACGATCGCAGAGAATATGCTACTTGAGCGTTTGCCGGCGCGCATGGGAGTGGTGAATGCTGCTGCGCTCAAGCAGGAAGCGCTCCACTGGCTGAGCAAGCTCAACCTTTCTCTTGATCCGGCGATGGAGGTTGCCAGACTCAGTGTCGCGCAGGCTCAGCTGGTAGAGATCGCCAAGGCACTCACGCTCGAGAGTCGGATTTTGCTCCTTGATGAACCGACGGCGTCGATTACCCCCGCTGAAGCCGAGCACCTCTTTACGATTTTTCGTGCGTTGCGCGATCAGGGGGTGGCGCTCCTCTTTGTCAGCCACAAACTTGAAGAGATTTTTTCCCTCTGCGACCATCTGACGGTGCTGCGGGATGGCAAGGCGGTTGTCGTCGACCAGGAGATTGCGGCGCTGGATCGTGATCAGGTGCTCACCGCAATGATTGGGCGTGCTCAGACCATTACCGACCTTCCACCTCGGGTGGTCGATACTACGCAGGTGGTCCTTGAAGGGCGGGAACTGAGTACAGCGCAGGGGCATGCCCGGGTCAATTTCTCCCTCCATCGCGGTGAAATTCTTGGCCTCTACGGATTGGTTGGGGCCGGGCGCAGCGAACTCGCGCGTGCATTGATAGGATTGGAGCCGATTCCTGCGGGTTCGATCCTGGTGAACGGGCAGCGCGCAACGCTGCGTGGAGTACGGCAGGCGAAGCAAAAATACCAGATTGGCTATGTGACAGAGAACCGCAAGGAAGAGGGATTGTTCCTGATCCTGGATGTGGCGACCAACGTAGCCGCAACTGTCTGGGAACGCCTGAGTCGGTTCCTGGGATTGATTCCGAGGCGTGCGGAAAGGCAACTGGCTAGAACGTATGTGGACCGTCTAGGTATCAAGGTCTCCTCAGTTTCGCAGCAAGTGGGCACCTTAAGCGGAGGGAATCAGCAGAAAGTCAGCCTGGCCAAATGGCTGGCAGCCGATTGCGCCATTCTGATCATTGATGAGCCAACCATTGGCATTGATATCAGGACGAAGGATGAGTTTCACCAGGTGATCTGGCAATTAGCCTCTGAGGGAAAGTCCATCTTGCTCATCTCCAGCGATATGCCGGAGATGATCCACCTGGCTGACCGCATTCTTGTGATGAATGACATGCAAATGGTGGGCGAAATGCACAACTCCAGAAACTACGATGAAATGAGTCAGACCATTATCCAGACCATCCATGCCCATCCAGGACGTACTGCAGAGGTGGTCCAAGAAGCTCGTCATGTATGACGCTGTAGAAGAGTCGCAGGCGCAGGGAGGGGGATCGAGACCATGGGTGCTCAGGAAACGACACGTGCGAAAAGTGAGGGAAGGAGATATGCGAAGCCAGGCGGTATTCATCGCTGAACTGTTTGGGGATAAGTGCCTAAGCTGAACAAGCATGACCTCTGCATGCCTTGCTCCGTTCCGTCTAAATTTCTTGCAACACAACCAGATAGTTGGAAATAAATTTGCACAAATAGATGGGGCAAGACGAGATTAACCTCGCGCCAGATCTAAAGAAACAGGAAGATTTCCGCGGGTTTGGGCCAATTTCCTTTGTTGTAGAATCAACAGATCCCCGGTACTCTCGTCCGGGGATCTGGAGGCATACACCTTGCTGTTATGGAAGCAGTTCACTCTGCGACGCAGCGAATCGGCCGCTTCTTTCGCGTCTTTCATATCGATAAACACAGCCAGGATATACTCGCGAGGGAAGTGTGACGCGGGCGCTGGCTGCTCTGGGGACACCTGCGATTGCTCACTTTCATTCATCTGCGGTTCAAACTCCTCAGGGTTATCTCTGTCATTCATCAGGTATAACCTCCTATTTCATCGGAAGTGGTGCGCCTACGGCGCATGATGTTTCAAAAGCATGCCAGATCCACTTGTCACTTTATTTACTCTATCAGTCAAACGACCATCAAGCATGCGAAATCTGAGGATCGTCAGGCATTGCCGAAAATCCAGGCAGTCGCGAAGACCAGTGCTCCTCCACCGACGACTTGAAGCATTGAGAGCCACCAGCTAGTACCGAAGAAGCGGTGGCGGATAGCCGCAATAGCAATCAGTTCGACCGCGACGACGATATAGGCTATGACCAGTGCCAGGTGAAGATTGGAAACAAGGAAGGGAAGGGTATGTAACGCTCCTCCCACAAAGGTCATCGCCCCGGTAATGCTCCCGCGCACGAGAGGGCTGCCACGCCCGGTGAGCTCGCCATCATCAGAGAGGGCTTCAGAAAAGGCCATACTGATCCCAGCACCTGTCGCGGCTGCTATCCCAACGAGAAAAGCGGTGAAAGGCCGATGGGTGGCAAAAGCGGTCGCGAAAATCGGGGCCAGGGTCGAGACCGAACCGTCCATGAGCCCAGCCAGGCCAGGCTGCACTACCCGTAAAAGAAAGTGACGTGATGCCTCGTCTTCTGCTGCGGAAGTCGGCGATGCAACGACCTGCCGGACAGACTCTGTCGTATGAGCGAGAGTGCTTCGCTGCACCTGTGGTGTGTCGAGCGGTCGTGTCTCGTTCTTCCTGTTAATGGTAACAGGACCTAACTTAGAAATATTCCCTTACGAAATAAAAAGATAGACTTGGTATGTTATAATATTAGGGTAACCTAAATTACAGACTTGGGAATGAGGGGGGGAAGCAGCACCATGCGCACACGACTTTCTACAACAGAACAACAGTATGTGAAGACGATCTATCTGCTCCGCCAGGAGGCGGAGCCAGTCACGACGCGCCGACTGGCGGAGCGGCTCGGGGTGACGCCTGCTTCTGTCTCAGGGATGATCAAGCAGCTGGCGCAGGCAGAGGAAGGACCATACGTCGTACACACGCGTTATGCACGCATTGAGTTAACGGCGCAGGGCCAGACCGTGGCAGTCGAGCTGGTGCGTCATCAGCGCCTGCTTGAGCTGTTTTCTGTTGAGGTTCTGGAGATGCCTTGGGATCAGGTTCACGCTGAAGCAGAACGTTTAGCTCCTCTCATCTCTGAGGAGTTGGAGGAACGCATTGCCGCCAAACTGGGGCAGCCTATTCGTGATCCGCATGGAGACCCGATTCCGACGCGCGAAGGTCTGGTGGAACAGGCCGAGGAGATCCCGCTGGACAGTCTTGAAGTGGGATCTCGTGGCTGCATTGTCCGCGTTCCTGACGAGGACCCAGCGCTCTTGCGCTACTTCAGCACGCTGGGCATCGTTCCTGGGGCCTGGATCACGTTAGAGAGCCGGATTCCCTATGGCGAGGTTCTCACAGTACGACTTGGAGAAGTCACCCATCCATGCCAGGCAGCGGCCAGGGAAAAAATGATATTCTACTGGTAGCTGACGAGGTTTCCAACGTGGTCTATATTGAGAGATACTGACGAAATGGAAGAACTGCAGAGTCTTCCACCTGTCTTCCAACCTCAACAACGGGAAGATTTCGGAAGACGATACACTACTGGAGACCCGAATAACACGCTGCAGCTCAAAAAATTTTTGAATGCAGCCGGGAAAATGCGCGCCGATGGTATGTCAATCGACGCCATCCTCAAAGTGCATGATCTTCCACCAGGCGGGCGCAATAATCAAAATTTGAAGATGCTGCTCGACGAACAGGCAGCGAGTGAATAGGGAGGGAATCACATGGACACTATTCAGTTGAATGAGCAAGAGCAAACCAGCCAACCTGCAGGCCGAGATCGCCTGCAAAAGGTGCGTAGTTTTTGGGGGATTATCTTCAGCCAGGTCGGATTCTTCTGGGCTGTGTTGTTGGTGTTTATGGCTGTCTCAGTCACCGAGTCCGGCGCGTTCTTTAATGCGTCGATCACCCACGACGTTGCCGACGGTGTGCTCGGCTATGCGGTGGCAGCCACGTTTGATCTGCTCTCGCTGGTGTTTATGCTGGCCAGACTGAACGCGAGCCGGATCGCAGATAGGCGCGGCGAGTGGCTCTCACTCTTCGGCGTGATCCTTTGCGCAGGTGTCTCGGCTTTTGCGAATACGACTTCGGCGGTGCAGACCTACGACGCCAGCCAGTTCTCGGGCCGATTCCATCGAGAAGTACCGGGCCAAAGAGATGAAGAAAGTGCAACTGCTCAAGGTGCGTCTGGAGATCGAGCGCGAGCTGGCCGCTGTCCGGCGTGACATGGCAGATCTGCATAGCAATCCATCACGAAAACAGCAGCGTACTCTGGCTGCCATGCGGGCACACTATGACGCGCAGATCCGCGACCTGGCGGGAGAGATTGAGTCACTGCGTATGTTGCTTACACCAGTCCAGGAACCAGATACAGATGAACTGGAAACTGTGTCTCAGAGTATCCCGAAAACCGCTCCTACAGCCACAGCAAAAACCGTTCCTCACAAGGCCGATACAATCGCGCTGCAAGTGGTGCGCCAGGCAGTGAAACGCGATCCAGCAATCAAGCCAGCAGAGCTCGCAAAAAAGGCGCAGATCTCGGCCGGATATGCTTCTAAATTGAAGACTCGTGTACTGGCAGAAACCTTGCAAGTGGCAACAACGAATTGAGAAAGTAGAGCAAATTCTCTAATATCTCAGCTCCAGCTTCTGGCAATTCGCCAACACTATCCTTATCCGGTGGAAAGAAGTCCCTGACTTGGATACTAGGAATGCATATCTTTTCTATTTTGTTCCGGTAGTAAAGAAGTACTTTTTATCAGAACAGAGAGAAGTTCCATGCAAAAAGCAGAGGATGACACGGAGACGCTGGAATCTTCGCCAGTCCTGGCAGAGCGGCAGGCGGCCCCGGCGCTTCATCGCCGTCTGACCTGGATTATGGCCCTGTCCTGCGGTCTGACTGCGGCCAATCTCTATTATAGCCAGCCGTTGCTGGTGGAAATCGCGCATTCGTTTGGCGTGGCCGAGAGCGCCGCCGGAATGATCGCGACCGTGACGCAACTCGGTTTTGCTTTTGGCCTGCTGCTGTTAGTGCCGCTGGGCGATATATTTAGCCGGCGCAGGCTGATCAGCAGCGCGATGGTCGCCCTGGTACTGGGACTGGCCGCGATTGCCCTGGCTCCTTCGCTGGCCGTACTGACGGTGGCCAGCTTGATCATGGGCGTGGCCAATGTGGTGCCACAGATGATCGTGCCGTTCGCGGCCAGTCTGGCACGGCCCAGGGAGCGTGGACGCGTCGTAGGCTTCATCATGAGCGGTCTGCTGATCGGGATTCTGCTGGCGCGCACGGTTAGCGGCTTTGTTGGCGCGTACTTGGGCTGGCGCGCGATGTACTGGATTGCCGCCGGAATGATGACCCTCCTGCTGGTTGCGCTCTTCCTGGCGCTGCCACAGGAGGCGCCACGCGCGAAAATCAGCTATCCACGCCTGTTACGCTCACTCTGGGATCTGCTGCGCCACGAGCCAGTGCTGCATGAGGTCAGCATCTTTGGCGGTCTGGCCTTTGGCGCCTTCCAGATTTTCTGGGTCACGCTGACCTTCTTTCTGAACTCACCGCTGTATCACTTCAACAGCGATGTGATCGGTCTGTTCGGACTGGTAGGCGTGGTAGGCGCGGTAACTGCTTCGCTCGTAGGCACGCGTGCTGACCACAGCAATCCGCGCGTGATCACGGGCCTGATGCTGGCTATCGTGCTGGCGACGTATCTCATCTTCTGGCTAACCGGCCAGTGGCTCTGGGGGCTGATTGCTGGCGTAATTCTGCTGGATCTGGGCACGCAGGGGGCGCATATTTCGAATCAGACGCGCATCTATGCCCGCCCGCAGCCCATTCACAGTCGCCTGAATACTATTTATATGTCCTCTTACTTTATCGGCGGCTCGCTTGGCTCCGCGTTCGGAACTGCTGCCTGGAGCCTGGCCGGCTGGCCCGGAGTCTGTGCGCTCGGCATAATCCTGATGGCCCTGGCCCTCAGCTTCTATCTGCTACGCAGCAGGCGCAATACTGCTGTTGCGGGTAGTGGCGAAAAAGGGAATGATGAGAGAGCGTAGCAGCAACATCACTCTCTTTTTCGCCACTACCCAATTTCTGGGGTCCACTACACCAGGAACAGGCAAGAAGGACTATCCGCAGTTTCAACACAACAATCGATCAGTTGAGTATAAAAACAGCGGATAGAAACTTGGTCCGATGAGAAACGCCTCATTTTCACCGATGGCTGTGGCATTGGCTGGTTCCGTCTGGTGGATGCAACGTCAGTCGGGCTGGTTAGAGAGAAGCAGCGAGGCCAGGTAGATTATCGCAGCCGCCGTCCAGGCCTGGACACTACAGGCCTCAAAGTAATCGACGAGCATCCATTCGTGGTCGAGCTTTGGTAGACGAATATGCGATGGCGCAAGGACCATGTAAAGCTCAACAGGATTACTGATAGCATGGATGGCTTGCAGGACGCGTTGCGCGATGCTGTGGGCCTCCATAGCAAAACCGTTGCGCTGCAGGCCGATCGCGGCGATGGCGTTATCAAAAGGCCAGATTGTGCCGCAATGGTACATGAACGGGTTGTAATAGTAAGCCTGATCGGAGAGGGTGCGAATCCCCCAGGGGGTACACAGATCGGGTTGCATTAAACGCTGGCTGACCTGTGCGGCCTGCTCTTTGTTCAGCATGCCACTCCAAAGCAGGTGCCCCGGATTGGAGGAAACGACCTCGACAGGCCGTTTTTTTCCATCCAGAGCGATAGCAGGAAAATGCTCATCGGTGAGCCAGAAGCGTTGCAGCCCTTGCTGAAGTCCTTCCATGCGTTGCTGAATTTCCTGGCGTAGACGCGGATCAAGGCTCTGCCGCTGTTCGGCCAGTTTGAGATAACTGGCATAGGCCGCCCAGGCATATCCCTGCACCTCGATCCAGGCCAGCGGATACTCAATTTGCTCGTGCTTGCGCGGTTGGGTGGATGCTGTACTGTCTTTCCAGACCTGATTATCCAACCCCTGCCCCTCTGGATTGCGTTTCAGATATTCCACCAGGCCATCCTGGTCCAGGTCTGACCACTCAAGCATCCAGTGGAAAGCCGCCTCGATATGCGGCCAGAGTTCCTCTAAGAGTGCCGCGTCGTGGAAAAAAGCATCGACCTGTGCCATGGTAATGATATAGAGAAAAGTCGCGTCGAACGTTCCATAATAGCGCCCCTCCACAAGCGGCCAGTGGCCAGCGATCATACGTTGCGGAACGGGGTCCCAGTACTCATGAACCACGCGGCCCGGCTGCTCCTCATTGAAATCATTCACCACGCGACCTTGCAGGCTTGCCAGACCGCGCAAAACCGTCGCGGCCAACTCGTGCAACCAGGCGTCGTACTCATCAGGGATCTCCGACGCGGATGCATGGGCTTTCTCGTTTGTCTGTCCGGACGTTTGCTGGATGCGTCGCGCCTCTAACGCAAGCAAGACGCTCCAGAGGGAATCGCGTCCAAAGATGGCATGGAAGTGCTCGTCCTGGCCGCTGGCCATAATCCCCAGCGGTGTTTGTAACGATTGAAGGCTTAGCAAAGCTTGCTGCCGCAGGGTAGACAAAATCTCGTTGCTAAGAGTGAGGTCTTCTGAGGGAGAATGTTGCGTCTGAGTCAATCTAGATCTATTCCTTTTCTAGCTAAAAGAGATGGTATGTATTTGGCATGTAACATTGCACGCAATTTTCCTAGAGAGTAGGATAGTGCTTCTCGCGAGCATAGTCAAATTATCGCCACGTGAGAAGCACTCTACTTTTTTGTCAAATTCTCTACGCCTATCCTTTCACCGATGAGCCAATCGCTGCTCCGATAAAGTAGCGTTGGAAGATAAAGAAAAGCAGGAGGATCGGGATGATGTTAAACATCGAGCCAGCTAACAGCAGATTATATTGCGTATAATGGGCGCTCTTGAAAAAGAACAACCCCAGCGGTAGGGTGTACATATCCTGCGTTCCCAACGCGACCAGCGGCCACTGGAAATCGTTCCAGGCACCCTGGAAAGTCAGGATGGCCACGACAGTCAGCGCGGGTTTGACCAGGGGAAGAATCACCTGGTAGAAGATGCGCCAACGCGAGGCACCATCGATCATGGCCGACTCTTCCAATTCTTTGGGAAGTGTTTTCATGAACTGCACCATGATAAAGATCGAGAAAGGCTGGGCCATCGCGGGCAGAATCAGCGCAAAGAACGTATTATTCAAGTGCAGGGTGTTTACGACCAGGAATTTGGGAATGAGCGTGATCGCCAGGGGAATCATCATAATGCCTAACGTCACTGTAAAGATAAATTCTCTGCCGCGAAAATGCAAGCGGGAAAGCGCGTACCCGGCCATGGCCGAGAAAATGACATTGAGCACGGTCGCGCCAAGCGCGTAAATCAAGGTGTTGAGAATCCAGCGCAGAAAGTACGGATTGCTGAATACATCCGTGTAGTTGGTCCAGATCGCGGGATTGGGCAGAAGGCTGGGTGGGAACGCCAGCACATCATGCATTGTTTTGAACGATGAAATCAACGTAAAGACCAGTGGACCGAGCGACGAGATGGGAGCAGCCGCCAGCACCTGGCCTCTCGCGCGTGTTTGTGCCTGTGCCATAAAAAAACTCTCCTTATCCCTCGACACTGGTATCGATAAAGCGACGCTGGAGGATCGTCACGACGAAAATAATCAGGAAGAGAATGACCGACATCGCCGCGGCGGAGCCAAAGCGACTATCGTTAAAGGCCGCGTTATAGATCTCCAGCATAGGTGTCAAGGTGGAATTGAGTGGGCCGCCATTGGTCATAAACTTGGCCTGATCAAACATCTGGAAAGCGCCGATGGTACCCAGAGCAACCACCAGGAAAATGGTCGGGCGCAAGAGCGGCACCGTGACGAGCCAGAAGGTCTGAAAACGATTGGCTCCATCGACCTCGGAGGCTTCGAGGACTTCGCGTGGCAAATCCTGGAGAGCCGCCAGAAAATAGATCATGAAAGCAGCACCAGTGCTCCAGATAAGTAACAGCATCAGTGCCGGCAATGCCCAGAACGGATCGTTCAACCAATCTGGTCCTGAAATATGGATCAATGAGAGCAGATAATTAATCAGCCCATTGGGATTGTAGAGCCAGAGGAAGATCAGCGACGTTGCCACAGAAGAGGTGAGAGCCGGAATATAAAAGCTTGTGCGAAAGAGACTTTTGCCGCGTACAAGCGTTTGTAAGAGCATGGCAAGGACAAGGGCCAGAGCCGTTTGCCCGGTGACGACAATCACTGTGAACTTAAGGATATTGACAATCGAGATCCAGAAAGGGCTGAGCGAGGGATCGGTGAACAGTTGATTAAAGAGCACCTGGTAATTGTGAATGCCCACAAACTGAGGCGGAGTAAACCCAAGATCGACCGTGAAAAGGCTCAGGCCAACCCCGTAGACCGAGACCACGGCGAAAAACACAAGCAACACAAAAAGATAGGGCAGGAGAAAGAGATACGCGGTGAGTGTCTCTTCACGCTGTCGGCGAGAGTGTGGTGTACGCTCCGGGTTGTGCCGCGCCCATCCACGTTTCTTTGCTGCGAGCTGAGGCTGAGCAACAGTGCGCGATTCGGCTGGTTGTGCCGCCATACATAATGCTCCTTCTGTTCTCTTGACGACCGATTTTCCAGGAAAGGCATGGTATGCGTGTTGCGCCGCTGAAGACGGCGCAACACGCATACCATGCGAACGAAATGCGCAGATCAACCGCCCTGAAGCTGGGTATTGACCTGAGTAGCGGCATTATTCAAGGCCGTCTGTATGCTCTCCTTACCGAGCAGAATTTCCTGGATCGCGTTGCTCACATCGGTATGGATACTGCTGTCCTGCGGTCCGTAATAGTCCGCGTGGCTGTACGCTGCGGCATTAAAGAGCACCTGCAAATCAGGGTGAGAGGCGAAGTAGGGATCATTGGCCAGGCTCTTCAACGTCGGGAGGGCAAAACCATCGTCGAGCACGACCTTCTGCACTGCCGCGCCTGTCATGTACTTAACCAGTTCCCAGGCAGCTTCGGGGTGTTTGGTGCCGGAATAAGCAGACCAGGCATTGGTAAAGCTCAAATTCTCCGGCTGATTATTGGGGCCGATGGGCAAGGGCGCGATGCCATATTGGACATTGGGATAGGTCGTCGTCATGTAGGGAACGAGCCAGCCTCCTTCCATAACCATTGCGGCGCGCTGCTGACCGAAGGCATCGCCGCTCCAGCCAGCGCCTACGCTTGTGGGCATGGCTGCGGTGTTGTTCTTGAAGAAGCTATCATAAAATTCCATAGCCTGGACGCCCTGGGCGTTATTAAACGTGGCCTGGCTGCCGTTTTTGTTCAGAACCGAGCCGTTGGCCTGGTCCAGAATGGCACCCCAGCGGGAGAGGTCGGCGGAGAGAACAGCGCCGTAGACCGAGTGGGGTGTACCAGGATTCTGCGTCAGCTTTTGCGCGTCGGTTTGCATGTCGTTCCACGTCCAGCCTGCACTGGGTGCGGCCAGCCCGGCAGCCTGGAACATCTGCTTGTTGTAGAACAAGCCCAGGCTACTCCAGTCCTTCGGCAGGCCAAAGACCTGACCATTTGTGCAGGTAAATGGATTGATGAGTGTGGAATAATACTCGCTCGCCGCGACATTATCGTGGGTCATGTAAGGCGAAAGGTTGAGCAGCTTGCCCGCGCTGATGTACTCGCTGGACATCGATGGCTGCAAGTAGAAGACATCCGGGACCGTATTGCTGGCAATATTGGCGCGCATCTTGGTGGAATAATCGCCAGGGATAGGCGACCAGTTGACCTTGATGTTGGGATGAAGGGCCTCAAAATTATGCAGATTCTGGACAACCAGCGCGTCCTCGGCAGGCGTCGAGCTAAAGCCGGACACAGTGAGTGTGACCGTTCCCGATTCAGGCGCTGCCGCTGTGGTGTTGGTACTAGAGGGACAGTTGATATAACTGTTGCCCCCTGTGAGGCCAACCTGGCTTATGCCGTTGTTACCTCCAGTGCTACCAGTCCCGCCGCCACCGCCGCAGGCAGCCAGGAGCAGGGCAACGGTAAGAAAGATCGGCGTAAAGCATGATATTCGTCGTCTCATTACGAACCTCCTGATGGTAGCTCGCCAATGAGCTACCATACATATGTAGTCTGTCGTTGCAAGCTAGGAATCACCCACGACAAAGGGCATGGAATAATTACCAGCCGACACATAATTCATAGCGATGCAGCCCCCTGGTAGGGGGAATCTGCATCACACACCATCCCGGATGCCCACGCTCCAGTGAATACTCATCGGCAACCTCCAATGTGAAAGAGGTTGGAGTTCCATTTAGCGTGACGCTACAAGGTTTTCTATCCACAGGATATACACATCCAAGAGTGATTTCATACGCGGAATCGCTGGTCTCCAGGGTGAGCTGGAAATCCTGTTCAGCTTTGTGTACCTGAAGATTCATGCTGGCAGAGCCGACGCGCACATCGTGCAAATGCGCGGTATGCCAGGGGCCAGGGAGATGGGGAACACAACGCACGTGGTGCCTGGCGGCGTCTGGCCGGAAACCCAGAAAGAAGTGAACCACCGGCCAGATCAGCCCATAGCTTGACCAGGCTTGAATAAAACACCCCTCATCTGGCGAAATGTCACTGGCTGCGCCAGGCATACGGTGTGAAATGGTGCCTGCAATCTTATAGCAGTACGCCAAAGCCTGATCCATGCGTCCATAGTGTGCCTCAGCAGCTGCCATTAGACTGTTTGGCAAGGCCTGGCTTACGCGTTGGGTCTCAGGGTTTAAGTAGATGCCCCAGGGACCGTTGAACTCATCTGACTCAAGACGCTTAAAGGCTTGCTCCGCGTGCTCTGGCGTGGCCAGCCCCGTCTCCATGGGTGTAGCTGCGATCATGTGCTTTAAGAGCCAGGGGCGTTCTAGCTGGAGATCCTCGCTCCTCGCCGTGTGCTGTTCGGCGAAACGTGTAAGCAGAGCAGCGCTGCGCTCCATCTCAGCCAGATCGTTTGTCCACAGCGGCTTTGTACTCCGCAAGGTCCGGTGGGACGCGGCCAGGGCGTCGGCTGAGGTGTAGATATCGCCATACAGCGTCTCCTCTTCCATCCACCAGGCTTTATTGACGAACGCGCGTAAGCGTTGCGCCTTCTCCCGCAGTTCGGGCACGATATCCGCGTCGCCAGTCTCCTCGGCAAGTTCCGCCAGGCAGAGTAGCGCCTCGTAGGTGTAGGCGGCGAGATCCAGTGTCTTCGTGCCTGCGCCGTGCTGCAACTCGCGGGTATCCACGAAGCCTTTGCCGGTGGGGCAGAGATTGCCCTCCAGGTCATGTTTACCCAGCACTACATCGAGCAGACCGCGTTTACAGAAGCCATACACCTCTTGCAAGAAGGCGCGATCGCCCGTCCAGCGAAAGGCGTGATAGCATGCGCGGAGAAACAACGGGGTCTCGACAAGCATGCCGTTATGGTGGACTCGGCCTTGCGTCAGGACTTCGTGAACCACCGTTCCATCGCCGTTCACCGCCTCGCTATGATTAGCAAGCGTGCGCAGCGAGTTTAACGCCAGTTCAAACTGGCCGGAAGCGAGCAACGGGAGCGTCG
>WNFI01195515.1_pt1 | contig 17042 bp, 17 predicted proteins | sample 5400471 | NCBI WGS metagenome assembly WNFI01 (sample SAMN13153348, study PRJNA577476) | soil metagenome | isolation source: 100 cm saprolite on Douglas fir-dominated hillslope | place: USA:California | collected 2013-09-17 | reverse complement strand
CCCATCCTCTGCTTCCATTCACATGTTGAATGTAGAAAGGAAGTCTCACGAAACAGTTACGTTGACGTAGTAACTAACCTAACTGTTGATCTAACTCCGAACTTCTATATTTATGCCCAAAATATGCTGTCAAGTTTGTTCAATGATTCACTGAGTATCCTCGTACTTTAATCATGTATCGAAATCATAGCTTACCTCCTAGTAACTGGGATCCAAATGAGAATCAATATGCTATAACTCTTCTACACAATCGTACTTAGGACAACAGCGAACAATTCTGGTAGGAAATTCATTCCAGTCAATTTTCTGTTTGCTCCAATGCAATACATCCTTGTACCTGTGCACATCATATGCATGGCAAACTGCATGCGTGTAAGGAGTCTTAATTGAGTTCAGGTGCGTAGTACAGTTGACCTCCGACATTCTATAACTGAAGAGCGATGAAGAGGTACTGCACAACGCGGGTGATCAAGCTAAGGAAAAGGGGAAAACCCCTCGATCATGCCCCGGAGAATATAAATACGCGTATGCATAGCCCCGTAAAATCCGATTCCCCCGATCCGACTAGGCTTACAATTAATGCGTGAACTACTGTCTTTATCGGATAGGTGGACTAAACATTGAGGTATAAGGACCCTAATGGCGAATTTCTGGATCAAGCTACGAGACCGCTGAAATTCCCGCTACACAATGAATGTTTAGGTATACCTGACCGGACTGTATGTTGTGCGACCTTAGCCTTTCATTCAGTCACTACACCCTCTCGAGTATTGAGACCTAAATTCGGTATTTGCGTCGAACGCACTGCCACTGACACAAGGGAAATACCGAACATGAGAGACAGGGGTCCCTCGGAGGTTAAATCCAGTCAAAATTCTCAATACAAATATATTATATACAGACCCCAAATGGAAGGAGCTTTATCGATAAAATGCATGGCACCCCTTGAAATTGCACTGGACTCGTATGAATGAGACGTTCCTGACAAGTCCTCAGCCTTTCTTGCTTATGGTGATGACATTCAGGAGCTTCAGGATCATTCCTTTGATTAATTATGAGATGTTAGGTGGTTGTAGAAAGTGTAGATATGAATTGTGAACAAAGAATTTTCCCTATGCATAAGAACTAGCAGTGCCTAGCGACAATGGGAGAATCCTGGAAGACTATGGTGGAGAATTTCACTATGAGAACTAGGGATGCCGTGGTTCGGTTCAAATCCGGTTCGAACAAATTTTTGCGAGCCAGAACCCAAACCAGTTTGCAAAATGACCTTATGAGCAGGCAATGGTTGTGATCTCAATGTAACTGATAAGGTCATTTTGCGAACCGGTTTGGGTTCTGGCCCGCAAAACGTGATTCGGTTCGGATCCGAACCGAACCACGGCATCCCTAATGAGAACATGGAGAACATTTGATACATTGAGCAAGGAGATAACCTCTCCTGTTTACTAGTGAAAGTGTTGCATTGAAATCCAAATTCACTGAATGCGTAGTTACGGCTATCCCCAATTAAATTGAACAGACTCCTTGAGTAAAACCTGAAAACGGACATCGGGTCTAAAATTTCCCCTAAGTGACACCCCTTGAGTTGATCGGCGTTAAAATTATAACTTACTTCACGGCAGCACCCGCTACACGTCTTGTATTGCCTAACGAGCTGAGAAGAAATGACGAAATGATGATTCAAAACTTCATCCATGCATCAAGACTCACTTGTCACACTGAGTCACGCGGGGTCCCTTCAACTAATATCTACATATGCTACCCTTACCACAATAGCCACAAATAGCATTACTAATCCACCCACACTCTCTATCCTTCTCTCTCATTAACTAGTCCTACCGATACACAATGGCGAGTCTCCGACGGAAGCGTTCAAATGCGATTCTCAAAGAGCCCTCCAAGGACGCTGCCAGTGAGAAGCGAACGTCGGTCACAGCGCTTGATCAGCGAATTCAGCAAGAGGTTATGAAACTGTACGTGTTTTATGGTTTGTATTGGGTACAATAGCTGGGATTACTAGCTGACGGCACCTGGGAGACAGGACGGGCGCGGGATTCGTCTTGGATCTAGCGACAGGGGTAGTAAATTCCATTGATATCAATTTCCTCGGACTCAAAGGCAGTAAGTCATTGTGATTCCTCATGGTACATATGTAGGATGTTGTTCAGGTATCTCTCTGGCGGTGTTGCCACGTAGCTCCGTACGAGGGGGGGCTGTGGCGAGTCCGTGTCACGCTGACCGAGGATTATCCGGCTATGTCTCCCCGTGTCGTCTTCATGAACAGGATCTACCACCCAAATGTTGATGATTTGTAAGTTTGTTCTTTATTTTTCGATTGCTCGCTCATGAATCTCTGGGACAGATCTGGGGAGGCGACAGCCATCATACGCGAATTGTGGAGCCCCATGCATGGTCAGTGCTACTCATATATCTAGATTTCAGTGCTTATGCCCTTCTTTGATCTCGACCCCATTATCTTTTAAAGATCTGTCTATTGTCTTCCAAGACACTTTCCCGTCCTTGCTCAAGTATCCGAATGTCGGTTTGGCTGTCAACAATGAAGCTCTCGACCTCTATAGAAGGGATAGTACTGGGTATGCGTCAATCGTGAAAGGTAAGCCATTCTCAGCCGGTGCCACGGGAGGGAGTAATTGCCCGGTTTCACCCTCATGTTTTCCGTGAGAGTTGCTGCTAACCTCACTGCTCGATCTCCGGTTTTCGCAGACTACGTGGATAAGCACTCGGCACATTTGCCACCTCCTTTGCCAAAATCCGCTTTTGTTTTCCACCTTGTGGATACCGAAGAGATTGGAGTCGCGATTTAGGTCACTTCACGCCATTTTCTCGTGTTCAAGTTCGGGTTCTGTTCAGTTCCAATGTTTATCATACTTTCACTCTTTTGTCGGATTTCGCCTCACTTGAATTTCATTTATCAGTAGCATTCATTCCTTCCATTCTCTAATCCTCCTCTGGCGAATACCTAGTACACATGTACCTTCCTTGTACTATATCTTTCTGCCTCATTTTTTGTCGTCGGTTGCATCATACTTTGTTCGAACCTCCCTTGTGCGTGTGCCATTGCCGTGAATACGTCGGAAATTGCCGATTGGATGGGCCACAGACATCAGCATCTCTTGCCATTACCATTAATCCCCTGAGGCTGTTACATACGGTAATCTATGCCATCAAAGAGCATATACAAACGGCCAGGTGCTCAGCACTTCCAGCTTGTGCATCGGTCGCAAAGAGATCCTCTCATTCACGATCCCGACGCATCCAAGTATGTCCTCAGGAGTGTCGAGCGCGAAAACGTTGCTGGCAAAGTGATTATCATACCTCCCTTTCGCTGTCAGTGTCATTGTGTTATTGGCTAATTATATCCATGGGGTTTCCTTGTGTGCCAGGGGAAGACGCGTGATGACCTTGAAAGTGGGTTCGCATCCCAGCTGAGGCTTGACGAGAAGCCCAACGTTGGCGAGGCTGCCGTATACGACATCTATTATGATGATACGGAGTATGACTACATGCAGCACCTGCGTCCAATTGGTGTCAAAGAAGAGGGCGTGGACAGTGTCCTGCTCGAAGTCCCGTCTTCATCAAATAATAAAGCTAAGAAACGAGAGGCCCTAGAGATCAAACTCAAGCAACCCGTCTCTCTGGTACCGACTGAAGTGCTACCTTCAAATAATGAGTACACACTAGAAGAGACATACGAGGCTTCACGCGCAATACCATCCGCTCTCGCAGGTTTCCAACCTGACATGAATCTGCACCTCCGCCAAACGCTCGAGGCACTGGAAGATGATGCTTTTGTCGACGATGGTCTTGGAGATGACTTTTTTGGGGAGCTCGTCAAGGACGGTGAACGCAGTGGGGCTGAGGATCCAGGGTTCGAATTTTACGAGGAAGGAGAGGGAGGACGTGAAGACACCGAGCTGTCGGCATCCCAATCCTTCCCCTCTCAAGGAGAAGAGAGTTGGGAAGCACGTTTCTCGAAGTTCAAAAAACAGCAGCAACTCGCTGCTGCAATAGCTGCTAAATTGGATTCTGATGATGGCAGTGATGTAGAGCGAGAAGATCAACGATCGGAGGCCCAGGACACAGTCGGAACGTTACCTCGCCTACCTGTCATTGGCGGGAAGAGGAGAAGAAAGGGAGCATCCGATGCTTCTGGGTACAGTCTTACGAGCTCGTCCATGTACCGAAATGAGGGCCTCACCACGCTGGACGAGCGGTTTGCTAAGGTGAGGGTGCCATCTTGCTCTCTCTTGGAAGTCCCTTTATATTGCTAACCTATTCACTCAGGTCGAGAGAGAGTACGAGTCCGACGAAGACAAGGATTTGGATGATGAAGCGGCAATACAGGCACTCATTGAGGAGAGAGAAAATGTCCCAGACCTCATCCCGGTTCGCGAAGACTTTGAGTCTCTCATGGACGATTTCCTGGATCGTTACGAGCTGGTCGGCGGGAAAATGCGCCCTGTATTGGAGGGGAGTACAGGCTTAGAGAAATTGGAAACGTTGCGAAATGCCATCGTTGACGATGATAGACGTGAAGTGATGTTGGGGGAGGAAATGGGACTGGGAGTGGAAGAGGATCATGACGAAGCTATGCCTCTGCCTTCCATTGTTGGAGTAGATGAGGATCGCTGGGACGTTGAAACGGTACTTAGTAAGAATTCTCTTAATCCGCCCTTGAAGTGTATGAGTAATTCATGATTTCATCGCAGGTACCTACAGCAACCTGGAAAATCATCCTCGGCTGATTCGACTCAAAAAGAGTTATCGCACCCCTCAGATACAGGTAGATAAACGAACAGGAATGCCATCGGTCTCAAAAGGTGTGCTGTCTACTTCAGATCAGCCCGACGACCGGATGGCATTGAGACAGGAGGTATTTGGAGCAAATCCTGATCCATCACAAGGCACGTCACTTTGCGTTGCTCCGCTTGATGGTCGGTGACGGTGTATCCCACAGAGAGCCGGAAGATACCGCCCAAGCGATCGAAAGACGAAACTCCCGAGGAGAAGAGAGAGCGCAAGCAAGCAGCTAAAGATGGACGTCGGGTGGGTGGCATCTAACCGATTTGTGCACTACAACCTGACTGAATGCTGATGCAGACTCGTCGAGCGGAAAAGAAAGTTTTGAAAAATTCCTTTGCTGCAGAACGTAAGAATCAGGTGCAAGTTCAGAGAGGGAGAAGGATAGCCGATACGGTAAGATCATTGTAATGTCGATGCAGGGTGTGTTACAATACATGGTTACATGGGAGGTATCATATGTGAGCTTGCATTAAGTCATGGGGTATGTGAATGAGCCTTGGCAATCTCAACGAGTAGAGGTGTCACCAGTCAGGCCACATTTCGAGCAATCCATCGCCTTCGTCATCTGGAGTATCTTGCTGCTTTGTCCATCGATCCGGGACCTGATATTGTGCAGAATTTGGGTCAGAATTTTTATGGCGCAATTCATTCTGCTTACCAATGGGAAATAGCGCTCCATAGCGCTCCTGAATCGCGCCTTATACTGTTTAGGGGTAACTATAGTCGGTTCACCTTTGGCCACGCCTCCGAGGAGTGCTGACTCTTTTACCCAAGTCTCCAACTTCTTGTCCCAGGTGTAAGTCCGTATAAAGTCTACAACACCATAATTACGCTTGTAGTTCCTGACCAACTAAATAAATTATCGCTCACCAACTATACCGACGACTAGCTCATTCTTGGTGCTATCAACCGCCACCACAACGGAGTAGTCCATGATGTTCAGGTTCGCTAAGAATTTACTGTCATTCCATAGGGCACCCCTAAGGATTCTCTTGCTGTGTTCGCGAACGTAGAACGGAAGTAGATGTGACACTAAGGACGCACGATCAGCCCTAACGCAACTGAGAAGGCAGGACACACTTGCTTTGAACAAGATTCTCATCAAGCAGGACTTCATTCTCGCGACCCGTGGATTGTACGTGGCGGTTGCGCATGGAACCTTTCAGGTCATAAATCTGACTCGCGAGAGTGAGTCACCGTTTACTCGGCTCTACTAACATGATCTTACTCTTGAAAACTTGCGACCGTAAAATAGATTTTCCATGATGAGTAGGTTCATGCGGATGGACTTGCCGGCCGCAGGATTTTTGTAAACGATCTTGTAGCATCCATAGATCTTGGAGAGTAAAGTCGGGCGCTGCGTGATCCATGAGTAAGGGTATAGGCTACGATCGGGCAGGCTGACATTGGAGGAAATGGCATTTGACATGTAGTCAAAATACGCTGGTGCGAACTTGGTCATGGCATCTAATTCAGACTTCGTGATCTCCTTAGCGATGAAACGTTCATCTACATGAATGGATTTGGATTATCTCGGCAATACGGACGTAAGGCCACCGGATTACGTACCTCTTGACTTGAGGAAAGCTGATCCTGACTTTCCACCCGTCGCATCCCACTTGTGACAACGGGCTAACGATTCGACCATCAAATCCTCGCACCCGCAAGAACGTCTAAATGCCTCAAATTGTTCAGCGCAAAACACTGCACAAGAGATTGCAACCCCGCCGCTTTCAAACTCTAAGGAAACTATCAGAAAAGTGAGCATTCGGAGATAAGAATTGCCCTACGAAACGACAAATGGGTAACGTTGGTGGGCTGTTTCATTAATTCTGAAGGATCTGGTGCATCCTCGCTATTTATGAGTCCCCAGGTCGATCGGCCATCGGATGAGTCGTCAGGCATGAAAGTTTCGGAATGTTCAATGCTTTTTGTCCTCCGTTCGGCCTGCGATTTGCTAATAGCCTGCCGATGGTCCTTGGAACTACGAGCAGAGTTAAGAAACGTCAACGTCAGAGGAACCCATACATACTTGAGCGTGAACGCTATGATTGATGTTGGTTCGTCTTCTCGCACCGTAATCAAGTTATCAGCGAACATGTGCTCGGCTGCCCCACTAATGATACAGGTATAAGTAAGTAACGAGAAAGAGCTGAACGCACGCTTACAAAGGATATTGCAACTGCGTCGCATTGTTCGTGCTTTTCCACCAACCGGAGACAGCGCCTATAACTGTCGGACCTTCTGCACTACTGCTGGGTCCAGTGTCCTGAGTCGTCTCTGACTCCTTTAAAGGGGAGGAAGGATCAGTCTTTTGGGAAGAAGGTGAGGCTGCGCGAGGCATTTTCTCGGTCGCACTGGGAGTTGGTTGTTCAATAGGCTCAGGCTCTGGTTGTGTATCTTTGGCGAGGCCAACGTCTTCGAAGCCGGGTCCATCCTTAGCATCGAGAGTAGTAGCAGGTCCAATGGCACTAACATCCTCGGTTGAAGATTGAGTTGACGCGGGTTCATCTTCAGGTCGTTCTTTGAGCAAGTTCTCACCGCCGTCGCCTTCATCATCTGCCTCGATATTGAGCTCATCCTCCTCCTCAGATTCGTCCAATGGAGCCTCCCGGATTGAGCTGAAAACAGCAACCTTTGCTCGAGCTGTGGTCACAGGTCGTGCTCTCCGAACTCTCGTAGCCGTATACCTTTTGACATTGTCTTTAGACATGCGTTCGAATTGACGGGTTAGTGAGTGAACTTGACCGGAATTGGAGGGGCCATGAGGCCGGACATTAGGTCTAGATGGTGCACGGTTAAATCCCTGCAACTTGACAGGCGACTTCGTGCTGCCTTTGCCCTTAACTTTGCCAATCTCACTGTGCCTACACTCGGGTACGGCATTAGAACAAAAATCTTTCTCTGAAACGGCTGAGTACCTTGTCTTCCCTGTTTGAATTCCTGGCGGATTATTGATGCTCATCTGATCGTCTGAATAGACCGGCAGAGGGGTTCTTTTGATAAGTGGATGCGGGATACGACTAACATGAGAGGGATGCAGCTTCCCAACAGGACGTTTCGAATGCGTCAGGTGACGTGGCCCAAGGTTTGCTGCATAGCCTCTCTCATAATCAGAGCCGCCGGATCCTGGAGGTGGAGGTCCTTTCCTTGCAGAACTCTTTACTCTCGTGCGCTTCCGCGGGACGAGACTGGGGTAAGGTGCTTCGGAATCAGAACATATCGCTTGTTCGCTTTGGGACAAATCCTTAGCAGAAACTGAGGACTCAACCTCTGAAGGCTGAAAACGCTTGACTAGATCCGCGACATGTCCTGTGCTTCCTTGCCAGCGAGGAAGACGAGAGGGAGGCTCGGATGCGGAAGGAGCATTGTGGCCTCCCGGAGCTTCTGGTACTACTGGCTTTTCAGACGGTGGCACATTCTGTTCATCCGGGCTCGGTAGAGGGATATCTAATGAGATGGGTACGCTTGTTTGGCGAGCAGATATGGTCGAGTCACTATCTCCTTCCTCTGAGGACTGGGTCACGGGAGAGAGAGAGATGGGAGGTGCAGAGGCAACCGAGTGTGGAAGGCTCGCGTCCTCAGGCGCTAAAGGCTTCTCCCCTGAAGATTCGGGCTCGGATGTCGGAGCATCAGGTTCAGTGGCGGACTTCTCATCGGCTTCGGAGGCGGTGGACGTATATTGGCGGAAGAAATCGTCGTATATTCGCTTGAGATGGTGAGAACCTGTCATTCTACGCAAATCCTTCTCAGAGAGCACCCTGGGCCGGGGAGGAGGATGTTTCTTTTCGAATCGCTCCAATTCAAAATCCCACTGCACCACCTTATTCTGGATGAAAGATCGAGCCAAACCCAATGCAAGAGTGTCGACCGGCGGAGCGCTGGTATACGTATCCTGAATTATCCTAGATACTTCATCATGGTCCACTTTGACTCGGCGCAGAAGTTCCGACCCCTCTTCAATCAGTGAGTCCCTGGAAAATTCGGATGGTGGGGATGGCTCAAACGTAGCATGGGCACGTAACTCGGAAATACGATTAACCACCGAGTCCCAATAAGCGGAGTTCTTCAAGAGAAGCCATTCATAATCTCGATTCTTGAGTGCAAGCAGGGATTCCAAATGTAGCGTCGTTCGCATTGACGGAAAAATCACTTCGTAGATGCCAACGGGCTCCGTCTGGAAGCGAACCGCCATTCCCCGCCATGCAAAGTAACGAATGTGATGAAGATAGATGTTGTGTTCGCATCCAGCACCATGAATAAGGGAAATGTCTGCCGGGTAGAAATGGAGTTCAAGGAATTTCCCAAACGAGTACTTCAACGTCTCGTCCAATATCGGTATAAATGGGGTGGTTTGCAGGCATATGCGACAGACACTAAAGGAAGCAATCTTGTCAGGGGATGGGATCGGGCTTTCCGGGTTGACTGTGGGCGTCCAAGGCTCGGTAGCAACGACCACACGGCTCTCGTGGTGGACGTATACCTTGCTATGTGCTCCAATATGTTTACGACAACCTTTGCCTTGACAGGTCTTCTTAGGATCAAGAGACTCGATAATCGAATCCTCAATAAACTGTCCAAGAGTGCAATCATTCTCTCCGTAGTATGACATACGGGTAAGCCTTGGTTGGAAGCATGCAGGTTCCAGATCCATGCCCAAAGTTGGTATCACGAAATGGCGGACATGGATACATTGATATTTCTGGATTATAAAGTCATCTAGGTTTTTCCGGAGACACCATTCCCAAATCCGTCGGAACTCCTCGTGAGCGATACGGGCTCTATGTAGAGCGCTCAGCTTGGCAATGCAGCTCGTATCACGTAGCACAGGAGTTGTATCCAACGAATTCGGTGTGCCAGTGAGAAGCAACGATTGTACTGCAGAAGGGGACTTGAGATCGGAAAGCAAACTTGCTGTAGATTGCGTGCGAACAAGTGGGCGGATTTCGAACGATGGGGTGGCATCGTCTGGAGTGATGGAAGGGGCACGCCGTGGTTGCGGCGTTTTGGGCAGATCTTCCGTACCATCTAAGCTCTCCGGCACTTCCTCCTTACCAATAGACGTCGCCCTAGAAAGCGCTCGCGACCGTGCGGTTTCTTCCTGAAGGATTTTCAGGGCTTCTTCCTCCTCCCACTCCTTTTTCGTGATAGCCACCAGGTCGTCGAGCTCTTTCATCTTCCAAATCGGATATGGAGGGGGGAACCGAAGTGTGGCGGAGATAGATATGAAATTGACTAGGTATGGTGCAAGGGCCTTCCGGATCCTAGAAGAGAGCGTGCTCAAATCATTGGCAGGAGTAGATCTAGCGAGAGGCTCGGCATCCTGAGGGATTCCTGCTGATGTAGGAACATGAGGATCTTCTTTGTTGGTGCTCTGGATGGGACTTTCGTTTCGCTGGTCGGCAAGCCGAACGAAATGCTGAGGCGTGGCATCTATTGTCATCGGTGGTATCGAAATAACTGTATCCTTCCAAAGGTTGGTTTCCATCTTTAGATTCCGAACAACAAACATGAGGAAGCAAGTAACCGCTTTGATCTTCTTCAACGTGTCAATGTTCTCTCCGCGTAAGATAATTGTGCACACCGTGTCACTGCCGCAACCTTCAAACCGCATGTACGTTTTCCTGCGACCGGGAATAAGGTTATGCTCAAAGGATAGAATACGGAATCGTGCACATTGCCCCATTTGCGGCTCTGTCACAAGTCTGTCCATGGACGTCAATACTTGCGCTTGCGTTGCCCTCGAGACAAATTGCAGAGCACTATTTTTGACCGTTCGTGCGACGGCGATATTGGCTTGGAGAAGATACTCCAAAGCTAATCGAGAGACAGAACGTTCCACAAGAACGAGATGTGGTCTAAGAGCCGCAACTCGGGACACAAGATTGAAAAGGTACTCTTTTTCTTGAGCCAAGAGCGGATCAAAGGCCATGAATTGACCTTCAACACGATGATAGTCAAACGGAAACGTAACGAGCATAATACGCGGGTTACGAATGTCATGAAACATGCTTTTGTGCGCGACATTCTTGGTGATAACTGCCCCGTCAACGTATTCGGAATCACGGGGAAGTCCACCAGGGAGTTTTTTAATCTTAATGTTCTTCCGCACATCCATAGAGCCCCCTGGAAGTCTTATATTGACAGAGAGGTGGGATGCAAAGCGAAGACAAAGCTTCATCAATGTCTCCTCCCATTCTCGGGCTCTTGGGATCCCTTCCTCACTCAGCAGCTGTCGAAGTATGATTCGAAGATGAAACATCGACGCCCCATTTAACTCGGCAGCATATCTGCAGAGGCTTCAGTGGTTATGGAAAGGAGAAAATGTTGGAGGACGCACGCGCTAGATTCTCTCCTAGTTCTCCAACCTGGCTCACCTATGTCAAGGGGAGATAGCCGCGAAGGAACACGACTTCGTAAGGATGGCGGTCCAAGTATATCTGCATCGGTCGCGAATGAGCTCACACGAGACCGTAGAGGCCTCGGACTATCTGCCCGATCTGGAGATGATGATCCAGGGAAATGAATAAATGATTCTTTCTTGTCCTCCTTTGATGGGAACTGGATCATTGGGGCCTGAGGGCCTTTCGGCTCCGAAGCAGACGCTCCTTCACCGTTAGCATCTGTGGCGTATTCCTCAAGAGTGCCTGGTCGAGGCTCCACATCCTTCTCGTCCTCCAGATTCCTGCGGAAAGGCGCGGTCGTTGCATCCGCTCCATCCCAGCCCAACAGGTTAGGAGAATTAGGAGTGTCTGGAACCAATCGACGTTGTCCAAGCTCAGGAATCGAGAAAAGATTATAAGAATCATGGCTCTGTGCCAGCATGTTCTGTGCAGCGTATAGCGACTGAGGATAATTGCTCTGCAGGAACTCTAATTGAGCTGGAAATAGCGATGAGTTTGCAGAAGCAACACTTCGCCGGTCGTCTTCGTCGTCATAATTGTCGTCCTCTAGCATTTTTAGGCAGATGTTGCATACTCGAACAAGTCCATTCTGTCCAAATCTGGCCCCCTTGATGACGTTACTCGCACATCGAGAGCAATAAATCTGGCCTTCTTGGAAATCACTCCCAGGAACATCCAAAGCCTAACCACATAACTCACCGCATATACGGCAGTGATGCTTTCGTCTCCACGTGGTGAAGGTACTCTTGCAGTCATAGCATTCCTTGCATAGTTCATCATCCATCCAATAATCCTTTGATAAGCCTAGACAAATATCTGAGTATGCAGCACGGAGATTGAGTGAGTATGCTGGTACCATCTCCGCGGAGACGACGGATCACTTTTGACGCAGTGCCACTTCGCTTGAGGCTATTGCTGGTTCTGACACTGCGAGTATCATCTTGTATAGGAAAGCCCGGGATCCCCGTATTAATTGCATCCCCCTCCATGGGGGAACCTGATCGGAGATCAGAATTCCGAGATGTTGGTGGTTCGGGGTCATTAAGATACGTAGGAATCTTTGATATGACTGGAGCCATGGAGATGAGAGGGGGTGCAGGACGTCGGGCATTCGCGAATGCATTTATACTTCGGTCTTTGGAGCTAGATGGTACTCGAGGGAGTGTTGGACGTGGGTTCGAGGCATTGCGGGAAAGCTCAGGCTGAGGCAAAGCCGCCTGGGCCGTGTTCATGCTCGAGGGGGAAGGAGTGGACTGGACACTGAAAGTGTTCCTCACTTTCGATAGCAAGGACGACATTATCGCGTAGGAAGAATTTCCTTCTTCACCTTCATCAGGAAAAGGATTTCCGAACGTAGTGAGAGTATGAACATCCTCCTTGTGCAAAGGATGCGCGGGGAATCCAATCTCTGGTTGCTTTAGCATGGCATCAGGCAGTGACCATGAACGCAGTTGTTACTGTGTCTCTTGGATATAAGAAAGGAGAGGCTGTGCACGAGCCGACGAAAATGAGCCTCCCTATATTGTTCCACTACTTCTCAACCCCTCTCCCGTACCTTCGTACTCTTGCACTTCAGCAGAGTATCCATGACCTCCAGCTCCAGTCGAGGAGAAAAGGGCGGCAATCACCAGATATCCTGCTTCTGCTGCAGCATCGTCCAGTTTATACGGGAGGCAAACGGCAGGATGAGACTGCGCTCGCTGATGAACGAAGCCGACTAAGGAACCTAGGTGCAGATTGGATACCAACTTCGAGGGGGGGAGAGACTACATTTCACGGCCCTGGCCAGTTTGTTGCTTACCCACTTATGGATCTTGGGAGGATGTCTGTGCGTGGGAACCATTTCCTCACTTCTCATCCTAACTCAAAACCGTCCCCAAGCTCTCTGTCAGAGATTATGTCTGTGCCTTACAGAATATTCTGACTTCCCTAGTGGATGATGTTCATAGAATCCCAGTTCATAACTCTCAACACACAGGCGTCTTTCTCTCCGAACGGCGCAAAATCGCTTCCATCGGTGTGCAGGTCCGACATCGGCTGACGACTCACGGTTTAGCCATCAATATCACTGATGAGCCCATTCCTTGGTTCGATCAAGTTGTGGCATGCGGGCTGGAGGATGTGCGTGCAGTTTCTCTGGAGGCCGCCCTCGGACATGCTGTCACAGTCGAGAATCAGGCTGCTCCAATCCTCGATTTATTTGCATCACGCTTCAAGCGAGAAATGCAACCGCTTGACGATGAGCAGGCTCAAATCATGTCAATGATTCGTGACTTGCAAGCTGAGACAGAGCACGAAGGACCTTGGTTGCGCAAACCTGCTGGTGTTAGATAAATTCGCGTATCACGCTTGGAGTATGACTGAAAGTATAGTAGTAATTTTTATGCATGTCCCAAAATGGATATTTATTGTCGATAAGTACGTAATGGTAAGAAACCCATCAAGCGAACTCAACGAAGGTACGGCTATCTGAACCTGCCCCGCCCAACCCGCCAAATCTCCCAACAATGCTTGCATGGACATTCTCGAGACCTTCGGTCCATCTTTCAAGAGCAGCATACCGCCTTTTTTCAAGTGTTCGGCTAAGGATAGGTAGGTAATGGAGATAGTTTCAGGTAACTAGACATGACTGGCACATACCTCGAATCCAATTCCAAGCGTCCTTCCACTTGGTCGATTCTCCCTTTTACTCTACCCTCCAGGATGAGACCAACAAGAAGGTCCTCCACCTCCTCCTTATCAACATTCAGTTGCTTATGACCTTCATTACTAAGGAAGTACCAGACTAGGTGCAGACAAGACGCACTTTTGCCAAGAAGGATAATTCGAGGCGAGTGTAGGGACGGATAAGATCGATCAAATATTGGGTTCGCAAAGTGCGTAGTAGGTCGCCTATATAGAACCGTATGAAAGGATCATCCATGATAGTCGACTTGTTGTCTGTCATAAGCGTCAGTGATGGCGGCAAGGCGTTAAAGACAATGCGCACCTCTTAATATCTTCTCAGCTTCGTGGACTTCTCGACGTTGATATGCTCCAACAAGATCCGTCATTGCCGTTATTTCTGGATCATTCTTGTATCTGACAAGCGAAAAACGAGATCAGGCCAGCTATCATTTCAAATGTCAGAACAGGTCATACGGCTTTGTTTCTTGACTGTCAAAGGGATTGATGTCACTGCCCATCAACATGTTCGCTAACACGAGATACTTCAACACCTGGATTCTCTGAGGGGAGCCAGACTCATCATAGTTGCGAAATGATTCAAAGAAGTCGGTTGATGCACGAGCCCACTGTTCTGTAGAGCCGTCAGCTGCAGAAGCCACGGCAACCGAATCAGTACCTACTTTCACCCATCCACATCTTGCCTCCACATTCTCTTATGACACCCATGATTCGCGGGTGTGGTATAGCAGACCGGACTTCCAGGGTGGCATTATATATTTCCTGAACAAGGACGAGTGAGATGGTGGTGCCAAAACACGGGGCTGCGATCTCACCTTTAGCTTTTTGTAATTTCGTGTCTCGTTATACATCTGAATCTCCAAAGCATAGATCTCTAATAGCAGCGTCCCTCTCGACTGATCCCCCGTGTCGCCACTGGCACCATCCTCAACAGATTGGTGAAGTTCTTTAATGAGCTATGAACCAGAGTCCTTATCCATCACCATTACTATGGCAAGAAGCATCACTAACAGAACTCAATCGACCAAATTCTTTTCTATCCAACCAAAGTTTCGCGAGCTTTAGGTTAGTTTTCAAAGACAATCTCTATTCCAAACAGCTGTGGTGAGCCGAGGCGGGGGAATATCGCTAGTACTCACGTCATTTTTGGTATCCTCCAAGCTAGCTTTTGTAACCTCATAAAATTTCTGGAGCACTTCCACGTCCACACCCTGAGTCGCAGCTACAGCTGCAACTTTACGGCCCTTTCCTTTCTTTCCGCCGTCCCCAACATAATCCAGAATACCATTGATGCTCTTCTCGGAGTAGTTACGCGTCACCACTGACTTGGTGTATGTTAAGAGTTTGGTATATGTCTGGAGAGCTTCATGTGGACGCCGCAAAACAAGGAAGAGTAATTTGGTCTGCTGTTTGAGCGCTTTGAAACCCCTGGTTATTAACTTCAGTATGTGGATTACAAATGCAGTGAATGTCACCGCTACCATTCTGTTGGCTCAGTCTCCTTTGCTACGATCGCCTGGAATGCCTTTAACGCGGCTTCTGGATCGTCCTCTTTCAAAGCTGGGGGAAAACATATCATCACAATTGAGCGGAAGCCGCCCTAGGTTGGCTCACACTTTGCGGTGTAGTACTGATTTTCCATATCGGCTCCGGCTGCAGCTTCCACATCATCATCGTCATCCGTGTATTCAAAACCGTAATCCTGAGAGAGAGTCAAGTGCCAATACCGGCTGGGTATCCAAAGACACGAACATCTTCTGATCCGGCGGCTTCCAAGTATTCCATGTCATCGTCCTCCATAGTGAAACTGGCACAGTGATACGAAGTTGAGGTACAGTGAATATAGACGAAAACCCGTCACGTGCAGCAAGCTAACGTTGCAATACAATCGGCCAACTCCGCCGTAGTTTTACTAACTAAAAAATCAGCCTCGATGGAAAAGTTGGGGGACGCACGAATTTGGAAAAAAAAAAAAAAGCAAGAAAGAAAAGGGGAAGAAAGGAGAGGCTTTTAATATGAATATGCCTCAGATCATGAACGTGTCCCCATATGCGTCCGGCTAAAGCCGGCTAAGTGATTTAAGTGAATGCCCAAATTGTGAACAATTACTTATACTTACAATTAAATCAAATGACGTACAGGCACTCCCAGACTGGATGCGCAGAGTGGCGCAATACTGCAGTCTTTCGCCACTGGTTTGTTTACCACATTTGACACAAAGGGCTGTAATTCTTCCTCAAACCTCATGAAAACTTCGTCAAGCCATGGCGTTGATCAGCAGCTCCCTACTCTCCGTAGTACATTTTTCAATGTAACACTAATCAAGTCGTCTCACTTTTGTTGGGAAATGGGCCTTGCGGTGCGGCTCTCGGGTGTGAGGGTACTAGACTCTAATACTAAAATGTTCGGGACAAACATAAACACAGCGTGTCGACTTGTCCCTCCAGCAAAAATTAATAAATGGACAGGTGAACTGTCTGGCTTTACATCCAATTCAGAAGCCGCTGCACCGATGTTATATGCCTCCTCATCACTCCGCTTTCGCTTGTGTGATTTGTGCTCATGACACAGTTGAGGATAAGGTCACAGTCAAACCTGAGGCGACCAAACTCTTCACAGTTTTAACACACGCCAGGCTTCCATCTGTGTGAACGGCTTCGGTCTGTCGGACTTCTCAATTAGTGAACGTTCAATGGCCGCTTGGACGGTCAAGTTAGTAATGAATTGGCCTAGACAATGAACGGGGGATATGCATCTCTGAAGTGGCTATGAGGAAAAGGGAACAAGAAGCAGACTCCTACCCAGCCGCCTGAGGATGCTCAAGAGTTAGAGCATCCTCCGGCGGCTGGGTAGGAGTCTGAACAAGAAGATGGGGTCTATAAGTTCTTGCCTCATGTGTGCATGCCAATTGCAGGACCTATTGCACATTCCTGCCTCACCTAGGGCACGGCTCTAGGATATGATGGTGGACTCCGTGAAAAAGAAACTTAATGTAGCATGTCGACCAAGAACTTTGGTTATTTCTAGCTGAGATGAATGACACTGCCACTCTCATTTTGCAGAGTTGGCGATCGGGTTTAATCTTATATCCGTAACATGTGACCTCAATAAATCAATTGTTCAACT
>WNFI01700828.1_pt1 | contig 17045 bp, 7 predicted proteins | sample 5400471 | NCBI WGS metagenome assembly WNFI01 (sample SAMN13153348, study PRJNA577476) | soil metagenome | isolation source: 100 cm saprolite on Douglas fir-dominated hillslope | place: USA:California | collected 2013-09-17 | reverse complement strand
TGGGTTCAGAACGTCGTGAGACAGTTCGGTCCTCTATCCGCTGTGGGCGTTTGTGATTTGAGGGGTTCATTCTCTAGTACGAGAGGACCGAGAATGACGAACCTCTGGTGTTCCGGTTGTCACGTCAGTGGCAGCGCCGGGTAGCTATGTTCGGAAGAGATAAGCGCTGAAAGCATCTAAGCGCCAAGCTCATCCCAAGATAAGATCACAATCCATCGCAAGATGGTAAAGGGTCCGGGTAGACCACCCGGTTGATAGGACAGAAATGCAATTACGGTAACGTATTCAGTTTACTGTTACTAATGACCCTTTCGGTTTGATTGCAGAACCAAATTCTAGGCGTTTATTTCACCTACTTACAGGCCGCGCTCCAAGCGCCGCCGATCTTTCTAACTTAAACTTTTGCTCAGTGCTCATCTTGAGCCCCGAGCTTTCAATTGCTCGATATTGTCGAGCTTCACTTTCTGGTGACCAGATGCCGGGGGTTCCACCCGTTCCCATCCCGAACACGGCCGTTAAGCCCCGAGCAGCCAATGGTAGTAGGACGTTAGGTCCCGCGAGAGTAGGTTGTTGCCAGGATTATGGCCCGAGTTTTCGAAAGAAGACTCGGGCCTCTTCTTTTTCTAGGCTAGACTTACGTGATCCCATGGGGGAGTTAGCCAAGATTGGCTATTCGCATCTAAAACGATCTCTACGCTCTGACGACTGGGGGTGGATCGCTTCTTTCTCTCAGTCTATCTATTGCCTATGGTTACCCGGGGCGAAGAACGAACAAATTGAGACCCAACCTCCTCAAACTCTTTACCTCAGCTGCGTTTGCATTGCGGACCTTCCCTTGGTCCCTTTGAACATAGGTCGACCCTCAAACCGGTTTCCCTGAAATCCGCGTTTGCGTGCTCTTTTTGTCCGACAACGACGGCTGCGCTTTGTATTGTGCGTAATTTCGCCGATTCGTCGGTTAAGAATAAGCAACAGTCCCCACCGCTTGGCCCCGGGGCTTGACTCATCGCAGTCACGGGTCTTGCTTCGATCACAAATTGGATGCGCTATTTTCGGCGTTTCATAATTATCACCTAACCTAACCATGCAATCCACGTTCCTTCGCAGAGTCGCCGGCATTTTTCTTGCCGTGTTCTTCCTCGGAGTATCCCTATCGAGTTACGGCCAAGGGCTCACGACCTCCGCCCTCAACGGCTTTGTTACGACTAAAGATGGTAAGCCCGTCGCGGGCGCTACAGTGGTAGCTGTTCATGAGGAATCAGGCACCCGCTCAACCACGACGACGCGTGCTAACGGACAATATAATCTTACCAACCTTCGCCCGGGTGGCCCATACTCCATAACCATCACAGCTCCTGATTTTCCCGCTGAAACTCGCAAGGGCATCTACCTCGATCTTCAAGAAGCCGCCGTCCAGAATTTTACGCAGGCGGCCGAAGTGGTCCAACTGGAGGCCTTTAACGTCAATGAATCGAAGGATATCATCTTTGGATCATCGAAGTCGGGTACCGGTACATCATATAACTCTGCCGAAATATTGAATATCCCTTCCGTTCGTCGCGACGTACAAGATATCGCCAAAACCGATCCACGCTTCAGCATCACCCCCAACACCAGCACGGGCGAATTTCAGCTCAGCGCTCAAGGACAAAACTACCGTTACAACTCCTTCCTCATTGACGGAGTAAAAGCCGTCGATCCGTTTGGTCTCAACGGTAGTGGCTTCTCTTCTCTTCGCAGTCCTATTCCGCCTGAAGCCTTGGAGGCTATCAGTATCGAACTCAACCCCTACGACGTGCGCCGTTCCGGTTTCACAGGTGGACTTATTAGCGCACAAATCAAGAGTGGTACCAACGATTTCCACGGCTCTACTTACATCGAATACTCCGACCAACGTCTCCGCCATAGTAATCCTCTTACCGGCGTTAAAGAGCCATTCCATGAGCGCAGTTTCGGCGCAACTATCGGTGGTCCGATCATCAAGGACAAATTGTTCTTCTTCTTCGCGTACGACGATTATCTTAAAGGCGCACCCGCACCGACTGCTAACTTCATTCCTGATGCGAGTCAGCTGAGTCAGATTATCGCCAAGGCTCAATCCTACGGATACAATCCCGGCGTACTCGGAGGGGCATCTAGCGTTTCCAAGCAGAAGACATACATCGGTAAATTGGACTGGAATATCAATGACGCTCAACGCCTCACAGTGACTTACCGTCGCAACGACGGTTTGGCCCCCGTGTTTGCGAATTTTACAAGCACGACAGCTACCTCGCTGAGCAATTATTGGTATGATGCGCCTCGTATTACCGACTCATATACCGCTCAACTTTTCAGTTCGTGGACGTCGGACTTCCGGACAGAAGCCACGGTCTCCTATTCGAAATACGATGGCTCACCGAAAAATCACGGAACGCCGTTCCCCGAAGTGATCGTTAATGGCCTAAACGGCACCCGGCTCGACACAGGTGCAGCGATTACATCAGGCGGTCTTGATTTTGGCACCGAATTTAGTCGCCAGCTTAACGTCCTTAAGACCAAGACGTCTTCAGGCAGCCTATATGGTGATTACTCCCTCGGAGATCATACCATCACGTTCGGTGGCGATGTTGAAAAAGACCAATATGACGACCGCTTTATCCAAGCAGCTAATGGTAGTTATACATTCAATACGCTCCAGGATTGGTTAAATGGCGTCGTTGCGCAGAATGCTGCAGGTCGTGGTGCTTATACGTTAAGCACACCTTTACCAGGCTACACGTTGAATCAAGATTTCGCCGCCTTTGATTATTATAATTACGGTGCAATCATTCAAGATACGTGGAAGCCGAACACTCATTTGATCGTCGTCGGGGGCATTCGATTCGACGATCCTTATGTTCCGACCAAGACGATCTTCAGCCAAAGCTTTTATAATGCGTTTGGTTTTGCGAACAACACGACGAACAGCGGAAATTACACCGTCGCTCCGCGGTTAAGCTTTAACTATGATTTCCAGACCGCTCGCCGAACCCAAATTCGCGGTGGCATTGGTCTTTTCCAGGGTACTAATCCTGCCGTCTGGATTGGCGATCCGTACCAAAATAACGGTTCAGTCGGTCGTGTGAGCGCGAACACGAGAAACACTTCCATCACGTTTAACCCGAATCCGGCCACCCAAGCGGCTCCAGTAGGCACTCCTCCGCTGCCGGTTTTCAATGTCACAGATCCGAAATTCCGCCAGCCGATCGCGTGGAAAGGTAATCTGGCCGTCGACTATACCCTGCCTTGGCAAGGGATCATTTTCACTGCCGAGTATAATGAACTGAAAATGGTCGAATCGCCATACGTCACGGATCTCAATCTCGCCGGTGCCCCCGCTGGAGCACCTAGCACACTACCGGATGGTCGCATTCGTTATGCCGGTAACATCTCGCCAGCCTATTCCGGTAACGATGCAAGCGGTAATCCAATTATCAGTACGAGTCCTCGCAGTGCGATTGCCGCTAATCCGAACTTTAGCGACGTTTACTACATGACGGACTCTAACAAAGGTGGTTCGCAAAGTATCACCTTCGAATTCCGTCGCCCCATGAAAGATCACTGGGCCGCTTCGATCGGTTACACGCACACGCACGCGACGGAGGTCAATCCGATGACGTCTTCGGTGCAGCAGTCGAACTACAATTCACGCGCTGTATTCAATCCGAACGACAACATCGCCACACGTTCGAACTACGATCAACCACACAAGATCGTCGCAACCGCGTTTTATCAGATGGAGTTGATCAAGAAGTTTCCCACTACATTCAGCGTGGTTTACGAAGGCACGACGGGCCACCCTTATAGCTACGTCTTCAAAGGTGATGCCAACGGCGACGGCTTTACGAATAACGATCTATTCTACGTTCCCTCCGGACCGAGCGATCCCAAGGTGGCTTGGAATTCGACGACCGAGCGCGATGCATTCTTCGCCTGGGCCGGCGCCAATGGCCTAATGAAGTATGCCGGACGCGTTGCACCGCGCAACAGCGAGACCTCTAACTGGATCAATACCGTCGATATCGAAATCACGCAGCAGATTCCGATCTATCGTAACATCAAGACGGAGCTTTACGTAAAGTGCCTCGATTTCGCCAATCTCATCGACAAGAAGTGGGGCCGTGTAATTGATCAGGATTTCCCTTATACCTATACGGTTGCGGGTGCTACCTATAACCCGACCGCGAACCAGTATACATACTTCTATAATAGCAACACCACGGGGAGTATTAACGTCCTCACTGAACTTTCCCGTTGGCAAGTGCAGGTCGGTGCTCGGATCAAGTTCTAAGCTAGATTTTTTTTCGAGATTGCTATTTCGAGCGGTCGGCCCAGAAAGCCGACCGCTTTTCTTTTTGGCATTGGTGGCTCGGTGCTGCGACAAATGGGCTATTGCGCCAGTTTCCACCCGCAATTAAATTTTTTCACGTCATCGTCACGAGATGAGGGTTCACAAGATGCCTTTTGTCTGAATGACTCACCCCTAACCTATCAAACCTATGTACAAATCGTTCTTTTGGAAAATGGTCGGGGCCGCGCTTGCGGTGCTCGCTCTCACCCTCGGTTCTACGCTGCATGCGCAGGCCGTTTCTTCCGGCCTTACGGGTGTCGTTAAAGACTCATCCGGCAAACCGATCGCCGGTGCGGCGGTCACGGCCACTCACGTGCCGACCGGTACCGTTTACCGCGCTGTCACTCACGAGGATGGTCGTTTCGAATTCCGTGGCTTGAACGTCGGCGGTCCTTACACAGTCAATGTCACCGCCTCCGGCTATCGTACCACTGAGCGCAACGATATCACCACCTCTCTCGGTGACGTCATTCCCGTCAACTTCACCGTCGAGACTTCCGATGTCGTTAACATGGAGAAATTTGTCGTGGGTGCTTCCGCGGTCGATCTTGACTCGACCATGACCGGCACCGGCACGGTGTTGAATTCGCAACGCATCGCCGCCAAGCCCACCACCTCACGTTCCCTGAACGATATCATCAGCGCGACTCCCACCGTTACGCTTCGTTCCACCTCGGGCGACCGCGAAGACTCGATGATCACCGCCCTCGGTACCAACAACCGCTACAACTCGATCATGATCGACGGTGCGCGTATCAACGACCAATTCGGGCTCTACGCTTCAGGTACACTGTCCTTCTTCAATCCGATCTCGCTCGACACGCTCGAGCAGCTCTCCGTCCAAGTATCGCCCTACGACGTACGTTACAGTGGTTTCACCGGTGCGGCCATCAACGCCGTCACTAAGAGCGGTACGAATGAATTCCACGGCTCGGCCTATTACCTTTTTTCCGGAGACTCCCTCGCTGGCGGGCACCTCCAGGGTCCCGACGTCGCTCCGGGTCCCACCCAGGATAAAATCCCGAAGCTCAGCCGCGAAACATATGGCTTCACGTTCGGCGGACCGATCTGGAAAAACAAAATCTTTTTCTTCGCCAACTACGAGAAGTTCACCCGCATTACTCCTCCGACCAACACCGGTCTGACTCCGAACAGCGCGGACGTTGCCGCCATCGATGCGCGATTCCAAGCGATCAATGCCGCCGCCGGCACTAAGTACGATTGGGGCACTTGGAGCAATTCGCTCACCAACAAAGCCGAGGACAAAAAGAAACTGGCCAAGATCGATTGGAATATCGTCGAAGGCCAGCGCCTCTCCGTCCGCTACAGTGAAACGAGCGGCGCCGTTCCCCAATTCGGTAATTTCAGTAACACGTCCTATACCGGAGTGAGCAGCTCGAACACTGCCGGTGGCACCACCGGTTACACGTCCAACTTCTACTCGCAGAGCCGCGTCGAAAAAGCATGGGCCACGCAGTTGTTCAGCCAATGGACTCCTGATTTCAAAACCGAGGCCAAATACTCCACGACCAAGCAGGATCAACTCACCCCGACCGTCGCCACGTTACCTGAAATCCACATCTTCGGTGTAGGCGGCATCGATTCCGGCGGCTTCAGTATCACCAACGGCGCGATCATCGCAGGTACCGAACAGTTCCGCCAAGGCAATATCATCCACCTGAAGACCGATAGCTACGCGCTTTCCGGTGATTATTTCTGGAACAAGTTCACCTTCACCGGCGGTTTCGATCGCGAGAAAAGCAGTTTCTACAATCTCTTCCGCGCCGGCTCGTATGGTCGATTTGACTACGCGAGCATTTCCGCTTTCCAAAGCGACACGATCAGCGCCTTTTCTCGCGCCTATTACGTTCAGGGTACACCGCAGGCCGATCTCAGCGATTTTGCCGTCACCGGTTTGTTTGGACAAGCGAAGTGGGATGTCACACCGCGTCTCAACATTCTGGCTGGCGCCCGTTATGACTTTGTGCAGAGCGGAACCAAGCCTCCTTACAATGCGCTGTTCCAAAGTACCTTTGGCAACCGCAACGATGGAACGGTCGATGGTACTAATTCCTTTTCACCGCGCATCGCCGTCAATTATGCGATCGACGACGACCGCAAGACACAACTCCGCGGTGGTTTCGGCCATGTCCTCGGCCGTGCTCCCTGGGTCTTCTTCTCCAACTCGTATAGCGCTCCTGGCGTCGGTCGTTTCACCAGCCTCACCGCTCCGACCAGCCTCGTAAGCTACCTGCAGAATGGCTTCGATCCGGCGAACCCGATTGGTTCTGCGACTTCAATTCCGGCCACGGGTCGTTACGAGGTCGATTACGCCGATCAAAAGATCAAGCTGCCTTCAGTCTGGCGCGGCAATATCGCGATCGACCGCAAGATCCCTCAGATCGATTCGATCCTCACCCTCGAATACATCCAGACGCGCAACGACCAGGATCTGTGGATCTCGAACGATAACATCAAGCCCACCACCCTAGGCGCCGACGGTCGTCAGCGCTACGCCGGCAGCGTCAACACCCAGGCTAACGCGCTTCATCCGGAATTCCTCAACGTCTACCACACGCGCAATGTCTCGATCGGCCGCTCCCGCTACTGGTCGCTCAGTCTCGATCGTCCGATGAAAGACGGATGGGGTTTCGACGTTTCGTACACCGACGGTCACGCACTCGATGCGCAGCCTAACGGAGGCACCACCGCTTCCGGAATCTGGGGACCGAACCCGGTGTTTAATCAGAACACGATCGAGCCCGCTCGCTCGGAGTTTGAAATTCGCAACCGTATCCAGGTTCAAATCTCCAAGAAGATCGAACTCGTCAAGAAATGGCCCACCGTCGTTTCGCTCTATTACGAAGGCCGTTCGGGCAATCCGTTCAGCTTCACCTACAGCAACGATTTGAACGGTGACGGACAGTCCGGCAACGACCTCGTCGCTGTTCCGAAGGACAACACCGATGCGCGCTTCGACTTCTCCAAGATGTCTCAAGCCGATCAGGACGCCTACTTCGCTTACCTGAAGAACACCGGTTTGATGAAGTACGCCGGCACCGTCGCCCCGCGCAACGCCTTCCTGCAACCGAGCTCGAGTTTGTTCAACTACTACGAGAAGGCCCCACAATCCAGCAACGACACGGACTGGCGCCAATACGCCGGCAGCGCATCCTACGCCGCCGATGGTCGTATCGTCCCCGTGTTTAGCTCGACCACGCCTCCTTCAAGCACGAGCCAAATCATCGACAACATCCAGTCCCGCTGGCGCATCCAAGTCGGCGCGCGTTTGAAATTCTAATCAAACCAGGTAGCCGTGCCCTCCGAAGCTTAAGCCTAGGAGGGAGGGCAGGGGACAGGACAACACTTCAGGGCGGCACACCACGTGCCGCCCTTTTTGCTGGGTCGGCGCACCGCGCCGACCCAGCAATCCTTCGAAGCTTTAGCGAAGAAAAATCTCTCCACTCACAAAAAGCACCTGGAAATCACCCATCGCCTTCTCTCCGTGTACTCCGCGGTGCTTAGGTTAGTTGCACTTCTCCATGCTCGGTGGCTCCGCGGTTCACCGGTCTTTCGCGGCTTTCAGCATTTCGCTTTGTGTCTTTTCTGCGCAATTTTTTTGGCGAATTTCTCCTGCTAAAAACGTATCGATAAAATAAATACGCCCCAAATTCCTTGCCTCCGCTTGTCGCGTCGTATCTTTCTGCATCGCGCCTTTTCTCTTCCTTTTTTCGCGTATTTATTTCCTCCCGCACCGCCTTTTCCCGCGAAAAACAGTCCCCGCGAACCTCTCTTTTTTCGCTCATTTTGCATCAAAAAAACCGTCATTTTTGGACACCTTTTCGCGGCCTTTTGATCTGAAATCTTCCTTCTTCCCTCTTGAATTGCGGCCACGCCGCATTTCCCCGTCGAAAGCCAATTTCAATTCCGCTTGTCCAACCAAAAATCCGACATATTTAACAAAAAAATCACGATTCCTGTGTTGACGCAAATTTCAAAAGATACCATTAGTTGTGGCTACCGCCTGCGTTGACCCCTTCTGGTTGTGGTCAATAACCGGTGAACAACTTTCTGTCGTCCGTTAATAACTTTTAGTAAGTTTATATCGCAAAACCGTCCTAGCCGTCGGATGACACCATCCCGTTTTTCCGTTTTTATAGCCTCTTTTTCTCTCAATTTTTTGCCAGCCCATGCACAAATCGTTCGTTGTCGGTAACAAAACGTTCGTCCTCGACCAAGCGAAGGCCGAAGCCGCCTTTGCTGCCAAGAAAGTCATCAATGGTCGCGCGACCATGACTTTCAATCTACTCCCACTCAAATACCAGTGGGCCTACGACCTCTATCGCACCATGAAGGCCAACCATTGGGAGCCGGAAGACATCCCCATGGGCAAGGATATCGAGCAGTGGCGCGACGTGAAACTCGTCTCCGACGTCGAGCGCTGGATCATCCGCATGGGCATCGGTTATTTCTCCGCCGCTGAAGGCATTGTCGGCGACAACATCCAGCACGTCGTCCGCGAACTCGTCACCGCTCCCGAGCTCAAGCTCGTCCTCGGCCGTCACGCGCACGAGGAAAATATCCACGCTGACTCGCTGCTCTACATGATTTCCTCGCTCGGCATCAACCCGCACGAGTGCGAGGCGATGTTCGAAGATGTCCAGACGATTGTCCGCAAAAACGAATTCGTCACGCGCGTCTCCAGGAATCTCCGCCGCGATCTCGATCTCACGCAGATCGAAAACAAGCGCCTGCTCGCGCGTAACATTTTCGTCTTCGGTCAATGCATGGAGGGCACGCAGTTCTACGGCCTCTTCGGCATGATCCTTTCCCTTTACCGTCAGAACAAGTTTCAGGGTATCGGCCAAATGTTCCGCTACACCCTGCGCGACGAGTCGAATCACATCGAAGTGTTCCGCAACCTGTTCATGGATCTCGTCGAGGAAAACCGCGAGATCTGGACCAACGATTTCAAGGAAGAGCTCCGCGCCACGATGGCAGAAGCCGTCTCCCTCGAGAAGGAATTCATCAAGGACTGCCTGCCGGTTAATGCCGTCGGTCTCCGCCTCGAAGATTTCCTCCAATACATCGATTATATCGCGGACCGTCGCCTCGAAGGTTGCGGCCTTGCTCCGCTCAGTGCGGGCGTTAAGAACCCACTCCCCTGGCTGGCGGAAATGATGGACATCAAGAAGGAGCAAAACTTCTTCGAAGGCCGCGTCACCGAATACCAAAAGTCGTCCGCGCTCCATTCCGGTCGCGACGACGAACTCTAAGCCCAGCACACAACACCTCCGTTTGCCGACTACGCAAGCGCACACGTCGCGCTTTGCCTCTCATCCGTAGCGTCCGCCCACGAGGGCGACTGTTTGTCCGTCTCTCCAAATCCGTTTCTGCCAGTGTCCCATCGTCACGATACCGTTCCTGGTTTTGAACCGCGATTTTTTCCATTGGATGCACAACCGTCGTTTCTCTTCGCATAGACTGCCCGTGTTCCATCCGCGCATCACGCGCGATGCCCGTTAAAACACCAACTCAGTCCCCGCGTTCCCATTTTTTAGAAAAAAGTCCGAAATCATAGATCATATCATCGCGGCGCCATCGCCGCCCTCCGTTCTGAAATCATAAATCTCCGTCTCTTGCATCTTCCTTCTTAAATTTTAAATCGCGGCGCTCTACGCCGCTTCAACCTTCAACGTTTCTCCTTCCTCCTGCCATGAGCCAGCCTTCCTTCGAACACGACTTAGCCCTCAAGCGCTTCGCCTCCGCCCCCAAAGATCAAAAGCCCAACTTCAACTGGCGCGACGTCCTCCGCGACGAATCCACGCTCCTGCCTGATCTCCGCGTCGTCACACCCGACGGCGAACAAGCCTTCGATCTCGCTGAAATCGCCGACACCATCGGCAAGTCCCTCACCAATCTCCTCCTCGCCAAAGGCGAGTCCGACATCTTCTCCGAAAAAAATCAGAAGTGGGTCGCACTCATCGCCCGCGAGGTCGCCAACAACCTCACCCGGCAGACCATCGAGACCAAGCAGGTTCGCCTCTCGATCACCGAACTCTACGTCCTCATCGAGAAAACCCTGGCCGACAACAACGCCTTCGACGTCGCCAAATCCCTCCTCCTCAGCAGTCGCGCGCGCAAGCTCAGCAACATCCGCGACCAAGCCTCCATTCCCGTGCGCCTCATCCGCCGCAATCACCAGGTCGTGCCCTGGAACGAAGGGAAAATTGAAATCGCCGTTCGCACCGCCTTTCTCTCCCTTCAAAAAGATTCCGCCCCGGCCCTCATCATCGCCCGCGCCGTGACCGAGCGCGTGCTCGGTCTCAAGCAAGCCTTCGTCCACATCGAGGAAGTCCAGGACATGGTCCAGGAAGAACTCATGAAGACCGGCCACTACAAAGTCGCCGAGCAATACATCCTCTACCGCGCCCGCCGCGACGCCGCCCGCGAAAACGAGCCCCAGCCCGAGGCCCTCGCGCCCGCGCAAAACTCGATGATCGTGGTCAAGAAGCTCGACGGTTCCACCTACCTGTGGGGCGGCCTCGATCTTCAGAAGCGCATCGAATTCGCCCGCATCGGTCTCGACCTCTGCCTCACCAGCGAAGAAATCGAACAGGAACTCCGTCGCGCCATCTTCGATCAGATTTCCCAAAAGGATCTCGACGCCACCATCACGCTCAACTCGAAGACGCTCATCGAGAAGGACGCCGATTTCGCCAAGTTCGCCGGCCGCATCCAGCTCACCTACATCTACGAAGAAGTCCTCGGCTGGGACATCGTGCGCGACGGCATCGGCGCGCTGAAACTTTTTCACCAACGTGCCTTCAAGAAATACCTCGAGCACGGTTCCTCCATCCAGCGCCTCAACCCGAAGCTCCTCAACTACGATCTCGCCAAACTCGCCGCCGCGCTCGATCCGTCCGCCGACCTTGAGTTCGACTTCCTCGGTATCCAGACGCTCTACGATCGTTACCTGATCATCGACAAAACCGTAAAGCCCTCGCGCCGTCTCGAGACGCCGCAGTTCTTCTGGATGCGCGTCGCCATGGGCCTCTTCATCGAGGAAAAAGGCGATCGCGAACAAAAAGTCACCGGCCTCTACGAGCTCTACAAGAGCCGCCGCTTCTGCAGCAGCACGCCGACTCTCTTCAACTCCGGCACGCTCCACTCGCAGCTCTCGAGTTGCTACCTCTACTACGTCGACGATTCCATCGAGGGCATCTTCCAGCGCGGTATCGCCGAAAACGCTTACCTCTCCAAGTGGGCCGGCGGTCTCGGCGGCTCCTGGACTTCCGTCCGCGGCACCGGCGCGCACATCGCCGGCACCAACGGCGAATCCCAGGGCGTCATTCCGTTTCTCAAGCTCCACAACGACCAGCTCGTCGCCGTCAACCAGGGCGGCAAGCGCCGCGGCTCCGGCTGCGCCTACCTCGAGACGTGGCACAACGACCTCTTCGAATTTCTCGAACTCCGCAAGAACACTGGTGACGACCGCCGCCGCGCGCACGACATGAACACGGCGAACTGGATTCCCGATCTGTTCATGAAGCGCCTCGAGGCCAGACAGGATTGGACGTTCTTCCGCTCCAACGAAGTCGCCGATCTCCACCACATCTACGGCCAGGCCTTCGAGAAAAAATACGTCGAGTACGAGAAGCTCGCCGAGCAGGGCAAGATCATGTCCCTCAAGGTGCCCGCCCTCGATGTCTGGAAGAAGATGCTCTCCGTGCTCTTCGAGACCGGCCATCCCTGGATCACCTTCAAAGATCCCTGCAACGTTCGCTCCCCGCAGGATCACGCCGGCGTCATCCACTCGTCCAACCTCTGCACCGAGATCACGCTCAACACCAGCGAGGACGAGACCGCCGTGTGCAACCTCGGCTCCGTCATCCTCGATAGCCACCTCGATAAGGACGGCAACCTCGACCTGCCGAAACTCCGCGAGACCATCCGCATGGCCGTCCGCGCGCTCGACAACGTCATCGACATCAATTTCTACCCGACCGAAGCCGCCAAGCGTTCCAACTCCCGCCATCGCCCCATCGGCCTCGGCGTCATGGGCTTGGCCAACGCTCTCTACATGAGAGGCCACGCCTTCGCGTCCCCCGAAGCCGTCGAGTTCAACGACGAGTTCATGGAGGCCATCGCGCACTTCGCCTACGAAGCCTCCTCCGATCTCGCCGCCGAGCGCGGCTGCTACTCCACCTACAAGGGCTCGAAGTGGGATCGCGGCCTCCTCCCGCAGGACACCCTCGATCTCCTCGAACTCGAGCGCGGCCAGCCCATCGAAGTACCGCGCGGCGGCAAACTCGATTGGACCGCCCTGCGCGCCATCGCGCCCCCCGCCACCAGCTCGAACATCACCGCCACCTCCCCCTGCATTGAGCCGAGCTACAAGAACCTCTACGTGAAGAGCAATCTCTCCGGCGAGTTCGTCGTTCTCAATCCCTACCTCGTCAAAGACCTCAAGGCCCGCGGCCTGTGGAACAGCGACATGGTCGACAACCTGAAATACTTCGACGGCGAGCTCACGCATATCGAGTCCATCCCGGCCGACCTCAAGCAAAAGTACCTCACCGCCTTCGACATCGACTACAAGTGGGTCATCGACGCCGCCGCTCGCCGGCAGAAGTGGATTGACCAATCCCAGTCGGTCAACCTCTGGCTCGCCAAGCCCGACATGCCCGTCCTCTCTAAGATGTACCGCCTCGCGTGGCACGTAGGACTAAAAACAACCTACTACCTCCGCACCCTCGGCGCCTCCAACATCGAGAAGGCGACAGTCAAGGTGAAGAAAGACGTCCGCAGCACGATGCTGGAAACCGCGACCGCCGACACCCCGCAAAACGCGATTGGTGCGACCGGCATCGGCATCGCCGCCTCCATCGCCGCCCTGGAAAGTTCCCCCAAGGTAGCGCCGGACGGCCGTGTCGAATCTGACCTCCTGAATCTGTCATCGAGCTCCGGGGGAGGGGCGGTTGTCCCAACCGCCCTAGGTACCGAAAGCGGTACCGTCAAAAAGACATTCACCGAATCCGAGAAACGCGCCTGCTCCATCGAAGCCATGCGCAACGGTGGAGAGTGCGAGGCGTGTCAGTGAGTATTTAATTACAAAGCTGCGGAGTCATCCGCAGCTTTTTTGTTGCGCCGATTTTCAATAAAGAAAAAAATAATAAAATTATGTCGGACTCACAGGAAACGAGGGATCCTAGCTCTCAACTGGAAGAGCTAGCAAATTTCCGCAAACAAGCGGCCGACCTCATCGGAGAATTGAGAGATTTTCGTTCGAGGGCCGAAGAGCACGTGATTGCAGCTGAGACGTTTAGGAAAAAAGCCGATAGCGAAGGACTTTTCGCTTTTAACGCTAAAAATACAGTAGAAAAACACGCTACCGCAGTTTCGCAAACAAAAGGGCAGGTAGAAACAGACGTTTCAGTAATACAGAACGCAAAAAATAGATGTGAGGAGATTGCTCAAGCGCTAAGCACTATAAGAGTAAAGTCCGATGAAGCCATCCTCGCTGTTGAACAAAATCGAACTAAAATCGATGAAATTTATAGGCTGATCGAGGACAGAAAACAAAAAGTGCAAACCGATGCTGAGGCGGTTTCGGCATTCAGAACAACAGCCGATCAGTTTTTCAAGCAGCTGCAAGACTTAGTGGTAAGCGCAAAAACGGATAAAGAAACTGCTGAATCACATAAAACCTCAACCGAACTGCAGCTTGTTAGTATAAAAACGAACTCTTCTGCCATTGAAGAATATTTAAATAAATCAACGCAATGCAGCGCAAAAACGGCGGAATTAATGGAGCAATCGGATTCTCGTGCGAAGGCGTTATATGAGCTTGTTGGGAGACTGGAAAGGACTCACGACCAATATTCTAAAGCCCAAAACTTATTGGCAGAGTTAAACAAAAAATATCAAACTCTGTCAGAGAAAGTTGAGGCACTTTTGCCGGGAGCGACGAGTGCCAGTTTGGCTTCGGCATTTAGTGCGCAAAAGCAGCGGTTCAAAAAGCCGAAATTGGGTTGGATAGCGGCATTTATGATATGTATAGCCATACTTGTCGTGATATCATGGCCGGGTTTAATCGAAACTAGTGGAAGTGACACTGGATCTTGGGATTCTATAATTCGTCATCTAATACAACGACTGCCGCTCGTTATCCCTCTCGTTTGGCTAGCGATCTATGCCGGGCGAAACTATATGTTGGCCTCTAGGATCGAAGAAGATTATGCCTATAAGGAAGCTATTTCTACGGCATTCGAGGGATATAAACGGGAGATGAGTTCGATCGAAGTCCATGTGGCCGAAGGAATGAGGCCGCTGCATGTACTATGCACTAATGTCCTTACCGCTATGGCGGACCCTCCCGGCCGAGTGTACGAAAGTCGGATGCAAGACATTACTCCAATTACTCCACTGAGTAACGCACTTGCCGATAATCGAAGATTAGCTGCGACGAAGATAGCTGACTAAATGTTATGACTATCGAGAGTTCACTGAGGGATAGAGCCAAAAAGATGAGGATCGCTGGAGTAGTCTACCTTTTCTTTGGTTTAACATTGGGTGTATTGATTACATTGTTTATCCCTATGATTTTTGAACAAATAACCAAATCTTTGATGGACACGGCCGAGGGCTATGTTGTTCGAGCTTCGACGGGAGGAACACAGGAAGGAAAAACAGAATTGGAACGCACGAGAAACGATTTGGGCCGCTATATAGTGGAGAATAGTCAGCTTAGAAATGAGATCAATAATCGATCTAAGTTAATCGGGGCTGTCGCAGGAGCGGTCTTCCGGGGCTCTGTAATATTTATCGGTATTTATCTTATTTCGGTACTGTTTCAGTTTTCACGTTACCATTTTCGATCGTCGACAAGACTTGAGACGACAGCGGATATGATCTGCATCTCAAAAGATGATTTGGGTAAATTCAAAGAACTTGGAGAGGTATTTATCACGAACGGTTTGAGTTTTGGCAAAGATCCCACCTTTCCATTGAGTGAAGTTATTTCTTTGCTAAAGAGGGAAAAATAAATCCGTGGAGAATAAGAAGCCGGAAAAAGAGTAAGTCCAAACTGACCCTGTCTGTCGGTCCTATCTCTTCCTAAAATGTCAACTAACGATCTTTATGATTTCTTACGGCGCGAAACAAATACGTTGGCGGAGGAGTATGACCGGATTCAAAAGAGGGTGCACGAGGATCCAGGTACTGCAGGTGATCAAGCCGAAGAAAACTGGGCTACAATATTGAGAGTTTGGTTACCCTCCTATTATCGCATCGTCACGAAGGGTCGGGTACTTGGGACTGATGGAATGGCAAGTCCGCAGATCGACCTACTTGTTCTATCTCCCGCTTATCCCCAAACGCTTTTAGATAAAAAATTATATTTAGCCGGCGGCGTCGTTGCTGCTTTCGAGTGCAAGACAACACTTCGTTCTAAGCATATTCAGGAGTTTTTTGAAAATTGTTTATCCATTCGAACGGTTGCACCGAACTCAAAGGGAACGCCCTTTAAGGAACTTCGACCTCCAATTATTTATGGGCTGCTTGCGCATTCACATGAATGGAAATTTGAAGCATCGAAGCCCACAGATAATGTATCTTCGTTATTACGTAAATGTGACGCAGACATAATTAAGCACCCCTCACAGGCTCCCGATTTAGTTTGTGTGGCTGATATCGGTGTCTGGAATACAATGAGAGGGATTTTCCAAGAGACAGCGCCAAGCGGCGCTAACGGCTCGATTGTTCGATCTGGCTACGCGGCACATCTGGTAGGATCTGAGCTCCAGACATTGCCATTCACTCCCGTTGGTTCACTTCTCACAATGCTTTACCAAAAGCTCGGATGGACTGATCTACAGATGCGCAACCTCGAGGAATATTTTCGGAAGACAACATTAGGAGGGGGAATGGGTTTTACACGTGCCTGGCCATTGGATATATTGTCAATAGAACTGAGGACGTCGATGACTCGCCGCCCACTGTCAAATGGGGTGATGTTCGATGAGTGGTCGATGGCATTTCATTAGCTCACAAAGCCGGAGCTTGCTCAAAAAAAGAGCACACAATGAAAGGGTGTGGACCAAAAGTGTTAGGGGTCAAAAAAGGTGTCAGACCGCTAATATGTAATTTCTGAAACACAGTAAGCGTGTTTTCCGTAGGAGAGATGAGTTCAGGTAGAGCATCTTTTTTTCGATCCCAAAATCGTGTGGAATGATTGCAGTCGAGGTGTTGTGGGGCGGTGATCCTGTGTCGATGAAATCGCGCCACGTCACGAATGAAAATAGGCTTAACCGAGTTCGTGAATTACGCTTTAGCTCTCTGACCCGAATGGCGCTTAGATAAGGCGCAAAACTTTCTTATTGAGGGGCCTGCGACGTTGCGTATCGGGAAAACGGGCCCGCATGATTTGACGTGAGAGACGGTGCATTTCGGCGAGGATTGTTTTGACGCGGCGGTGTTCGGCGATGGCCTTTTCGAGCCAGTCGGCCTGTTCTTGGGAGAGGGCCAAGCTGACGGTCTTGGTCTTCACCTGGTATGATCCGGAGACATAGGTAACAAGTATTCTACGGAGAAGGGTAACACTATAAAGAGGGCGCATGCCCTGGAAAAAAGTGTTCCCAATGGAAGAGCGGATACGATTTGCAGTGATAGC
>WNFI01342279.1_pt1 | contig 17046 bp, 20 predicted proteins | sample 5400471 | NCBI WGS metagenome assembly WNFI01 (sample SAMN13153348, study PRJNA577476) | soil metagenome | isolation source: 100 cm saprolite on Douglas fir-dominated hillslope | place: USA:California | collected 2013-09-17 | reverse complement strand
GACCACAGCTCGCCCTCCAGACACCAGGATCGGTCCTGCGGGGTAGTGAAACGCTGCTCGGACGCTCCGGACAGTGACAGCAGCGAGCCTCTCATCTCGCTGTGACGTCAAGCACCAAGGGAGCCGAGCCTGTCGTCTCTCCTCTGCTGGGCAAAGAGAAACACGAGGTTTCGCAGACAGCACCCAAGATGGGATATGCCGACCTGAAGGAGTTCACGAATGAGAACCTACCACTACCGCTATCTGGTGAGGTTGTCAGAGGAGCAGCGTCGATGGCTGGAAACGATGCTGCACACGAGCAGGACCCCAGCTAAGCACTAGTCTTTTCGCACGGGTAGTATTAATGAGTGATCAAAGCCAAGGTGAACCAGAGGCAACCGATGGGCAGAAGGCTTCGATCCTCTCCATCAGTCGCCGCACGGTGATGCGCATCAAACAACGGTTTGTGCAAGGGAGCCTGGAGGTGGCTCTCACAGGAAGCTTCCCACGGGAACGGCCCGAACGGCGGTGCCTGGATGGCAAGGGGGAGGCTCAACTGATTCATCTGGCCTGTAGCCAGGCTCCTGATGGGCGGCAACGCTGGACACTGGAATTGTTAGCCGACAAGATGGTGCACCTGGGCTATGTGGAGCACATCAGTCCAGAGACAGTGAGAACCACGCTCAAAAAAACGAACTCAAGCCCTGGCTCAAGAAGTCGTGGTGTTTCCCGAAAGAAGCAGATGGAGACTTTGTCTATCATATGGAGGATGTCCTCGATGTGTACTGTCAGCCGTATGATCCCTCGGTCCCCCGGATCTGCATGGATGAGATGGGGAAGAATCTGGTCAAGGACAAGTACCCACCCGAGCCTGCCAAGCCGGGGCAGGTCGCACGAGAAGATTACACGTATGAGAAAGAGGGCCGTGCCAATCTCTTCATTGCTTACGAGCCGCTGGGCGGCAAACGGTATTTGAAGGTAACCGAACACCGGACTAAGAAGGATTGGGCGCTGTTCATGCGGGAGGTGCTTGAAGAGCAATATCCCGATGCCCAAAAAGTCATCTTGGTGATGGATAACCTCAATACGCACACACCAGCCTCTTTCTATGAAGTGTTTCTGCCGGAGCAGGCCAAAGCCCTGATCGACCGCCTGGAGATCCACTACACCCCGAAGCATGCGAGTTGGCTGAATATCGCCGAGATCGAACTCTCGGTGTTGGCGCGGCAGGGCCTGGCACACAACATTGCTACGATTGAGGACCTTTGCCAGCAAGTCCAGAGTTGGCAGCAGCATCGCAACCAGCGAGTCGGCACGGTCAACTGGCAATTCCGCACCTCTGATGCGCGCATCAAACTCAAGCGACTCTATCCCGTGCAGCAACCAGACGCTCAGCCTCCTGGGCCTGTCGTGTGACAGGTTGAGGTAGTGGAAGCAGTACTTTGTCTCTCAGATGACGTTTCATACAGGAAACTCCCTTCTTTATCAACTCAATGATACTGCCCGAGGAGACACTTGCCGTGAGTGTCTCCGGCGTCAGTTATCCATCAGACTTCTGCCTTTTCCGCGTACCTGCGCGAAGCGTTCGCAATCTCACGTGCAAGGTGGGCAGCATCTTCTACGGAAAGCAGCACGGCCTCCGGGTGCAGGTCAGGCCAGGCCGAGGCACGCTCGCGGTCCACGAAGAAATGACCGTACGCACAGATGGTTGTCCGCACGTCACAGGCACTTGTCGTCTCTCCTGGCAGGCGGAGCGAGACGACTGCCCCTTGCGGGTCCAGGTCTTCAATGCCCTGCTCGGTGACCGTCAAGCGAATCGGTCTCCCCGTCGCTGGACAGGGGGAGACCACGCGGGCCGGACGTCCAATCAGCAGAGGAAACACCAGGGTGTCAAGAGCGCACCCGGCCAGAGCGAAGGTCCTCCCGTCCAGGTAGATGGAGTGCGGCCCCGGTGATAGATGAATATGCCCGGAAGGATCGACCACGAAATCGGACAACTGGAGAAACGCCTCAATCTCCGCACGCGTGCTGTGCATCGCGGTTGCCAGTCGCTCAGGCGAGACCGGCCCCGCGCCTTGGAGGAGCAGGAGACGGATCAGAGGGAGATACTCCTCAGCGTGAGCCGCCAGGGAGTCAGTGTGGGCGGTAATGATGTCTTGCAATGGGATGTCTAGCATCGAAACCATCTCCTTGTCTAAGCATCGAACGCTCGAAAGACGATCGGCAGATGCTTGATCCCACACAGGCCCGCTGGCGAAAGCGTGGCACCGGGAGCAAGCTGGATGTCCTCAAAGCGATCCAACAGAGCAGTGAGCACGATCCGCGTTTCCAGCCGCGACAGGTGCGCCCCGATGCACACATGAGGGCCGGTGATAAAGGAGAGATGCGGGTTGGGCTTGCGCTGGATGTCAAAACGGTCCGGGTCGTCAAACACGGCTTCGTCGCGGTTGACGGAGGAGAGCACAGCGACCACTCGTTGTCCCTGGCGGATACGCTCTCCACCCAACTCGACATCGACAGTAGCGCTACGCGGGCCACTGACCGGGACGGGAGGATAATAGCGCAGCAGCTCTTCGATAGCTCCCGCCATCAGCTGAGGCTCGGCACGCAAGGTGTCCGCCACGTCTGGATGCTCGATCAAGCCCTGAACAACATTGCCGAGAAATGGCGTCATCTCCGCGTTCGCGCCAGTAAACAGGAGTCTGCAGAAGCCGAGTAATTCGGCTTCGGTGAGCGAACGCCCATCGAGGCGGGCCTCACATAAGGAACTGATGATACCAGGTCGCAGTGTGTCCCGCCGCTCTGTGAGCAACTCTAGAAAGTACTGGCTCAGCTCTGGTATCGGGTCATCGCCGGTGATGGCCTGTGACCAGACGGCGTAGCGGTCGTAATCCTGGGTCGGTAATCCCAACAAATCGGCCATGATGCGCAACGGCAGCGGGAAAGCCAGGTCGGCTATCACATCCATCTGGCCCCGGTCGGCGACCCGGTCGAGGAGTTCGGTTGTGAGCCTCGTGATGTGGTCGGCCAATCGCTCGACAGAGAGCGGGGTGAACGGCTGGCTCACCAGCCCTCGGGACCGTTGCAGTTCTGGCGGGTCCATGCGGTAGAACGAGTGAAACGCGCTCGTGTATGCACAGCAGTGCGTGCGCGACGAAAACGTCTGGTAATCGGTGAGCACCCGCTCAGCATCCGCATAGCGAAACACCAGCCACGCCTCTTGCTCGGGCACATAGAAGACGGGATGCTGCTCGCGCATGGAGTGATAATACACAAACGGATTCTGTGCTTGATCGACTGTTTTCGGTGTCTCATTCATCAGTGTTTCTCCTTTAGCAAGGCCCTATTGTTCTTCTTCTCACAGGCAGAACACAGTATCTGCGCCACTTGCCTCTCTGGCAAGGCTGACGCAGGCACCCAACCTCTCTCAAACGTGTGCCGCACGAGCCTGGATGTGCTTGGCAAACTCACGCATCCCCTGGAAGGCTTCTTCAACGGGAAGGACGATAAAGTCTGCGTGTTCGGAAACCCACGGTGCTGCCGCCTCCTGGGAAGCGAAGAAAAACTGGTTATTACAGCCCCCTTGCCGGATGCAGCCCGCCTCTTTGAGTTTCCCCAACATGCTGCCATCCTTCACGATGGAGACCGTTGCGGAGGCCGGCGAGAGGTTTTCAATGTGATCCGGGGTGACGGTGAGCTGGATGCTCGTGCCAGTAACTGGACAAGTAGAGACAATGCGCGCAGTGCGTTGCAGGAAGACAGGAAAGACCAGGACATCTGGCGCGCACCAGCCGTAGAAGGTCTGCTCTCCCAGGTGAAGCTGGTGGGGCGTCTGACGAAGCGTTAAGCCCAGGCCGGCAAGGTTGCCTGCGGGATCATATTCGGCTTCAGGATAGAGGCGAAGCGTCTCCAGCACCTGCTCACGGGAACAGTGCAGTACCTGAGCAAGCGCATCCGGCGAGACCGGCGTTGCGGTATCGGCAAGCATCGGCCAGAAGGTGAGCTGGAGCTTCCATTCAAAAGCCGTCTCTGAGCTGACGAGCGAGGTGATAATCGTCTCAAAAAGGGGATGTGGCATGATTGATGATCCTTTCTGTGCTCTCGCCAGGAGAGCCGAATAACGACATGTTAGCGAACAGGAATGGAAAGCTGCATCCGCGCCAGGCAAATCATGAACACTGTGGTCGAAGGTGAGTCGAGCGGTACGACCGATCTGGTGTTGCAACGTGGTTGCCTGTCTCACTCAAGAGTCTACCAGGCTTTCGAGATACTGTCATGACCCTTTGGGGTTATCAGAAGGGGTATTTCTCGGGGGGGTGAGAGGAGATCGAGTTCTCGTGCTCGTGCGACCGCCTGCGTGCGGTTCGCCACCGCTAGTTTTGCTAGAATGTGCTTGACATGTTGCTTGGCCGTGTTGAGCGTAATGACGAGCTGCGCCGCAATCTCTTGATTGGATGCCCCACGCGCGATCAGGTGTAAGATCTCCCGTTCGCGCGGACTCAGCGGTTCAATCAGCCCCTGCTGCTCTCCACATGAGTTCTCCTGTGGTGTTGCCTCTTGACCTGTTCGACCCGCCAGGCAGGCATCAAGAAGCATCTGAAGATAGCCCGAGGCGAGAGATCGCTGTCCCTGCACTTTCGCCAGGAGCTGTGCCATTGGCTCTCCCTCATCGACGAACACACGCACATAGCCACGGGGTTCGGAAAGCTCGACCGCCTGTTTCACGGTTGCCACCGCCTCCTGAATCTTTCCCTGGATCTGGTGAACCAGCGCTTGCAGGACCAGGATTTCGATCAGGAGGCCGGTCAAATGACGCTGTTCCGTCATCTGCCGCAGGCGCTCAAGGATCGCCAACGCCTGATGCGCATGCTCACCTGACCGGCGGCACCGCTCTTGCGCAAGGAGCAGGCGGACCAGGATCAAGGCATCGCGGGCCAGAACCAGTGGATCACCACACCAGCTCACCTCCTGCGTTTCCATGGTGCCACCTGGAGGAAAGACACTGTGTTCTTGTACCCAGCAGCCCGCAGACTCGATCTTTCCCCGTGCCAGTTCCAGACGGGCACGGCTTGCCAGTACGTCTCTCAGTTGAGAGGCGGGAACCACCTGGTGGTCAAGGACCCATTGCAGGGAGGCGAGGTGCATTTCCGCCGCTTCGTCCTTGCCCTGAGCAGTGCTGATCCTGGCAAGTGCCACCAGACTCGTCAGGATCAGCTCTACCTGGTTCGCTTGCTGACCCATCGTGAGGGCCTCCCGCGCATCCCGTGCCGCCTCCTGCAACGCATTGCGCTCCCGCAACAGGCGGCTCCTGCCGACAGCGATCCACCCACCCAGCACGGTGCGAGCTTGCCCGCGTAGGGTCAACTGACGCTGGACGTCACGATAGAGCCGAGCCGCCTTCCAGAGCTCTCCCCGAGCCTCATAGAGCGCCACCAGTTCGGAGAGGGCAGTCAGGTGTCCAACGTGCCAGCCCTCGGTCGGGCCTGGAGTGCAGGCTGTGCGGAACGCCTCTTCGACGCCAGCCAGGTCGCCTTGCGCACCGGCGATCAGCCCCACGTGCAGCGTGGCGAAATGCTGGAGAAAGGGATGGGCTCTGGGTGCTGTCTGCAAGACCTGGGTAGCGAGCCGCATGGCACGCGAGAAGTCCTGGCGGACCAGTGCCAGGGTTGCCCAAAGCAGGGTCAGTTCACTCTCTCTCTCTTCCTGTGAGGGTCCGGCAATCTGCATGGTTGGCCCAACGTTGGAATCCTCATGATCCCCCTGCACGTCGTTCTGGAAGCACCGTTCGATCAGGTGGACGACGGCTTGCGCTTGCTCGACCCGCTCATCACAGACCAGCATCCAGGCATAGAGCAGAGCGAGGTGTGGCCGGGTGACCAGCAGCGAGAATGGAAGCTGCTCCAGCCAGTGCAACAGCCTGGTGTATGCTCCTTGCAGAAAGAAGGACTGTGCGGTGGTTGTCTCCAGCAGGGTGAGCACGCGCTGGTAATCAGGGATCAGCAGTGCATGGTCGATGGCCTCCTCGAAGCGTTCCTGCTGCTCATACCAGGTACTGGCGCGCTGATGCAGCGCTGCCACCAACTCTGGGTGAGAGCGCTCCAGGTGGAAGCGCAACGCCTCCGCGAAGAGAGGATGATAGCGATACCAGCCCCCTTCTTGATCACATGCTTCCGTAAACAGGTTGCCCTGGTGCAGTCGTTCAAGGAGCATCTGACTGTCTGACCGTCCTGTCACCTCAGCACACAGCGGGCCATTCAGCCGTGTGAGGATGCTGGTTTGCATGAGAAAGTCCTGCAGTTCCTTTGGCTGCCCGGCCAGAATCTCCTCGCCCAGATAGGCAACGATAAAACCCTGTGGCTCGGGGTGCGAGGACGGGAGAAGGGCCGTGGCAGCAGCTTGCTCGTGTTGGAAGGCCAGGGCGATAAGCTGAACCCCGGCGATCCATCCTTCGGTCTGTTGCGCGATCTGGTAGCGCATCTGCTCGGTGAGGTCCAGCCCCACCGCGCCGAAAAAGGCGGTGACTTCTGCAAGAGAGAAACGCAAGTCTGAGCTGTGCAGTTCCCAGAGACGCCCCTGCGCCCGCCACTGTGCCAGAGGCCAGGGCGGGTCCATCCGTGTCGCGATGACCAGATGGACCTGAAGAGGCAGGTGTTCAACCACAAACGTCATGGCCTGATGAATCGCCTCGTGCGTAATCACCTGATAGGCATCCAGAATCAGGACCAGATCGGTGGAGACGTTGGCCGCAAGATCATTGATCAGGCTGGTCAGCAGGGCTTCTTGCACCGGTTGGTGACGTGCGTCGAGCTGCATGGCTGCTGTTTCACCAAGCTGAGGATCGACCTGCTGCAAAGCCGCGATGAGATACCAGAGGAACCGTTCTGGATCGTTGTCCGCTGGTTCCAGAGAGAGCCAGGCAACGCGTCTCGTACGTGACGCACACCAGTCGGCTAGCAGCGTCGTTTTGCCAGACCCGGCAGGAGCTGAGAGGAGCACAAGCTGCCGCGTGAGAGCCTGGTGCATCTGCTCAAGCAATCGCCGACGCTGGATATAGGAGCTGGGAAGCTGAGGAGCCTGCCATTTAGTGACCAGCAGATCCCCTGTTCTCATGCTTTTGATCGACTTACACACCCTCAGCCTCCTGCGTTTCAGTGAAACGAGACTGGGCCACCCATCTTCCGACCAGCGCAGCCTCCTCGATTGAAAGTAGCATCGCTTCTGGATGGGTAGAGAGAAACGTTGAGGCAGCTTGTTCCGACTGGAAAAAGAGGGATTGAGAAAAAAAGATGTCTCGCACACACTCGCTGCGCTCGGCTGGCAGGATCAGCGACATGACACTGCCCGAAGAGGTCAGATCTTTGACCACTCCTTCAGGGGTGGCCACAAAGGTGATGCGATGCCTGGTCTGCGCACAGCTCGATTGGACCTGGGCTGACCTCTGCAGAGACGGGGGAAACAGGACGGTATCAAAGGCACACCAGGTATAGAGCGCTTTTCCGTCAAGCTGAAACTGATGAGAGGTGGGCAACAGCGTCACGCCCCAACCGACAATGTTGCCACGGTCATCAAACTCGGTATCTGGCAGATCCGCCAGGCGTTGCTCCAGTTCGTCTGGGCTGAGGTGAAGCGAGATTTGCAGGTCAGCTTTCGTGATCGGTTTGCCGCGCGCGACGTGTTGGATAATCGGGCGACACAGGTCTTCCTGCCCGCAGTGCAAGAGTTCTGACAGACGCGCGGCAATCGTTTCCAGTGGTGGATGCTGCATTGGGGTTTCCTTTCCTGAGAAAGATCGCTCTTGCCTGTTGTTGCAAAGAGCTGGCTTCATCTGCTGTACGGGCTGTGTCCATCCGGCTCAAAAGCAAGGATTTGTCGAGCAAGCTCCCGCCCAAGCTCGGCTGGTATGACGGCAGGACCACTCTCTCCATGCGAGCCGAGACGCCACGCCTACTCACGCTGCGTAGAGGTCAGGGAAGACCCTGGACCACATCTGCCGCCCCCATGCAAAGCCCTCTTCCACCGTGAGGAGGACGATATTGTCCCTCCCGTTGGCCCACTGCTCGGCCTCTTCCCGCGTGGCAAAAAAGTGGACGTGTTCGCAGAAGGTACTCCAGATGGCCTGAACGGAGGCCATGTTCTCTCGGCTCGGGTCCACGAGCACGAGGGAGACCACCGCTACTTCCGGGCTGACTTCCTCCACCCGCTCGGGGCTGACTCGCACTCGAATCGGGTGGTGCATAACCGGCGACGGGGACTCGATGGTGGCCGTCTGCTGAAGCATAGCGGGCAGGAAGAGCGTGTCTAGGGCACACCAGGCCGATAATGACACCCCTGCCACAGACAACCGATGCGGATGATCGCTCAGCGATAACCCCATGGCGCCGACGAGCTGATCCGTCGCATCCCGTTCCGTGACCTCCCGCAAAAACTGGTGAGCTGGCTCTTCCGCGATCCCGAGATCAGAAATGCGCTGGTCCACCTGCTCCGCGGTGATGGGGCGCCCTTGTGCCAGTTGCCGTATGACCTGGAGGAGGAGCCGTGCGTGGTCCGGCCCAAAATCCAGCAGGTACTCCTGCGTCTTCTTCATCATTTCAAGGAGACGTGTGTCGTTCATAGTCTCAAACCTCCTGTTTCTTGAACCCGAGCTAAATGCGTAAGACCTATACGCATTTGGCTCGGTTTGGTTTTTTTCTTCCCCCCGTGGGGGCCTGAGTACAGTGTACACGCTCCCCCTGGTGGGAGAGTCAAGAGGCAGATGACACGGCACCCCAGCACGGATCTCTCGCCAACAGCTGCGCCAGCTCGGATACAGCGGGCTCGGTCAGAATTTGGGCTGGTGGGCTGGCGCGCACGGCCTGGAACTCCAGGATGCGTTGACGAAGCGCCTGCAGGGTGGCGATCCGGGCCTCGACACGGGCGACGACCTGCGCCAGTGTTTCTTCCAGGAGGGCGCCGACCGTCTCACCGGGACGCTCAAAATAGCACGTGACGAGCGCCTGGATCTCTTTGAGGGTGAGCCCAAGGGATCGCAGGCCCTGGATCACCTGCACACACCGCATCGTTTCTTCCCCAAACAGGCGGTAGTTGCTCTCGCTCCGGCCCAGGGTGGAGAGGAACCCGAGATCCTCGTAGGTACGCAGGGCTTTGATCGGCACACCGGTGCGCCGGGAGAGTTGCCCGATGGTCATCGCATTCGACCGTAACATATCTCTACCTTTCATGCCTGACACAGAGGGACTGAGCGTCGCCAGGATTTCTGGTGCATCCCCGACTTGCCTTGCACGATGCACAGAGCGCTCACGTACTGCTTCACCTAGCTGGCGACGGTTATTTGACAACGTGTCCATCAGATGGGTCCTTTCCATTCCAGGAAATAGTGATAATCATCCATATCTGCGGCAAAAAAATGTTACCTGGGCATTTCAAGTCTCTCCAATCGCTTCAGCAGTTGCTTGACCGGTTCGAGCGCTCCAGCATGGAAGAAGTAGTAGGCCCACACCCCATGGCGTACACACTCAATGACACCGGCTTCACGCAGCAAGCGCAGATGGTGTGAAATGGTGGATTGATCAAGAGCAAAGCTCGCAGTGATGTCACACACACAAACTTCTCCTGGGTGTTCTGCCAGCAAGGAGACCATTTGCAGCCGTGTAGGATCCGCCAATGCACGCAAAAAGTTGGCAAGATCAGTGGCCTCTTCTGCTCGCATGGATGGATGCGCAGTCAGTGGCGAACCTGCGCTGTCACCCCCCACTTTGCCGACACGTCGTTTGCGCGGTTTCACTTGTAGTGCTTCTGGTGGAGCCATGATGGGTATCCTTTCTCGTTTCGCTGTTCCAACTCTACCAGAGATATTGATACGTGTCAATGTCTCCCGACAAGGTTGCTCAAGAGCAGGAATCAGCCATCAGATCACCGTCGTGATTTCAGGAAAACCGCCAGCGCCATCCCAGCTCCGCCAAAGTCCATCGAGGCATCCATGCGCTCTGCATCCGGCTCTTCGGCAGTTTGAGCACACCGATGGATACGATGAAGGTCTCACGCTTGGTTGATACGTTGGTCTCCTCTTGACTGTGAGGAGCGGGCGCGAGGCGATGTTGCACGCTCAGGACGACATCGCACCAGGCTGGTCCTGTCCGTCTCGGAGTTGCCTGGAATAGAGCCTGGGCAGCACCCCGACGTGTCGTTTAAAGACACAACTGAAGTGCGACAGGCTGGCGTAGCCAACTCTGGCCGCTGCCTCGCTCACCGTGGATCCGCTCAAGAGGAGTGTGCGTGCGTGCTCCATCCGCAGCCGCTGGAGGAACTGCAGCGGGGCCATACCTGTCGCCGCTTTGAACACATGCGCGAAGGCCGATTCACTCATACTGACAGCCGTAGCGAGATCCCGGATGGAGAGTGGCCGGTGCAGCTCCAGTTTCATGAACGCCATTGCAGCGGTGATCGCATTGCTCTGTGACACGCTGGCAGCACTCGCCAGGAGCCGCACGCGCTGCTCAGACCGGAGCAGCCGGTAGACGATCTCACGCAGGTACAGGGGTGCCAGTACCCCGCGCTCCGCATCCGACTCCAGCGCCAGGAGAAACCGCTGCACCGCTCCGACGAGCGGCTGGTCAAGCATCGCTATATACGCATCTGGCATGGGCGATATGGGCTCGATGCAGAATGGTGGGAGAGCCGCCCGCTTCATGGCCTCGGAGACCTCGGTCACCAGTTCGGATGGCACCTCGAGGACGAATGAGAGGAAAGGGCACTCCGGCGAGGCCTGCAGGACCTCTGCCTGGAAGCGAAGCTCACGCGTCATGACCAAGACATGGAAGGGATCGTCAAAATAGTTGACCGAGCCTATGCGGATACGCTGGCGCGACTTCGCGACCAGGTACAGCGAGGGAGAGCCGACTTCCTCCCAGTGCGGCGCGACCCTCTGTCCAAAGCGGTAGAACGTGAGGCCAGGCCATCCGGAGCGCGTCGGCCCTTCGGTCACCGCATACTGGGCGATCAAAGCAACAAGCTCGTCTGCCCGGACCCACGCTTCACACGGTGGAGCATCTGTCATGGTCTACACCTCCTCTTTCTCGCCCGCTCACTGGCATGCCCGCTGCGAGCGAACGGGTCGTCCAGGTATCAAGCGTGTCGTGTAATCCTGGTGCGCCGTCTCGACGCATCTCGTGTGCGCTCACTTCGGCTTCGCGCCCCTCTCGCTTCTGCACCTCCTGGCCTTCCCACTACCGGCCACGGAGCGTTGTCCTGAGGAGAAGTCCTGTCAGGGTGACGGCACTGGCGCTCAGAAGCACTCCAGCGGCTTCGCTCAAATCACGTATCGAGCCGATAGCGCGGGGCCAAGCAGCATCCCTGCTCCCTGCGCCATGAGAAGCATGCAGTCCCTTCGCAAGAGCGCCCTTTGGTTTCATCCCTCTCGGCACGTGACAGGCACTTGCTCCTGTGTCTCATAGTGCCATTGTCAGCGTGCGCTCATACTGCTGTTGCGCCCAAGAAACGCGAGGCTTTCGGCCACGCCGGCCACGCTCAGGCCATAGACCAGGTGCGCAACGAAGCCGCGCACCTGTGTCGAGAGCCGGTAGGCGCGGTTCGGCGCGGCTTGTGCCGAGCAGCGGCGTCAGACCTTCGTCGATCAACAGGGACAGGGACGCACCCGTCAGGAGCCCGGCCACCGGTGGCGGGAGCGGGGTCAGCCGGCGGAGCAGAGTGTAGACCGTCCCCCAACTCATGGCCAGTCCAGAGTGAAAACCCAGCCCTGCCTGCTCCACCCGCTTGGAAGTTCGCTGGAGCCCAAGGAGGGCGGCCGTCTTCCGAGCGGCGATGCGCGTAAGGAGGACCTGGCCGCACCCGGTCCTCCCGGCTTTCGGTCAGCCTCCGACTCCAGTTCGTACAGCTTCATCGACACCGGTTCCATCACCTTCGTACCCGCATAGCCGCCAATCAGTCCAAGCGCACTATCAGAGAGGAGGTGTGTGACTTGCATAGCGATCCCTTTCTTTTTTCGATGCTGCGCACCCGACTTCCAGGTTTCGGTCAGACCATGTAGCCCACGTCCGTGGCACTGGTCGGGTAGGCGTAGACCATCTGCTTGAGATCACTTGCCCGCAGGCCCATGCGGATCGCGAGGGCGAAGAGGTTGATGACCTCCTCGGCATGCAGGCCCAACAGGTGCGCCCCCAGGATGCGCTCGGTGCCCTCCTCGAAGGCCTACCCGTACGAGAGGTGGGGTCGTAAAGACCACGCTCGGGATGCCGGTATAGTTCGGGGTGTGCCGGTTGCCCTCCAGGAGGTTCCTGGCCACGATGCCTCCCTGCATCCCTGCCACGGGCGTCAGCGGAAACCCGCCGCCGGCTACCGCGTCCCCCGCTGCATACACGGCTGGATTGCTCACGCTTTGCAGGTACTCATTCACCGAAACGCCCTCCTTCCCATGTACCACGCCCGCCGCCTCCAGGTCGAGCTTGTCGATCTCCGGCGTACGCCCGGCGGCATGCACCACCAGGTCGGCTTCGACCGTGTGCTCCTGCGCTCCTGTGCGGGCGTGGACGAGCACGTGGTCGCCTTGTCGTTCAATGGCGGTGACCGCCCGGTTCACGTGCACTTCGATGCCCAGTTCCCGGCTGGCCTGCACGAGCATGGAGACCAGATCAGGGTCAAACTTCTCGAGGGGACGACTGCCGCGGTGGAGCACCTGAACCTGTGCGCCTGCGCGTGCTGCGATGTGGGCGAACTCAAAGGCAATGTAGCCGCCGCCGGCGAAGACGATACGACGCGGCAGTTCCTCCAGGTCCAGAAACTGCGTGCTGGTGGTGAGCAACTCCTCGCCCGGTATCCCCAAATCGGCATGGCATGCGCCGGTTGCGATCACCACATGGCGACCAACCAGGATCTCCTCGTCCACCTGGACGCTGGTCCGATCCACGAAGTGGGCACGGCCACGCCGCGTGATGATCCCCGCCTGCGTGAAGCTCTGCTCGTTTTGCTCCGGCACCGGGTCGGTGAAGGTATGCTTGAAGCGGATCAGGTCTGGCCAGCTGATGGACAGGCCGGGCGCCAAGACACCCTTGCCCTGCATGCGGCGGCTCCAGTCCACCAGGTCGGAAACGCCGACCAGGACTTTCTTGGGGTCGCACCCGCGCAGCTGGCAGGTTCCTCCGAAGGGGTGATAATCGACGACGGCCACGCTCCACCCGGCCTCACGGCAGGGATAGGCGGCGCTCTGGGCGGCAGAGCCGGTTCCCAGGACAATCACATCAACGGTTGTTGTCGTCACAGTCGTTCCTCCTGTTTGTTTCCGTTAGTGGGTCGCGCCACGTGCTTGGTGGCGCATCTACTATTACTATGAAAGAATTTATATTTTCTATAGAAAAGAGGCTGTGCGAGCATTTCAAGCCCCCTATTCCAGGAAGTCTCATGGGAGATGCGTCAGGTGTGTAGTGGGCTGACTCTCTGTCCGTGTATGCGCACGCCGACTGCGTGAAAGGCGGCATGGCGTGGCACGTGTCGCTGCACCATCTGCTGTGTCTCCTCAAGCTCTGCCTCCTACCACAGCCCGGCACGCAGCTGGTAGACCACGATGTAGCCGCCGGCGGCGATCAAGAACAGCGCAGCCACTGGTTGCACCCAGCGCAACAAGGGAAAGACGGCGGAACGCAGCAGGTCGCCCAGTTGGGTCGCGGCCAGGGCGACGGCCAGCAGCACCAGAGCCATCCCTGCCGCGTAGGTGAAAAGCACGAGCATGGCACCTCCCACGCCGCCGGCGGTGATGGCCGTCCCGACCACGAGCAGGAAGACCGGCAGCGTACATCCCAGCGACGACAGGCCGTACCCCAGTCCGAAGATCCACGCGGCACGCAGCACACGCGGCGAGGCTTCCGCCCGCGTCTCTGGCGTGGCACGGTTCAGCTTCGTCGCCACCATACCGAGCCCTGGGATTTCCAGCGCCCGTCCGGTGAACAGGGTCCAGCCCCCCAGGAGGATTAACCCCATGCCAACGAGGATGGCGAGCCAGGGGAAGAGATGCACCAGCAGGCGTCCACCGAGCGCAAGCATGAAACCCGCGACGAGGAACACCAGCAGGAAGCCTGCCGCAAGCGGGAGACCCAGCAGCCCTCCGCGCAGCAGGTGCTGCCAGCCGGACGGCTGACGGTCGGAGGCAGTTTCCACCTGCTGCTTAACCGCGTAGGAGACATAGGCGGGCAGCAAGGCGAAGCCGCAGGGGTTGAGCGTGGACAGGACGCCCGCGCCGAACGCCAGGCCCAGCGGCACGCCGGCAGGCCCGACAACGCCCGCGAGGGCGTGGTCAGCCAGAACTCCCAGAACTCCCATGCTCATGCGAGGTTCCTCACGATCTGCGCCAGTTGCTCGGGCGGGACGGATCCGTCTTGCCTGTAGGCGATCTGCCCTTGTTTATCAATGACGACCGTGGTCTCCAGGGCCGGTACACCATAGGCGTTGGCGATGGTGCCAGTCACGTCGATGCCCCAGCGGATGGGTGCCGTTGCCGGTACCCCAACAGCCTGGATAAATTCCTGGAGATCGGCAGTGCTGTCGACTGAGGTCACATCGATCGCCACCGCTTCGGCTCCCGCTGTCTTTGCGGACAGCAGCGCCTGCGCCAGATCGTGGCTCCCTTGCGCACAAGACCCACAGGCCGTTGCCATAAAGTACAGGACCACCACATGACCACGCTGCGCAGCGAGATGAAATGACCCTCCTCCCAGCGTCGTCAGGGTGAAGTCGGGCGCTCCCTGTGAGAGGCCCGTCGTCGAGGCACCGGTAGTCTGCGCCCCGGCTTTGGCGGCGTCACTTCTCACAGGAGCGCTGACGAGGTTTCCGTGTACCAGGGCGAAGACCCCGATTAGGAGCACGAGCGTCACCGCCAGCATGATGAGGCGTGGCAGCACACTGCGCAGAGGAGGACGTGGTGTGGAGCGCGGCGCCATCTGCGGTGCGTTCTGCGCATGCCTTTCTGCTCCCGCCGGATCGTCCGGCCTGCCTGGTGCAGGTGGGAATGAATGTGCCATGGTCATTTCCTTTCCTCAAATAGCTCTCGTCTGCGCCGCTGGGGCGCTCTCGCTTCCTTGTGTCGCATCCCTGTGAGTGTGTGCGAGCCAGCCATCCACCAGCGGGAGACCCGGGAGTCCTCCGCACAGGTGGTGTTGCCAGCCGGTCGATACGCGGCCGGCGGTAGTGTGCCCAACGCTGGAGGAAGCGTGGACAGGACGCCCGCGCCGAACGCCAGGGGCGCGTTGAACAGCACTGCCGTCCTCACGCCAAGTTCCTCACGATCTGTGCCAGTTGCTCGGGCGGGACGGCTCCGTCGCTCCGGTAGGCGATCTGCCCGTGCGGATCAATCACCACCGTGGTCTCCAGGGTCTGCACCCCGTAGGCGCTGGCAATCGCGCCGGTGGTGTCGATGCCCCACTGGATGGGGGCCGAGGCTTTTATCCCGACCCCCTGGACAAACGCCTGCAGGTCGGCTGGACGGTCGCCTGAGTTCACGTCAATCGCCAGCGCCTGGGCTCCCCGTATCTTCGCGGACTGCAAGGCCTGCGCGAGATCGTGGCTGCCCGGTTCACAGTCGGCACAGCCGGTGGCCATAAAAAAGAGGACCACCACATGCCCCTGCTGGCTGGCGAGATGAAATGCCCCTCCCCCAAGCATCGCCAGGGTAAAGTCCGGCGCGGAAGAAGCGCGACTCGTTGTCGAGGCACCGGTGGTTTGTACTCCTGTTGAGCTGGAGACGCTCCTCACCGGAGCGCTGGCACTGTTGTTGGCATGCACCAGGGCGAAGACCCCAACCAGGAGCGCGAGGGTCACGGCCAGCACGATGATGCGCGGCAAGGCGCTGCGCAGAGGAGACCGCGGTGTAGAGCGCTTCGCCATCTGCGGTGTGTACTGCGCATCTCCTGCCGGACCGTCCGGCCTGTCAGGTGCAGGTGGGAATGTATGGGCCATAGTCGTTTCCTTTCCTCAAGAGCTATCGTTTGCGCTGCTGGGGCGCTCTCGCTTCCTCGTGTTGCATCCCCGTAGGTGTGAAGAGAGCCAGTCACTCGCGCGTCCGCTGCCCTGCTCTTCCAGTCCCTGCCCACCCATCAGGCGATGGCATCGCCACGCGCCTTTTGCGTCGTTGCAAAAGGCGCGTGTGACGCGTGGTCATGAACTGGCCACCGTCTGCCCGGCACGCACCCGACTCAAGTGGCGCAGCAACTGAGCCGGTTCACATCCTTGGTGAACGAGATGGCAACGATCTTGAGCGCCTCAGCCATCGTCGGGTAGACGTGGATCATATCGATGAAGTCATCCGTTGTGGCCCCGAAGCGCAGGGCCATCGCCGCCTCGTGGATCACTTCCCCGACGTTCACTCCAAGCATCGAGACCCCCACGACCCGGCGCGTGGGAGCGTCCAGCACCATTTTGATCACGCCCCGCGTGTCACGGATGGCTCCGGCCCGCGGCACCGCACTCATGGGGATCGTGTTGCACTCACATGCGATCCCGGCAGCCACAGCCTCTTCGTCGGTCAACCCGACGACCGCGACCTGGGGGTCGGTGAAGATGGTGCGCGGGATGACGCTATGATCGACCTGGCGTGGCAGCTCTCCGGAGAGGGCGTTGTGGGCAGCGATCTTGCCGTCGTGCGCACCCACGGGCGTCGCCATCTGGCTCTCGGTTTCCCGCCCGATCACGTCACCGGCGGCCCAGATATGGGACACGTTGGTGCGCAAGGTGCGATCCACGCGCACCGCTCCCTCCTTGTCTACCTCCACGCCTGCTCGCCCCAGGCCGATCTCCCGCGTGTTGGGGCGTCGCCCGGTGGACACCAAGAGCCGCGAGGCTTCGAGTGTCTGCTGGCTGCCGTGCCGCTGGAGCGAGAGGGCGATCCCCTCTCCCTCAGAGCGCACCCCGCGCACCTGCGCTCCGGTGACGATCCGCAGGCCTTCCTCCTGGAGGATCTCGGTCAGGGCCTCGGCGATTTCCGGCTCGTAGCCGGAGAGAATCGTTCTTCCGCGCGTGACGAGGGTCACTTCCGTCCCAAAGCGGGCAAACATCTGGCCCAGTTCGAGC
>WNFI01228459.1_pt1 | contig 17046 bp, 17 predicted proteins | sample 5400471 | NCBI WGS metagenome assembly WNFI01 (sample SAMN13153348, study PRJNA577476) | soil metagenome | isolation source: 100 cm saprolite on Douglas fir-dominated hillslope | place: USA:California | collected 2013-09-17 | reverse complement strand
GCAGGATGTGAAAGGGTTTATCACCCGCAAGCCGGTATGGCTCATGAAACCGCTACGTCTGGATTCCGTCCGGAAGCAGGCAGCAACGCTGGAAGTGGAAACCCGCCGTTTCTATGAGAAGGCCGTAGACCGCATGCAGGACGCCAGCATACGCCAGTTGCTGAACGATCTGGCCCAGGAAGAGCGGGACCACGAACACAAAGCCGAAGAACTGGGCCGGGGTACCTTGGACGCCGATACACGCCAGCAGGAAGATGACGCCAACCGCCGACTGTTTGTTCTTCAGATTGTGCAACCCGGCTTGGCCGGGCTGATGGACGGTTCCGTTTCTACTCTCGCGCCGGTTTTTGCCGCAGCTTTTGCTACTCGCGCTACCGGAAGCACACACACGGCGTTTGCTGTTGGTCTGGCGGCCTCAATAGGCGCCGGCATCAGCATGGGATTTGCTGAAGCCCTCTCAGACGACGGCAGCCTGACCGGCCGTGGACATCCCTGGGTGCGCGGCCTGGTCTGCGGATTGATGACCGCCCTGGGCGGCATCTTCCATACGTTCCCTTTCCTGATCCCCAACTTCAAGATCGCCACCACCATTGCTACTATGGTTGTGGTGGTAGAACTCGCTGTAATTGCCTGGATCCGCCACCGATTCATGGATTCACCGTGGTTTTCCGCTACCATGCAGGTCATGTTGGGTGGAATTCTGGTATTCATCGCGGGAGTGTTGATCGGCAGCTCCTAAAGGCCACCAAATCATTGTAGGCGAGTCGTTTATCAGACTGTTTATTTCCCTTTAATTTGTCTTGGCATAGACGCTTCCGCTGACTATAATTCGCGCCGAATCTGCGCTCCCAAAATTTCTGTGAGGTGCTAAATGCTGAATTTGCCGCAATGGGTGCAAGTCTATGATCCGTTTGGACACTGGTGGCTCTCGGCGCTGGTGGCCGCGCTTCCCATTATTGTCCTGTTTGGTCTGATGGCCGGGCTTAAGGTCAAGCCGCACTGGTCCGCTCTGGCCGGGGCCGCGACCGCCGTGCTGATCGCGTGCTTGATACTCAAAATGCCTTTCTCGCTCGCGGGAGGCAGCTTTCTCTATGGCGTCGCGACTGGCTTGATGAACATTGTGTGGATCGTGGTCGCCGCCGTTTACCTTTACGACATTTCCGTCAGTACGGGAGACTTCGAGATCATGAAGGCCTCGGTGGGCGGAATCACCGCCGACCGCCGGCTCCAGTTGTTGCTGGTGGCTTTCTGTTTTGGCGCCTTCATTGAAGGTTGCGCGGGATTCGGATCTCCTGTGGCGATTGCCGGCGCTTTCATGATCGGCCTGGGCTTTAAGCCGTTCCATGCCGCCGCGCTCAACCTGATCGCCAATACAGCTCCTGTAGCGTGGGGCGCGATCGGGACTCCGGTCCACATGCTGGCTGCGGTCACGCAACTGCCGGAAGCAGATATGAACGCGATGATCGGACGCATTCTCCCGATCACTGCCGTCATCGTGCCGTTCTGGCTGGTGCGCGCCATGGTTTCGTGGAGGGAAACGTTTGAAGTGCTGCCGGCAATTCTGGTGGTAGGGATTTCTTTTGCTTCCATGCAGTTCTTCTGGTCCAACAAAATGGACAGCAACCTGGTGGACATCACTGCCGGCCTCTTCTCACTGCTTTGCACCGTGGTGTTTCTGCTCTTCTGGAAACCCAAAAAGATATGGCGCTTTGCGGAAGATCCGGACCCCGCAATCGCGGAAGCAGCCCGGGCCCATCACACCGGCGGCCAGGTGCTCAGAGCCTGGATGCCGTTTATCGTTCTCTCCGTCTTTGTTTTTCTCTGGGGACACAAGCCGATCAAAGACTGGATGAATCTCCACACCACGCCAGGCTGGACCCAGGCCACTTTGGACAAAGACGGCAAGCCGGTCGTTGACAAAGCCGGCAAGCCGGTAACGAACAAGGGCTGGATCTCGCCCATTGATAAAAAGATTTCGCGCGACAAGCCCGTGACCGGCAAGCCGACACCAGAAGGCGCGGTCTTTGCTTTCATATGGCTTTCCGCAACAGGTACCGGCTGCTTCCTGGCAGCCATTGTTGGCGGTTTGATTCGCGGTGTGAATCCCATAAAACTGCTCAAAGTCTTCGGACATACTCTTTTCCGAATGCGTTTTGCGGTGGTGGCGATTTCAGCCATGCTGGGTCTGGGCTTCGTAACGCGATACTCGGGGACAGACGCCATCCTGGGACTGGCGTTCACTCATACGGGATGGTTTTTCCCGTTCTTCGGGACCTTCCTGGGATGGCTGGGCGTGGCCCTTACCGGCAGTGACACTTCATCCAATGCCCTGTTCGGCAGTCTACAGCGCATCACCGCCGAACAACTGCATATTGATCCGATCCTGATGACCTCGGCCAACAGTGCCGGCGGCGTCATGGGCAAAATGGTAGACGCGCAGTCCATCTGCGTAGCTACTGCAGCCACCAATCAGCTGGGGAATGAAGGCATGATCTTCCGCTTCGTGTTCTGGCACTCGATTGCCCTGGGAGCCATCGTGGGCCTCATCGTGATGGCCTATGCCTACGTACCGTTCCTCAAGGCCTTGGTGCCACATGGGGTGAAGTTCCTGTGGTGAGTTTTTCTTAGTCCCGAGCGAAGCGAGGGATCCCTGCCCGCTGAACAATTTCCGAGTTCAGCGGGGTCAGTCCGAAAAGGATTGGTGATGTAGGGATCCCTCACCCCGCAAAGGACGCGGGGGTTCGGGATTTTAGAAAAGTACGGTCTTGTCAATTTCCGCGATAGACCGACGCCCGGTAAGCGCCATGGCCATCATCAGTTCTGTCCGCAGAATTTCCAGAACGCGCGCAACGCCTTCAGCCCCGGCAATGGACAGCGCGTAGAGATACGGCCGGCCGATCAACACGGCTTGCGCGCCCAGCGCGATGGCTTTCAGGACATCGGTACCGCGGCGAATACCGCCGTCCACGAGCAGCGGCAATCGTCCGTTCAGCTTTTCTGCTATGCGCGGCAGGGCTTCCGCGGTGCTGGGAGTCGTGTCCAGATTGCGTCCGCCGTGATTGGAAACAATCAAACCGGCAACTCCTGAGTCTGCGGCGCGCACAGCGTCATCAGGATTCATCACGCCTTTCAAAAGGATGGGTATGGGGACCACCGAGGCGATCCATGCCACGTCCTTCCAGATCAGCTTGGGATTCAAAAGGTCGCTGTAAATTGTGCCGCGGACCGGACGGTGGGTTGCCGGCCCCAGGTTCAGGTTGGGAAGCGTGCAATCTTCCGGCAACTGAAAGCGCGTACGCGCTTCGCGATGCCGTGCGCCCAAAACGGGCGTGTCCACGGTGATGCACACGGCCTTGCAGCCGGCAGCGTGTGCGCGCTGGACCATCTCCTGGGTCAGACCCCGGTCCGCCTGCGCGTATAACTGGAACCATAGCGGTTGCTGCGCTGCCGCCCCAATCTCTTCCACCGATACCGTGGACAAGGAACTCAACACCATTCCTGCCTGGCCCAGGTTCGCTCCAGCCACTGTCGCCAACTCGCCTTCGGGATGGCAGAGCCGATGAAAAGCCGTGGGCGCAAGCATGACAGGCATTGCAAACTGCTGGCCCAGGACTTGTGTGCGCAAATCGATTTCCGATACGTCCACCAGGCACTTCGGCATCAGGCGAATGCGCTTCCAGTCTTCACAGTTGGCGCGCAAGGTGAGTTCGTCCCCGGCGGCCCCAGTCACGTAAGCCATGGCTATGGGCGACATGCAGCTTTCCGCCAGGCCTTCAAGCTCGGTGAGCGTCAATATTTCTTCAACCTTCAAATTCCACCTGTCGAGTTGCACGAAGAGTATACGGGAGCCTGTGACTCATTGTTAATGTCCGGTAAAACCAGGTTGGGACAGGTTGAACGGCAAATCCCGCGTGCGATAATGTCCCCGACTTTTCGCCAGGAGCTTCAATCGTATGAAACAGATTCGCCGGGTGTGCTCTGTCCTGATGCTGCTGTGCTGTTTCGTCCCGTGTTTCGCGGTCCCCAAGAAACCCAAGCTGGTGGTTGCCGTGGTGGTGGATCAGTTCCGCTATGACTACCTGATGCGCTTCCGGGCGGATTACCACAGCGGCCTGGCGCGCCTGCTGAACCAGGGAGCGGTGTTTACCGACGCGCGTTACATTCACTTTCCCACTGTCACTGCGGTTGGGCACTCTACGTTCCTGAGCGGCGCCACGCCGTCGGTGAGCGGGATCGTCGGCAACGAATGGTACGACCGCACAACCGGCCGCTCGGTCACCAGCGTATCCGACGACACGACCCGCCTGCTGGGCGGCGGCCCGGGAGCAACCGGATCGTCGCCGAACCGAATGCTGGTAAGCGCAATTGGTGATGAGTTGAAGATGGCGCACCCGGGCTCCAAGGTGATCGGAATTTCCATCAAGGACCGCGGCGCAATCCTGACCGCAGGCCACATGGCGGACGCGGCTTACTGGCCGCCGGCACGGAAATAAAATTCTGTGGCTCCATCGAAGCAACACCATTCGGCAACGAACTGCTTGAAGACTTTGCGGAGAAGGCCATCATCAGCGAGCAACTCGGCGTCCGCGAAGATACCGACGTTCTGACGCTGAGCCTTTCTTCCAACGACTATGTTGGCCACGCAGTTGGGCCAGACGCGCCCGAAGTCCGCGACATGTCGATACGCACCGACCTGTTGCTGGGAAAGCTGCTCGACTTTATCGATGCGCGGCTGGGAGCAGGCAACACGCTGGTGGTGTTTACGTCCGATCACGGAGTCGCTCCGGTGCCCGAGGTCAATCAGGCCAGGAAAATGCCCGGCGGAAGGCTCGATTCAGCCATGATCTCGCGCGCACTCAGCGCAGCGCTTTCCGCAAAATTCGGGCTGGGCGATTGGTTCGTTTTCGATACCTACGGCTTTCTCTATTTGAACTACGAAACCGTCAAGAAAAAAAACGCCGACCCTGCTGAGGTTCGTCGCTATGCAGCAGAAGTCGCGCGCGGCCTCCCTCACGTTGCGCGGGTTTACACCCGCGACGAGCTATTGCGCGGCGAAGCCGCCAATGACTGGCCCGGCCGGGCCTTGCAGTCAGGCTTTTATGGACCCCGCTCGGGGGATTTAGTCGTGCTGCCTGAGCCGTACTACATGTTCTCAGCCACGGGGACAACGCACATGGCGCCCTACAGTTACGACTCGCATGTGCCCCTGATTTTCTATGGAGCAGGCGTCCGCGCCGGTGTGTACCACGACGCAGTGACCATGAACGACGCGGCCCCTACGCTGGCGGCGATTCTGCAAGTGGAGACACCGAGCGGATCGTCGGGAAGAATTCTTTCCGTGGTCTTGCAGTGACACTGGCGCGGGTTGGTTTTCTGATATTTGACAGGGACAGCGGCACAACCTAAGATCGGTGCGCTGAAAATCCAGACAGCTATTATTTATGCCTGAAGCGCCAGCCAAAGAGCAATTTCCTTGTCCGGGTTGCGGTGCGGGAATGCAATTCAACCCGGAATCGGGCCAGTTGAAGTGCGCCGCCTGCGGTCATACGCAGGCGTTGATTGCCGGGTCCACCGTTACGGCGCACGAATTCACCGGGACCGTGGCCAGCCATCTGCTGCAACCGATCACCGCACAAGCGCTCCAGGTGACGTGCTCCGGATGCGGCAGCGTCGTTGCGTTTGAACCTCCTGAAGTGGCCGGCACATGCTCGTTCTGCGGCACAGCGATTGTGGCCCAGCCCAAAGCCGCAGATCCATTGATTGCTCCGGATGGCGTGCTGCCGGTAAAGCTGCCCAAACAAAATGCCCTGACTCAGTTACAGCAATGGCTTGGCTCGCGCTGGTTCGCCCCCAACGCTTTGAAGCGTCTGGCCCGGCCGGAAGGGATCAATGGGGTCTATCTTCCGTTTTGGAACTATTACTGTCATGCGGAGAGCTCTTATACCGGCTCACGCGGCGAGCATTATTACGTCACGGAGACTTACACGGACCGCGACAGCAGCGGCAACACCGTGGAACGCACGCGCGAGGTGCAGCATACGAATTGGTATCCCACATCGGGCAGAGTTGCAGAGGATTTCAATAACGTGCTGATCGCGGCGACCAAAGCCGTGCCTGAGCAGCGCCTGGACAAGCTGCAGCCCTGGGACCTGAACGCGCTCTGCCAATATGAACCCGCATATCTGGCAGGCTTCCGCGCCCAGCGCTACCAGATCGAACTGGCCGAAGGTTTTGAAAAAGCCAAACAGGTGATGGCCAAAGAGATTGATTCAGATGTCCGGAGCGATATTGGCGGCGATGAGCAAATGGTCTCCAGCATTGATACCACTTACTCCAGAATATTTTTCCTGCATCTTTTGCTGCCAGTATGGATTGGCGCTTACCAGTTTCAAGGACAGATCTACCATGTCGTGGTCAACGCCCGAACCGGGGACGTAGAGGGCGAGCGGCCTTACAGCGCCGTGAAGATCGGGGCCCTGGTGGTGGCGATTCTCGCGGTCATCGCGTTGATCATCTTCTTTTATCACGGTAAGAACTAAGAGCGGCGTCCCAGCGCGTGTAGCGCGCTCTCTGCGGCGGTGACTCCGTGGAACTGGGCTTCTTCAAAAATTGAAATGCCGCTCAAGTCAGAGTTTGCAAAATACAATCTGTCTGCCGGCTTCTTCAAACGGCTTCGCTCCGCAGAAAAAATTGTGCAGGTCGGTGAGAATTGCTTCCTTCCAGTAAGCCCAGTCTTTTTGCAGCAGCATCTGACGGTTGGCTGCGGGCGTTCCTTCGGCCAGGGCCCAATAGAACGTCCACACCGTTCGGTCGGCAAAAGTACGCAGTGATTGATGCATGGCGTCCACGTAGCCTAGAGTCGGCGAATCCATGAACACGTTGTCCCAGGCCGGTTGCAGTCCGTGAGATTCCGGAATGGACTCCAGCATGAGATTCGCCGTGAGCCATGGCGAATATTGGAAGTCGTGAAGGTGCGGCATGCCTTCGATCAAATAAGGAGCAAGAAATGTGGGCGCGGCAAATATCACGGATTCGCAGCGGTATTCCGTGTCGTCCGCAAAAACTCGAAAGGAAGTTTTGTCGCGCTGTATGCGATAAACCATCTGGTCCGAGCGGACAAATTTTCCAACTCGGGCCAGCAATTGCCGGACGATCCAGCCGTTGCCTTCCGGCCAGGTGAGCGGTCCTTTTTCTTCCGGCTCGCGTGAAGAAAAATAATGAATGCCGGCCCAGGCGGAGGTGTCGGCGGCGAGCGCGCCGTAATCGTCACGGCAGGCATAGTTCAAGTACCAGAGCAGCGGCCTGGAATTGAAACCATTCTTCGCCAGCCAATCGGCAAAAGATTCCTGGTCGAGAGCGGCGTGCCGGCTGGAGAGCCCAACCTCCAGCGGAATCGTGAAGCCGCCGGACGCACGAAAAGCGCGCGTGAGATCGGCAAAGCGGCGAAACTGTTCACGGTCAGAAGCTCTAAGGTCGGCTGCCGGCTCAATGCCCTCCTGCCAGCGCCCGTGAAGAAACAAACGCTCCTGGGGATCGAAGCAAAGATATCGTTCATCCCACTTGCCGTCTTTGAAAACCCCGAGATCGGTGAAAAGCTCGCGAACATATTCCGCCTGTTTGCCGGGGATGGGAACATAGTGCGCGGCCCAGGGATAGCGCGTGATCTGGTTCTCTCCCCAGCGCGAGTTGCCGCCGGGTTGCTGGTTCATTTCCAGCAGCACAAAGTCTGTGAAGCCGCGTTTTTGCAAACGCCATGCAGCGCTCAGGCCAGCCATGCCTCCGCCCACGATGACCAGAGGAATACGAACAACCTGGCGCGGCGCCGGAAACGGCGCATGGTCACGCAGCAGATGGCCAAGCTGGAATGAATCGTTGACGAACTCGCCGGCAATGGCGCGGTCTGACTTGACCGAGAGTCCAACCAGCGCAGCCGCGCCGAAAGTGCAGAACTCGCGGCGCGTGGTTTTCAATGGCTGATCTCCCGCCATTCGCGGTCGTACGTCCGTACCAGCACCTGGTCGTTGAGATGGTTTGCCGGCATGGCAACCGGCGCCATGTCTGGCGGAAACTCAAACATGCTGGGAATTCCTGCTACGGTGAGAAAACGCATGCCCTGAGGCAACGACGCAGGCGGAGCGTAATCGTGCTGGCCGGCCAACACGTATCCCCATTCGCCAAACGACGGCACGTAGACGTGATAAGGATGCGTCTTGAAGCCCGCTTGTTTGATTGTCTCTGCGATGCACCAGAACGATTTGCGCGCGAACATGGGCGACGTGCTTTGCACCACGAACATGCCCTGCTGGCTCAAATGATGGCTGAGAGTGGAATAGAAAACCGTGGTGTAGAGCTTGCCCAGTGAATAGTTCGTGGGATCAGGAAAATCCACAATGATGAAGTCGAAGATGTCCTGCGATGCGTCCAGCCACAAAAATGCGTCGGCATTGATGATGTGGACTTTGGGCGACAGGAAAGACTTCTTGTTCAACGCGGTGAGAAACGGATGCGTGGAGAACAGGTGCGTCATCTCCGGATCAAGATCCACCAGAGTGATGCTCTCGACTTGTGGATACTTCAGGACTTCACGCACGGCCAGGCCGTCGCCGCCGCCCAGCACCAGCACGTGCCGCGGAACCGGGACCGCCGACAGCCCGGGGTGGACGAGCGCCTCGTGATAGCGGTACTCATCGCGCGAACTGAACTGGAGGTGCGAGTTGAGAAAAAGCCTGAGGTCGTCTTTCCATTTTGTCAGGACAATGTGCTGGTAGTGCGTGTCGCGAGAAAAGATGATCTCGTCGGCGTAGATATTGTCTTCCGCCAGTCCGGTAATGCGCTTGCCGTTCGCGAGGCCGGCCGTGAGCACGATCATCACGACCACGCACATAACTTGCAGTCTTCGCGGCGAAGGAAGCTGGCCTTTGAACAGAAACGTGCTCCACAACGCCACTGCGGCGTTGACAACGCCGAAGAACAGCGCGGACCGCACCAGACCCAGATATGGAACCAGCACCACAGGAAAGAGAATGGAAGCGAAGAGCGCGCCGATATAGTCGAACGTCAGAACGTGCGAGACGACTTCATGAAAGTGGTAGCGATCGCGGATGATCCGCATGAGCAGCGGGATTTCCAGGCCAACCAGAATTCCCAGGACGATCACAATCAGATAGAGAAAAACCTGAAATCCCTGAGTAAAAGCAAAAGCCAGAAACAGCAAAGCCGAGGAAAACCCGCCCACCAGCGCGACCACCAGTTCGATCCAAACAAAACGATAAGCCAGCCCGCGGTGAATAAAGCGGGAAAGAAAGCTGCCGATTCCCATGGCGAACAGGTAACTGCCGATCACCGTGGAGAACTGGAAAACGCTGTCGCCCACCAGATAGCTGGCGACTGTGCCCGCGATCAATTCGTAGATCAGGCCGCAAGCCGCAATCAGCAGTACAGAAATGAAGAGAAGGACCGCCACTTCTAGTGCACTGCCGCGGCAATGATGATGCAGATTCCAATAGACATGGCCCCCACCAGAATGGCCAGCGCCATGTTGTGTTCCTGTACGATCTCTTTCCACAAGTGGTAGGGCGTTACCTTGTCCATGACCGCGAACGCGACCACGAAAAGAATGATGCCCATGGCGGCGAACACGGAAGCGTTGATCAGGTTATGCAACAGGATCGAGAAATCCATTATTTTCCTCCAGTGTAGTGATGGTAGGAGCTGTAGATCGAGCGGTACGAGCCCGGGTTGTCGCGGACAGAGCTGGGCACGTTGCTGGTTTTGTTGACGGAATCAAACGTCCAGCCGCGAAACTGCGCGGCGCCAAATAGTCCCAGTATGCCGAGCCCGTAAATCAAATAGAGTCTACGAATCATTGTCACCTCCAGAGTCGTCGTCTCCAGAACTGTCGTCAGAAGAACTGCTGGAGCCGCTGGCATGGTCGCTCTCCTGCCAGCGCATGTGTTCAAAATTCATGGAGCGCCACGTCGCGAACACGGCGGGCACTACGAGCAGTCCGGTAGCCACCAGAAACCACAAGTAAACCGTGGCCCCATGCGTGAGAGTGACCGTATAAGAAATGGAACGGCCCGGATCGCTTTCCGGCTCAATGCGCAGGTAATAGTGGCCCGGCGGGACGGCTGGCAGATCGACTGAATCGTGTTGCTTTCCTTCAGTCCACGAGCCGTCTTCGTCATAGCCGTAGTAGTAACTGATTTCGCGGTTAACGTCGTAAGCGTCGCCCGTGTCCTGATTGATGAGGGCATAGTCAAGACCAATCCAGGCGTTGTCCAGGTCCGTGGTGGTTTCAATCTTCACGGGAGCAGTGCGTCCGGTCAGCTCAAACGGTTCGGTCACAAAGGAGTGCTCCCCTGTCGAGGCCGGATCGAACACATAGCTGTTGCTGAAGACATGTTTCTCCTTGGCCATCACGCTATGCGCGATCAGCAGCAACAGCGCTACAACCAGGAAAATACCGCAGTACTTCCAAATGGTTTTAGGAGTGGAAGCAAACGGCGAAGGCTGGTTTTCATACACGCCAACCGGCGGGGGCGGCGCGCCGGGAAGTGAGAAAGTTTTCCAGACGTCCGTGCCGGTCATGTATTCGCCCAGCGACCAGGTCACTTCTTTGTCTTTCGTGGTCTCTGACGAAAGCACGCGCGGTGGAGAAACGTAATCCGTCACATCCACGGCTTCGCCGACTCTGACCTGCCACGGGAATTCGCCGAGCACAAAACCGGTCTTGGCTTCAGCACTTTGGAAATGCCGGTAGGTCTGGCCCAGATACGTTACCGGCGCTTCGCTGCCGGCGTCGCCGGGATTGTCGGGCAGAGATCGCAGCGGCGATGTGTAATTCCAATGACCGTTATACTCGGTCAGATAACGGAAGCCCTTGTACGGATTGAAGAGAACATACTCGCTCCAGCTATAGGTGACGCCGTCAACTTCAATCCCGCGGCGCTGGCAGCCGACCAGTTCGTAGAGGACTCCGCGAAGCTTGCCGCGCGTTCCCAGCGGTATCAGCGGCTCATATTTGATGGCAGCTTTGAATTGCTGCAGCACCTGCACTTTAGGGTCCTGCGCGTCCAGGATGGAGTGGCAGCTTGCGCAAACCACGTTGACTGCCTGGCCGAAAGACCGGACCGTCACCGTGGCGCCGCAACCATCCCTCGAACTTGCGGACATTCTTGAGTTGCAGGTCCTCAAAGTCCACCGCTTTGCCGGTGTAGAGCACGGGCTGCTCGTCGCTGTAGTCCAACGTGGCAAAATCGCCGCCGTGGGAGCGGAGATCGACAAAAGTGACATCGGTCTTGTCCCAATATTCAAAAGGCAGCTCGCCTTCAACTCCCGCATAGTGGGCCAGCGTGAGCGACGTTACGGTGAACGTGACGCCGTCCCACTGGAAGTCTTTTCCCAGTTTGGCGGCGGGCTGTGCAGGAAGGCCGGAAACGTCCTTGCGAAATGAAATGGCGTATTCATCCTGCGCGTCGGAAATCCAGCCATCGCTGCCGTCGTTAAAGACGATGTGCCATTCGTTCCAGTTGCCCTGCTCGTACTCGTAGATGATCCGGCCACTGACCACAAACGCCCGGTTGGCATACTGGCCTTCGCTGGTGATCTGTAAAGGAGAAGCATCGGGCGGCAGGTCGGCGACCTGGCCGACTTTCTTCAGGTCCACGTCCGTCCGTACCAGGACAGATTTGCAATACGGACAGACTGTCTGCACACTGCTCGACCAGCGAAACACCACAGGAGCGCCGCAATTTGGACAGTTCGAAGTCCGCTGCGTCATCGCGCTTTCTCGCCTCCGGTAACGGAAAACGCGGCAGCTTCATCGCCGGAAGCAAGGTACGACCGCTCGAGACAGCGGACATTCACTTTTTGCGCGCCAAAAATGTGGCGCAGGTGGTCGCTGAAGTCCCACTCGGGACGCGGACGGCAGCTGAAAAGGTTCAGACACAGCGAGCCGTATTCAGGAAACGTGTGGCACGCCAGGTGAGATTCCGAAAGCAGGCACAGCCCGGTAATGCCCAGCGACTGAGGAAATTGCTGCCATTGCGCTTCACCGCATGGATGCAGGTTGAGGTCGCGTACCATGCAGGCGAAAAGCTCCTTCACCGTGTCGAGACTGCTGAGCGATACAGGATTGCATCCGTAGGCCTCAACGATCCATTCGATTCCGGTCATTATGGTTGCGGCTTCCCGCAAGTGGGGCAGAACTTTCCTCCTGCCGGCATGGCTTTGCCGCATTCCGTACAGAACTTGGACCCGACGGCGGCTGTGACTCCAACTGCCGCGGCGGGCGCTGCTTCTGTACCTGCGGTCTTCATGTTGTTCATCATGGTCTGCGCCATGCCCATCCCAACGCCCAGCCCGGCGCCCAGCCCAGCGCCTCCGCTGCCTTCGTTCGCGGCCGCGATCGGCATGGACTGCGCCACCTGGAACTGCGTGTACTTGTTCATGTCGCCAATCATGTTCATGCTGATTCTCTGGTCCAGCATTTTCTGCAACTCGTCGGGCAGCGAAAGGTTTTCCACCACAAAAGTGTCCAGCGCGAGACCAAGATTGATAAATCCCGGCTTGAGCAAATCACTCGCCTGTTGCGCCAACTGCGTTTGATTGGCCGCCATGTCGAGAAACGGCACGTTGCTCTGGGCAAACGTATTGGCCAGAGTGCCGATGATCGTATCGCGCAACTGGCCTTCAAGATCGGCGACCATGTATTGATCGCGCGTGCCGCTGATCTTCTGGTAAAAGACCTTGGGGTCGGCGATGTGGTAGGAGTAAATGCCAAAGGCCCGCAGACGCACGGCGCCAAACTCTTTGTCGCGAACGGTAATCGGATTGGGCGTGCCCCAATGCTGGTCCGTCTGCATTCGCGTGGAGAAGTAATATACGTCCGACTTGAAAGGCGACTGGAAAGCCTTGTCCCAGTTCTTCAAATAAGTCAGGATCGGCAGCGTATTCGTGGTGAGCTTGTAAAGGCCGGGACTGAATTGGTCGGCAATCTTGCCTTCATTCACAAACAGCGCGAGCTGCGAGTCGCGCACGGTAAGCTGGCCGCCGCTCTGGATCTCGCGGTCCTGCATGGGGTAGCGGTAGGCAAGAATTCCGTCCGCCGGTTCGACCCAATCAATGACGTCGATAAACTGTTTGCCGATAAACGAACGTAAGCTCATAAATTCCTCATCATCCTGGTGTCCTGTAGAAGTAGTTCGGGCACTTGCTGAATCGTATGGCTGGCCCGGATAGATGTCAAACGAAAGCGGAAACGGGAGAAACGAGAAAAATAGCAATCTGCAATCAGCCTATGGCAGATAGCAAATCTGCTGATTTAAGTCTTGTGCCTTCGTAAGTGGTAGCGCTTCATCCAGCGGTTTTGCGGGCTTCCGCGGAATCGTAACTCTCGCCATAAATCGCCGGGACTTTCCCTCCGGCGGGCCGCAAATAGACCGATAGCTGGCCACGATGGTGAATGGAGTGGTTCAGCTGGAACTGCAGAAAAGCGACTGCCGGTAATTGGAAGAGACCGCGGAAATCAAGCACCTTGTTCAACTGTTCGGGCGAGAGTTGCTTCACACGGCCGAGGGTCGATTGAAACATGTCCCCGTACCAGCGCGCAATGTCCGCCGAGTTCTTCACGGAGTCCGGCCGGTTGATGGGAGTAAAGTCGAATTCGCCGCCGGCAACTCCTTCCAGAAAGCAAAGTCGAATTCGCCGCCGGCAATTCCTTCTAGAAAGCGCTTCTCGGCGGCCACAATGTGCCAGGCCAGTTCCAGCGCCGTTTTGGAGACCGGCTCAGGACGGTAGTCGCCCTTGTCCAGCGGAATGGCTTCAATCACATTCCGGGTCACTGGGTGTTCTCTATCGAGCGCCGGCAAAAAGATCGCGTGCAGAAGAAATTTAGCTTGATCGGGCTGCATGGGGGAAGACATTGGGTTAGTCCTTCGTAAAGAGATTCAGAACTGCCATTATATCGAAATCGGCAAACCAAAGAGCTTTCACCACAAAGGGCACAAAGGCACACAAAGGAACCCCGCGAATCTGCTGGTTCCTTTTCTCCTTCGTGCTCCTTTGTGTCCTCTGTGGTTGAGGGTTTAGTTTGTCTTTTGAAAAGAATCTACTTTTTCCCAAAAACCTCTTTGAGCAACGACGTGGTCTGTGCCGCGGGGTCTTTGCGGATTTTCTTTTCTTCCTCGCCCATCATGTAGAAGAGGCCGTCCAGGGCCTTGCCAACGACGTATTGGTCCAGGTTAAAACTTCCGCCAGCTTTTGCGGCCATGGGGTTTTGTATGAGCTGGTTGTACTGCTTCACCACGCCGACGTTCTCCATGGACTTATGGACAATCGGCGTAAACGACGTGGTCAACTCGGCCGTGCTGGTGCGCTTGAAGTATTCCGTGGCGGCGGTCTGATTGCCGGAAAGGATCTGGCGCGCGTCGGTAAACGTCATTTTCGTGAGCGCGTTGATGAAGATCTGCTTGGCGGCGGGCGCCGCTTGCTCGGCAGCGCGGTTCATTCCGACTTCAAGCTCGTCTACTTGCCTGCCCTGACCGAGCATGCGCATGCCTTTGCCGACGGTCTGAAGTTTCGGCGGCAGCAGGATCTTGATGGCCGCGTTCTTCAGGTAGCCGTCCGGACGGCCCGTGGATGCAACTGCGTTGCCGGTGCTGACCTTCAGGGCCTCTTTCAATCCGGCCGTAATTTTGTCGTTGCTCAGGGAACTGTTCTGGGTTTTTCCCAGGATCCTGTCTAATGGCGACTGGGCAAGGCAAAAGGCCAGCAGAAACAAGGTGATGAATGTGCCGGCAATCATCCTTTTCTTCATGATTGGCTCCTCTACTCCGGGTGAGAGTGCTTGGTGGCAGCAGTGATAACACAACTCTATTGTCGCCGCAACAGTTCAGCCGGGATGCGGCGCGCCAACGCTGCTGAGGAGTGCGCGGAATCCTGGATCGCTGCGGAGAGAATTGAAATGCGGGCTGATTCCAATGGAAACAAGGCCGGCCTCGCGTTCGGTGTAGGCCATGCGCAAATAGTTGAGGGCTTCCTGCTTTCTGCCCAGTTGCACCAGCGTTTCGGCCAGCGCGACCGCTTTGATTTTATGCAGCGGGAATTGTTTCATTTGCTTCTTTAAGATGGCTTCCCATATCGCGCGCGGGCCGCCTGATTTGAAAGCACGCTCTTCAGAATCAATAGAGGCGAGCTCATCTGAACTGCCGGCGAGCTGGGCCGCTTTTTTGGCCTGCACAAAATATTCCGGGAATTGCTCACGGAACAGATACCAGCTCGATAGATAAACGTAGGGCGTGGCAAAATCCGGTTCCGCGTTTTCCATCTGCAACAAAGTCTCCATGGCCGCGTCCTGGTTTCCCGTCCAGAAAAGGATCTGGGCGCGGTCCGCTTCAATGGACTGCGAAGCGGGATCCAGCCTTCGCGCCTGGTCGATTTCAGCAATGGCGTCGTTGCTCCTGCCCGGAAGCTCCAGCAATGCGGTCGCATACCAGTGGTGGGCTTCCACATCGTTGGGATTGAGCTCGATGGCGCGGCGAAATTCGCGCTCGGCGCCGGCGAAATCCCAGCTTCCCCAAAACAGGCTAAATGCCAGAGTACGGCGGGCTTCGGAGAGTGAATCATCCAACTCCACGGCGCGCCGGGCTGCGGCCAGAGAATGAGCAAAGGCGTCCTTGTCGGGCATGTCGGCAAACTCGCGGAGCAAATTATAGGAGTCGGCCAGACCTACGTACGCCGGCGCATATTTGGGATCGCTGACGATGGACTGAGTGAAATAATCCACAGCCCGATTGAGATCGGCGGGGGTCCGCTTGTTCCAGTAATAACGGCCTTTCAGATACAAGTCTTCCGCTTCCAGGTTGGCGGCGTGGACCGTGTGGGCCAGCGGCGCCGCGGAGGCTGCGAGTTTTTTAATCCGAGTTTCTCGCACAATCACAACGCCCGCAACCGCCAGAGCGATCGCTACAAATCCGAGCGCAAATCGCAGGCGTATTTTGGAAGAGCGGTCCGGAGTGGCGGCCGGCGCGCTCGGCTGAGTCAGAGGTAGGTGCGGGGCCGCGGGCAGCACAATTTCCGGCGGAGACGTTATGTCTTCCGCTGTCTGACCAATTCCGCTGCCCAGGGCGGAGTTAGGCCGGTCCAGCCAATCGCGTAGCTCGCTCTCATACGCGAAGACACCGCCCTTGCTCTTGCCCGGGATACGATGGACCGGCAGGAGACGCTCTTTTTCCCATCGCTTGACGGTGCGTTCGTCGCGGCCGAAAAAAGCGGCAATCTCTTTCCAGGAGTCCAGACGGCGAGACTGGGCGTTTTTCTCCGCGGGCTGGTCCATAAACGCGAAATGTCCTGAGATGTCCTCTACTATCCCTTGTCGGAGGAGGACGGATAGTATAGATTTTAGCACCTAAACTGGACAGCATTGTGATCTGCGTCATGCGGGACCTCTCTGCGTTCGCCCCGGTTTCTGCTCGCCCTTCAGCTTCTTAAAGAGGAAAAAATGACACGCTTTCTGCCACTTCGCTCCGTCAGGTTCTCTATAAACATTGTTCTCGCACTTTTCATCATGTCCGCCGTAGCCTCTCTGCGCGCGCAGATTGGGCAATATAACGGCACTGACATTCAGTTGCACAAATTCCAGCCCAGAATGACGCCGGAGCAGGCTTCCCGTCCGGCGCCCGGGCAAGACGCGAACGCGTTCGCGGCCCAGCAGATCGTGGCCATCGAGCAGGAAAAAGCCTCGCGTACGCCGGCGCAGCAGAAGATTGATTCCAACCTCCTTTATACGATCAGGATGATGCGTGGCCAGGCGGCCGCTCCCGGAGTGCCGTTCCTGTATACCGGCGTTGATTTGGACCAGAACGACAATTTGGTCGTGGACATCACGGCCAACGTCACGGATTCATTGATGCAGCAATTGAATGCCGCCGGGGCCCTGGTTTGGTATTCCAATGCGGATTTTCACAGCATTCGCGCCGTTGTTGCCCCCAACGAGTTGGAAAACATTGCGGCGTCACCTGACGTGATCTTCATCTCGCCTAAGAT
>WNFI01131602.1_pt1 | contig 17053 bp, 18 predicted proteins | sample 5400471 | NCBI WGS metagenome assembly WNFI01 (sample SAMN13153348, study PRJNA577476) | soil metagenome | isolation source: 100 cm saprolite on Douglas fir-dominated hillslope | place: USA:California | collected 2013-09-17 | reverse complement strand
TTCTTAGGTCCGGAGGTAACGTGATGCAGAAGAGCCTGCGCTGATGCGCTGCGACCTCCACGTCCACAGCAAATACTCTGGCGCCTTGACCCTGCCCATTCTGAGCAGGGTCGTCCGCGAGTGCTACTCGGAGCCCGCCGCCGTGTACGAGACTGCACTCGTCCGCGGGATGGACCTCGTCACCATCACCGACCACGATTCGATTGAAGGGGCCCTTCAGTTGGCGGGTCGACCCGATTTCTTCGTGGGCGAGGAAGTCACCTGCGAGCTGCCGGGGGGGCGGGAGCTGCACTTTGGTGTGTTCGACATCACTGAAAGCCACCATGCGACCATCCAGAGCCGGCGACATGACGCTGAATCCCTCTTCGCGCACCTCACCGAGGAGCGGATACCGTTCTGCGTCAACCATCTGTTTTCCCCCCTCACCGGCCGCCGGGAGGTGAGCGACTTCCACCTGGCTCTTGCCCATGCTCCTCTAATCGAAGCCTTGAATGGCATGCTGCCCATGCAGAGCAACGAGTTCTCGCGGCGAGTGGGCCGAGCCTGGGGGTTGGCCCCGGTGGGAGGAAGCGACGCCCACGATCTGGCGGGGGTCGCGCGTTCGTATACGACTGTCCCCAGGGCCCGGAGCAAGGAGGAATTCCTCGCGGGCCTGCGCCAGGGACTCACGGTGCCGGCTGGCAAGGTAGGGAACCATGCCCGTCTCATGGTCGCGGTGTTCTCGGTGGCCATCGGCGCATTCGTGGAGGGCGCCGCCCACGCGTTGCGCAGCCCAGCCGAAGCAGCCCGCTTCGCAGCTTTGCTGGCGACACTGCCAGCGCTCGCCCTCGTTCCCCTGATCAGCCTCGCCAAGTTCACCAAGGAAAAGCTCGGCGCCGCCGCCTTCTACCGGGGCTTCCTCGCGTCACAGCCGGCGCTTCCCGACATCTCGCGGCCAAAGGTTCTGGGACGTGGGCTTGCCTTAGGACGTGGGCGATGAATGCGGTACTTGCCTACTTCGATGCCTCCGATCGTCGGATCTCCTGGCGCCTAAGCGCCTGGGCTCCTCCCAACTGGCTCAGGATCTGGATGAAGTCGGCGACTCGCCTCGGCGATGGCTGGCTGTGGCTTGGCGCCGTGGTGCTCCTCGTGGCCGCGGGTGGCCCATATCGCCACCTTCTTTTGGGCGCTGCGGTGTCCGCCGCCGTCTCCAACACAGCGACCGTCGTTCTCAAGCGGGGTCTCCGTCGCCGGAGGCCGTACACGTATGGTGGAAACCCCTTCTTTGCGGTGGCCCCGTCCGAGCTGTTCGCCTTCGATCAATTCTCTTTCCCCTCCGGACACACGATGAACGCCTTCGCTCTCGGCTCTGTCCTCGTGCCTGCGCTGCCCGCCCTGGCGGTGCCGGTGCTACTGGTCGCGGGGAGCATCGGCGCGTCGCGCGTCATCTTGGGCCTCCATTTCCTGAGCGACGTCTTGGTGGGAGCCTGTTTCGGCGTGCTCATTGGCGGGACTGCTTATGCGCTCATCGTGGCGTAGTGCGTGGAGCTCGCCGTCTATGGCTTCCTGGACGGCATCACCGGCGGGATCCCGCTCAGGGCGGTAACGCATCGCATTCTCGGACCTCGCGTTCGGCGCGACGCCTCACTGGAGGCGGCAACGCGGGTGAGTTTGCTCTTGCCGGGGGGAGGGGAGCGCCTAGGGCCTTACCGCGCGCAGCCGGCGGGGGCGAACCTCCGCGGACATATCCACGCGCACGGTGAGACCAAGGGCTTTTTCCAGGAGCTGGGTCCGCCGTCCCGCGCCCCATATCTCAAGCTCGTAGTCGCCCTTGGCCTCGCCCCGCACGCGCAGGAGCCCCGCCCGCTCGGAAACGGCGAGCCGGCGGACCACTTGCCGGTGGCTGCGGTCGAGAGCGTCCGCGACGCGAAGGAACCCGGCCAGGACCCGCACCGTGCGGCGCGATTCACGGGGCAGGGCGGCGAAAGCGGCGTGCTTGCGCCGGGGCTCGCCGCGGCGGTGGTAGCGAGCCACGTTGGCCACGACCTCGATCTCCGAGGGATGGAAGCCGCGCAGGTCGCCGTTCTTGATGAGGTAGTAGGTGTGCTTGTGGTGGCCCGGGTAGGAGATGTGGTGGCCGATGTCGTGCAGGAGGGCAGCGTACTCGAGCAGCGCGCGATCCCCGTCGCTGAGGCCGTGGTGACCCCGGGTCTGGTCGAAAAGGCTGGTGGCGAGGGTGGCCACGTGGCGGGCGTGGGGCTCGTCGTAGAGGCAGCGCTCAGCGAGGGCGATCACGCTTCGTCGCCGCACGTCCGGGTAGGCCTCGGCGCGGGCGAGCGACCGGGGGTGGCGTTGGATATAGTCGATGAGGATGCCTTCCCGAAGGGCCCATTCGCAGAGCACCAGCTCCTCGATCCCCAGCACATCCAGGATGGTGTCCAGAATCACGGCCCCCGCGGGAATCACGTCCGCGCGCAGCTCGTCCATTCCCGGCATCCGCAAGCGCTCCTTGAAGTCCGCCGCCACCAGCCGTTGGCGGAGGGCGTGCAGGGTGCTCGCCTTGACGCTCAGGTGATGGAGGGTCTCGGCCGGGCGACCCGTCTCCATCTGATGGGCCATGGCCCCCAGGGCCAGGATCGTGCCCGAGGTGCCGATGGCGACCTCGACCTCCGTCGCGCGCACCCGCTCCACGTCAGGCTCCACTGCCTCCCGCACGTGCCGCGCGAGGCGTTCCTCGCTCTTCTTGGTCAGGGGATCGGACTTCACAAACTGCTCGGCCATGCGCAGCACACCCAGCTTCTTGGAAGCGGCCCATTCGAGTTGGCTACCCTTGCCCAGGGCCAGCTCGACGCTTCCCCCTCCGATGTCCACCACCAGCCCCCGCTTGCCTTCCAAGTGGATGCTGTGGAGGGCAGCCAGGTAAACGAGCCGGGCCTCCGCCTCTCCCGTTATCGCCCTCGGCCAGACCCCTATTTCCCGCCCGACGCGGTCCAGGAAGTCCTCCCCGTTGCGGGCCTCGCGGATGGCGGAGGTGGCCACGGCGATGATCTTCTCGGCCCCTTGGGTCTCGGCGAGGCGCGCGTATTTCTTGAGCACGTCCAGGCCGCGCCTGATAGCGACGGCGGGGAGCCGCCCCCGGGAGAGGGTGAAGGCGCCCAGGCGGACCATCTCCTTCTCGCCCGCCACGAGGCGGAAGCCCCCGGAGGCGGTCACTTCCACGATGACCATGTGGATGGAGTTGCTCCCGAGATCGATGGCGGCGATACGCAAGGCGGTCGGATCATTGTAGCCGCGACCGCCGGCGGCGAGGGGCAAGCGAACACGATAAAGGGCCACGATCGCAGGGTAGCCCCTGACCAGGAAGACGAGATGATCAGCCCATGACAATCCCGTGACGACGCGCCCGGCTGGCGAAGCCGAAGGCCGCACGCTGGCTCGATTCGCGTGCGGGCACGGAGAGCCGGGAGCCAAGGCGCGATCGTGCCCTCTTGTGCTCGAGACCCCTTCTCCTGCTCCCGTCACCCGGACGTCATTTCAGCGGTGCGCCGGCGTCACAGGGGCGGGGTAGGGTCCTCGCGGATGGGGGTGTCTCAGCGCATGCCCGACCGGCGGAGCGGCAACTGGCTCGGATGGCGGGTATTCGAGGCTGTCTCCCGCAACAGCTTGATCTACAACCAGTGCTGGGAAGACCCGGCGGTAGACCGCCAAGCGCTGGCCCTGACCCCCGCCGACCGTGTCCTGGTCATCACGAGCGCCGGCTGTAACGCCCTCGACTACGCCCTCCTGGGAGCGAGGGTCTTGGCGGTGGACCAGAACCCGCGCCAGAACCACCTGCTGGAGCTGAAACGGGCAGGGATTCGAGCGCTCGACTTCGAATCGTTCTTTGCCCTCTTCGGGCAGGGCGGCTCCGGCCGCGCGCGCGAGATCTACTCCGCACTTCGCCCGGCCCTCCCGGAGCCCGCCCGCGGGTTCTGGGACCGCGAGATACGGCTCTTCGAGCCGGCGCGGGCGCGGGGCCGCAGCTTCTATTACGGTGGAACCTCCGGCTTGGTCGCGCTTGCCGTCCAGTGGCATGTCGAGCACGTGGCCAAGGTTTGGGGCATCGTGGAGCGGATATTGGCCGCGGCGACGATCGAAGACCAGCTCGGGATCTACAGGAGTGAGCTGCGCCATCGACTGTTCGGCGCGAACCTGCTCCGCTTGCTGGGAAGCCCGACCGTGCTCGCCCTCCTGGGAGTGCCGGCTCCCCAGCGGCGTATGGTCCACGCGGCCTCCGGTGGCTTTGCGGGCTTCATCCACGGCTGCCTCGACCACGTGATGTCGGTCTCGCTGTTGCGCCAGAACTATTTCTATAGCGTGTACCTCAACGGCCGCTACACGCGCGAGAGCTGCCCGGAGTACCTGAAGGAAGCCAACTTCGCACGGCTCAAGGCCGGCCTCGTGGACCGCATCGAAACCTTCACGGGCACGGTCACCGAATGCCTGGCCCGCCAAAAGGAGCCCGTGACCGCGTTCGTCCTGCTGGATCACATGGACTGGATGGTTCCCCAGCCCCGCCTCCTTGAAGAGGAGTGGGCGCGGATTTTCGCGACCGCCGCTCCCGGGGCGCGCGTCATCTTCCGCAGCGGGGGCCCCGACGCCCGCTTCCTGCCGACGTCCATACTCCGGCGGCTGGCCTTCGCGCGCGAGCGGGCGGCGGCCCTGCACCGCCAGGACCGCGTGGGCACCTACGGGTCGTTCCACATCGCGAGCTTCGCCAATGTCTGATGCGTCCACCCTGCAGCGGCTCGGGCTGGAGGCGCTCGATCGCTTCTACCGGCGCCAGGCCGGGATCTACGACTGGACGCGGCCGTTCATCCTGTTCGGACGGCGCGAAATCGTGGCCGGTTTGGGGGCGGGGCCGGAGAGCCGCGTCCTCGACGTGGGCTGCGGCACGGGCTGGAACCTGGGCGCCTTGGCGCACAGGGGAGCGGAGGTCGCGGGGATCGAGTGCTCGCCGGCCATGCTCCGACGGGCGGGACAGCGGGTCACCCGCCTGGGCGAGCGGTTCCGGGTGAGTCTCGACCCGCGGCCGTACGGCACCCGCGCCGATTACCGGGACCAGGCCGACCGCATCCTCTTCTCGTACTCGCTGAGCATGATGCCGCCGTACCTGGAGATTCTCGCCCACGCGCGCGCCGATCTGCGGTCGGGCGGGCGGATTGGGGTAGTGGACTTCCTGGACGCGTTGCCTCCCGTCAACCGATGGCTCGAGCGCAGCCACGTCGCCCTGGGCCCGGAGCGGCTCGAGGAGCTCCGTCGGCTCTTCCCTCGCCACTTCCTCAAGGTCTGCCGCACGGGGCTCTGGCGCTACTTTCTCTTCTGGGGCGAGGCGGACTAACTAGACCGTCCTGAGCCGCGGGCCGGAGCGCTCGACCGGCTAATAGCACCTCTGCATGACCTGCGCGGTGATCTGTGCCGGAGCGGGCGGGTTCTCCCCCAGGCCAAGGGTGTGCAGCATCTCGTGGATGACGAAAGCATCCGCGTCAGATGCGTTCCGCCCCCGGCGGGTCGGCGAAATGAGACGTGCAAACGTACACGATCCGACCTCCCCGGGTTGTCCCTCCGAGAACCATCCCTGTTGAGCAGCGGGTTAGGCTCGACCCGTCGTAGAAGAGAACGCCGCCGAGGTAAGCCTGAGCCGTCTCGCCGAGGGCGTCGAGGGAGGCCTGGAGCGGCTTGCCGGAGGCGTCGACGAAGTCTGAGAAGACTTTCTGGCACGAAGCGGTCGCGAGGCGCCGGCTCGCCTGAAGGACAGCCCGCTCGACCGCCCGGCGAGCGTTGCCACGGATGCGAACGTTGGTCCCCAGGGTTCCAGCGGCCGTCGCCCCGGCCGCGTGGAGCCTCGAAGACGAGCCTTCTCTGGGAGCGGAGCCGAGGGTCGAGGGTGGCACCAGAGTCATGAAGACAGCGGGCAGAAGGCTCGCAGCGACAGACCCCGGCGACATGGGCAACTCCTCCGCTTGAATAGCCGGGGCCGAGCGCGACGGGCCACGGCCCCATCTGCCATCCAAGATCGGAACCCACGACGTGGAAGTCCTAGGGGATTTCTAGCGAATCCCCAGGGTTTTCGTCGCGATGCGCAAATTCGGAAAAGCCAGGGTTTTTCTAGGTGCTCTGGTGAGCCGGAACAAATCCAGAGATGGGTTCGTCCCATCAGCAGGTCAGCGAGCGTTGTGAGGCTCGGTCGTGTCTCAATTGTGTTGATCTGACCGGGAGGGGTCCCATGGACCGGCAAACAAGGGAGTATCTGAGGGGTTTCGAACAGGCCGCGGTGCTTGTTCGACGCGTGCTGAGCGAACCACCGTCCTACAAGAACGCCGAGAGTTATGTCGAGGACGTAGCCGACCTCCATGGCCGGGCAACCGACCTGCTGCGTCGGGGGATTGCCGTGGGGTGCCTCTCCGCGCTGGGAAGGTAGCGAGGGGCTTTGGACGACCAGGGTCTCATTGATCGAGCGTCTCGGGGAATGAAGAGGTGCGGGACACGCGGAAGGTGAAAGCCACCGAGCCCAACCGGAATTCGTCGCCGTCTCCTAGGCGCGTTGGGCTCGCGAGCCGCTCTCCAGTGGTGAAGGTGCCGTTCCGGCTTCCCAAGTCCTCAAGGATCGCCTGCCCATCAGAGATTCGCAGGCGAGCGTGGCGGCGGGAGACACCCCCCGCGTCGAGGGGCACGACCGAGCTGGGGTGCCGGCCGAGGAGGTACTCGCCCTCCGCCAAGGCAACCACCCCTCCCTCCCACACCAGGCGGTAGACAAAGGGACGGTCGCCTTCCGGAAAGGCAGCGGGCCCCAGCTCGCCCGCCTCGCCGCAGAAGGCGTAGCCGAACCCATGGACGGTACGAACGAAGAGCGGGTTTCGCGCCTTGTCCCCGACCGCGGTCCGGAGCTCGGCCACCAGGTTGGGCAGATTCGCCTCGAGCACGTGGGTGTCGGGCCAGAGACGCTTCTGGAGCTCCGCCTTGGGCACCACGCGGGGCCGCTGCTCCAAGAGCGCCAGGAGCAGCTCAAAAGCCTTGGGCGTCAGATGGACCGGTTGGCCCGCGCACCGAACCTGTCGCGTTTCCGTGTCCAGCACGCACTCGCCGAAGAGGAGCCGCACCTTCGCGCCCTCCTGAATACGCCATGAGAAGCCCGGGCTGGCCCGAATGTCCCCTTGATTATCGCGCGGAAGGCGCGGGTCTCGAAGGTGGGGAGGGCCGGTGGGGGTCCGTCCGAGAAGGCGCGGGCACCAGCCGGCGAATCTAGAGTTTCTCTAGGAGTTCAGTCCGGACCCGAACAATGCCTCTCCACACTCGTTCTTCACAGTACGCCGTCCACGGTGCGGGCGGTCAAGGAGGGTGTCATGGGGAAGTGGGTCCTCAAGGGTCTTTGGGCGGCGAGCCTGGTGGCCGTGCTCGCGGCTCTTTCCATGCCCGTCGAAGCCGCCGAGATGACTTACAAGATCCCGTTTGGCTTCACGGTCAGCGGCGCTGAGCTGCCACCGGGGACATACACCGTGTCCACGAGGCAGAGCGTGCTCTTCGTTCAGGGCTTCCAGCACGGCGCGCTGGTCCTGACCAACGGCCTCGAGCCCGGAAAAGACGGGGGGGCGAGGCTGATCTTCGCCAGGTACGGGGATCAGTACGTGCTACGGCAAGCATGGATCGGCGAAGGCAACGGGCGTGAGCTCCCGCGGCCTCGCCTGGAGCGCGAGGCGGGGTCGGCGCGGGGAGGGGCGACCGCCACCGCGATGGAGACAGTCGTCATCCCGGCCCTGTAGGGTCGGGCCGAGGTCTCCAGGGGGCCGGCAACCCGAAGACAGTGTGCTCCGGGTTGCCGGCCATCGTTTCATCGAGGCATCGGCTGCCGACGGTCTTCACCCGGACCAGCAATGCCGCTCTCACCGGGCTTGACGATCGGAGCCGCACGGCAACCAGAGGCCTCCATTACTTGGTCCAACGGAAATGACTTTCGAGCTTCCGGAAGCTCTGACAGCGTGGGTTGCGGCTCCTCGGCTCGCCCAAAAGGGGTCCCGCGGGATTGCCTCGGACCTGCGCCGCGTCTTTGCTTGGCTGTGCTGTAGAATCTACCCGAGCAAGACAGGGACGCTGCGGGCAGCGAGCGCCATCGAGGCGAGCGCGGAGGGGCCGTCTGCCACAATCGGCCTGCAGCGCGATGAGTCTGCCGAGGAGAGGGCCGAGCGGACCTTGACTGGCCTGCTCCAGCGGCGTAGCGTGAGAGTCCGTCGACAGGAAAGCCACATGCCCGAGGAGGGCCGCCGGTTCGGCCGCTACCAGATCGCCGAGACGCTGGGAGCGGGCGGGATGGGTGACGTCTACCGCGCTCGGGACCTGCAGCTCGGGCGCGACGTGGCCGTCAAGTTCCTGCCCGATCGCTTCGCGTTGGATCCTGCGCGGCTGGCACGTTTCGACCGCGAGGCGCGGGCAGCTTCGTCCCTGAATCACCCAAACATCGTCACCGTCCACGAGGTCGGCGAACTCGACGGCGTGCCTTACATCGTGATGGAGCGGGTGGAGGGCCGGACGCTCCGGGAGCTCCTGACCGACCGGCCCATGGCGCTGCGATTCGTGCTCGACATCGCTTCGCAGATTTCCGATGGACTGGCCAAGGCCCATGGCGCGGGCATCGTTCACCGGGACCTCAAGCCCGACAACGTCATGGTCAACGCCGATGGCTACGTCAAGATACTCGACTTCGGCCTGGCGAAGGTGAGCCCCGACTCAAGCGACGGCCCGGTATCGTCCGCATCAACAACAACCGGAACCGACCCCGTCGTGCACGACCCAGATACGAAGGCGGGGGGGATTCTCGGCACGGTCGGCTACATGTCCCCGGAGCAGGCGGCGGGCCGGGAGGCGGACTTCCGGTCGGACCAGTTCTCCTTGGGCGTCATCCTTTACGAGATGCTGACCGGGCGGCGGGCGTTCCAGCGGGCCAGCCATCCCCAGACGCTGACCGCGATCATCGAGAGCGAGCCTGAGCCGGTGGAGAAGTACAACCCTGGCGTCCCTGCCCCCGTGCGCTGGGTCCTCGAGCGCTGCCTGGCGAAGAGACCTGAGGATCGCTACGCCTCCACGCTGGATTTGGCCCGAGAGCTTCAGGTGGTCCGCGAGCGCCTGGCCGAAAGCCTGCAGATCTCCACCCCCTGGGCCCGGATCCCTCGGCTCCGCGGGCGAAAGCTGGGCGTCGCTCTGGGGGCCGCGGCCGTCGTGGCCATCGGCGTCATCTTCCTTTCTCGCTCGCTGCTGTCTCGGACTCCGGCGCGCAGTCCCGACGTAAAGACACCCGTAGTGGCGATCCTCCCCCTCGCGAATGTGAGCAGCGATCCCTCCCTCGACTATCTCGGGGTGGGCATCGCAGATCTCCTGATCACACACCTGGCATCCTTGCCGGGGCTGACCGTCGTCTCGCGCTCGGCGACCCTTCCTTACCAGGGGCAGCCACAGGTCACCAAGAAGATCGCCGCCGAACTCGGGGCCGCCCTCCTGATCAACGGGGCCGTGCATCGGTCGGACAGCAAGCTCTTGGTCACCGTGAACCTCGTTCGCCCCGATGACTCGGTGGCTTGGGGCGGGGACTACGAGGCGAAGATGGAGGACCTCTTCTTGCTGCAGCGCCGCCTGGCCGAGGGCCTGAGCGCGGCCCTCCAGGTTACCCTGACCGCCGCCGACAGAGAGCGCCTAGCCCGGGCGCCCACCACGGACGTGAGCGCCTTCGCGGACTACTCGCGAGCTCGTGCCCTCCTCGAACGCCCCGATGTCAAGGGGAACGTGGCCGGGGCCATCGAGGCCTTCCAGGCGGCCATCCAAAAGGACCCGAAGTTCGCACTGGCCCATGCCGGTCTCGGCGAAGCCTACTGGGCCCTGTACCAAGAGACAAAGAATGCGGCGGCTCCCTCGCGGGCGTTGGACTCAATCACGGAGGCCCTGCGCCTTGACCCCGGACAGCCGCGGACACGCTTTGCGCTCGCCCTCGTGTACAAGGGAACCGGACGCACCGATCCAGCGGTCGAGGAGCTCCAACGGGTGCTGACGCTACAGCCGAGCGACGACGATGCCCACCGGCTGCTTGGGGACATCCTCTCCGACCGTGGACGCGGGGACGAGGCCATCAACGAGTTCCAGAAGGCCATTCAGCTGCGGCCGAAATACTCGCCAAACCACAGCCACCTCGGGGGCGTTTACTTCCGCACGGGCCGGTTCATGGAGGCCGCGGCCGCCTATCGCCGCATCACCGAACTGCAGCCGGACAACTCCCGTGGCTTTCAAATGCTCGGCACCGCCTACCAGGCCATGGGAGATAAGCGTCAGGCCATCGAGAACTACCAGATGGCACTGGCCCTGGGGCCCGATTCCCGGGCCTACTCCAACCTCGGGAGCGTCTACTACAGCGAGGGAAAGTACGCGGAGGCCGCCCGGGCTTATGAAGAAGCCGCGAAGCTCGAACCCTCGCCGGTGAAATATCGGAATTTGGGCGACGCGTACGATCGTATGGGGCAGCACGATAAGGCCAGCGATTCCTACCGCAGAGCAGTCGCTCTTTGCGGGGATCAGCTGAGGGTCAACCCCAAGGACGCGGAGGTCCTGGGCCTGCTGGCCATCTGCGAAGCCAAGCTCGCTCGGCGGGTACCGGCGCGCCAGCACGCGGCGGAAGCCATCGGCCTGCGACCGGGCGACGCCGGCCTTCTGTACCGCAAAGCGGTGGTCCACGCCCTGGCCGGGGAGCAAAAAGAAGCGGTGGCGGCGCTGGAAGAGGCCCTGGGCCGGGGCTACAGTGTTGCCCTGGCCCGCGAGGACGACGATCTGGCCACGCTCGGGTCTCTGCCCTCGTTCCAGAGACTCATGAAAGGGTCCCGCTGAAAGAAAGGAAGGCCTGATGCGGAATCAGAGACTGATGGTACTGAGCCTAGCTCTCCTGGGAGTGGGTGCGCACTGTCGCCAACCGCTCTGTGTGCCCCCGGCCGGGCAGCCGATCCGCCTCGCCATCGTAATGAAGCACGCGGGCGGCAAGTGCACGACGGAAACGTTTCCGCAGTGCCAGCACGCTCGGCGTAACGATAGGCTGATCTGGAGGGTCGTTGACGCGGCCCCGCCATGCACGAAGGTGACCTTGCAATTCCCTTCCAATGTCGAGGCAGTGCAGCTTGACTACAAGGACCCGAACAACATCTCCGGAACTGTGACGGGCAGGAAGGGGCGCTACAAGTACTCGGTTCTGGTCAACGGCACGGTGACGGAAGATCCCGAAATCGAAATCTGGCCCTGAGCGGGAGGAAGTAATTCTCCGATCCAGGGACTGCGGATATCGACCATAATAGGCCGTGCCAGGACAGGGGATTCGACGAGCCCTAGCGTCAGACGGGCTTGCGCCGTGCGGGGGAGTGTCCTCTCTCCCACTGCGCGAGGGCGGATCGGTTCGGCCGATTCGCCCCACCAGGCTCTCCCCGTGTCGCGAAAGAATCCAGGTGGTGAAGACCACGAATAAGGCTCAGGAGGCGGTCATGAGGCGTTCGATTCTGCTTGCTGGAATACTCGTCGCGGGGCTGGTGGGGGCCGAAGAGCGGACCACTAGCATCGAAACCAACTATAGGATCGCTGCGACCCGATGCTCGGTGAGCAAGCGCTGCTGGCCGGATAAGTCGAATGCTCCTTGCGGACAAGCCGACAAGCTCAAGACCCTGCACGGAAGTGGCGCGACGGGCATGTACCAGAACGACTTGGATCAATGTCTCAGCACGGCCGAGAAGGCCGATTGTTCGAAGATCCAGATTGATCTGATTCGCTTCATGAACGACGAGGCGAACACGGCCTGCCATGGGTATTCCGACTACTCCAAGCTGCGCGGCCGGTACGCAGCGGCGAAGAAGTAAGCAGGGCTCGTTCGGCGCGACCCGTTCCGGGCCCACTTGATCCGGGGGAGGCGGAGCACCCAACTCTCCCTCGTTGCATCCCCGACTGCCTGACGGCTCGAGGACGGCCGGGAGTGATTCTGTCTTGGTCGCTCCCGACGTCCCGAAGCCGGATCGGAGTCCACGCCACTGGAGACATGGGGCCTGGGTGCGCAGGTCTTGGCTCGTGGGAATTGAGGGGCGTCACGTTTCGAACCAGGGGCCGCCCAAGGGCCCCGCGGCGGGATGTCCCAGACTTATAATTCCGGGGGATGGCCAGCGACTCGTCCGGCTCGGCGGCAGCTTCTGCCTTTCTACCTGGTGTCGCCCCTTCCTTCCTCAGTATCCACTCGGTGCGCGTCTTCGTGCGCGACCTCGACCGGAGCCTCGGCTTCTACGTCGGCCAGCTCGGCTTCCGGCTCGTCGTCGACGCCCGCCTCCAGTCCGGTGAGCGCTGGGTCGCGGTCACTCCGTCCGACGGCACCGCCATCCTCGCCCTGGTCGCGCCCCCGCCCCGGTCCCCCGAGCACAAGCTCATTGGCCGCGCTACGCACGTCGTTCTCATCACCGGCGACGTGGCCGGACGGTTCCAGGAGTGGTCGCGGAAAGGGGTTCGTTTCATGAGCACCCCGCGGCTCCGGCGGATCAAGTACGAACCGGCTCCGGCCGCGCCAGCTTCGTCGCCCCGGCTGCTCGGCGCGACGGAGCCCATCTGGGGCGGCGTCTTCGCCCGCTTCCGCGACGTCGACGGAAATACCTTTTCACTCGTCAGCTTCGACGAGGTCACTCATGCCGTAGAGGCCGAACGTCGCGTGGCCGCCGACAAGCTCGAGGCCGAGCGCCGTGCCGTCCACGAGCTCGGGATCGCCCGGCAGGTTCAAGCCCGGCTCTTTCCCCAGTCCAGGCCCGCCCTGGGATCGCTCGACTACGCGGGCACCTGCATTCCCGCCCAGGCGGTGGGCGGCGACTACTACGACTTCCTGAGCCTGGGCCCCGACCGTCTGGGCCTCGTCATCGGGGACGTGATGGGAAAGGGAATGGCGGCCGCCCTCCTCATGGCGAACCTCCAGGCCAACCTCCGGAGCCAGGTCGCGTTCGCCCTGGACGAGCCGAGCCGCCTCCTGCAGTCCGTCAACCTCCTTTTCTGCGAGAACTCGCCCGAAAGCTCGTTCGCCAGCCTCTTCTACGGCGACTACCACGACGGCACGGGAGCGCTCCGCTACGTCAACTGCGGCCACGTCAGCGCGCTCGTCCTGCGTCGTGACGGGAGCCTGGACCGGCTGGAGGCGACCTCGACGGTCCTCGGGCTCTTTCGGGAGTGGGAGTGCTCGGTGGGGGAGTGCCAGCTCGAGCCCGACGACCTCCTCGCCCTCTACACCGACGGGGTCACGGAAGCCTTCGACGAGGCCGGGGAGGAGTTCGGCGAGCAGCGTCTCGTGGACGCTCTCCGCCGGCACGGCGCCCGCCCGAGCGAGTCCCTCGTTGCGTCGCTGGTGGGGGAGGTCCGCTCCTTCAGCCCCCACGAGCAGCACGACGACGTCACGCTCATCGTGGCCCGACGCCGAAACGCTACTTCCTAAAGTCCCGCAGTATCCCGGCCAGCAGCTCGTTGAAACGCGCGGGATCCTCGAGCATCGGGTAGTGCCCGACTCCCTTGATGATCACGGCCTGGAATCCCGGGAGTACTTTCTGGTTACCATCGACGTTGGTGGGGTTCAAGTCACTGTTGATGGCCCGAACGGGCATCTTCATCTCAGCAAAGGCCGGCTGAGCGTCGTAACTCAGGACGGCCCGAATGGACGGAATCGCGACCTGGGGAGGCGTGGAGAGAGCCCCGGCAAGCATTCGTTCCTTCACGGCCGCGGGCGTGCTGGGGGCAAATAGGCGCTGATTCATGAACTGCGTGGTCGTACCCTTGTAATCGGCCTCGAGCAGCTGGATGATGCCCGCCGCCTGCTCCGACGGCACGCGCTCGCTGACATTCTGGAGCGTGTCTACGGGCACGATACCGACGATTCGGCTCGGCATGAGACGGCGCCGTGTCCGGCCAGGTCCAGGGTGACGACGCGGTGGCGCTTCGCAAAGACAGGGACTTGGTTATCCCAGAGGTGTCGGTCGCAGCTCCAGCAATGGACGAACACGAGGGCGGGATCGCCCTTGCCTTGGTCGGTGAAGTGAATCGGGACGCCATCGGCGGAGCTCACCACGGCGGTCGCGAGCACGAGCGCGTTCAAGATCATGCGAGGTCTCCTTGCAGAGCGTCCATCTTAGCAGGCGCATGGGGAGCCGGGGGACCCGACTTCGGCCCAGAGTTCTCGACGCGTCGGCGGCGTAGGCTGCCTAGGAGACCGGTGACTCGAGCCCGAGCGTCCAACGATACGGCAGTGGAAAACAAACGCAATGCGATCGAGGCATTCCCGGACGGCCGAAAGTCCTGCAGCCGCGTCCTAAGGGCGTGAGGAGACCATGTTGCCCAGCGAGCCTGTGGCCACATGCGGTCGCCTCCTGGTTCGCCCTAACCAGCGCTGCCACGCCCTGCCCTCCAGACAAGCCTGAGCCTGCTGCGGCTCAGGAGGAGGCGCAAGCGGCGGAGCCAGCCAAGCCTCCCTCAAATGGGCTTCGCCTGGACGTGGACAAGCATGTCGAGCGGCTTCTGGCTGACCGAGAAAGAGCCGGCATTCCTCGGTTTGAGACTTCGATCGAAGTCCTCGGCAAGCCTCCACAGGTCATGTTCGAGCGGTTCTTCCACGGCCTCGACCTGGAGTGTGGCCCCGTCCCCTCGAGCGCGCCCACCGACGTCGAGATGCGCACGGTTCGCCACCCCTTGGCGCCTCGTTTGAGCTCGCTTCGACCTTTCCGGACCTCGACAGCGCCACGAAGGGATGGCGTCGCATGGAGCGTGGCTTCGAGACGCCGAGGCCTACGGTGTCCGCGTCGCCGCCACCCCCGTGGGTGACGATACCCTGCCGCCCACGCAAGGATTGAGTTGGAAATCCCCTCGCGGGGGCCCCGACCGCGAGACGAGCCCGAACGCAAACGGACCAATGGCTCCCGTGGCTCGTCCCCAAGAGTTCCGTTCCTAGCCAGGTCTTGAACAAACTGCCACATTCGGCTGTTCGACACTTGACAGGGGCATCAATATACTTGACACTGGCAAGTATAGTGAGGAACAGAAGGGCGGATAGAAGGCCGGATCACAAAGTAGACGCGATGCGCCGTTTCAACCGCTTCTACACCAAGCAGATCGGTGTTCTGCACGAGGGACTTCTGAACAGCCCTTTCTCCTTGACGGAGGGGCGGGTCCTGTATGAGCTGGCTCACCACGAGAAAGCCGTGGCGACCGCACTCAGCAGCGAGCTGAACCTGGACTTGGGCTACTTGAGTCGGATCCTGCGCGCTTTCAGGAACCGCGGCCTCATCGCCAAAGAGACGTCGATGGTGGACGGCCGCCAAAACCTGTTGTCCCTGACCCGAAAGGGACAGGAGGCGTTCCGCAACCTCGATGCTCACGCCCGCGAGGAGATGCGTGCGATGTTGAGCGGCCTGCAGCCGAGGGCCCAGAGCCGATTGATCGAAGCCATGGAGATCATCCAGGAGCTGCTGGGCGCCCGCCCTGACCGGAGATCGCCTTTTCTCCTGCGGCCCCACCAGCCCGGCGATATGGGGTGGGTCGTCAACCGTCATGGCGTCCTTTATGCCCAAGAGTACGGATGGGACGAGCAGTTCGAAGCGATCGTGGCAAGCATCGTGGCCAAGTTCATTCAGAACTACGACGCCAAGCGGGAGCGCTGCTGGATTGCGGAGAAGGACGGAGAGCCCGTGGGCTCCGTGTTTCTGGTTAGCAAGTCGAAGAGGGTTGCGCAGCTGCGTCTACTGCTCGTGGAGCCAAGGGCGCGCGGGCTGGGCATCGGCGAGCAGTTGGTGTTCGAATGCCTGCGCTTTGCCCGCCAAGTCGGCTACCGGAAAATGATGCTGTGGACGAACGCCGGCCTTGACGCCGCCCGGCATATTTACGAGAAGATGGGCTTCCGACTGGTGGACGAAACAAAGCATCACAGCTTCGGCCACGATCTGATTGGGCAGATCTGGGAGCTTACGCTCTGAACTGGTGAGTTCTCGGTCGACCGACACCCCCCTCATAACTTTACTTATCGCGTCAGTTCACGCTAAACTCACGCGATAACCGATGGCAAAGCGGTTCTCGGAGGAGGCTCCAACTCACGTGATAACCAGTCTCGACCTGGCTAGGACCACCAGTACCAGCCGCAACAGTAACAATAAGGATGGTCGGCCGACTTTCCGATGACGGACCTGGCTGCTTTCGCTACTGACGCCGAGTGGGAGCGCCACGAGCGCTTCCTGACGACATTGCGCGAGCGTGGACGGCGCGAGCGCACCGCGGATGCCTATGACTCCGACTGGCGCGCGCTCGCGCGCTGGTACCTCGAGTCGACCGGCCAAAGCTTCGACGTCGCGAACCTCACGCCCATGGACGGGGCCGACTACCAGAACTTCCTGGTCCGCAGCGCGAAGCCCGCGACGACGGCTCGGAGACTTCTGTTTCTGCGGACGTACGTCACCGAGGCTTTTCGCCGCAAGGAGGTTTCGCGAGACCTCCACGAGCACATCCAGAAGCTGCGGGCACCCAAGCCCCAGCCGGCCGCGCCCCGGAGCCTCACTGCCGAGGAGGCAAGGGCCGCCCTACGCAAGGTCGAACGGGAGGGCAGCCTCCGGGACAAGGCGATCCTCTTCGCCTTTCTCCTTACCGGCGTCCGGGTCGGGGAGCTATCCGGCCTCGAGGTGCGTGACTTAGAGCTGACGGAGCGGCGGGGAGCGTTCCACATCCGGGCGGAGATCGCAAAGGGCGGCCGGGAGCGCGAGGTCCCGCTCCCCAAGGCGGCCCGCGACTACCTCCGGGAATACCTGGCAGAGCGGAAGGATACGAACGCTGCCCTATTTGTGGGTCAGCGCGGGCGCATGACGCCGGCGGGGATCCGCGACGTCGTCGTTCACTTTGCCGGGGTACCTCCCCACCGGCTGCGGCATACCTATGCCTACGAGTTCCTTCGCGACAACAACAACGACCTCGTCGCCCTCGCCGACATCCTCGGGCACGCCTCCCTCAACACAACCCGCGGATACACCCG